>ENA-OQDF01000685-OQDF01000685.1-human-gut-metagenome-genome-assembly--contig:-NODE-685-length-14253-cov-1.849002_pt1 | contig 14253 bp, 30 predicted proteins | sample MGYA00242769_ERZ504597 | MGnify/ENA primary metagenome ERZ504597 (study PRJEB26092, sample SAMD00036305) | human gut metagenome | host: Homo sapiens | study: EMG produced TPA metagenomics assembly of...
CCTGCCCCTGCCCACCGACAGTGTGGTGCAGGAGATCCCAGTTTCCGCCGGGCCGGTGCCCTTCCTCACAGCCGAAGAAGACGGCTGGGGATACCGGATGGCTCCGGATGCCATCGTGTACGGTCTGGGCGAAATGCCCCGCGGCATCAACAAGCGCGGCTGGCACTACGTGACCAACAACACCGATGAAGCCCGCCACAGCGAGGATAAGCTTTCCTACTATGGTGCGCACAATTTTCTGCTCATTGACGGCGGCGCAGGCCGTGAATGTTTTGGTGTGTTCATCGATTTCCCGGGCAAAGTGCGTTACGATATCGGCTACACCGAATACGATGCCCTGCGCTTTGCCACCGAAGAGCCGGATCATGAGCTTTACATCATTACCGGCGACGACCTGAACGCTATCAGCGCCAGTTCCGGCAGCTCATCGGCCGCAGCTATATCCCGCCAAGTGGGCCTTTGGTCTTGCACAGAGCCGCTTTGGCTACAAGACCGCTGAGGACGTGCGGGAGGTGGCCCGCCAGTACAAAGAGAACGATCTGCCGCTGGATATGATCTGCATGGACATCGATTACATGCAGGACTACGCGGATTTTACCGTAAACAAGCAGCGCTTCCCGGACCTTGCCGCCCTGAGCGCTGAATTGAAGGCACAGGGCATCCGGCTGGTGCCCATCATCGATGCGGGTGTGCGCATCGACCCGGAAAACCCCGTCTGTGCCGAGGGCCTTGCAAACGGTTTCTTCTGCACCAAAGCCGACGGCACCCCCTTTGTGGCGGCGGTGTGGCCCGGCAAGGCTTACTTTGCGGACTTCCTGCGCCCGGAGGTGCGGGAGTGGTTCGGCCGGCAGTACAAGGCACTGACCGACTGCGGCATCGAGGCTTCTGGAATGACATGAACGAGCCTGCGCTGTTTTACTCACCCGAGCGGCTCAAGGCTTTCTTTGAGAGCATGGACGAACTGAGCCGGAAAGACAACATCGTGCAGGATGAATTCTTTGGCAAGGTGGTGGGCGGCGCGCTGGGCCTGATGAACGCCCCAGAGGACTACGCCAGCTTCTACCACGATGTGGACGGCCAGCGGGTGCGCCATGACAGGGTGCACAACCTCTACGGCGGCAATATGACCCGTGCGGCAGGCGAAGCCTTTGCCGCCTGCGGCCCGGCAGACGCACGCTGCTCTACAGCCGTTCCAGCTTCATCGGCAGCCACCGCTACGGCGGCATCTGGCTGGGTGACAACGCTTCCACATGGGCACAGCTTCTGGCCAATATCCAGATGATGCCCAACGTGCAGCTGTGCGGCTTTTTGTACACCGGCGCGACCTGTGCGGTTTTTCCTACGATACTACGCCTGATCTGGCCCTGCGCTGGCTGGAGTTCGGCCTGTTCACGCCGCTGATGCGCAACCACGCCACCGACGGCTCCCGGATGCAGGAATACTACCGCTTTGCGGATATGCTGCCTGCCCTGCGGAAGATGCTCCGGCTGCGGTATGCCCTGCTGCCCTACCTTTATAGTACCTTCATGAAGGCGGCATTGGAAAATACCAGTTACTTCCGGCCCTTGGGCTTTGATTTCCCTGCTGACCCGGATGCCCGCGAGGTGCAGGACCAGCTGCTGCTGGGCGAGGGTGTGATGGTAGCGCCTGTCTACACCCAGAACGCCAGCGGACGGCATGTCTACCTGCCGGAAGCAATGAAGCTCTACCGCATCCGCAGTGTAGACGACTACGACACCGAGCTTCTGCCCGCCGGGCACCACTACGTCCGCTGCGCACTGGACGAAGTGCTGCTGTTCATCCGCCCGGGCCATGCGGTGCCGGTGGCAAGACCCGCCAGCTGCACCGCCCAGCTGGACGACACCGCCCTGACCCTGTGGGCCTGCCCGGACGAAAATGGCAGCGCCCGCTGCCGGATGTACACCGATGACGGCGAGACGAGCGATTTTGCCGCACCGGAGCACTGGAAGACGTTGGAAGCGTAAGCTTATTTTATCAGAAGACCGCTGCCCGACAGGACGGCGGTTTTTTTGTAGGATCTCACTTTTATCAGCTGCAATTTTACGTTGAATTTCACAGCAGCATTTGTTATACTACAAATGAAGGGAGTTGATCTTATGCCGAACATCAAACCTATTTCTGACCTGCGGAATTACAACGAAGTCCTTCGCGATGTGGAAGCAGGATCGCCGGTTTTTCTTACCAAAAACGGCCGTGGAAGTATGCCATTCTGGACATGGAAGATTATGAGAAAACGCAGGCTACCATCCGGCTTATGAATGAAATTGCAAAAGGACGGTGCTCTGGTGAGACGGAAAAGCTTTACACTCCGGAAGAAATGAGGGCGCATTTCCGCGCAAAAGCCAATGGAAAATAACCTCATTTATACAACTCGTTCCCGTCAGGACCTGGACGACATCTGGGATTATATCTCGTTCGACTTGCAAAATCTGCCTTCTGCAGAGCGCATTCTGAACCGCATCATGGATGCTGCTGAACAATTAAAGCTGTTCCCGGAAAGCGGTGCATTGCTTTCTTCCGTAGCTCCGCTGGATCATGAACTTTATTTGGATGAGCGCTTTCTTGTCAGCGGAAAGTATCTGATTTTTTATCATGCTTTTCGGAACGATATTTATATTGACCGCGTCCTCTACGGCGGGCGGGATTATCTGCGGGTTTTGTTCCGGGACGCTTTGCAGGAAGAATAAACTCTTCTGCCGTGCTTCAAGAAATGTTTTTGATCGTTTTATAAGCGGCACCGCCGGGAATTTGCATTTTTTCGGCGGTGCCTCTTGTATTTTTCTGCGCCGCGCGTTATAATATGCCTTCGGTTCCCTTTATTTACGAAAAATTTACATTTCAGATGCTGTCCTCCTAAGCAGTGTGCAATGCTTCGGAAAACGGCTTCTCCGCGTAAACGATAAAAAGGAGGTACTTTTCTCATGGCTCAGACAAGCCGCTCCGCTGACCTTACCAGCGGCCCGATGCTCCAAAAGATCATCCTGTTCTCCATCCCACTGGCAGCTTCCAGCATTCTGCAGCTGCTGTTCAACGCTGCGGACGTAGTGGTCGTGGCCGCTTTGCGGGCAGCACCGCACTGGCCGCCGTCGGCTCCAACGGCTCCCTCATCAACCTGCTGGTGAACCTGTTCGTAGGGCTTTCGCTGGGCGCAAACGTGGTGGCGGCCCGCTGCTTTGGCGCAAAAGATGACCGCGGCGTACAGGACACGGTGCAGACCTCGGTGACGCTGGGCCTTGTCAGCGGCGTGCTGCTGGCTGTGGTGGGGTTCTTTGCAGCCCGGGGGCTGCTGGAGCTGATGAGCTGCCCGGAGGATGTGATCGACCTCTCTGCGCTGTACCTTAAAATTTATTTCATCGGGATGCCCATGACCATGCTGTACAACTTCAGCAGTGCGCTGCTGCGCGCCGTGGGCGACACCAAGCGCCCGCTGTACTGTCTGGCAGCAGCCGGCATCATCAATGTGGTGCTGAACCTTGTGTTCGTCATTGGCTTTTCCATGAGCGTGGCAGGCGTGGCGCTGGCTACCATCATCAGTCAGACCGTTTCCGCCTGCATGGTGACGCGGATGCTGATGAAGGAGGAGGGCGCGCTGCATCTGGATCTGCATCATCTGGCTTCCACATGGGTGCCCTGAAGCAGATTTTGCTTATCGGCCTGCCTGCCGGTCTGCAGAGCACCGTGTTCAGCCTGTCCAACGTGGTCATCCAGTCGGCCATCAACTCCTTTGGTTCCACGGTGGTGGCAGGCAGTTCGGCCTCCGCCAATCTGGAGGGCTTCGTCTATACCGCCATGAACGCCTTTTCGCAGGCTGCCGTCACCTTTACCAGCCAGAACATGGGCGCACGCAAGTACCAGAACCTGAACCGCGTTGTCCTCAAACTGCCTGCTGTGCGCCATCGTGACCGGCGTGGTGCTGGGCGGCGGTGCGGTGCTGGCAGGCACCCAGCTGCTGCACTTCTACTCCTCGGATGCGGCGGTGATCGCCGCCGGATACGAGCGCCTGCGGGTGATCTGCGGCACCTACCTGCTGTGCGGCATCATGGATACGCTGGCCAGCAGCCTGCGCGCTTGGCTACAGCGTGCTGCCCATGGTGGTGAGCCTTGTGGGCAGCTGCCTGCTGCGGCTGGTGTGGATCGCCACCATCTTCCAGCTGAACCGCACACCGTTCATGCTGTACATCAGCTACCCCATCAGCTGGGTGCTGACGGCTGCCGTGCACCTGGCCTGCCTGCTGGTGGTGCGGCACAAGATGCGCCAGAGAGGTCAGACACTACAGGCGGCGTAAAGAGAAGCCTGCGCCCTTGACAATCCCTGAAAAAAGCACTATACTACAAACAGAAAAGGCGCTGTCCGCAATGGTCAGCTCCTTGCCCGTTTAGTCAAGAAAAGATTGACCGCACGAGTTGGTAGCTGGGCGGTCAGTCTTTTTTGCTATCATCGGCTTTGTGCTTGGAAAACATTGTCATGACCTCAACGGCCAGACGGATCACGTCCACGATCAGACCCAACAGTGTGAGAATGAAGGTGAGCAGTGCGAGGGTTTCCAACAGAGTCACCGGATATCCCTCCCTTCGCCTTCAAGGCTCCGGGAAGTTTCATTTTGCAAAAAAGTTCCACTCCCGGAACCTCTGCTTCGTTCTATGTAGAAAGAGCAGCGATAACGGGCAGGAAGCATGACCACCTGCGCTTGCAGATAGCACCTTAACGCCACCTTCGGGGTGGCGTTTTTAGTTTAACATACTTTTGACGTAATTACAACTTTTACAGCTCCTTTGCCAGCAGGTAACGGTCGTGGCCGCCGTACATTTCCCGCCGGGAGACGATGGCAAAACCGGACGCAAGGGCGTTGTGCAGGCTGTACTGGTTCTGCGGGCTGACGGTAGCACCGATATGGGTGATTTTTTCGGGAAAAGCGGCAGCGCTGCTTCCAGCATGAGCCGTTGCAGGCCGTTGCCGCGAAAGTCTGCGTGGACGATGGCGCTGTCCGCATTGGCCCAGTGCTCCCACTCGGTGCGCGGCGCATCCATGAAGGCCGCATAGTTGTGTGCGCTGCGCCCGCAGAAGCGCACGATGAGATACCCGCCAAGGCGGCTGCCCTGCCATGCGCCGATGCACAGGTCCTTGCGGACATAGGCCGTGATGTTTTCCAGCGTGTCCGGCACGAACTGCTCCGGGTCCGGCATGGCGGCGCGCACCTCGTTTTGCAAGGCGTACACCGCCGGGGCCTGCTCCGGCGTGCAGCGGCGCAGCTGCATGGACACCGGCGGCTGCACCGGCTGGCCGCAGATCTTGTGCAGAAAAACTTCCATCTTGCGTTTCCCTCCAAAATAAAATCATACTTTTCGCTGTTTCCAGTATAAATGCCGCTTTTATAAATGTCAATTTATGTTATAATAAAGTATAAAGGGGTTTGCGGCGTATGGCGTGGTCACAAAGGTGCCGTGCGGCGCAGGCTTCAAGTCCCGGCGGGGAGCATCCCCTGCCCGTGAACGGAGGAACCGAACCATGAAGGAATCTGCACTTACCTCTTCCAACCGATTGGGCGGTGCTGTGATCAGCGACCGCATCGTTGCCAGTCTGCTGGAAGAGCTGCGCACCGGGCGCTATGCCCGGGCCGACCGTCTGCCCGCCGAGGTAGATCTTGCCGCTGAGCTGGGCGTGAGCCGCACCGTCATCCGCGATGCTTTGAGCGAGATGGAGCGCGCAGGCTATGTGGAGCGCGTGCGCGGCATTGGCACGGTGGTGAACCGCGCTGTGCTGAGCCTGCGCAGCCGGCTGGACCAGAAGCTGGAATACTACCCGCTGATCCGCAGCTTTGGCAGCTATCCCCACGCCGACGGCATTCAGGTATTTCCCATCCGTGCCGGTGAAGAGCTGGCCCGCGATCTGGAAATTGAGCCGGGCGACGACGTGATCTGCATCAAAAAGCGCATTCTGGCCGACACCACCCCGGTGATCTACTCCATCGACTACCTGCCCAGAGCACTGTTCGGCGCCAGAGACTACACCCGCATCGACCTGACCGGCGGCGTGTTCGATATTCTGGAACGGGAGTGCCACCAGCAGATCTCCTCCAACGTCGCCCACCTGAAGGCAAGCTGCGGCGATGATGCCATCCGCTCCGCCATGCGCCTTGCTCCGGGCGAGGCCATGCTGCTGCTGGACGAAGTGTGTTTCAATCGTTTGTGCCGCCCGGTGATGCGTTCGCTGAGCTACTACACAAACTTCTTTGATTTTTCCATTTTACGCAAGCTGCTCTAAACCAAAAAACTGACGGAGGTATGCACCCATGCGACATCTGATCGACCCGTTGGATTTTACCCAACAGGAAATCTCCACGCTGCTTGATCTGGCCGACCGCATCCATGACGACCCGGCCGCGTATCAGGAGGTGGCCCGGCATAAAAAGCTGGCTACCTGTTCTACGAGCCTTCCACCCGCACCCGCCTCTCCTTTGAGGCAGCCATGCTGAACCTTGGCGGCCATGTGCTGGGCTTTCCCAGTGAGAACGTGTCCAGCGCAAGCAAGGGCGAAAGCGTTGCCGACACCATCCGCGTGGTGTCCTGCTATGCGGACATCGTGGCCATGCGCCACCCCAAAGAGGGCGCACCGCTGCGCGCTTCCCGCTACTCCCGCATCCCGGTGATCAACGCGGGCGACGGCGGCCACCAGCACCCCACCCAGACCCTGACGGACCTCATGACCATCCGCCGCCGCATGGGACGGCTGGATGACCTGACCATCGGCCTGTGCGGCGACCTGAAATTCGGCCGCACCGTGCACTCCCTCATCAAGACCATGGCCCGCTGCAAGAACATCCGGTTCGTGCTCATCAGCCGGAAGAGCTGCGCGTGCCGGACTACATCGTAAAGGACGTGCTGGAGGCCAACGGCATCCCCTACCAGGAGACCCGCAGTCTGGAGGAATCCATGTCGGAGCTGGACATCCTGTACATGACCCGCGTGCAGAAGGAGCGCTTCTTCAACGAGGAGGACTACATCCGCCTGAAGAACAGCTACATCCTCACCAAGGAAAAGATGAGCCTTGCAAAGCCGGATATGGCTGTGCTGCATCCCCTGCCCCGCGTCAACGAGATCGCACTGGACGTGGACGACGATCCCCGCGCCGCCTACTTTGAGCAGGTGCAGAACGGCGTGTATGTGCGTATGGCACTGATCATGACCCTGCTGGGCCTGCGCGACCCCAAGGCACCTAAGGAGGAGAACTGATATGCTGAACATCGATGAAATTCAGAACGGCATCGTGATCGACCACATCAAGCAGGCACTGCCATTGGCCTGATGGACCTGCTGGGCATTGCGGGCAACCGCACCGCCAGCGTGGCGCTGATCCAGAATGCACGCAGCAGCAAGACCGCCAGCGGCCGCAAGGACATCATCAAGGTGGAGGGCGATGCTTCCTGGCTGAACCTGGATGTGCTGGCCTACCTTGACCCGGGCATCAGCGTGACCATCATTGAAAACGGCAAGGCCGTGCGCAAGGAAAAGCCGATGCCCCCAAGCGCCTTGTGAACATTGTAAAATGCCGCAACCCCCGCTGCATCTCCTCCATTGAGGAAGAGTGCGACCAGATCTTTGAGCTGAGCTCCAACGGCAAATACCGCTGCATCTACTGCGAGCAGGAGCTGCAGGTAAAGCCGGAATAACGACACAGAAAAAGAGCTGCTGTATCAGGCAATTTTGCCGTACAGCAGCTCTTTTTTGCAATAAAAAATCTGACGGGACTCTCACCGACGCAAATGCCCTGTGCGCAGATGCTCCATTCCCACAAGCAGCACCTGCCGGACAGAAATGCGACGTACCGAGTGACTTTATCAGCAGCAAACCCCAAGTTCGCCGTTGAAAGCCCCGCCAGATGAGCTGCGCAGCGCATGAGGACTGCACAGCGAAGAGCAAAGGGAAAACAGAGCAGCTTAACACGCACCGCTGCCCGGATCACTGCACAGGGGGCAAAGCTTCACCAGGTCTTCCTTTGGCCGCAAATCCGCCCTGCCCCGGCAGGAGGTCACCTTACTGGCCTTAGTATAGCATTGTTGCGTGCCTGTTGCACAGAACATGTCATAAATTGTCGGTGCTCATGTCATGAACTGCGCACGGGATGGCGCAGGTAAACCGGAACCACCGGTCGCGGCAGCTCACGGTATACTCGGCACCGTACTTGCGCAGCACGTCCTGCACGTTGGCAAGGCCCATGCCGTGGCCGCTCTCCTTTTTGGTGGTGCCGGGCAGCTTGCCCTCCTCCAGCAGCAGGTCTTCCTGCACGCGGTTGCGCACCGAGATCAGATATTCTTCCGGCGTTTGCGGATGCGCACATGCACCTCCGGCGGCAGGGCCTGCGCTGCGGCGCGGGTGGCGTTGCCAGAAGGTTGGAGAGCACGATGACCATATCCATGCTGTCGAAGGGCATCCGCTTGAGATCGCACAGGTCAAAGTAAATGTTCACGCCAACTTTTGCCGCTTCTTCGTATTTTTTGCTCAGAATGGAATCCAGCAGCGGGTTGTGGGTATCCATGATGGTGGTGCCCGCCGCCACCGTTTTGCTCACGCTGGCAATGTAGGCCTGTGCGCCTTTCAGATCTCCCTGATCCAGCAGGGCGGTAAGGCTGTCATGTGGTTGGTGAACTCGTGGGTCAGGCGGCGCTGTTCCGTGTAGGAATCCAGCAGGGCTTCGGCACGCTGCTGTTCCAGCTGAGCACGGTAGCGGGAGTTCTGCCGCTGCACCACCTGATCGTTGAACATCTGCACGATGGCGATATGCACCAGCACCGCCACGCTCATGCCAAAGGTGAGCAGCATGGTCATCCGGGTAGCGGGCTGCTGGGTCCTGTGACCATCAGCACGATGTTCAGCACCACAGCCACCCCGGGGAAAAGGACATCACCAGTGCCTGCAGCGGCTGCAGAGCACACTTCTGGTTCCAGCTGTACAGGGAATGCGCAACTGCTGCACCCACGATAAGGTTCGCGGCGCACAGCGCGATCAGGCAGCCGGGGTGCTGCCATGCTTCGCCGGTGCGCACTCCTGTGAACCAGGAGTAGGTATAGTTGACCGTGTTCTCCACCAGCAGGCACATGGTGCCGTTGATCAGGCAGGCGGTGAGCTTATCGGCAAAGGTTCCGCCAAACAGCTGCGCCGTAACAAAAAGGTACAGCACATTGAGCAGGACGCTCTGCACATTGAAAAATGACATTCCTGCTGCGAGTGACAGGCCCAGCTGCCCCATACACAGCAGCTCTGCCCACAGAACCGGCCAGCGCAGTTTTCCTCTGCCCAGATAGGCCCACTCCACCAGAATAAAGGCGTTCCCCTGGACCAGACACACCAGATGCCCCAGCATCATTTCCGCAAATGCATCACTCATCCACATACTGCCCCTTCCATTCCAGATATGCGTTCTGGATGGCCGCATAGCCTGCGCGGCTCACGCTCAGCTCCACCCCGTTTTTCAGCAGGGCGCGGTAGCTGCGGAGCTGCGCACATATTTCATGTTCACCACATCGCTGCGGCTCACCTGCAAAAAGCCGTTCTCGTAGAGCATGGGCGCAGGTCGCGATCTTGCCGTAGTAGGTGCAGATGGGCCGGCGGGCAATGTCGCCGTAGACGTTGATCTGGCGCAGGTCGCTTTCCAGATAATAGATCTGATCCAGCGGAATTTCCGTTTCGGTGCGGTTGTGGTGCACCGTCAGGGTCTTGCGCTGGTCGGTCAGGGCGGCAAGCAGGTCGTCCAGACACTTGGGCAGGGTGCGCGCAATGTCCCGCTTGAGCAGGTAGCGGTAGGCGTTCACCGTGTAGCTTCCAGCGCAAATTCCAGATAGGCCGAAACATACACCAGCATCAGGCCGGGGCACTTCTGCTTGAGCTGACGGCCCAGCACCATGCCGTTTGCACCGGGCATGTCCACATCCAGAAACGCCAGCTGATACAGCTCCAGCCCCGGCGTTGCAAGCACCTCGGCTGCGCTGGTGCAGACGGCGGTGTGCACCTGCACGCTGCGGGCGGTAAGTAGACGGTGACATATTCTGCCATGCGCGCGCCGAACGCCGCATCGTCGTCACAGATCAGGATATGCATGGAAGGTTCCTTTCTGCCGCAAAAGGCCCCTCTTATTGATGGAATAGGAGGAGCCTGTCGTTAACCTGCTTGCCCTCTCAGTCAAACCCTTTCGGGTTTGCCAGCTCCCCCAAGTGGGACCTTGGCAGTCCATGCAAGTGCATCTTTCCGTCCGGTCTTCTCCCTTTGGGTGAGTTGTCACCGAAGATTACAGAGAGGTAGAAGTTATTTATTTACGCAAAAAATTTATCGTAGATGCCAAAAGCAAGATGAACAGCACGATCACCGGCAGCACGCAGGTCAGGTAACCGCGCATCCAGTCGTGCATCTTGAGGCCCTTGCCGGTGTTGACTTCCTTTTTATAGTTGTCCCAGCCCCAGCCGTAGTTGGTAACGCAGAACAGCAGGTACACCAGGCTGCCCAGCGGCAGGAACAGGTTGCTCACGAGGAAGTCCTCCAAATCCAGCACAGCGCCGCCGAACACGGCAAAGCCGTCCCATGCCCACACGTTGTAGCCCAGCACGCAGGGCAGCGAAAGCAGGGTGATGAGCACGAAGTTTACCAGACTGGACTTCTTGCGGCTGCAGCCGGTCAGCTCCATGCCGCAGCAGATGATGTTCTCGAACACGGCCAGCACGGTGGAAAGCGCCGCAAAGGCCATGAACAGGAAGAACAGGGAGCCCCACAACCGGCCCATGGCCATGTTGGCAAAGATGTTGGGCAGGGTAATGAAGATCAGGCTGGGGCCGCTGGTCTGGTCTACACCGTAGGTGAAGCAGGCCGGGAAGATGATGAGACCGGCGGTGATGGCCACGAAGGTATCCAGCACCACGATGCGGGCGGACTCGCCCAGCAGGGAGTGCTCCTTGCCGATGTAGCTGCCAAAGATGGACATTGCGCCAATGCCAAGGCTCAGGGTGAAGAAGGCCTGATTCATGGCGGACACCAGCGTGTTGACCACGCCCACCTCTTTCATGCGCCCGAAGTCGGGCACGAGGAAGAAGCTCAGGCCTTCCTTTGCGCCGGGCATGAACAGGCTGTTGACGGCCAGCACCACCATGATCACCAGCAGGGCGATCATCATGCCTTGGTCACGCGCTCAAGGCCGTTCTGCAGGCCCTTGGCGCACACAAAGATGCCCAGTGCCACCACGAACACCATCCAGAAGGTCATCACGCCGGGGTCTGCCAGCATTTCGGTAAACTTGCCAGCCACCTGATCGGCGTTCAGGCCTGCCAGCTTACCGGTGGCGGTCATGTAGAAATAGTGCAGCATCCAGCCTGCCACGGTGGTGTAGAACATCATGAGCAGATAGCAGCCAATGAGGGTGAGGTAGCGTGGATGTGCCACTTCTGGCCCGGCTTTTCCAGTGCCTGATAGGCCCGCACCGGGCTTTTGCGGGAAGCGCGGCCCACTGCAAACTCCATGGTCATGATGGGCAGGCCCAGAATGATGAGGAAGATCAGGTAGAACAGCACGAATGCGCCGCCGCCGCCCTGACCGGCAATATAAGGGAACTTCCACACGTTGCCAATGCCGATGGCACAGCCCGCCGAAAGCAGAATGAAGCCCAGACGGGACTTCAGTTTTTCTCTTTCCATGATTCCAAACTCCTTGTTTTCCGTTCTGCTCTGCCCTGCCCTTTGCGGGGCCGGGCGAAGCGTTGCTTTTGTATTATAGCACAAATTTGGTCGAAGAACAGGGGCGCTTCAGCGAGATGAACTTTTGTTGTCAAAAGTATTCTTTGTCTTTCCCGCGTGCACAGCCCGTCCTGCCGCAGGTCGTACCGCAATTTTCGTTGCAGGTGCGTCCGTTTTCGGTGTATTTGCGGCGGACTGCAATTTTTCTCACCTGAAAGGTGAAGAGCTGACAGTTATTCACTTATATAAAAATGCCTTGCATAGCAGCCGAGAAGCATCTCTTGACAAACCAGCAAAAAGAAACTATACTACAAATAGAGAAGGTGCTGTCCGCAATGGTCAGCTCCCTCCGGCTAATTGGTCAATAAGAAGAATGACCGCTCACCGTTTGGAGACTGGGGCGGTCATTTCTTATTGTTATGGATCTCTTTGAAGATTGCCCATGCGATCTGAAATGTAATCCCAACTGTACCGCCAACAATGACGAACAGCTGCAGAACATCGTTCAACACCATGATGCATCCCCCCTTCCGCGTTTGCAACGGGGGAACAAACAATAAGCTTTTACGTCCCCCGGACGCTTGCCGGAGGGAAGCATGACCACCTGCGCTTGCAGACAGCACCTTAACGCCACCCTTTGGGGCGGCATTTTTAGTTTAACATACTTTCTGACGAAATACAATAAGAACCCACAGAAACGACGCTTTGTAAAATTTTATGGTGCATGGTTGCTTTTTGAAAAAAGCAGAGTATAATAAAAGTAAGAAAGTAAGAAAATCGCACAAAGGAGGATGAAGGATGCTGACGGAATTGAGGACAAAATCCCAGATCACCATCCAAAGGATATTGTAATGAAGATGGGCCTGCGTGAGGGCGACAAGCTGGAGATCGTGGAGAAGGATGGCGTGATCGAGCTGATGCCGGTAGCCGTTTACCCCAAAAAGTATCTGGACGAGCTGCGCAGCGAAATCAACGAAGCAAAGGCCAAAATTGCGGCAGGGGAGCAGCCGGTGTTCGACACTGTGGACGCACTGTTTGAAGCGCTGGACGGTGCGGACGAATGAATTACAAGATCACCTACACCAAACGATTCATAAAGAACCTGAAGCGTTTGAACGCAGCGGAGCGGGCGCAGCTGAAAAAGAAGCTGGAAATTCTGGAAATGGACCCGCTGTATCCGCATCGACCCGCTGAAGTAAGGAGTGATTCTGGATGTTACAGCCGAAGCTGACAAAGGTGGAACCCGTAAAACCGCTGAAGCTCTGCCTTTATTATGAGACGGGCGAGGTAAAGCTGTTTGATGCAGCCCCTTATGCCACCGGCTCGTGGTACGGCAGGCTGCAGGATGAGCGTTACTTTGCTACCGTGCATCTGCTGCCGGGCGGTATTGGCATCGAGTGGGAAGAGGGGCAGGATATCGCCCCGCATGAGCTGTACGAAAACAGCGTTCCTGTGAAGAAAACAGCATAACCCAATGCAAAAGGCCGCTGCACGGTTCACATGCAGCGGCCTTTCCGTATTCAGCGGCGGTTACTGGATGCCGGTCACAGGATAGTCCTGATCCTCAACGGCCTTCTTCAGCACGTCGTCGGCGACTCGGCGTTCAGGGTGACGATGGCGGTGCCGGCCTCGTGGCTCACCACGGCCTCGTCCACCTCGGGCAGGGCTTCCAGAGCCTTCTTCACGCGGGCTTCGCAGTGGCCGCACATCATGCCTTCCACTTTCAGGGTCTTTTTCATAGCAGTGTCCTCCTTGGTACTCTCTTTATTTGCAACCGCTGCGGGCTGTGCGGAGACAGCGGGCAGGGAAGCAGCATTTTTGCCGCACGATCGTGCTTTGTGCTGTGCACGTCGAACAGGTTCAGGCGCAGGGCGTTGCTTACCACGCAGAAGCTGGAAAGGCTCATGGCAGCAGCACCGAACATGGGGTTCAGCGTCAGGCCGAAGGGGATGAACACGCCTGCGGCCAGCGGGATGCCGATGATGTTGTAGATGAACGCCCAGAACAGGTTTTCGTGGATGTTGCGCAGGGCAGCGCGGCTCAGGCGGATGGCGGCGGGCACGTCCGACAGCTTGGAGTTCATCAGCACCACGTCCGCCGCGTCGATGGCAACGTCGGTGCCTGCGCCGATGGCGATGCCGGTGTCGGCACGGGTCAGGGCCGGGGCATCGTTGATGCCGTCGCCCACCATGGCCACCTTGCCGGATGCCTGCAGCTGGCGGATGACCGCTTCCTTGCCGTCGGGCAGCACACCTGCGATCACCTCGTCCACACCGGCCTGCCTGCCAATGGCAGCAGCGGTGCGCTGGTTGTCACCGGTGAGCATGACCACGCGGATGCCCATGGCCTGCAGCTCCCGGATGGCGCGGGGGCTGTCTTCCTTGATGGTATCGGCCACCGCGATGATGCCCAGCAGACGGCCTGCTCCGCCGAAGAACAGGGGCGTTTTGCCCTGTGCGGAGAGGGCTGCGGCCTTCTCCTGCAGCTGTGCGGGCACGGTGACTTTGGTGCCGATAAAGGA
>ENA-OQDF01000686-OQDF01000686.1-human-gut-metagenome-genome-assembly--contig:-NODE-686-length-14241-cov-4.240754_pt1 | contig 14241 bp, 22 predicted proteins | sample MGYA00242769_ERZ504597 | MGnify/ENA primary metagenome ERZ504597 (study PRJEB26092, sample SAMD00036305) | human gut metagenome | host: Homo sapiens | study: EMG produced TPA metagenomics assembly of...
TGTCGCCTACAGCGCCCGCCGCACGGCGCTCGAAAAAGACACCGCCAATGAGGACAATTCGGATAGGCCTCGCTAGCTCCTAGTTACTTTTGTGAGAGGCGCCGACTCGGCTCATCGAACATCAAATGGCTGGTTCTGAATACCAGAGCCAGCCCATTGCGCATTAAATGTCGTCTGAGGAGTCGAGTTCTGCCTCGAGCTTGGCACGGCGTCTTTTCGCCGTGAAAAACGTTGCGCACAGGACAGCAAACGTGGCCGCGAAAATCGTCGCACCGCAGAACACGCCCGTGGCCAGGTTCGCCAACCAAAAGACGCTTTCGAGCGGTACGATCTGCGCCTCAGCGATACAGCGCATTGCGGCAATAACAAGCGCGAACGCGGCGCCGCTAAGACCGCTGACAAGCAGGAAATATCCAACAGGAAGATGCTCGGTTTGCCCAAAACGATTGGTATCGACATAGCCCTTCCGCGTTTGCAGTCCTGCGCAAATCAACATCACGAGAACGAGCCACAAATACATGGCTGCCTCGAACGGCGTTGCAAAGCCATGCGGCATTTCACTGGCGTCGCTGTGAACCCACGCAACCTGTCGAGCTATAAACTGGTAGAAAAAGATCATCAACATGCCAAACGAAAGCAGCACGAAACCAATCTTGCAGATCTTCGCGTTCTCAGCCTCCAGGCGTTCATCCTTTGGGCCGGCATATTCACGCCACGTTTGCACGATTTTCAGATCTTCATATTTCATAGTGGCCTCCTAAAGAGCGTTAGGGTCGGCTTTGGTCTCGTCTTCCCAAAACAGATCGTTCAACGTCACGTGCAGCGCTTTGCAGATTGCCACGCACAGGTTGAGCGTAGGGTTGTAACCGCCTGCTTCGATCAAGCCGATGGTTTGACGTGTAACGCCCACGGCCTGGGCCAAGTCGGCTTGCGAAAGGCCAGCCGCCGCGCGCGCCGCCTTCATGCGGAGGTTCTTTTTGCCCGGCATAAAGTTCCTTTCGTCATATTGGACAAATATCCGTTGCAACATGCCAGAAATATATTGCATCGACTAATTGATGTCTACTATATCTGTCATCGGTATACGGATATAGCAGTTTCGATTCGTCATTCCATCTTGCTCGGGCAGAACCGACTCGGTTTTGTCCGAGCAAGATTGGGCATCCGCAAACTCATCGAATTTCTGAATCGTGTCACCCATAATCGTTCGATTTTGTTTAGTAAAACTAGGTCCCTATTAAATAAAATTCGTTTGTATCCAAATTTGTTTAACAATGCCGCGCTACCACTAAACACTATACCCGTTAATTCGAACGATTGTTCGATGGATTTCGTGTTGGGTGGAATCGCCCAAGGGCTGGGCTATGCTACCTTGACTATCTATATGACTTAAACGCAGCAAAGGAGCACCGAGAGAGCGAGTATGGCAAAAAACACCGCAAACTATGGTAACGACAGTATCCGCCAGCTCAAGGACGAGGAGCGCGTACGCCTGCGCCCCGCCGTCATCTTTGCTCGGACGGACTCGACGGTTGCGCGCATGCCGCCTTCGAGATCCTGTCCAACGCCGTTGACGAGGCGCGCCAGGCTACGGCAAGCTCATCACCCTCACCGCCTTTCGCGATGGTTCTATTCAGGTAGAGGACAACGGCCGCGGCTGCCCGCTCGACTGGAACCCCTCCGAGAAGCGCTTTAACTGGGAGCTCGTCTTTTGCGAGCTCTATGCCGGCGGCAAGTACAACAACAACCAGGGCGGCGACTACGACTTCTCGCTGGGCACCAACGGCCTGGGCTCGTGCGCGACCCAGTACGCCTCCGAGTACATGGACGTCACGGTTTGGCGCGACGGCAACAAGTACTCTCTGCACTTTAAGAAAGGCAAGGTCGTCGGCGCCAAAAAGAAGGCACTCGAGATCGAGCCCACAGACGAGGACCGCACCGGTACCACCATCAAGTGGCGCCCCGATCTTGAGGTCTTTACCTCCATCAGCATTCCCCACGATTGGTATCGCGAGACCATGCGCCGCCAGGCGTGGTCAACGCCAACGTGACCTTCCGTCTGCGTATCGAGGGCGACGATGGCGAGTTTTCCGAAGAGGACTTCTGCTATCCCAAGGGCATCGAGGACTATGTGCTCGAGAAGGTCGGTACCGACTACCTTACCGAGCCCTTCTTTATCGAGCCGACCGCCGCGGTCGCGACCGCGAGGACCTGCCCGACTACAACGTAAAGATCACCGCATGCATGTGCTTCTCGCGCACCCTCCAGATGCAGGAGTACTACCACAACTCCTCCTGCTCGAGAACGGTGCTCGCCGGAGAAAGCGGCTCGTAGCGCTCTGACTAGCGCCATCGATGCCTACATCAAGCAACAGGGCAAGTACAACAAAACGAGAGCGGCATTAAGTGGCAGGACGTCCAAGACTGTCTGGTGCTGGTGACCAACTGCTTCTCCACCCAGACGTCCTACGAAAACCAGACCAAGAAGCCATCAACAACCGCTTTATCCAGCAGGCCATGACTGCCTTCTTTAAGGAGCGCCTCTCGACCTACTTGATCGAGAACAAGGACGCCGCCAATAAGATCATGGAGCAGGTGCTCATCAACAAGCGCTCGCGCGAGAATGCCGAAAAGACGCGCCAGAGCATCAAAACCAACCTGCAGCAAAAGACCGATATGGCCAACCGCGTGCAAAAGTTCATCGATTGCCGCTCCAAGGACAAGAGCCGTCGCGAGATCTACATCGTAGAGGGCGACTCGGCAGCAGGCGCCATTCGCACGTCGCGCGATGCCGAGTTCCAGGGCGTTATGCCCGTCCGCGGTAAGATCCTCAACTGCCTAAAGGAAGATTATCCGCGCATCTTTAAGTCCGACATCATCATGGACCTTATGCGCGTGTTGGGCTGCGGCGTGGAGATCAAAGACAAGCGCATCAAGAACCTTGGCGCCTTTGACCTGGACAATCTCAACTGGAACAAGGTCATCATCTGTACGGACGCCGACGTCGACGGTTACCACATTCGCACGCTCGTGCTCACCATGCTCTATCGACTGGTGCCCACGCTTATCGACGAGGGCTACGTGTATATCGCCGAGTCGCCGCTCTACGAGATCAACTGCAAAGAGAAGACCTACTTTGCCTACACCGAGCTCGAGAAAAACGGCATCCTCAAAGAGATCGGCGACCAGAAGTGTTCCATCAACCGCTCCAAGGGTCTTGGTGAAAACGATCCTGACATGATGTGGCTCACCACCATGAACCCCGAGACGCGCCGCCTAATCAAGGTGGAACCCGAGGACGTCACCAAGATGGAAACCATGTTCAACCTGTTGCTGGGCAACGACGAGGCAGGCCGCAAGCGCCACATCTCCGAGCACGGCAAGGAATACCTGGACCAGCTGGACCTGCAATAGCAGCAAATCGATAACGACGGCCCACAAGAAGTTCAAGAGGAAATCGTGGCAAAGAAGAAGACGAAGAACCAGCCAAAGAAAAAGCAGGTCAACGCCGAGAACGTCATCGGCCTGCACTCCGAGGTCACCGACCAGCCGATCACGCAGACGCTCGAGGTCAACTACATGCCCTACGCCATGAGTGTCAACGTCTCGCGTGCGTTCCCCGAGATTGACGCTTTAAGCCCTCGCACCGCAAGCTGCTCTACACCATGTACAAGATGGGCTTGCTCAAGGGCGAGCGCCAGAAGAGTGCCAACATCGTCGGCCAGACCATGAAGCTCAACCCGCACGGCGATGCCGCGATCTACGAAACGATGGTGCGCCTGGCCACCGGCAACGAGGCGCTGCTTGCCCCCTTCGTGGAGTCGAAGCAACTTTGGCAAGTACTATTCGGGCGACCTGAGCTACGCCGCCTCGCGTTACACCGAGGCCAAGCTCTCCCCCATCAGCGCCGAGATCTTCAAAGACATCGACAAGGACCCGGTTGACTTTGTTGACAGCTATGACGGCGCCATGAAGGAGCCGCGCCTGCTGCCCACCACGTTCCCCAACATCCTCGTCTCGGCCAACAAGGGCATCGGCGTCGCCATGGCGTCCGACATCTGCGGCTTCAACCTCAACGAGGTCTGCACCGCCACCATGCACTACCTGCAGGACCCCGACTGCGACCTACTCAAGTACATGCCCATGCCCGACTTCTCGACCGGCGGCGAGATTATCTACCGCCGCGAGGAGATGGAGCGCATCATCGAGACGGGACTTGGCAGCTCCAGATTCGCTCGCGCTGGCGCTGGATTCCCGAAGAGCGCATCATCGAGGTCTACGAGATCCCCTACACCACCAAGACCGATGTCATCATCGAGCGCATCGTCAAGCTCTCCAAAGAGGGCAAGGTCAAAGAGATCGCCGACATCCGTGACGAGACCGACCTCTCGGGTCTGCGTATCGCCATCGATCTTAAGCGCGGTGTCGACCCCGACAAGCTCATGGCCAAGCTCTATCGCTCGACCACGCTACAGGATTCGTTCTCGTGCAACTTCAACGTGCTCGTCGACGGCTATCCCCGTGTTATGGGCGTGCGCCAGATTCTGCACGAGTGGGTCAAGTGGCGTATTGAGTCCACGCGTCGCCGCATTAACTTTGACCTGGACAAAAAGTCCGAGCGTCTGCACCTTCTGCACGGCCTTGAGGCAATTCTGCTCGACATCGACAAGGCCATCGCCATCATCCGCGGCACTAAGCTCGAGGCCGAGGTCGTGCCAAACCTTATGAAGGGTTTCGACATCGATGAGACCCAGGCCGAGTTTGTTGCCGAGCTCAAGCTCCGCAACATCAACGAGGAATACATCCTCAACCGCACCAAGGACATCGCCAAGCTCGAAGGTGAGATTGCCGAGCTCGAGGAGATCCTCTCGAGCGAAGACAACATCAAGAAGGTCATCAGCGACGAGCTGGCCGCAGTCAACAAGAAGTACGTGATGCCGCGCCGCACGGGCAGGATCGAGCCCCATGAGGTTATCGAGGTAAGCCTGGAGCCCGAGGTCGAGGAGTACCCGGTCACCATCATGCTCTCGCGCGATGGCTACCTTAAGAAGATGACGGACCGCGTGCTCAAGAAGGCGACCACGCTCAAGTACAAGGACGGCGACAAGCCCTTTATCGAGTTCCCGTCCGCCAACACGCACGAACTGCTCGTGTTTACCAACAAGAGCCAGGTATACAAGTGCAAGGTTGCGGCGTTTGAGGACACCAAGTCGGCCCAGCTGGCTCGTACCTGCCGACCGATCTTGAAATGGAACCCGACGAGAGCGTGATTTGGATCATCGACCCCGAGGACTATAAGGCCGACGTGCTGTTCGTCTTTGAGAACGGCCGCGTGGTCCGCGTCGCGCTTTCTGGATACGTCACCAAGACCAACCGCAAGCGCCTTAAGAACGCCATCTACGGCGGCAGTAAACTGCTGTATGCGCAGGTGCTCAAGGAGGACCGTGACCTCGCGCTGGTCTCGAGCGACTACCGTCTGATGAACTTCAACACGTCGCTGCTCAAGACCAAGACGACCACCAACACGCAGGCGTCCAGGCCTTTACGGCAAGAAGGGCCGCTCGGTCACCACCGTCGGCACGACCGAGGAAATCCTTGGCGCCGGCGTCTCGGCCGAAAAGTTCACTGCGCAGAGTCTGCCCTCTGCCGGTGCCCTCATGAAGGAAAACGACATGCCGAGTTTGTTTGACTAAAACAACGGTGACTAAACCGTCATGGTTTTACAAAGCAGCGGGGCTCGGGGCGCAGTAACGCTGCGCCCGAGCCCCATGCATTACACCAGCATCATCCCTATAGACAAAATGCCGCATAAAGTGGAACAGACATAAGCCCATCATTCATTCCAAAGGCTTAGTCGATAGCCTGATAGGGCGTACGCCGGATGGGTCTTTTTAAGTGAGGACAGGCTTCGAGATCTTGTGTTCTCTCCCGCCTTGACTTCAATCGCAGACAAGCATCCCTGCTTCTCTACTACAAAGTCGATTTCCGCACGATTATCTCGCGCCCAATAATGCAGCGGATAGCCCATGGCTGAAAGCTGTTGGGCAACGTAGTTTTCGGTAAGTGCACCCATGAATGTGCCGCCGATGCCGGCAAGAATATCGGCGCGTTGAGCACCGGCCTTGGAGACGAGCAGCCCTGTATCCGCCTGATAGATTTTAAAAGCAGAAGGGTTAACGAAGGCCTCTAAAGGCTTTCGATCTGCCCGACTAGGCTGCAGCGCGCCACCGTACCCGACAATACAAGCCAGTCGAGAGCATCTCCAAAGAGAGACGCATTGCCCCCCGCTCGCACTACCTTGTACTGAAATTTGCGATTCTCTTTGGCAAGCTGCCGTGGAATGGAATCGAAGCACGCACGCGTCTTTGCGCTCAAGCGTTCATCAGCATATTTATTGGTGTCGGCGGAGTATCCGTCGAGAATAATCCGATGCTTTTCGGCCACATCAATGATTGACTGATCATCGATATACGTTTGGACCGCCTCGGGCATTCCGCCAACAACAAGATACTGTCGATAGAGCCTAAGCGCCTTTTCATGAAGGCTTGGCGCAAGAGGACCCATTAACTCGAATGACGAGCGTATCTCGTCGACCAGCTGATCGTGCCCCATTGCCCAGAGAAACTCCTCGAAATCGAGTGGAGTCATCTCGATCAAGTCGATCTTTCCGACGGGGAACGAATACGACTGATGGTTAATGGCAACCCCAAGAAGCGACCCAGCAGCCGCAACGTAATACTCGGGAGCATCTTCGCAAAAGTATTTAAGGGAAGTGAGCGCTTCCTCGCATGCCTGGATCTCGTCAATGAACAGTAAGGTTTTGCCAGGCACGATACGCTGTCCCGTACGAGCCTCGATCGCGCGCACAATCGAATGAGGGTCAAGACCGCCCGAAAAATCCGCTCGCGCCGACCGGTCGTTCTCAAGATTAACGTAGACAACCGATTCGAAAAGATCCTGGGCGTACGTTCTGAGCAAATAGGTCTTGCCACACTGGCGCACGCCTTTGACCAGCAAAGGTTTTCTATCAGCTCTGTCTCGCCATTCCCTAAGTAGCTCGTCTGCCTTGCGACGCATACGCAACCTTCCCTCGTGAACTTCTGTTTGACAATATTTTAACGCGGATTAATTTGTTTTCAGTTATTTTTCTGCGTTTAAAAATTGTTCTATACGGCGCTTGAGGGAATGCGCCCCTATCTCTTGGTAAGGATAGCAAGCATTTCCACCAACGCTGATTGCCATGCGTTCTTCTTGTCCTTAGGCGAGCTTGCGAGCGAGCTCTCGCACCTCTTCCAGCTTGGACGAAGAGGCCATGCTGTCGCGCTCGGTCATACCGCTGATGGTGACAATGCCCTGGTCTGCCCACTTGCAGTAAGCGCAGGTTGATTTGTACATGGCGATCGCCGCGTCATAGACGCCCTGGCTGTGGCTATCGAGCAGAAGGGCCGTCTTGGTGAACGGGAATCCCGTGGCACCGAAAGCGTACAGACGGTCGATGGCGGCCTTTTCCTGCGCGGTGATATCGAACCAGTAGATAGGCGAAGCAAAGACGACCATATCTGCATCTTTCAGCGACTCGATCACGTTGGCCATGTCATCCTTCTGCACGCAGACGCCCCCATGGGCGAAGCAGTACTGGCATCCCAAGCAGCCGGCGATCTTCTTGCTGGCAACGCGAACGACCTCAACCGTATTACCGCCCTCACGCGCGGTCTCGGCAAACGCCTCGACCATGGTGTCGGTATTGGCGCCCTTGCGCGGGCTGCCGCTCAATACAACGATATTCATAGGATTCCCTCTCCCTCATGCTGCAGGCGCGCAGCATGCTTTCTTGTAACCAAAACGAATGGTGTTAATCAATCGCCAGCAGGCCATATCTCTTGTTCAAGTTCCCTAAAGAAGCTCAAGACGATTGCGATTGCCTTATACAACGTCGAAAATCAAAGAGGGCCCATAGCAACGCCACCTACCTGAAATGACATGCGGTCAAGACGAGCTACGAGGATCGTGACGAGCCGATACCGCCCGCATGCCCCCTTCGGAATAGGCGCTGAGCAGCTCCTGAGCGTGAGCAAACTCGGCCCTCGCTCCAACCGAGCAGGCGGTTGACCGCGAGATTTCCCTGGACGTTGTGGACGAAGAGCAGATAGGCGTCCTCGCGCGAAAGCCCAGTCTCCTCCATGATCGAGGGAACCATCTGCTCGGCGCCGCGCTCGACGACGCGCTGTGCCACCCGGGCGTACGCGTCGTCATCCGAGTAGAGCAGATAATAGTCATCGTTTGCCGGCGGACGCTGGCAGAGGGCACCCGCCTCCGTTCCCTCGAGCGGCGGCACCGCCGCCAAGGCCTCGTCGATAAGCGCGTCGAGCAGGGCGAACTTGTCCTCGTAGTGCAGATAGAACGTGCCACGGTTGATATCGGCGCGGCGGCAAATATCCGCTACCGTCATCTTCGCGAAGCCGACCTCGGCCAGCAGCGCGAAGAACGCCTCCCGTATGACCGAGAGTGTATAGCGTCGGCGACGATCGATCTTCCCCGCTTCCATTACCCCTCCAATTGCAACGCTCGACAATGCCCGGCAAACGCTCGTTTATCGACAGCAGGCCGAAGCTGTTCATTGCTCTTAAGCAAATCGACATGGATACTTTTTATAGACACCTGTTTATAATAGCTGAAAGAAGGTATCCAGTGACCCTGTACGAGCAGCTCGTTATCGAGCTCACCAACCGATCGTTTTCCCTTCATGCCGCCTACCGCAGCGGCAGCACGCCCTATGAGCTGAGTGACCGCGAGCCCGAGCCCTACGACCAGCAAATCGAGGACTTCGCCCGTATGATCGAAGAAGCCGATTGCGTGCTGGTGGGCGGGGCCTCCGGGCTCTCCGCGGCGGGCGGCGGCGACTTCTACTACGAGGACAACGCGACCTATCGCAAGCATTTCGGCAAATTCGCCGAGCGCTACGGTTTCAAGGGCGCTTTCGAGGGGTCGTTCTACCGCTGGCCCACCGCCGAGGCGCGCTGGGGATACCTCGCCACCTTCCTCGACACCACGCTCAACGCCCCGCTGCGCAAGCCCTACAGGGACCTCGACGCCATTCTCGCCGAGAAGGATTTCTTCGTGCTCACCACCAACCAGGACACGCAGTTTGTGAAGCTCTATCCCTGGGAGAAAGTGGCAGAGATCCAAGGCGACCACCGCTTCTTTCAGTGCTCCCGCTGTTGCACCGACGCGGTGTGGGATGCGGTCGAGCCGGTCTCCAACATGGTAGAGGCCATGGGAGACGGCCTTGAGGTTCCGACAGAGCTCGTGCCGCGCTGCCCGCACTGCGGGGCAGAGGCGTTCCCCTGGGTTCGCGGCTACGGCAACTTCCTGCAGGGCGAACTCTACGAGGAGCAGTACCGCAAGGTGTCCGAATGGCTCGACGCGCACGCACGGCAGAGGATCCTCTTCCTCGAGCTGGGTGTGGGCCGCATGCGCCCGCGTTTATCCAGGAGCCGTTCTGGGCCCTCACGGCGCAGTTACCGCAGGCCAGCTACATCGCCGTAAACAACAAGACGCAGTTTCTCCCCCGCGCGATCGAGGATCGGGGCTCGCCGTTCGCGCCGACATCGCGACGTGCTTGCGACGTGCGCAAGACGCTGGGAGGTAGCGCATGGAGACGGCGAAAGCAGTTCGCATAGGCAGGGCGCTAGCGAAGCGGATCTTGTCATCATCGGCGCTAGCAACGGACTCGACATGGCGGAGGGCTCAACCTTTTCTGCGCCGATGCTCATTTCCAAGAGGCGTACGGGGACCTCGCCAGGCAGACGGCATCGGCTGCATACTGCAGGGGCTCGCTTCCCCGGATGCAGCGTGCGACGCCGATGGGCCGAGCGGTTCCATCAAAAGGAGTATCTCGAATATGAGCCCGGCTCGCTCATGAACGGGCTGCGGCGTCTTACGGAGCACGCCGACACCTTCGTGGTCACATGCAACATCGACGGGCACTTCGCGCGCGCCGGGTTCGACGAGAACCGCGTGCTCGAGACGGAGGGGGGCATACGCACGTCGATCGACGAGCGGCGTCTCGCCCATCCAGACGCCCTCGCCACGGCCCAGCTCGAGGAGCTCGAGCGCCTTGTGCAAGCCCATCGCAACGGCAGGGTCGCCATCCTCGAACTTGGCGTGGGACTGCGCAACGGCATCATAAAGCACATGCTCGCCCAGATCGCGAACGTCTGCGAGCACGCCACCTACATCGTGTTCAACTACAGCCAGGCTATGGCGCCCGATGCATCGTGCGAGACGATTCTCGTTGACGGCGATATGGCCCCGGCTTTCGAGGAGATTGCCCAATGCCGTCTCTAGAGAGGGAAGCGTATAGCTTCGAAGCCTTATCGACGATGCCGACGCCATCATCGTCGGCATCGGCTCGGGCATGTCAAGCGCCGCCGGGTTCAACCATTACAACCGCGCAGGCATGGCGCGCGCCGGAATGACGGACTGGCAGCAAGCCTTTGGCTTCAAGAGCCTTTTCGACGGCTTCTACACCTCTACCCCAGCCTCGAGCAGCAGTGGGCATACTATGCGCGATACATCGACTTCATGCTGCGCGAGCTGGCCTCGCAGCCCTATCTCGACCTACGGTCCTCATCGGCCATAAGGACTACTTCATCCTGAGCACCAATGTGGACACCCAAGTCGAGAAGACGTTTCCCACCGAGAGGATCTGCAACTATCAGGGAAGCTTCGCGCACCTTCAGTGCAAGCAGCCATGCTGCGACGAGCTCTTCGACGCGAGCCCCTACGTCGAGCGCATGCTCGCGGGCATGGCGGGGTTCGAGGTCCTCAGCGAGGATGTCCCCCGATGCCCGCACTGCGGCTGGCAGCTTGTGCCGTGGGTGCGCGACGACACGTTTCTGCAGGGTGCGGCCTGGCGCGAGAGCCTCGGACGATACGAGCGCTTCGTGCGCGAGCGCAGCGATCGCCGCGTGCTGTTGCTGGAGCTCGGCGTGGGCGAGATGACCCCCGGCATCATCACGCTCCCGTTCTGGAGCATGACCGCGAAGCTGCCGGATGCGCACCTGTTGAGCGTCAACATCTCGGGCGGCTCGGCTCCGCTGCAGCTCGGAAGCAAGGCAGAGGCGATCCAGGCAGATTTGGGCGCGCTGCTCTCGGCGGCGCGGGCAGGTGGCGAGTAACGCGGAGCGGTAGACGCGCAATGAGGTTTTAGCCGCAGCCTCCGAACGAGAGGGCTCGGAGGCTGGTATTCCTGAATCGCAGGTCACGATGGGTTATCGGAATCGCGAAGAGCGGATACCGCCAGTAAGCCCCCTTCGGAATAGGCGTTGAGCAGCTCCTGGGCATGGGCGAACTCGGGGCCTCGTCTCCAGCCGAGCAGGCGGTTGACGGCCAGATCGCCCTGGACGTTGTGGACGAAGAGCAGGAAGGCGTCTTCGCGTGAAAGCCCTGTTTTCTCCATGACCCAGGGAACCATCTGCTCCGCTCCGCGTTCTATGACGCGCTGGGCTACGCGAGCGTATGAGTCGCTGTCCGAATAAAGCAGGCGATAATCGTCGTCTGCCGACGGACGCTGGCAAAGCGTTGCCGATTCAACCTCAAGCGGGGGAGCCGCTGCCAATGCCTCGTCGATAAGCGCATCGAGCAGCGCGTACTTATCCTCGCAATGCAGATAGAACGTTCCCCGGTTGATCTCGGCGCGGCGGCAGATGTCCGCCACCGTCATCTTCGCGAAGCCGACCTCGGCCAGCAGCGCGAAGAACGCCTCCTGTATGACCGAGAGGGTGTAGCGCCGCCGGCGGTCGATCTTGGTTTCTCCCATCGCCTCTCCAATCTGAGTCGTTTGACAATGTCCAGTAGCTGTTCGTTTATCGACAGGTGCACGCGTTTGTTCATTGCCCCTGCGAAAATCAACAAGGATACTGTTTATAGACACCTGTTTTTTATAGCTGAAAGGGAGCACGGATGACCCTGTGCGAGAAGCTCGGCATCGGGCTTGTCAGCCGATCGTTTTCCCATCGGGCCGTCTATCGAAACGGCGGCACGTCATACGATTTGAGCGATTGCGAGCCTGCTGCTTGCAAGCAAGATATCGAGGCTTTTGCCCGCAAGGTGGGGAAGGCTGATTGCGTGTTTACGGGAGAGGCAGGTAGGCAGGCGTTATGAGCATCTGCATCAAAAATCAGATTCAGAATATGAATATCGTCATCGGCTGCACGGTGGGGTGTCCATATTGCTATGCCCGTAACAATGTGAAACGTTGGCATATGATTGACGACTTCGCTGATCCTGCGTTCTTCCCGAGCAAGCTCAAGATGATGGAAAAGAAACGCCCGCAGAACTTCTCCTTACCGGCATGAGCGATCTCTCCGGGTGGAAGCTGGAATGGCGAGACGAGGTATTTGCAAAGATCCATGAGAATCCACAGCATCAGTTCCTGTTCCTGACCAAGAGACCCGATTTGCTGGATTTAGATACCGACCTGGAAAACGCATGGTTCGGCGTTACGGTGACGAGGAAAGCGGAGCTGTGGCGTATCGACGCCCTTCGGAAAAACGTCAAAGCAAATCACTTCTTCGTTACTTTTGAGCCGCTATTCGACGATCCCGGTACGGTCGACCTTTCCGGAATCAACTGGATCGTCGTCGGTACCATGACCGGGGCGCAGAGCAGGAAGGTTCATACGGAACCGGAGTGGGCATGGTCTTTGACGGACCAGGCGCACGCGCTTGGCATTCCAATGTTTATGAAGGAAGACCTCGTCTCTGTCATAGGGGACGAAAACATGATTCAGGAATTGCCGGAAGAATTCGAAAGAGTGCTGGAGGTGCAGAGAACATGGCGGAAGTGATCGATGGAATCCTCATCAATGAGGTGGAAGCAAAGAACATCATGACCAAGTCCAGCCTGCCGGTAGGCGGCTACTCGGTCAATCCCTATGTAGGTTGCACGCATGCCTGCAAGTATTGCTATGCCTCCTTTATGAAGCGCTTTACCGGACACAAGGAGGAATGGGGCACCTTTCTTGATGTGAAGCATTGGCCGGAAATCAAGAATCCGAAGAAATACGCTGGACAGCGGGTGGTTATCGGTTCTGTGACGGATGGCTACAATCCACAGGAGGAGCGATTCGGGAATACCAGGAAACTCCTGGAGCAGCTGATTGGCAGCGATGCAGATATTCTGATCTGCACAAAGTCCGATCTTGTGGTACGGGATATCGATCTGCTGAAGAGGCTTGGACGAGTGACCGTTTCATGGTCGATCAACACGCTGGATGAGAACTTCAAGAACGATATGGACTCCGCGTCGAGCATCGAGCGTCGTATCGCTGCTATGAAGCAGGTGTATGACGAAGGTATCCGTACGGTCTGCTTCGTGTCCCCGGTATTTCCCGGCATCACGGATTTTGAGATGATTTTTGAGCGAGTAAAGATCGGTGCGATTTGTTTTGGCTCGAAATCTCAATCTTCGGGGTGGTTTCAAAAAAGCGATCCTGGATTATATCGCCGAGAAACATCCCAATCTCGTACCGCTTTACGATGAGATCTATAACAAGCGCAACCGTAGCTATTTTGAAGCGCTTGAAGTAAAAGCCGAGGAAATGGCCAAGAAGTACGATTGCCCCTTTGTGGACAACGAAATGCCTTATGGCAGAGTCCCCCAGGGCATCCGGTGATCGTGGACTACTTCTATCACGAGGAAGTCCGAGGGTCGGATAATAGCGGAAAAAGAAATCGTTAAACGGAAACCGACGACGATTCGCTCGAGCGATTAGCGTCCACGCGTGGCTTCTGCCGATTGGCGCAACGGGCGACGGATTAAGGGATCGCTCGGGCGGATGATCCCGCTGCAGTACAGGCGGTCGCTCAATTTAGCGGCATGAGCGTTTTCGCACGGAAAACCAGTATCCCCTGTGCCGAGTTTAATCGTAGCGAATACAATGGGCACTGAGCATCAATCGAAAGTAGTCAAGAGCCTTTTCGACGGCTTCTACCACCTCTACCCCAGCCTCGAGCAGCAGTGGGCATACTATGCGCGATACATCGACTTCATGCTGCGCGAGCTGGCCTCGCAGCCCTATCTCGACCTACGGTCCCTCATCGGCCATAAGGATACTTCATCCTGAGCACCAATGTGGACACCCAAGTCGAGAAGACGTTTCCCACCGAGAGGATCTGCAACTATCAGGGAAGCTTCGCGCACCTTCAGTGCAAGCAGCCATGCTGCGACGAGCTCTTCG
>ENA-OQDF01000687-OQDF01000687.1-human-gut-metagenome-genome-assembly--contig:-NODE-687-length-14239-cov-6.011976_pt1 | contig 14239 bp, 19 predicted proteins | sample MGYA00242769_ERZ504597 | MGnify/ENA primary metagenome ERZ504597 (study PRJEB26092, sample SAMD00036305) | human gut metagenome | host: Homo sapiens | study: EMG produced TPA metagenomics assembly of...
CGGCTTTGTCTTTTTGTTCTGAAAAGGGAATAAAGCGCCGCCGTTCCGGATACAATAGTAAGGAGAACCTTTGCTTTTTAGCAGAATCAGAACAGGAAAGGCGGTCAGAAAGATGGGAATCGTTTGTCTGGCGGGGATTTTGCCGTATTTCTTCTGCTTGCATGGACGCTCTGCCGGGCGGCAGGATGGGAGAAAGAACGGGAAGATCTTGAACAGGAGCAGTACCTGAAAGAGTGGCGGGAGAAAAAGTTGAAAAAAATCGAAAAAATTTGAAAATTAGTGTTGACATTTGGCGGGTGGAATGCTATACTAACGAAGTCGGTTGGTGATACAGATAAAAAGCCAACAGACAAAACACTGATGTGGGGTCTTAGCTCAGCTGGGAGAGCATCTGCCTTACAAGCAGAGGGTCATAGGTTCGAGCCCTATAGGCCCCATATTTTATGAAAAACGGTGTTGAAAATGAATATGGCGAGATAGCTCAGTTGGCTAGAGCACGCGGTTCATACCCGCGGTGTCGAGGGTTCGAATCCCCCTCTCGCTACTTGTAGAACCTTGAGAAATCAAGGGTTCTTTTAGCTTTATGGACAGTATGATGATATGGCTGTCATGTCAAAATCGTGTCTTGAAATTCACAGGGATTTGTGAGAAAATGAGACTACCTAAGAGCTTGTTTTGGGCTCTGAAAGTAAATAAAACAGTAATGGATAGAAGAAAGATAAGGAAAAAACAATGATAGAGTTTAATAAACCACCTTTTATTGGAACAGAACTGGAATACATCCGCCAGGCGGCAGAGGAAAACAACAAGCTGTGCGGCGACGGTCCTTTTACGAAGAAATGTTCTGCCTGGATGCAGGACAATTTCAACGTAAAACATGCGATGCTTACGACATCCTGCACCCATGCACTGGAAATGGCAGCTTACCTGTCTGAGATTCGGCCGGGCGACGAAGTGATCATGCCGTCCTACACGTTTGTTTCCACTGCAGATGCCTTTGTTCTGCGCGGAGCAAAAATCGTCTACGTGGATATCCGTCCGGATACGATGAACATCGACGAGACCAAGATTGAGGATGCCATCACCGAAAAAACAAAAGCGATTGTTCCGGTTCACTATGCGCGTGCCTGTGAAATGGATACCATCATGGATATTGCAAAACGCCATAACCTGAAGGTTGTAGAGGATGCGGCACAGGGTGTGAGCGCGTACTACAAGGGAAAAGCCCTTGGAACGATCGGCGATTTTGGCTGCTACAGCTTCCATGAGACGAAAAACTATACGATGGGAGAGGGCGGCGCACTGCTGTTCCAGGATGAGAATTATCTGGAAAAAGCAGAGATCCTTCGTGAAAAGGGAACGAACCGCAGCAAGTTTTTCCGCGGACAGATCGACAAATATACCTGGATCGACTACGGTTCCTCCTATCTGCCGAGCGATATGAATGCGGCTTACCTGCTTGCAGAACTCGAGGAACATGAGAAAATCGACAGAAAGCGGATGGCCATCTACAACTATTACCATGAGCAGCTCCGTCCGCTGGCTGAGGCTGGAAAGATCGAGCAGCCGGTTGTGCCGGAAGGCTGTGTACATAATGCACATATGTACTTCATCAAGGCAAGAAATCTGGAAGTGCGTACAAAACTGATCAACTATATGAAAGAGCGCGGTGTGATGTGTGTCTTCCATTACGTTCCGCTCCATACCTCCCCGGCCGGACAGAAGTTCGGTGTTTTCCACGGAGAGGACAAATACACAACAAAAGAGAGCGAGCGCCTGATGCGTCTGCCGATGTTCTACAGCCTGTCTGAACAGGATATGGCATATGTCGTAGAGTGCCTCATGGACTTTAAAGAGTGGTAACATTTCATGTATGAGAAGTTTTTAAACTACTTTACGGACTATATTTTCGTGAAGGATGAGCCGCAGAAAGCCGATGTGATTTTTGTGCCGGGAAACGGATATCCGCAGATGGCGGCGCACGCGGCAGAACTCTGGAAAGAAGGATTTGCGCCGTATGTGCTTCCGTCGGGAAGATACAGTACTGTGCTCGGACATTTCGCCGGTGTACAGGATCTTGCGGAGCAGTACGGCGGGAACTATGAAACCGAGTGGGAGTTTCTGCGGACGGTACTGCAGAAAAACGGCGTGCCGGAGAAAGCGATTCTGCGCGAAGACCAGGCGACGTATACGTATGAAAATGCACTGCGGTCACGGGAAGTGACAGATGCGGCGGGCATCGAGGTAAAAAAAGCGATCCTCTGCTGCCGGAATCTCCATGCGAGACGGTGTATTCTGTATTACCAGCTTGTCTACCCGGAGACAGAGTTTTTTGTCTGTCCTTCGGATATTGAGTTCACCAGAGAAAACTGGCATACAAAGGGTGAATGGATCGACCAGGTGTTAGGAGAAATGGAGCGCTGCGGCGGTCAGTTCCACAAGATTCTGCGGGAACTGCCGGCGGATTCTGAATTTTAACACCAGTAGACAAGAAGTCCCCCGCTTCTAAAGCGGTGGGATGAATTGTTAAAAGAAACATAACGGCAGTGGTAGGCGGAGAGAAATCGGTATCCTCCACTGACATGAGGAAAGTCACAGTCGAACTATTCTCGACATGTCAGACTCCGTGAAAATACCGACTGTAAGTTGAAACGAAAAGATTTATAAAAAAGAGCGGAAATTGTGGTAAAATTGCGGCTCGTATGGTATACTATCGTTAAGTTAAGTTTCTAATCTAAAGCAAAGGTTGGTGGACAGTATGAATAAGATTGATGAAGTATTAGAGCTTTTAAAACAGAGAGAACGTGAGAGCGAAAAACCGAAAAACGTGATTTTATGGGTCCTTGCCATTGTCGGAGCGGTAGCGGCAGTTGCAGGAATCGCATACGCAGTATACCGGTTTGTAACTCCGGATTATCTGGAAGACTTCGAAGATGATTTCGATGACGATTTCGACGATTACTTCGAGGATGAAGACGAAGATAAGTAGGATGGAAAAAAGAAACTCCGGTGCCGGAACGTGGTACCGGAGTTTTTCTGTCCGGAAATCAGTTTGACATAGAAGGAGAAGAGAATGAAAAAAGGAGAAATTTACGAGGGAGTCGTGGAAAGAATCGATTTCCCGAATAAAAGGACGTGTACATGTGGAGGGCGAGACGGTTACCGTGAAAAATGCAATTCCGGGACAGAAGATCCGCTTTCAGATCAACAAAAAAAGAAAGAACCGCATGGAGGGCCGCCTGCTCGAAGTAACAGAAAAATCCCCGATGGAAAAGCGCGATCCGGTCTGCAGTATTTTCCCGTCCTGCGGCGGATGCATGTACCAGACGATGAGTTATGAGGATCAGCTTGCAATGAAGCCGGTCAGGTGAAAAAACTGCTCGACGATGCCCTCGTGGAGGCCGGCCAGGTCAATGAGGCGGGGGAGGCCGATTATCCGTTCCTTGGAATCAAGGGAAGTCCGAAGGAGTTTGCATACCGGAATAAAATGGAGTTTTCCTTCGGCGATGAATACAAGGACGGCCCGTTGTCTCTCGGACTTCATAAAAAGGGAAGCACCTACGATGTCCTGACCGCGTGCGACTGCAAAATCGTGCATGATGATTTCACAAAGATTCTGACCTGCGTGCTGGCGTACTTTAAAGAGCGGAACGCAAGTTACTACCACAAGATAAGCCACGAGGGTTACCTGCGCCACCTGCTGGTGCGAAGAGCCGAGAATACCGGAGAAATCCTGGTAAATCTCGTCACCACAAGCCAGGAAGAATGGGATCTGATGCCGCTCGTGCAGGAAGTGCTTGGTCTGCCGCTGGAAGGAAAGGTTGTCGGATTCCTCCATATCATAAATGATTCCCTGGCAGATGTTGTAAAGAGCGATGAGACAAAAGTGCTCTACGGACAGGACTACTTCTATGAAGAACTCCTCGGACTGAAATTCAAGATCACCCGTTCTCCTTCTTCCAGACCAATTCCCTTGGCGCGGAAGTTCTCTACAGCACCGCCCGCGAGTCGTCGGCGAGACGAAAGACCGCACGATCTTCGACCTCTACAGCGGAACCGGAACCATCGCCCAGATCCTTGCACCGGTCGCAAAAGAAGTGATCGGCGTGGAAATCGTGGAAGAAGCTGTTACAGCTGCAAAAGAGAACGCAGAGGCAAACGGCCTTACCAACTGCAGTTTCCTCGCCGGAGACGTGCTGAAGGTGATCGATGAAATCGAAGAAAAACCGGACTTCATCGTTCTTGATCCACCGCGCGAAGGAATCCATCCGAAGCTCTGCCGAAGATAGTTGATTTATATAGGTGTGAAAAAATGCTTTACATCTCCTGCAAGCCGACTTCTCTTGCGCGGGATCTGGTAGAGTTTGCAAAATATGGATACCGTGTAGAAAAAGTCTGCTGTGTTGATATGTTTCCGGGAACGGTGCACTGCGAGACGGTTGTTTTGCTTTCCAAGGGTGAGGTCGACTCGAAAAAGATTCGGGTTGAGTTCTCTTTAGAAGATATGGATATGTCCGAATTTCAAGATGGGGCAACCTACACGCAGATCAAGGACTATGTACTGGAACATAGCGGATTAAAGGTATCAAACCTGTATATCTCACAGATTAAGCGGAAATGTGGGATTGAGGTTGGTAAGAACTACAATCTGCCGAAGTCCGAAGATTCCAGACAGCCTCTGTGTCCACCGGAAAAAGAGAAAGCAATCCGAGAAGCATTCAAATATTTTGGGATGATATAACATCCCGTAAAATGGAGGTTTCTTATGGATAGATTGATTTCTTGTAAGTTTAACAAGGATACCGCTTGTGTGGAACTGAAATTCTTTGATGGTAGTATGATTGCGATTGATACGATTGCGGTTGAGAACGAGGTTGCCGACAATATGTATCAGAGGTCGGAACTGGATTATCTGATTTACAATGACCCGATTGGATATGCTGATTTGATATTGAACGGAGATTCCAAAACCTATTTGAAAAACTGTTACAGAGTATAAATCTGTGGATACGGCGATTGGAGCGATTTGCCTGGCTCACTAAACCTCTAAGCCATAGTTATTGGCTAAGGCAGATATTCAACTTTAATTTTAGAAAACATAAATAAAGGCTATCCAATCTTTTTGACTGGGTAGCCTTTGAAAGTTTTGCTCTTTCTACTTTTAAGAATCAATTTATGAATGACCATGCCGATTATCAAACCAAAGGATGATACTGCCAAATACCAAAGCGAATGTATCAATGCTGTCTCGTTATAGTATATAAACACAGATGGCACAAATGTAATTGCTATGATTATTGGATACAAGTACTTTACTTTCAGATTTGAAATGCTGCCAATTAGAATTGAAAGCAATAATGTTGCTAAAATAAGCAAAACTATCATTCCCATAACGTCTGTTGGTCCTGCAAATAATGGAAATACATAAAACATAAATAATTGAATTAAGAGTATTAGTATCTCCTTCAAGTATTTCTTCATAATCAAAACACCTCCGTTCATATAAACTCTTTTTTATTTCATTTTGCAAAGATTATCTTGATTTGCAGTTTGTCATTGTTGTAGATTGCTCCAATACTTCCGCCCATACGCTCAATCAGCAGCTTGGCGATGGACAATCCCAAACCGGTTGAATTGCGACTGGCTTCTACTGTATAGAAACGGTCAAACAATCTGCCGACCGTCACATAATTCAGATTGTGCGCCGTGTTGCTGAATGTAACACAGCCGTTCTTATCCATGACTACGGACAGATCGCCGTCAGAGTATTTCAGCGCATTGCTGATAATGTTGGAAAAGATACGGTTGACCGCACCTGCATCCAGTTCACGGAAAACCGGTTCCTCCGGCAATTCGATTTCCGGTTGGATGCCTTTTTCCTGCATGACCGCATAGAAAGACAGCAGACTTTCCTCCAATGCCCGGACAACATCCATACGTTCTGGTTTCAGTTCCTGAAAAGAAGTAACCACACTATATCTGAATAGTTCTTCGGTTAGATTTTTTAAAACATCTGTTCTGTTTTGGATTTGAGAAAGATAGCAGTGTACCGTTTCGCTTTTTTCCTCTCGTTCCAATAGGTCAAGATAACCGTTTATCGCCGTAAGCGGAGTTCTCAGGTCATGGGAAATATTGGTGATAGCTTCTTTCAGTTCCAGATCGCCCTGTTGGTAACGATGGCGTTCCTTGCGGAGCAATCGAAGCTGGATATTAATCTCCGAAGCCAGTTTTCTCAGATGAGGGTCGCTGGAAGAAATATCAATCAGAGTGTTTGTGTCGGAGGAAAGACGTTCCTGGAATTCTGTATGAATTTCATCAATACTTTTTTCTATAAAAATAATCTTTGTGATTAGAAAAAATACAACAATTAGCAAAATACAACACAAAATCCAAGGGAACATCTTTCTACCTCCTTACTTTAGGTTCTTTTTCTTAAAGGAACGACTTCCTATAAGAGATGTTGAAAAAATTACAAACGCAGAGCACAATGGAAGAAAAATCAGGTGTTCCACCCCTTCTTCGCAAAGAATTACACCTTGTCCTCCAGGTGTCAGACAGATAAGAAATTCCAGCAGGATACGAAATGTTCCACCGATGAATTTGATATTTTGGGGATGCCATCGCACAGTTGGGTCTGTATCACTCCACATCCATCCATCCAATAACTCTGGTTCTGCAAAACGATCATAAAGGAGCATCCCGATTATGACCATTGCAGCTACAGCTCCCAGACAAAGAAGTGTCGCTGAGTTTTTGTTCTCCGCCAGACTTGCCAACAGACAACATACGCTGGAGAGTGCAACGACCATCAAAAGGCTTGAAAAAATATAAAATGCCATCTCTCCCAAAGAGAGGTTCAGGCTTGCCGTACCCAGTAGCGGAATATCCAGCATCCCATTAACTATCAACCAGATTAGTGCAGTACTCAGTCCAGCACATATGGTCAGGAGAAGATTGGAAAAATAAACTTCTTCACGAGTGTGTCCGCAGATTAGTTTATTGCGCAGAGTTCCATATTCATAGTCTGTTCCCCACAAATATGCGGCAAATACGGCGATAAATGGTCCATCAGGGGTGAATATCCAAAAAACGGGCGACCAGCTTATAGATGTATGCATTAGTCAAATTCGTCTGGAAGTAACCGTTGAGGATGATGAATGCGGAAAGCAATACAGCAATCACTAATTCTATTCGAATCATTTTTTTATTCTCTGTACGGTAAAAGGCTGCTCGAAAAAGTTTACGCATTATTATCACCTCCAACCAGAGAGATGTAATAACTCTCCAAACTTCATCTTTTTCCTGCATAGACAGCACTTCGCAGTTTTCCTTTGCCAGTACAACGGTCAGCTGTGTCACATTGATCTTTGCGAACACATCGGCTGTTGTTGCGGAGATAATTTTATATTCCAGATTCATGGAATCCAGCACACGAGCCAGAGTAGAAGTATCGGTCACTTCCATGCGGACACACTTGCGGCAAACTGTGTCCAGTTCTTCTGCACTCAGTTCCTTCACCATGCGACCATTATCAATGATACCGTAATGAGTAGCCAGACGGGAAAGTTCATCCAGAATGTGACTGGAAATAAGAACTGTAATCTGTTTTTCTCGGTTCAACTTCAAAATCAGTTCTCGCATTTCCACAATACCCTGAGGGTCGAGACCATTTACAGGCTCATCAAGAACAAGAAAGTCGGGATCACCGGCTAATGCGATAGCGATGCCCAGACGCTGCTTCATACCGAGGGAGAAGTTCTTCGCTTTTTTCTCTCCCGTGTTGTCGAGACCTACCAGCTTCAACAATTCCTGAATACAATCAAATGATGGCAGACCAAGAATGAGATACTGGTGCTTCAGATTTTCCTCCGCAGTCATATCCATGTAGATGGACGGTGTTTCCACCACAGCACCCATGCGACGGCGGGATTTGATAATATCCTTGCTGTCATTGCGGATGCCGTACAGAGAAAAGCTACCGGAAGTCGGTTCCTGCAATCCGCAGATCAAGCGGATCAGGGTTGTCTTACCAGCGCCGTTCTTTCCCACAAAGCCATAGATGGAACCTTTGGGAACATTCATAGTAAGACCATTCAATGCCTGAAAGTTTTTATACTTTTTTGTCAGGCTGTTTGTTTGCAAAATATAGTTCATATTGTATTACCTCCTTTGCTGACCTAAGTTACAAAACAAAAGTCAAGAAAGTGGTCAAGAAAAACGTCAAGATTTGGTCAAGATTTTTTGTTCTGCCAATTTGAAACCAATTCCCCAAACTGTTTCGATATAGTCTACACCGCTGACATCCTGCATCTTTTTACGAAGATTGCTGATGTGCTGCTTCAAAGAACGCTCGGTGCAGTCGGGTGTGTCCAGACTGATTCTGTCAAGCAGGACACTCTTTGAAATTACCTGTTTGGGATTTTCCATCAGCAGTTTTAAGATGGCATACTCCGTTCGGGTCAGCTTCACAGGCTGCTCCTGTACTGTCAGAGAAAGGGAAACCATATCCAAAACCAAATCGCCAACGGAAAGAGATTTGGTTTCGCCATGTTGTTCTGCCTTGCGGAGCTGAACAGTGATACGGGCAAGAAGCTCCTTTGTATCAAAAGGCTTGGTCATGTAATCTGCCGCACCGCCCAGCAGAAGATTTACCTTGTCTTGCACATCTACTTTTGCGCTGAGAACGATAACAGGAATGTTCTCAATGTGGGGCAGAACTTCCTCGCCAGACAATCCCGGCAACATCAGATCCAGCAGCACCAAATCGGGCTTGTTTTGTGAAAGAAGATATAACGCTTCTGTGCCGGAGTATGCACGAAGAACAGAATAGCCCTCTTGCACCAGCACTTCTCTCAGCATATCTCCAATATGAATATCATCATCTATGATTGCGATTGTTTTCATTCTCGTTCCTCGTCAATTTCCTTTTATAGTTCAAACGCTACTATCGTTTCCTTTGGCAACTTCTCGTTTTCGCAGTTTAGAAGGTAGGCTATTGCCTTGTTCGCAAAGCGGTTTGTTTTCATTGTATCCCAATCGGCAAGTCGGACTATTTCTGATGTGCCGTTCTCAAAATCAAATGAAATCTGGCCCCATTCGCCGTCGCAGTCTGCTTGGTATTCGTAGATTGCGGTGGCGATTTTCTTTTTTCGTTTGGTCTTGGATTTCTGTTTCAAGCGGACAGCATGGATTGCGCCCTCGGCAACCAACAATTCTGTCAGTTTGTCCACTGCTCTGCGGTAGGCTCGCTCCGCACCGCTGGCAGTGCTGCCCTCAAACATTACAGCCAGTTCCTCAAAGGTGGGACGGCCTTTCCATGAGCCGACATGCCCGCAGGTCATGCAGATTGCCAGCCGCTTTTCAAGCAAGGTCTGTTCCCGGTAGTTCAGCTTATCAAAAGCTCGCTGCACCTTTTCTGCCTGTATGCCGTTCCAGAGGATATCGGTATAGTTCCAGCTATCGTCAAGGGCTACATCCTCGCCTGTTTCTTCGCCGTCCTCGTCTGTGACATAGAAAGGCTGCTGATTGCGGATTCCACGGACAACTTTCAGATATTCTTCCGCAAGGGCAAGATCGCAGTTGTATTTCTTGGAAAATTCGTTGACCGCATCCTTGGTATTGTGGTACAGCCAAGCCATTGACCGCACCATTTTGTAATTGGTCAGAGAGGACACCGACCATTTTTCTTCGCCCATGCGAAAACGGAGCATAGCATCCCGGATGAACGGGAAAATGTATGTAGCATACTCTGCACCCTTGGCAAGGTCATAGTCCATCAGCTTTTGGAGCATTTGCTCCCGGCAGGAGAGCTTTATATCTATAAATCGGTCTGTGTCATACAGATCGCCGCCATCCACACCGAGAAAGTCTTTGATGCGCTTGTTAAGCTGCGGCTCGTAGTGGTGTAGGAAGAATGAGAAATATATCAAATTCTTTTCCTGCAAGGCAGACAGGATATATTCGTTCAGATTGCCCACCGCTGGAGGCTCCGGTTCCAGTTGAAAGATGCGCTCTGCCGCATAAGGAATGATGCCGTCACCGTGCGGATTGACAGCGTGTTTTGGTATGTATCCGGTCATGTCCCATGAAAAATCACTCAGCATAGCGCACCTCCCTTCTCATTTCTATAAGAATCCCTTAAGACATTCTTTCATAAAAAGAATGAAGTATTTCTGCCAATTCCTGCGGTGATTCAATATTAACTTCATGTCCGGCACCAATAATCGTTTTTAATTCCACGTTCTTAAGCAATTCTGCCAATTCAATAGAAGCATTTTTATTCGCAGTATCTTTCTCGCCATATAACAATAGTGTAGGGCATGATATTTTGTGCAGAGAGTTGTTAAAGTCCAACTCCATCATGGTTTCGCATAGAAGTAAGAAATCAGCTTTTCTAAATCCCATTTGTTGAAACATGGATTTAGGCATAAATCTAAAGAGAAGATTTTGAAATTTCAGAAGCTTCTTGGGCATTTTATATTGTGTGGCGATAAGCACCAAGGAGCGAACTTTTTCGGATATTGTATAGCATAGTTCAGAGCTAATACGCCCCCAAGCGATAAACCGCACAAATCAATAGGCTCATCATATTGATTGCAGTAATCTGAAAATGCAGCATATAGATTATCATAGGTCACTTCTTTGCTATGAACTAAATCAGGAAGATTCGGACACAAGCTGTAATCAGTAGTTTGCAAAATATCTATTGTTTTTGTCCAACTGTCAGATGTTTGTCCTAATCCATGCACATATATTTGTTTCATATTGTTCCCCCACTAAATATGTATCTTAGCTTCTGCAAGCAAAGCAGCCTGTTCCATTTCTTTTTCATAAGCTCCTTTGGCATAAGCAACATCACTTTTTGCCCGGAGTTCTTTATCTTTTGCCAGTTTCTTCATGACCTCCGCAAGGTCAGCGTCCAGAGTACCACGCTTTACATAGCGATTTATGGTGTTCAGCCTCTTTTCATATATCTGGATAATCGGATGATCGTCTGCAAGCTCTCGCTGTTCTCTGCCTTTTAGATTGCCGATCTGCCGGCAAGTGCGGTGCAGCTTGTCCCCCGGTGCATAGCCGCCGCAGTATTTGGTGTGCCTTGCGTTGGTGGTGAGGAACCACTTGCCGCAGATTTTGCATTTTTTCGGGGCATGACCAACACATAAGCCCTCAAAAAGATCAGACCGGAACATCCCTACAAAGGATACATAGTGCATCCGCTTGACCAGCTTCGCAACTTTTCGCCGGGACGGATGACGGATACATACTGAACGGAATTGTTCAGGGTAGACATCCAGCATTGCCTTCCGTGATGGAAAACTCCGGCGGGAAATAGCTGCCGAACATTTTTGCAAAACCCTCTGCGGTGCGGTCTGCTTCGTTGCCGTCTGTTTTTTCTGCAAAATCAAGCATGGACGTTTGGTATTCCCCAAGGGAGTATGCCAGATGCCCGAAAACTGCGGTATAGCGTTGGAGCATCATCGCATCGGTAAAGTTCTGGATTTCTTCAAATTGCAAAGAATTGGTTGCGGCTTTTATGGCAAACTCCACATATTTCAGCGCATTGTCCACAGTAAAGACTTTTTCAATCCGTTCTCTGTGCTTTGAGATATTCATATAGGAGAACGGCGGTGTTTGACTGAGAATATCGAGCATCGTCAGAGCAGCTTCCTTTGCAATAGGACAGAGTGCAGAAGCATCCTGTCCGGCGTTTAATATTCCAAGCAGCAGATTGATTTTCTCGCATTGCTCGTTTATTTTTGCAATGGTATTCACAGGAATATTCAGTGCATCACAGGCAAGCGTACCGACAGGAAATGTTTTGCTCTCATATATGACCGTATCCTGCCAGAAATCCAATGTCATCAATTCTTGATTCATGCTTGCCCTCCTGTCCTGTTTTTTCATTTTTCTAATTATATCATGTAAATGTGAAGAAATCTACGTCCTCAGATAAGTTGTCCTGTTTTTTGAAACAGGATTGTCCTGTCATTAGCCTGTTTTTTGAAAAATCCGTCATAACCATAATAGAAGGAGCGAAGCACCTGCCAATCACGACGGGTGCTTCGTGCTTTCCAGAATATTATGAACGGAGGGTTTTCTATGACAATCTATGAAACCATCAAGGCGGCAATCAGCGTCAAGCAAGCCGCCGAACACTACGGGCTGAAAGTGAGCCACAACGGCATGGCTTGCTGCCCGTTCCACAACGACAGGCATCCGAGCTTGAAGCTGAATGAGGACTATTTTTTCTGCTTCGGCTGCGGAGCCAAAGGGGATGTGATCGACCTTGTGGCAAGGCTGTTCAATCTGAGCAGTTATGAAGCAGCGCAAAAGCTGGCTTTGGACTTCGGGCTTGACCCGAAACCGCCCACTGCCGCAGCTATGGTCAAGCCGAAGCGTCCCTATATCCGTCAGTTCCGGGAGGATGAAATGCTGTGCTTCCGGGTGCTGACGGATTATTTGCATCTGTTGGAAGATTGGAAAGTGCGCTATGCTCCCAAGACACCGGAAGATGCTCTGGATGACCGTTTTGTGGAAGCCTGCCAGATGCACTGCCATATCGAATATATGGCAGATGTGCTGACGGTGGGTGATCTGGAAGAACGGGTGGCATTGGTGGACAAGCTGATGCAGGACGGCAAAATTGCTTTTCTGCAAGAGTATACCGCACGAAAGAAAAAGGAGGTGGCGCATCATGCGAAGAACCGGAAAACGCCTGATATGAACTTGCCCATGTGGTTTGACGGGCAGAACATCAACGAAGCTCTGTTTTGTGAAGAATTTCTGCAAGAGCGCAGGATCATCTTCGCAAACGGAGCTTTTTCACGCCCGATGGTCGAGTGACGGACGATCTTCCTCTGCGTGGGGAGATTTACGACAAGCTGAAATTCTGTGCCGTAAACAATATCCCCCGGAAGATCACCAACATTCTGGAAGTGCTGAAACTGGAAGCGCAAGTGCCGGACTTTCCACCGGAGCAGGATCGGATTCATTTGTCCAACGGTACGCTGCTATTGAACGGCACATTTACCGAGGGCAGACCGGCTATCGTGCGGAGCCGTTTGCCGGTTGCTTACAATCCCGATGCTACTGCGCCGGTGATCTGGCTGAACTTTCTGGATGGGTTGCTTTACGCCGAGGACATTCCAACTTTGCAGGAGTTTATCGGCTATTGCCTGATTCCCTCCAACAAGGGGCAGCGCATGATGGTGATTAAAGGCAACGGCGGCGAGGGTAAATCTCAAATCGGTGCGGTACTGTCTACCATCTTCGGCACGAATATGAAAGACGGCAGCATCGGCAAGATTTCTGAAAACCGCTTCGCCCGTGCCGATTTGGAACACATTCTCCTGTGCGTGGATGATGATATGCGGATGGAAGCTCTGCGCCAGACCAACTATGTAAAATCCATTGTCACCGCACAGGGCAAGATGGATTTGGAACGCAAAGGCAAGCAGAGTTATCAGGGTTGGATGTTCGCCCGATTGCTGGCATTCAGCAACGGTGATCTGCAAGCCTTGTATGACCGCAGTGACGGATTTTATCGCAGACAGCTTGTGCTGACCACCAAGGAAAAGCCAGTGGACAGAGCTGACGATCCCGACCTTGCGGAGAAGATGAAAGCTGAAGCCGAGGGTATCTTCCTGTGGGCATTTGAAGGCTTACAGCGGCTTGTTGCCAACAACTTTAAGTTTACGGAGAGTGAGCGTATCCGGGAAAACCGGGAAGCGGTCAAGCGTGACAACAACAATATCTTTGATTTCATGGATTCCGAGGGATACATCCAGCGTAAAGCGGATGCGTCCATCAGTTCCAAGGATTTCTATGAAATCTACCGGATGTGGTGCGAAGAAAATTCCCTTGCACCGCTGAAAGCCCGCAGCTTCAGCGACGCATGATTGCCAATGCCAAGAAATTTAATCTGGAACATTGCAACAATATCACCAACTCTGCCGGACGGCGGGTTTGGGGATTCATGGGAGTGGAAGCCATTGCACGACCTCATATAAATGGGTTTTACGGAGATTCGCCGTGTACGTACGTACCGGAGGACATTCCGGAGGAATGGCGGCAGGTCGAGTAAATCCCATTGCTGGTACGTATGTACGCAGCAAAAGAGCGTGAAACGCTCGTTATAGAAACAGCACACATCCTCTCGTTCGGGCTGTTTCTATGTCCACAGGCTTTTGAAAAAGTGTCTGTGGACACCGGCTGCAAGAGGAAGTTGACACAGAACGGC
>ENA-OQDF01000689-OQDF01000689.1-human-gut-metagenome-genome-assembly--contig:-NODE-689-length-14230-cov-2.468056_pt1 | contig 14230 bp, 19 predicted proteins | sample MGYA00242769_ERZ504597 | MGnify/ENA primary metagenome ERZ504597 (study PRJEB26092, sample SAMD00036305) | human gut metagenome | host: Homo sapiens | study: EMG produced TPA metagenomics assembly of...
GGTCGGTGGCCAGATCTGGGGCGATCTCGACCAGAACGGCCAGAAGCTTGTCGAGGGTGTCACCGCTGCCGGCGCCAACGTTTCCAACCTGCGCAAGGTGGAAGGGCGCAACAATGTCGGCGGATTTATCGGCGTGGCCACTGCCGGTGCGGTTGCGGATGTGGACACCAATGCGTCCGAGGGATTCCTGCAAGGAATCCTCGACTCGCTGGTATCGAACCCGGCAAGTCTGGTCAGCGTATTGCAGGCCACGGTTACGACGATTCGCGGTGCACATGTGAGCTCGGATGACCCGGCATGGGGATACACGGTCAATGGCGCATATGAGAGCAAGGACGATAAGGGTAATACCACAGCCAAGTATGCCCTGAACGCCGGTGGTTTCGCTGGTTCGTTGCAAGCCGCGATCCTCGGTGACAAGGATTCCGCCAAAGGTACCGGCAGTGAAGCGGATCCGAACAATGACCCGGCTTCTCTTACTGTTAACGGGCTGCGCGCTGTCGAAGGCGGGCAATACGCCGGTGGCTTCTTTGGTCTTGCTGATGTATCCAGCGTCGCTTCCGTCGGCGGCGGCGAGGCCGGCGATAAGCAGGATACCAACCTGCTGCTCAAACTGCTCAAGGTCGGCAACGTGGGCGTGCTCGAAGCATTCCGCACCTTCATCTATGACGGTCAGGTCAACGGTGTGAGCGACGGCATCCAGATTGTCGCCCATGATTCCACCACAAAGGGCATGCTTGACTCGAAGCGTTACACCGGTGCGGTCGGTGGCTTCGGCGGTGGACTGATCAATGGCTCTGTGAAGCAGTCTGCGGTCACCAACCTCGACAGTGTGACCGGCGTGAACTACGTGGGCGGCTTCATCGGGCATCTTGGCAAATCCGGCACGGTCGCCGCCGACAATGCACAACTCGGCACGGATGCGCTCAATCTGCTTGGTGCTACGGCCGGCGTACTTGACATCTGGGGCTCGCACGTTGGCGATTCGCGCGTCACCGGCATCCCGGACGGTTATACCGTCACCGCCACACACCATGGCGACAATTACGGCAAAGCCACCGACAAGGCTACCGGACGTGAGGTCGCAGGCGGTTTTGTTGGATACGTGGATTTGGCCAGGGTGAAGGGCTGCACGTCTGACAATCTCAAGAAGGTCACTAGCGGTGAGATTGCCGGCGGATTCGTCGGTGAAACCAGCCGTGCCTATTTGGTTGACGCGAAGGTCAACTCTGTACTTGTGGAACTGCTGCTGCAAGTGGTGAACGCGCTGGTCAAGCTCCTGTACCTCGACAAGGCGGAACAGGTCGGCGTCATCGATTTAGGCAAGTGGTTCCCGGCCATCTTCGGCAAGGTATTCGATCTCAAGGTGCTTTCGGAAGGCAACGTGCTGTACGTGAACCTGTTCGGACTGAAGGTGAGCGTTGCTCTGTCCAAGGCTGATGATGAAAACCAGCAGCAGACCGACGTGGCGATTGTCACCATCGGCGATAGTGTCATCAAACTGCCTTGCAGCAAAGACGGCATTGATATGGATGGTTCGGGCAGCAACCTGACCGTCCAGCTCATCAAGGGCAACCGTACTCGCGTGGAACAGTCCACCGTAACGGGCATCGCCAATGGCTATGACGTGTTCGGCGGAGGGGCAACTCAGGATACCGACGGTGTGAAGGATCTTTCCACAGGCTACACGGGCGCTTCGCCGGACTGAACGACGAGGGCGTGCTGGCAGACGACCACATGGTCTACGCCGACACGATCCGCGGTGCCAGCGGACTGGTCGACCCGTTCTCGAACACCAAACTCAAGTCCGTATGGGACTTCAACACCATGAGCGACATCCTCGGACCGGTCGATGACGGCAACGGCGACAAGGCATACAACACCTATCGCATTTACCGCAAGGCGGCCGCGAACGCTAGTGAGGCCCGCACCTCCGCACAGGACGGCAACAAGATCTTCTCGCAGAAGAACACGGCAGACGATGCGCTGAACACCGGACTCGATCGTTGGGAAGTGAAGCTGTTCGACGTGGTCAACACATACGACAGCAGCGCTGTGCACAGCTCCGCATCCGGCGACGCTGGTACCACATGGGTTGCATCAAGGATGCCGTGACTGTGGCTGATGGCAGCAGCACAAAGCTCGATGCCTACCAGTCCCCGGCCAAGGCAGTGCTCATGCTCGACGCGACCGTGACCGACAACAACGGCGGACTCACCCCCGAACCGGACGACGGCCAGGACCCGTGCGGCAAGGACGGTTGCCGGAGCGTTGACTTGACCGTGCAGAAGGTGTGGAAGGATTACGGCCGAGTCACTCGTCCGGATGCCATCGCGTTGAAGATCACCGCGACCTACACCAATGATGCGGGGGAGAAGGTCACGCCGGAAACCATCCAGTGCTTCGACGGCGATTGCAACGCCGTACCGAAGACCAACGGCTGGACCGAGGTATTGGATTCCTCCGACGGTTCGCTCTGGAGCAGCACATGGCGCAAGAAGATCACGGGTCTGCCGGTGGCCTTCACCGATGATGCCGGAACGCTGCGCTACTACACGTACACCGTTACCGAAACCTGGATGATGTTCGGCAAGGGGGATGTCGTCCAGTGTGCAACCTCTGCCGGAGCTGACGCCACGGAAGGTTGCAAGACGCCTGCCGACGCCGGCTACTCGGTCTCCGTCTCCTACGCGGCGGATCCGAACAACACCACTGGCGACGTTAACAAGGAATACGTGGCCACAGTGACCAATGCCGTGCCATTGCGGAAACCGGCGGGCAGGGAACCCAATGGTTCATGCTGTTCGGCCTGCTGCTGCTCGGACTTGGTACCGCATGGTATTTCAAGGCAAACGCGGGCGGCGCACCCGGCCCATCCGGCTCATCCCGAAAACGAGGACGCCACGCGGTCTCGTGATGTCAAGATTTCCGTAACTCCGGTTGCGGGCACCCCAATATCAACCAACCTTACTTTTCGGCACGCAACAGTCCGAGAGGCAACAACAAGGAGAAAGGAACCAGTGATGAACTCACTGACCAAGAAGCTTGCGGCGGGCGTTATCGCCGCAGCGACGATGTTCAGCATCGCCGGCCTCGGCGCTACCACCGCCAATGCGGCAAACGCATCTGACGGCAGCATCGAGGTGAGCAGCTCCAATGCCGAATTCAAGGGCAAGACCGTCACTGCCTACCAGATGTTCACCTATGACAAGGAAGCCGTGGAAAACGGCACTGCTACCAACAGTGGCTATGCACTGATTAGCAGCTGGGATGATTCTTCCTGCATATTGTGCAGGTTGAAGGCGCAACTGCGGAGAACGTTTCTCAAAAGGCTTACGATTACGTTGCCAGTCTGAAGGACGCTAACGTCGTTAACTTCGCCAAGAAGGCTTCCGATTGGGTCAAGTCTCAGGAGAACTTTGGTGCCTCTCTGAAGCACGAGGCAATTGCTGCTGCGAACGGCAACACCTATACCGCTACTATCAACAACCTGTCTTACGGCTACTATGTGGTAAGCCCGGCTGCCGGTTCCACCGACACCACCACTAAGCGCGGTACGGACGCCATGTTGCTGAACGTGAAGAACAGCACCCCCGTGAAACAGAACCTGAAGAGCACCTACCCGACTATCCAGAAGACCGTTCAGAACGGTAATGAGGATTCCACGCACAACAGCGCTCAGATCGGCGATACCGTGAACTTCAAGCTCGCCTCCACCGTGCCGGATATGGCCGAGTACACCAACTACACCTTCAAGTTCACCGATACCCTGTCCAAGGGTCTCACGTTGAACAACACTGCTGCAACTGGCAACACCTTACCGCCGTTGTGAAGATTGACGGCACTGTAGTAGACACTGGTGATTACACTGCCATGTTCACTAAGGACACAATCTCGGGCACGACTTCTCTTGAAGTCAACATGACCGATTTCAAGACCAAGCACCAGCATGATGCCGGCAAGACCATCACCGTCGAGTACTCCGCCACTTTGAACACTGATGCGGCCGTTGCGGGTAATGGTAACGACAACACTGCGAAGATCATCTACAGCAATGATCCATCCAGCAACAGTACTGGTGGAACCGGCGAAGACAAGACCTACACCTACACCTTCAACTTCGCTATCAACAAGGTGGATGCAGACAACACTGATATGAAGCTTGCAGGCGCTCAGTTCGAGCTTCAGGATGCTCAGGGCAACAAGATTGCTCTTGCATCGGTGAATCCTGATGAAAACTCCTTCCGTCCGAAAGGAGCCAACGATACCGCTGCTGCGGATACAGCGGTCAAGACCAACAGCCAGGGTGTTCTGAAGTTCACCGGTCTGAAGGAAGGCACCTACAAGGTTGTGGAAACTAAGGCGCCTGCCCACTATAACAAGCTGACCGCTCCGATCACGGTGGAAATCAAGGCTAACTACAACGCTGACGGCACGCTGCTCAACTGGGGTGTTATCAAGTCCGGCGAAACCTACGACGCAGACCATCCTGCCACCTCCATAACCGTAGAAAACAAGAAGGGCATCGAGCTGCCCTCCACCGGTGGTATGGGTACGGCTTTGTTCACGGTGTTCGGCGTGCTGATCGTGGCTCTGGGCGCCGGCTGGTACGTGAAGTCCAACCGCAAGTCTCTAAGCACGCAGCCTGAGCCGACTTGCCAAGAGGAGCATAACAACATAGGGAGGCAAGACCATCGCCTCCCCGGACAAGGAGAAGTATGAAGAGGAAGCTGCGCGGCCTTGTGCCGCTGCTGGTGATCGCGATAGGGCTGCTCGTGCTGTTCTATCCGACCATCAGCAACTTCCTCGTCATGCGGAACGCTTCGCGCGCGGTCACCAACTATGATGCCGCAACACAATCCATCTCTGATAAGCAGTATCAGCAGATGCTGGCCGCCGCGCACGCCTATAACGAACAGTTAGCCGCCAATAATGCCGGTGCCACGGATGCGCTTGCCGCAGCCGTCAACACCGAAGCAGTCAGCAAGGAATACAATAACCTCCTCAATCTGAGCGGCGACGGCATGATGGGATACATCACCATGCCCCGTCTGCACGAGACCCTGCCCATCTACCACGGTACCGCCGAGAAGTGCTGCAGATAGGCATCGGTCACTTGGAACAGACCTCACTGCCAGTTGGTGGCGCGTCCACTCATGCGGCGCTGTCTGGCCACCGGGGCTTGCCCACGGCAAAACTGTTCACGGACTTGAACCTTATGAAAAAGGCGACAAGTTCTACATCACAATACTTAAAGACACGTATGCGTATCAGGTCGATAAGATCACTACCGTTCTGCCGACCGATACCAAACAACTGGCAATTGAGCCCGGCAAGGATTTGGTCACGCTCATCACTTGTACGCCGTATGCGGTCAATACGCATCGCTGCTGGTGCGTGGCCATCGCATCCCATACGCGCCGCAGCACCAGGATGACGCCAAATCCACGTTCCACGTGGACATTCCGCTGCAGTACTGGTTGCCGTCTCTTGCACTGATTGCCTTGCTCATCGCATGGCATTTATGGCAACGGCATGAGCGGCGACGCCGGCAGAGTGGGAGCGCCAAGGTCGCGTCTGATGATTCTAGCTCCGCAGCCATCGAGCCGGACGTGACTTGCCTCCTCAGCCAGCCAATACAAATAACCAATCACATTCATCACGGCGGAAAGGACCGGGCAGACATGTTAGACCTGCATAGCGGAAACGAATATGGTGCGGCGCGCATTGCTGCCATGATTGCCGCCGCCGTTACTATCGTCCTCACTGTTCTTGCAGCCTTCGGCTCTATGGTGCCGTATGCGCAAGCTGATTCTTTCGGCGCTCTCACCATCAATGCCGTATGGGGCCGAGACACGGCTTCGCCCAAATCGCTTGCCGGCGATACCTATTCCATCGTGCGCGTCGCCACCGTCACAACGAACAATGATGGTAGCGTCTCCTCATATAAAACCGTCGGCGATTTTTCCGGCCTCGCTGCCGATTGGGAACGCCTGACATCAAGTGAATATCACGATGCTGCCAAGAAGCTCGCTACGCACGCGGCGAAAAACAAGCTGTACCAGCATTCCGGCACCACTAACGTAGCTGGTCAGCTCACTTTCCAGAATCTGCCGCTCGGCCTATATCTGGTCTCCCGCACGAGCTCGGCGAAAGTCAACAAAGCATACGACTGTGATCCGTTCCTCATCTCGATTCCCGCAGCGGAGATACGGCCGCCGATCTCAACATCACGGTAGAGCCGAAATTCAGCACCAGTACTCCGCCCACCCCGCCTGAACACGAACACAACCCAGGAGAGATGCCGGGCAATCCTGGCGTTATCGGCAATACCGGTGCCGCCGTGGGAGGTATCGCCGGTGTTGCGGCCGTCATACTTGTCATCGCATTTGCCGTGTTGAAACTACGCGTGCGATATCGCTCCGATGATACCGAGTCATCACACCAGTTCCGTGCCGACGGAGGAAAAGCATGACGCATAGCAAGGCCTCGTTCTCATCCGCACAGATAAAACGTCTGATCAAGCTGCGGGCGGTGGTGAAGGTATCGCCATCACGCATCAGGTATGCCGAGTGGTTCAAACGGGAATGCGTGATGCGCGCCGATGCCGGCGAATCGCCCACGTACCTGTTCCGTGAGGCGGGACTAGGGCCTGAGTTCATAGGCGAAAAACGTATTGAACGCTGCATGGACCGATGGCGGAAGAAAATGCAGCTGGAAGATCTGGAAGTGGCAAGCAGCCGGAACGCCTGTTTTCTGTGGATATGGACACGGCGCAAGACAGAGAAGTCAGCAAGGTCGATGTGCGTGACGTGCGCGATCTGATCATCTGCAAGCAAACACGTTATATCGAGAGCCTGCAGCGGCAGATCGATGAGCTGCGTTTGCAGCTTGCACAGCAAACCAAGTCCAACGATATGCAATGAGCGGCATGGGACGAGTTGAATCGTCCGTAAACATAACGCGCCGAAGTCGTGGCAAAGGAGCACACATCGCGAACGACACGTAAAATCGAACACATGGAGTTGAACGAATTGCCCCAGATGGATCCGCGTGCGCTGAAGGCCACGTCTGTCAAAGCCGAAGACGAACACGCCAATTCAGCCGAACCGCAAGCACTGAAAATCACCGCCGCAGCTCGAACCCAAAGATGTTCACGCTGCCCTGGCACAAGCCCTTGGCCACCTGGCCTAAGGACCTGCTGGCCAACCTGCCGCGAGGATCTCCCGCCACGTCGTGCGATTCGTGCACGTGGGCGACGAGGTGTACGCCATGAAGGAGATCACGCGCCAGGTGGCCGAGCGAGAGTACGAGATCCTGCGTCGACTGCAGAAGCTCGAACTGCCAACTGTGACCCCGATCGCCGTGGTCATCGGCCGTCATACCCGTGAAGGGAGCCGCTGGAGGCGATTCTGGTCACCCGGCACTTGAAGTTCTCGCTGCCGTACCGTGCGTTGTTCGCCCGCAACCTGCGCCCGGACACCGCCGAACGACTGATTGACGCCCTCGCCGTGCTGCTGGTGCGCCTGCACCTGGCCGGCTTCTACTGGGGCGATGTGTCCCTGCCGAACGTCCTGTTCCTGCGCGACGCCGACGCTTTCTCCGCCTTCCTGGTGGACGCCGAGACCGGTGACCTGCAAGCCCAGCTCACCGACGGCCAGCGCGAATACGATATCGACTTGGCCCGCACCAACATCATCGGCGAACTTATGGATTTGGCGTCCGGCAAGCTACTGCCCGGCGACGTGGATGAGATCGAGGTGGGCAACCGCCTAGTCGACCGCTACCACTCGCTGTGGAGCGCCCTGACCGACACCGACAAGTTCAACCCGGACGAAATGTGGAAGATCGAGCAGCGCGTCAACAAGCTCAACGAGCTGGGCTTCGACGTGGACGAGCTGGAAATGAAGACCGCCGAGGACGGCAAGCGTGTGCTGGTCCGCCCGCGCGTGGTGGACGCCGCTACGCCAACCGCAAGCTGCTGCGCCTCACCGGCCTTGACGTGCAGGAGAACCAGGCCCGTCTCTGCTCAACGACCTTGACGCCTACCGTGCCTCCACGTGGCGTGAGGGCGAGGATCTGGAAATCGTGGCCACCGACTGGATGCGTGAGGTGTTCGAGCCGACCGTGCGTATGATTCCGCGCGAATATCGCTCCCAGATCGAGCCTGCTCAGTTCTTCCATGAGGTGCTTGACCATCGCTGGTTCCTGGCGGAGAAGGCCGGCCAGACGTGCCGATGGGCGAGGCCGTGACCAGCTACATCGACAACGCTCTGCCGAGCTACAGCCTTGACTCCAAGGCACTCGCCGAACTTAACGAAGAGGCCGATTCCGGCGTCATTGACGACGAATCCACCTACAGCGACCCGGACGACGACGGCTACAACCCCGATGACGATCCGGATGCGGCAGTGTGGAGTCATTAAGCGGACAATCCGGTGGACTGTCTGTAGGTGAGCCCATCACACAAAGAAGCCCCTCAAATAGAGGGGCTTCCGTGTATGTACAACCTATTACGGCCTCAAGCGACAATCACTCCGCCGCAGCCTTGCGCCGTGCGTTGGACACCGCGTACAGGCTGATACCCGCCGCCACTGAAGCGTTCAGCGACTCAACAGACGAGCTGATCGGGATGCCGGCAATCGCGTCGCAGGTTTCGCGCACCAGTCGGCCCAAACCGCTGCCTTCCGAACCGAGCACTACAACGAGCGGATCGGATTCAAAGCCAGTCTCGCCGACGAGCTTATCGCCGCCACCGTCAAGGCCGACAACGTAGTATCCACGCTCCTTCAAGCCCTCAAGTGCCTTAGTCAGGTTCACCACGCGCGCCACCGGCATATGCGCGGCCGCACCGGCAGACACCTTCCAAGCGGCGGCGTTCACTGAAGCGGAACGGCGTTCCGGCAGAATCACACCATTGGCACCGAATGCGGCCGCCGAACGAATCACGGCACCCAGGTTCTGCGGATCGGTCACGCCGTCCAATGCGATAAACAGCGGTCGCGCAGCAATACGGGCGCCGCCGAATTCGCGGCCTCCATTGCCTTGGCCTTCTTCTCAGCACGATCGGCCAGCTCGTTCAGCGAGGAGTACTGGAACGGATCGACCTTCAGAATCACGCCCTGATGGTTGCCAGAGCGGGCGATACGATCCATCTCCAGACGATCGGCCTCCAGCATGTGCAGGCCGTTCATACCAGCGATTTTCACGATTTCGCGAGTACGATCGTCATGTTCAATACGAGACATGATGTACAGCGTGGAAGAAGGTACGCCTACGCGCAGTGCTTCCAGCACGGAATTACGGCCGTACACCAGATCCGAAGTATCCGCCGAAGCGAACTTGTCCACTCGACGGCGGGCTGCCAGACGCGGGTCGGCCATCTGCCGACGTTCGGCCGCTTTCTTGGCCTTGTACGCCTTGTGATAGACGCGGTCCTCGGCCTTGGGAGTGGGGCCGTAGCCCTTCAGTTTGTTGCGATGCTTGCCACCCGACCCCTTGGTCGGTCCTTTTTTGATAGCCATAGGTGCTATTGTCCCAGCACCCCGCGCCAAAACGCGGCTATTCCGCCGTCGGTAGCCGGTAAGGTATTGAGAGTGAAGAAGCAGCGTATGATATTCGGACTGTCCCTGCTGTATTGGGGATTATGGTTGGCGATTCTGATTCTGTGGATGGGTCGCTTCGTGACCTCATTCTTGTCGATATATTTGGTTTCCGCGCTGCGCCTCGATGAGGGTGTGGTGGGCACAGTCGTGGCCATGTACGGCTTCGGCGCAATCATCGGCTGCCTGTTCGGCGGTACCTTGTCCGACAGATTCGGCCGCCAATCCATGATTATCATCGGCGAAATCGGCGCAGCGGCTGCCCTACTGGTCGTTTCCGTACTCACTGATCCTGTGTCTTTAGGCGCGGCTCTGTTCGTCTATGGTGCGTTCGCCTCGCTGCCCAGCCCGGCCATCGCCGCGTATATCGCGGATGTGGTGCCTGCCGAACGTCAGCAACGTGCATACGTACTGCAATCGTGGGCGATTAATTTTGGGTACGCGATTGGACCGATTGTGGCCAACCAGCTGGTCAAGATCTCGTATTCGCTGATGTTCTACGTTGAAGCGGCGGTGATGATAGCCGTCACGATATTGCTGATTGCGTTCTTCCGCGAGGTGCGGCATTTGGGGATTACTGTATCGGTGCCAAGTGCGGTGCGCCATGAAGACGAATGCAGTGTTACCCATGCGGAATTCGCCGGCATTGAGAGGCCGAATCACTCGGATGCCGCACCGGCTGCCAGTGTCAAGGGCGCCATGTCTCGCAATTGGCGGCGCGTGCTCACCGATACTCCATTCCTCGGCTTCTCCCTGCTGATGTTCGGCTACTTCCTTGTGTACTTCCAAAGCACCTCCGGCCTGCCCATTGCCATGACGGACCTTGGTCTAGGGCTGGGCGAGTATTCGGTGCTGCTCACCATCAATGGCGGTATGTTGTGCCTGCTACAGATTCCCGCGATGAAACTGTTCGCGCGCATGGGCAATTCACGCGTGCTGGTGATGGGCCTCGCCGTAACCGTCATCGGCTATGCGGTGCAGGCCGCGGCCCATTCTTGGGGCGGATTCGCGCTTGCCGTAGTGCTGTGGACGCTGGGTGAGCTGGGCACATTCCCTATCGCCACCACTACGGTTGCCGCCATGGCACCCGCGTCGGCGCGTGGCACGTATCAGGCGTCTACAACGTAGTGTGGTCGGTGTCGGTTGCGCTGGCGCCGCTGATTGGTGGCTGGACTATCAGCAACTTCGGCGGTCGAACGCTGTGGATCGCCTGCACTGTTGTGTTGATTGCCGTGACCCTCGGTCTCAAGCTCACCAAAGGCTCGCGCGACCGCGCCATGGCCCGCAGTCTTCACGATTCGCTGTAAGTGTTATTCGGTTTGGAGATACGGGCAAGACCGCATATGGCGAGTGGTTCTTATCGAGAACTATTCTCTGCGCGTATGATGTATGGCATGCAATACATTCAACAAACCATCGTTGGCATTGATGGCAGCGAGGCGCGATTCTTTGGCTATGTGGCGACAACAGCGAGGAGATGGAACCGGACCGTATACGCCCGGCCATCCTGATTTTGCCTGGCGGCGGCTACGCCATGACTTCTGACCGCGAAGCCGAGCCAGTGGCCCTGCAATTCCTGGCCAAAGGCTTCGCCGTATTCGTGCTGCGCTATTCGGTGCAGCCCAGCCGCTATCCGGTGGCTTTGCTGGAGGCTGCCGAGGCAATGCGCCTGATTCGCGCCAATGCGGATCAGTGGCATGTAAACCCCGCGCAAGTGGCCGTACTCGGCTTTTCCGCAGGCGGGCATCTGCCGCCAACCTCGCCACCTCGGTCGGCGACGAAGACATCCGCGAACAGGGCGGCATAGACCCGGACGCCGTGCGCCCGAACGCGCTGATGCTCTCGTACCCAGTAATCACCGCCGGCAAGTACGCCCATCGCGGCAGCTTCCAATGCCTGCTAGGGGACCAAGCTCACAATCAGGCTTTGCTGGACAAGTTCTCCATCGAAAAGCACATCGACGCCAAAAACGCCACCCGTCTTCGTCTGGCATACCATGACCGACGACGCCGTGCCCGTGGAGAACACGCTAATGCTCATCCAGGCCTGCCGGGCCGCCGGCGTGAGCATTGAGGCGCACCTGTTCCCTGAAGGCAGCCACGGCCTGTCCTTGGCCAATGCGGAAACTGCCGGTAACGGCTTCTATGCGCACATCGTCGAATGCGTGCAGTGTTGGCCTGATTTGGCTGAGGCCTGGTTGCGTCGCCTGTTCTAGGCAAAACGCTATTACGCTGTGCGCCAAGTGCGCCACGCGGTTATGGAATAATGGCAATCGTATGCATCGGCAGCAGTTGCGCCGGTGTCCATAACCGCGCAGTCCTGTGCGTCCAGCCGGGAGAGAAAACCCGGCAGCGGCCGCAAGGCTGACTACTCCGCGGCAATACCAAGGAGAACATTATGGATGATCTCAAAGATCAATCCGCAGTGTCCACGACCGCAACGAACGGGGTCGTGGAATCGGAAGAGGTGCGCGCACAGGAAGCGCTATTGGGGGATACTGATCCAAGTCTGACCAGCGCCGACGACGTGGCCAAAGCCTGAACGTCGACCCATCCCACGGCCTGAGCGAGGAAGAAGCCAAGCGCCGACTGGCCAAATTCGGCCCGAACGAGCTCGCCAGCGCCCCGCCCGTACCGAAATGGAAGAAATTCCTGGCCCAATTCCAAGATCCGCTGGTCTACCTGCTGATCGCGGCCACTATTATCTCGGTGATCGCTTGGTTCATCGAAAAAGCCAATGCGCAGCCCGGCGCGGAAGGCGGCGAAGTGCTGCCGTTCGACGCCATCGTGATCATCTTGATCCTGATTGTCAATGCTGTGCTCGGCTATATGCAAGAAGCCAAGGCCGAGGCGGCCGTCGAAGCGCTCGCACAAATGACGGCCCCGCAGACCTCGGTGCTGCGCGATGGCAAGGTCATGCGCATCAACACCGCCGACGTGGTCCCCGGCGACATCATCGTCCTTGCGGAAGGCGATTCGGTCTCCGCTGATGGCCGACTGGTCAACGCGGCCAGCCTGCGCATCGCCGAGGCTTCACTGACCGGCGAATCCGTGCCGGTTGGCAAGAAGCCGGACACACTCACCGAAGCCAAGCGCTGGCGACCGCGCCAACATGATCTTCAACGGCACTTCCGTGACGCAAGGCACCGGCCGCGCAATCGTGACCGGCACCGGTATGAATACGCAGGTCGCAAGATCGCCGACATGCTCTCCGCCACCGAAGATGAGAAAACTCCGCTGCAGAAGGAGATGGATTACGTCTCCAAGATCCTCGGCATTGCGGTGTGCGTCATCGCTGTCGTGGTGCTGGTGGCGCTCGCCGTGCTGGAAGGCTTCAACGACGTCCATGACGTGATTGATTCCTTGCTGTTGGCTGTCTCGCTGGCTGTGGCCGCCGTGCCGGAAGGCTTGGCCGCCATCCTGACCGTGGTGCTGGCGCTTGGTGTGCAGCGTATGGCCGCGCACAACGCCATCGTCAAGAAACTGCATTCGGTGGAGACCTTGGGCTCCGCTTCCGTGATCTGCTCGGATAAGACCGGTACGCTGACCCGCAACGAGATGACCGTGGAACGTGTGGTCACCCCGTCCGGCGAAGTGCAGATCACTGGCACCGGTTACGCGCCGGAAGGCCGCATGGTTATGACCGGCGGCGTCAGTCCTGAATCCGAGCAGGCCCAGATTGTGGCCGATGAAGTCGTCGCCACGCTCGTGGCCGGCACGCTCGCGAACGACGGCGAACTACGCGAGGAGAACGGCCGTTGGGAGATTGTGGGCGACCCCACCGAAGTCTCGCTGATCGTGGCCGCACGCAAGGTCAAGGCCGATCGCAAGATCAAGCGATACACGCGCGTTGGCGAGATTCCGTTCACCTCCGAACGCAAGCGCATGTCCATCATCGCCAAGGACAGCACCGATTCAGACAAGCTCACCGTGTTCGCCAAGGGCGCGCCCGACGTGCTGTTGAGCTACTGCACGCGCATCCGCGTGGGTGGTCAGGTCCGTAAGCTCACCGAAGGCGATCGCCAGTCGATTCTCGCCACCGTCGAACGTCTCTCCTCCGAGGCCTACCGTACGCTTGGCGAGGCCTGCCGTCCGCTGGAAACCGGTTCTTTGGCTGATGTGCGGTGTAAGCGTCAACGCTGCAGGCCAGGTGTCCGACATCGCCGATCAGCCGAAGCCATTGAAACCGATCTCATCTGGAATGGCATGGTCGGCATTATCGATCCGCCGCGTACTGAGGTGCGCGACTCCGTGACCGAGGCCCATCGTGCCGGCATCCGCACGGTGATGATCACCGGCGACCACCCGCTGACCGCCGCCCGCATCGCCTCCGACCTTGCATCATCGCCAAGGATGGCAAGGCCCTGACCGGCGACCAGCTCGACCAGCTGCCCGATGAGGCCGCGCTCGACAAGGCCACGTCCGAAGTGTCCGTGTACGCGCGCGTGGCCCCCGAGCACAAGCTCAAGATCGTCGAATCCTTGCAGCGCCAAGGCAACATCGTGGCCATGACCGGCGACGGTGTGAACGATGCCCCGGCAGTCAAGTCCGCGGACATCGGCGTGGCCATGGGCATCACCGGCACCGAAGTGACCAAGCAGAGCGCCAAGATGATTCTGGCGGACGACA
>ENA-OQDF01000690-OQDF01000690.1-human-gut-metagenome-genome-assembly--contig:-NODE-690-length-14226-cov-1.952053_pt1 | contig 14226 bp, 14 predicted proteins | sample MGYA00242769_ERZ504597 | MGnify/ENA primary metagenome ERZ504597 (study PRJEB26092, sample SAMD00036305) | human gut metagenome | host: Homo sapiens | study: EMG produced TPA metagenomics assembly of...
TACTAATAGCCCGGGACTTTCCTCACAGTGAAGGTTGATATATTTTAAGACGATAAGGCGAAGCGAGTCTCTTCGGATTGATGTCCGGTCAAAATCTTGATAATGATATTAAGGTGCTATAGCACGAGGGATCCACCTCTTCCCATTCCGAACAGAGAAGTTAAGCCTCGTCACGCCGATGGTACTGCGTAACAGTGGAAGAGTAGGTAGCCGCCGTCTTAGGTGAAAAGGAGTCAGTCGAAAGATTGGCTCCTTTTTTGTTATATACACTAGCCGTTTAATTTTCAATGATGTCTGCCTCTTATTGCTAGCTTCCATTTACAACAGTCATTTAGATGTAACATGACATGTCTGGTAGGAGGCATTAATAAAATACCAGCTATATCTTTTTTAGCCCAGAAATCAAGCAACCAAATCGAATCTTCATGATTTGTGATACCACCTTCTTCTAATATCCGGCTTATCCTTTGAGTTGGGATTTTGCGACGTATATCATCGGGAGATAAGGTTCGGATGATTTCTCTGCTTTTTCGTCCTACTTCATTCCTGTATTCTAAGAGTTCTTGATACGTAGACTTTTGCTTAGCTGAATAATCTGGTTATCAGATAAGGCATTTCCTGTGTCTCTGATAGGGGAATTCATTCGGGTTTGCCAGTCTTCATTGAAGATCTGCTTTTCCCCGTTAACTAATATATTCATGGTCAGATCCTCAATTCTGCTGATATGCCATAATACCCAAGCGATGGTTTCATCTTTCGCTGTAGGTATAATGCATATTCATCCTCTCTTAAATCTCCGACTAGCTCATCGACCTCGTTTCTCTCATTACCAGACACCACAGAGAGGTGTAATTTTCCATGAATCTCAAGAAAGAGCTCCTTGGTTTGCTCTATTAATTCCGGTTTACGGATAATGCGGTTTAGTTCTTTATGTGATTCGCTTAATCCGGCTCCAAAGTATTTCATTTTGGGGATTATTGGTAGCGTACGGCTGTCCCGGCGGCGGTAACCATCAGCATGCTTCCGCTTCCTCCTACGGTCTCATAATCTAGATCTACGGCGATTACAGCGTTTGCGCCCATTCGTGCCGCATGATCGCTCATTTCTTTCAAGGCCGTTTCTTTCGCTTCGCGTAAGACACTCTCGTAAGAACCTGCACGTCCTCCGACAATATCCCGGATGCCTGCGAAGAAATCTTTGAATACATTCGCTCCGATGATCGTTTCACCGGATACGATTCCGAAGTACTGGGTAATTTCTTTTCCTTCGATCGTGTTAGTTGTTGTGAGTAACATAGCTTTTCAATTTAATCGTTTGAGGGCAAATATAAGATAAAGGGCGAACCAGTGTACTGATTCGCCCTTTGTTTTTATGTTTCTTTATATGAATTTATTTTACCGGTTGATCGGTCATGATAAACTCAAGCTTACCTCCATTTATGATATCGGAGTGGCTGATGAAAGGAGTCTCTAGGACTTTACCGTTTAGCTTGACTTCTTTAACGTATTTATTGGCGGGATTATTGTTGGTCGCCACGATCTCGAAAATACCGCCTTTTACGTGCATAGAAGCCTTATTTACCATCGGACGGCCCAATGTGTAAACCGGAATACCCGGACTTACCTGATAGAAACCTAGGGCGCTCATGACATACCAAGCAGACATCTGTCCGCAATCCTCATTACCGATGATACCATCCGGTTCGTTCGTGTAGAAATTCTGCATGATATAATCTAAATACCCTTGCCCTTTCCATGGAGAATCTGTCCAGTTATAAAGATAGGCCATATGGTGGCTCGGCTCGTTTCCATGAGCGTATTGGCCGATCAAGCCGGTAATATCTCCGGAGCTTCCGCCCCGTCAATCTGGGAAGAGGTGGTGAATAAGGTGTCTAAACGTGTTTCCAGCTCTTTCTTGCCACCGATAGCGGCGATGAAGTTATCCATATCATGTGGTGCGAAGAAACTCCATTGGAAGGCATTCCCTTCGGTATAGTCGCTTTTCATATGCGAAGAATAGCGAGGTTGAATGGAGTACGGAAAGAACCGTCGCCCATTACCGGACGCATCATCTTCGTCTCGGGATCTAAATAGCGTTTGTAGTATTCGGCTTTCTTGGCATACTCATTCGCCAACTCCATGTTGCCTGCCTTCTTGGCGATTTGGGAGATACACCAATCCTCGTATGCCATCTCCAATCCCCACGATACGGATTCGGGAACAGAGTCGGCGGGGACGAAACCATATTTCTCCTTATAGTAAGGGTGCATCGTGATCAGATCCAACTCACGGGTTCCTTTGAACTTCTCGGCAAGATCCTCACGGTAAACGGAAGAACGTGCGCCGCTTCCGCCCACGTGCTCATATCACCTTCCGCTAAATCTTTCGCTACAAGATCGGCGAGGACCGAGACGGCCGGATATCCTACCATACAACCTGTATAACTAGAGCTAAAGGCCATTTGGGTAATATTCCACCTTCTTTATAACCTTGCACGAGTACCTTACCCCAATCAGTCGCTAAGTCCGGATTAATGATTGTCATTAACGGATGAAGCGCACGGAACGTATCCCACAAGGAGAATACGGAATAATTTACGTAACCCGGTTCGGCGGTATGCACTTTCTTGTCCATGCCCAGATAACGCCCGTCCACGTCTTGATAAGCGAAGGGGGCGATCATGGTATGGTAGAGCGCCGTATAGAAATTGACCATGACTTTCGGATCTGCCTCGATCTGGATCAAGTTTAACGCCTCGTTCCAAATATGCGTTGATTCCTCACGGGTCTTATCGAAGTCCCATCCGGGCAATTCTGCCTCGAGATTCTTCTCGGCGCCTTCCGGATCGACTACGGATAAGGCTACTTTTACATAAAGCGGTTGTGCCTTTTCAGCGAATTTGTAATGGAACTTCAAATCTTCTGCCGTATTTAGGCGTAAGAACAAGGAGTCTTTACGTAATTTCCCTCCGATGTATTGGTATACGGTCTCGATCGGTTCCGAGAAGTAATCCGATAGGACATGGAGTGGAAATGTGCCCAACCTTGTGTCTTCACGGTTCCTTCCACCGTGGAGTCGTTTACAAGTAAATATTGGTTACCGATCAGCTTATGTCCCCAGTTCGGTTGAAGGATATGCCCTAAGTCAAGCAGGACACGACGTTCTTTGGGATTGTCGTATGTATATTTATGGAAACCTACACGATCCGTAGAAGTCAATTCCACGTTGATGCCAAAGTTATCCAAGCGTACGGCATAATACCCCGGTGTCGCTTTCTCAGTGTCTTTCTTGAAGGTAGCTACCGGTTTGATGGAATCTCCACCGGAGAAAGGCAATAAAGCTACGTCACCCAGATCGCCGATACCCGTACCAGAAAGATGCGTGTGGCTGAATCCATAGATATGGTCGTCGTCATAATGGTAGCCACTACTTGCGTCCCATCCCAAGATATGGGTATCCGGGCTTAGTTGTACCATTGCGTACGGACGGGTAGCTCCGGGGAATGTGTGTCCATGGAACCCGGTTCCGATGAATGGGTCTACATACCTCACCTCATCTTGTAGTCGCAGCAACTCCGGCGCTTGCTTGCATCCTACCAGCAGGCAGGCAAGAGCGGCCTGAAAAAATAAGATCGTTCTTTTCACTGTTATTATTGATTTAGTTTGTAATAAGCGAATTATCAATCATCTGTCACAAAGATAATGGCTTTGGGGGAATATTGGAAATTTCCTTTTAAAATCTGCAACCTTTTTCGGGCTTGGCTCGTCTTATAGATAAAAAAGTATGGGAACAAACGAATTTACGACAAAGATATTGCCGCTGAAGAATAACCTTTTCCGGGTTGTTTTCCGGATTACCGGAGACGTGGAGCAGTCTGAGCAGATCGTTCAGGAAGCCCTGCTTAAGGTTTGGGAAGACCGGGATAGCTGGATTGTCATTGAGAACTTACCTTCCTATTGCATGATGGTAGCGCGTAATCTGGCATTGAGGGAAACGTATTCCGGAAATAAGGAAAGGATGGATCGGTATGCGGTAAGGTAATCTGTTTATGGATCGTGTATGGACTATCAACGAATAAATAAGTTGCTGGATAAATATTGGGAATGCGCCACATCCGTGGAGGAAGAGCGGGAATTACGCCAGTTTTTCTCCTCAGCGGTGGTACCTCCCGACTTATTACCCTATAAGGCTTGGTTCGTATCTCATGAGGCCGAGGCATTACCCCTTTGGGGAAAGAATTTGATGCTCGTATATTAGAACATATCTCGGAAGATCGAAAATTAATCACTACATTTGGAACGTTATTTAAATCTATTACTCATTTAATACATAAGATTATGGGAACGAATATGAAGAAAGCCTTTACCACCCTTTTATGCCTTTTGTTTTGTATCACGATCTCGGCACAGGATAAAGCCGCTGATTTTAGTAAGCTCGTAGGCGATTGGTCCTTCTCTGCCCCCGACGCTCCGTATGGATATCAAGATGGAAGTTTTCAGATAAAGCAAGAGAACGGCAAGTTGACCGCTAAAGTGAATATACAAGGTAGTACCTTGGAGATAAACGATATCAAGGTGAAAGGAGATACCTATACCAGTTCTTTTTATGTGGATGGAACGCCTGTAGACTTAACTATGACCCAGAAAGGAAATAAGTTAGAGGGAATGGCCGACGCCGGAGGTATGCAGATTCCCGTGAAATTCAAGAAAACGAAGAAGTAACCGCTTTGTGGTACTGTGAGTTTCTGTTAACTTCGCGGCAAAAACTACAAAGGGATGTTTACAGTAATCGGAATCATGTTCTGCGGCATTGCGTCGGGTATTTCTTTCGTAAAGTAGAATTGCTGCAAAAGATCGGTAAGCCTATTTCTTATACAATTCTTCTTCTTTTGTTCCTGCTGGGAATTTCGGTAGGGGCCAATGAGTCTATCGTGAATAATCTTACGACGTTGGGCGGGCAAGCCTTGTTGATCGCTTCGGCCGGTACGTTGGGTAGCGTCTTGGCGGCGTGGGGAGTTTATCATTTCTTTTTAAGGAAAGGAGCCGGGGATGAAAGGGAGTTTGATCGTCGTGGGCTTCTTTGCCTTGGGGTGCTTGCTGGGATGGAGCGGTTATCTGCCCGGGGTCGTTATCGAGAATGATATAACGGTTTATGTACTTTACCTCTTGATGTTTCAAGTAGGGATTAGCATCGGAAGCGATAAGAAACTGAAAGAGATTTTGTCGAGCATACGGCCGAAACTCTATTGGTGCCTCTGGCTACTATTATCGGGACGTTGAGCTTCTCCGCCCTGATCAGCCTTGCTCTTACCAAATGGAGCGTGTTCGATTGTTTGGCGGTCGGAAGCGGTTTCGCCTATTATTCACTATCCTCCATCTTGATAACAGAGCTAAAAGAACCGACGCTGGGGGCTCAATTGGCGGCGGAGTTAGGAACGATCGCTTGATCGCTAATATTATCCGTGAGATATTCGCCTTGCTGGGCGCTCCGTTGTTCGTTAGATATTTCGGAAGGCTATCTCCGATCTGCGCGGGAGGAGCTACTACGATGGATACGACATTGCCGATCATCACCCGTTATTGCGGAAAGGATTTGGTCTTTGTCTCTATCTTTCACGGGATCTTGGTGGACTTCACGGTTCCGTTTTTCGTTTCTTTCTTCTGTTCGATGTGAGTGAAAGAGGCTTCCGAGATCTCGGAAACCACCTTGCAAGGTTGAAAGTCATTTCCGAGGCCTCGGAAGGCATTTTGCAAGGTTGAAAAAGTCGTTTCCGAGGTCTCGGAAGGCATTTTACAAGGTTGAAAAGTCGTTTCTGAGCCTCGGAAGGCATTTTACAAGGTTGAAAAGTCATTTCCGAGGCCTAGAAAAGCTATTTTACAGTTTGCAGCATCACTTCTACCGCTCTTTTTAATTGCGTGTCCTCGCCGGAGAGCTGCGCCTCGGGAGTATTGTACACCTCGACATCCGGTTGCAATTGTTGGTTTTCCAGATAATTGCCTTGCATATCTTTCACGCCTACTTGCGGGATACCGAACACCAAGGTCGGATCGATTTGCGTTTCCCACCATACGGCTGTCATGGTTCCCGGAACCGGGGCGCCGATCAGCTTGCCGATACCTAAGGTCTTATAAACCCAAGGGAAACCATGAGCGTTCGAATAATTATCCTCGCACATCAAGACACAGGACGGTTTGGTCCACTTATTGTAAGGATCGCTACCGATGTATTGTCCGCGAGGCTCGAAGCGCTGATACTCCTTGCCGCTCAATAAGGTAGCCAGATCATCATGCAACCAGCCACCTCCGTTATGGCGGGTATCCACGATCACGGCTTTCTTATTCCGGCACCGGCCTAATAAAGCGGAATAGACCTCACGGAAACTCTCGCTGTTCATACCTCTCACATGTACGTACCGATTTGCCCGTTCGATAATTTATCTACGGTTTCTTGGCAATTCTCGATCCATCTTTTATAAAGGAGGTTCGATTGCTCTCCGTTACCGATCGCTTTCACCTGTTCCTCGAAACGCTGTTTACTGGTAGGATCATAGACAGAAAGCATTACTTCTTACCGACTTACCGCTTAGCAGTGGATAATAATCGGCGTCTTTCTTTATCGGTGTCCCGTCTATCTTCTCGATGATACAGCCTTTCTTTATCTGGCTGCCGGCCAATGTCAGCGGGCCCTTGGCGATGATTTCCTCGATCTTCAATCCGTCGCCCGTGTATGCGTTATCGAAGAAAGCGCCTAGGCTGGCGGTTTCCGGCCCGGTTAGTCCCGGATTGTAACGGGCGCCCGTATGGGAGCCGTTCAGCTCGCCCAATAGCTCGGAAAGCATCTCTTGGAAATCAAAATTATTGTTGATATGCGGAAGGAAACGGGCGTAAGCGGTCTTATATCCTTTCCAATCCATGCCCCGGAGTGTCGGATCATAGAACTTATCCAAGACTTGACGCCAAGCGTGGTGGAAGATATAAGCACGCTCCTCTGCCGGACGATAAGCGAACTCGGCCTTGAAAGCGATCGGTTTTTCCTTGCTATCCTTCAACTCGATCTTTTTCAGTTTACCGCCGGCGGTAAGATAGAGGTTCTCTACTTTCTTATCGGCGAATAGAGTGCCTCGACCGACATTCTTGAGCAGTAATTTAGTGGACTTTTCCTTCAAGTCGTGTTCCCATAAATCAAAGCCTTTCTCGAAAGCGGCGCAATAATATAGTTTATCTCCTTTCGGGGCGAGTACGGCGTCTCCCAATGAGGATGAATTGGCGGTCAGGCGAATAATCCGGTCCTTGCGGTTCTCCAATTCAAACTTCAAGGGGGCTACAGGCTTATCCTTATCCTCTTTTTTCTTATCGGAATCTTTATCGGATGTCTTATCTTCGTCCTTATCTTTGTTTTCATCCGCTTCTACCAAGGCCTGTTCTTCTTTACTGAGGCGGAATTTATCGTAAGCCTCACCGTCGAAGAACATGATGTACACATCCCGCTCAGCACCCCAGCTACCGTGGCTGCGGAAACCGGCACGGTCGGAGGACCAGATTATGGCCTTACCGTCTAATACCCATTTCGCGTCGCCATCCGAATAACCGCTTTCCGTCAGGTTCGTTACCTCGCCGCTACCGTCCGCTTTCACGAGGGCGATATCCGTATTGTTCCATCCTCCGACGGAGATGTAATCTACCAAGAACCACTTGCTGTCTGGCGACCATTGGAAATGCTGGTCTCCATCGCTATACGAATAGAGGTATTTCCCGTCCAATACGGTGCGGACCTGCTTGGTCTTTCGGTTGATAACACGTAAGGTGGTGCGGTTCTCAAGGAAAGCCACCTCGTTACCATCCGGAGAGTATAAGGGTTGGAACGAGGTTTGTCCGGAGACGACAAGAGGCTCCTCTTTCAATTCCGGGGCGTAAGTGAATTGCTTATCTTCGTCACGTGTAAGTTTACTTTCGTAGATCCCCCATGTTCCTCCCCGTTCGGCGGAATATACCAATGAACGTCCGTCGGGGCTGAAATCTATATTGCGCTCTTGTTGCGGCGTGTTCGTGATTTGACGAGTAGTCTCGTATTCAATAGAAGTTACGTAAACATCGCCACGAGTGATAAACGCTACCTCTTTTCCATTCGGGGAGACGGCGATATCCGTAGCTCCATCGGTCAGAAGACGATGGATCACGTCGTTCTCGATCTTATCCGCGACGATCTGGATATTCACCTTGGCAGGTTTCTGGCCTTCCTTAACGGTATAGATCTCGCCGTCGTAACTATAGCATAGAGTCCCGGAATTATCGGAGGTAAGGAAACGCACAGGGTGGGTGGTATGCGTCGTGATTTGTTTCTCGCTGTTGCCTGCCAAATCCTTCTTGAAGATGTTAAAGCTTCCTTTCTCCTCGCTTAGGTAATAGAAAGACGCCCCATCCGCGGCCCATACAGGATTACGATCCTCACCGCCAAAAGTGGTTACCTTCTGGAAAGAACGATCTTTTCCAAGCGTACATAACCAGATATCACGGGTGATAGAAGATTGATGATGCTTGCGCCAAGGGTCCTCGTAACCTTTATAGTCATTGTATAATAGCTTACTGCCATCCTTGCTGAGGGCTATATTCTCCATGTATAACGAAGAATATAAATCCCGGCCTTCCTCCGTCCGTGCTTATCTCATAGACTTGCATAAAGCGGGTGCCGGGGAATTGGATATCCTTGGCATCTTGCAATATGTTGGCCAGATATAAGATGTGTCCGTTATCCTTAAAGGTCGTGGGATATTCGTTTGTGGAGTGGGTGGTGAGCCGCTTGGGTTCCCCTCCCTCCTTATTCATGAGGAATACATCGAAGTTACCGCTACGGTTGGAGGCAAAGGCTATTTTTTGTCCGTCGGGCGACCAGACCGGACGGGTGTCATGAGCCGGATGTGTTGTCAACTGCCGGGCTTTCCCTCCGGAAGAAGGGACCGTGTAGATATCCCCTTGGTAAGAAAACGCGATCGTCTGCCGTCCGGGGAGATCGCACAGTAACGCATCCATAACGGACTGTCGTCTGCTTGCGCCGCCGCCGATAAAATAACGCCAGCGCAGGAATCATCAAGTTTTTCATGTGTACTCTATTTTAGATTTACAAATGTAATCGATTTTCGATATTTATTAGGAGAAATAATTGCGTAGATTAAATTTTTAAATATTTTTGCATATGAACTTTAAAACCGCCAAGATGATGACGAAATATAGAGTGTGTATGACTTTTATGTCCATTTTATTATTGCTATTTCATTTTGTGTTTCTGTTTTCTTGTGGAAAGCTACCGGAAAAAACATTTGCTTTTTCTGATAACCTGCGGATTGATTCTTTGGAACATATGGCTATGGATTCGATTTACCGGAATCCTCGATATGCTCATTCCGCATTGGATGAAGCTTTAAGTCTAACTAAAGATAGCGATAAATATTATAAATTGCTTGCGGCTAAAAGCCAGATTTATTTTGCTAATAGTGTATATGATTCCGGGTTTGTTTTACATCGGTCAATTATAGATTATTGCGACCGTGTACCGATGTCTCCCAAGATACATGGACTCTTAGGGACGCTGAAAAATACGGTTGGCAATTATTATTCATTTTTGGATAAAACGGATTCGGCCCTCCTTTGCTATTCCGAGGCGTATCAAGAGATCCGGCAGAGTGAGATGGAGCATAAAATCCCGGATATTTATATCAATATAGCGGATATATATGCCCGGAAAGGAGCTTACGATCAGCGAGCCCGCTACTTTCGCCAAGCTCTTTTCGTGAGTGATTCATTGGGTATTATGGATCGGATGTCCTTTCCTATTTATTTTGGTTTGGGCGAGACGTATATGGAATTGAGGGACTTTGACTTATCCGATCACTTTTACCGTTTGGCGGAGAAAGAACTGGATTCTCGTAACTTGAGCGAGAAATTCACCTTTTGCAATAGCCGGGGAAATTACTATTATTACAAGGAAGAATACGCGGAGGCGCTTCCTTGGTTCTTGAAAGCCCGTGAGGTGGTACGTCCTACTCATATGGATTTCTATACCAACGTATGCGAGATCAATTTAGGGGAGATCTATCTATGTATGGATCAGTTGGATTCCGCTCGTTTTTATCTGGAAAAAGGGTTTAGGTACTTCCATACCTATAATAATAAGACAGCCTTGTACCATTTGACAACCCTGAAGGCTTCGCTAGCCTTAAAAGAGGGGAACTCCGGGCTGGCTTATCAATTGTTGAGGAGTTACACGGATACGGTAGGCATAGATCCCAAGATGGTAGTGATCCGTAATAAGAACTTGCAGAATTACTTCGCTACCACGGGCGATTTTAGGCGTGCTTATGAGTATCAAACGAAGAATAGCGTCATTGAGAACAATATTCGTAGCGAACGAACCAGATGCGTGTCGCCGAGATCGATATGCGTTATAGGCAAGATACGACTTTGCTCAAGCGGGAGGCTATTATTAAACAACAGGCCGGCCGGATGGAATACTTGGAAATGAGCCGTTGGGTTTGGATCTTGCTTTTTGCGATCTTGTCGATCGTCAGCGGCATGGCTTATTACTTATGAAACGTAAACGGCATGCCCAGTGGTTAAGCCATATCGATCAGGTGACGAAGCTGAAGATGGAGAGTATCCGCAACCGTGTATCCCCTCATTTTATATTCAACGTCTTGAACCGGGAAATCAGCACGGAAGAGGAGGGAAGCCTCCGCCGCACGCAACTTTCCGGGCTGGTGGAGTTGTTGCGGAGTAGCTTGGAGATCTCGGAAAGCTCAGTATTACGCTGCGGGAGGAGCTGAGGTTCGTGCGTACGTATCTGAACCTGCAAACGCAAGCGCTGGGGCCGGACTTCCATTTGGCATGGAATATCGATCCTTCCCTTGACACGGACGCGATCTATCTCCCGGCCATGCTGATCCAGATTCCCGTAGAGAATGCCGTGAAACATGGCTTGTGTGCGATTGAGGGCGAGAAGCGATTATCCGTTTTCGTGGAGCGCGACGGGAAAGGCATCCATATCCGTATAGAGGATAATGGACCCGGGTATCGTCCGTTTACGAATGCGGGACATACGAACGGTACGGGGATGGGAACGAAAGTCCTTTACCGTACGATCCTATTGTTGAATAGGAGAAATAAAGAGAAGATCACCTATTCGGTCCAAAGCAAGGAGAAGGGGATGGGGAGCGGAACAATCGTCAGTTTCTTTATTCCGTTGGATTTTAATTACGCTTTCTAGGTATCGTGAATGTACGAAAGTAATCCGGGCCGTTTCCTCCGGATAGTGGAAGGAAGCGGCCCGGATCGAATTGAATCGAATCGGTTGATTCGGGTTATAGTCGCTCAATGTCTTCAACAGAAAGTCCGGAGCATTGGGCGATAAGTTCGGAGTCAAGTCCTTGCTCCTTCATCTTTTGGGCTATCTGGAGTTTTTCCTCTTGACGGCCTTTCTCGATCCCTTTCTGCATTCCTTTTTCAATCCCTTCCGTTTGTGCGTAATCGATGGTCGCATACCAATCCCGATAATTCTTTAGGTTTTCCTCGTAGATCGCACGTTCTTTTTCGCTGAGTGAGTTGACGTTCGCCACATCCAGCAAGCGAAGGAAGGTCTCCTGTTCCTCCTTGAAGGGAGATTGTTCAAATAGGTTCATATTCTTCAATGTATAAATCCAACGTTCGAAGGAGCTCTTGCACTCCTCCTTGCTTAAACTGAATAACGGGAACGATATGTAGATCTGCTTCATCTTGATCTCATTGAACACCTTTCCCGTCCTCTCGTTAGCGAGGACAACATCTGTACGGAAGTCTGTGAACTCCGGCAACTTGAAATTCAAGAAATAGACTCCGTAGATGGGTAGCAACCGATATTGCCATTGCTTGCCGATTTGTCCTTGCCGGGCCACCATGCGACAAAGATAATAAAAACCTCTGTTAAAGAAATAGTACTGGGGACAATTCTGCATCTCTAGGATGAACTTGGCCCCGGACACGTCCTCGCAGAGCAGGTCGAATATGATGGTACGGTTCTCGACAATCTCGGGCTTGGTCTCCTTGTCGAGGTAGGTGATGTCCTTGATCTGTCGTTCGCCGGCTAGGGCGGCGTTAAGGAACTTGATGGTAACTTGCTTGTCTTGGAAGACAGCCTTAAATCCAGCATCAGTCATGATGTCTACGTATTGTGCCATAGTTAAATGGTTTTAGGTGATTACTGCTCCAAAGGTAAGGTTTATTTTCGTATCGCACATCCTGTTTATTGTATATTTCTTAAAAAGCAGATTCATGGTAGTCAGCTTTACTATTTATAGAAGTACGATTAGTATTAATAGTAGTGCAAAATACTATGGATAGTAATCGGCTCCCATTTTGATCAATTCTTATTATACGCTGATTATCAGAAATATAAATAACAATCTTTAAATATTAGGCTTATTGTACTTTTTAAGAGATCAAATTTGGTATGGTTGACTTATTCTTTTCACGTATAAAGATAACATTAAATAATAGACTAAGCCGCTAGCATAAAGTTCTCCAAGTGAATAACTAATCACTTCTCAACTCGTAAGCTTATGGCTTGACAAGCTTGGATTATACGTTTGTAGTATTTGCAATGATTACATGTGAATGTTTGTATTTTGTATTTATTATGCGGTTATGGATGGATACCATATATAATGTACATGCGTACATTATATAATAGATAGAAACGGCTAGTCTAAACGATCGATTCTTTTAGTCATTTGCAAAGGTACGCGTTTCTTCGATACTTGCAACCCTTCCGAGCTATTTTTTTTCACTTATCCTCTTTCTTATCAATAGGATAGGTTATCATTTACCAAACAAGCGATTCCTTCAACGAACCTCCCTCTCAAGCGTCTAAAAAAACGCAAGATCTAAACGATCGTTTAGACTAGTCGTTTTCGAGAAAAACAAGGGTGCTAAACGGTGGGATGGACTTTAATTAACACTATTATTAATATTAAATTTTTGATTTATGAACAAAAAGATTACTACGCTTTTAGCTAGTGCTATGTTGGCGACTGCATTCTCTGCGGGAGCTAGCATAAACGCTAAGAAGGGCGAGGCTACTTTGTTGGGTGCATCATCAAATTACTTATCTGTAAATACAGAGAATAATTATGGTGCATTGAGCTTTGATCCTACAACTCTTTCTGATTTAAAAGAGTTGAATCCAGCAACATGGACTGTCTCTAACGTGAAGACTTCTTTAGGAAGAACTCTTTATTCTTTCGTAAATAAGGCTACCGGTTTAACATTGTCTGTAGATCCTGCTACAGCTATCGCTGTGGATGACAATAACAAGTCTCAAAAGATCGCTAGTGCTGCTCCATTGGCTTTAGGAGGAAGTGCTTCTGAGTGGGTTGTTGAGACAGTGGGTGGAAAGGATATCTTGGTTTCTTATATTGATGGTGAGAATGTTGTTTATATAGCTCAGTCAGGTAGCAAACTTATTTGGAGAAAGCAAAGAAAAGTGCAATCTCTACTGCTGCTATAGCTTTGTCTTCTGACCAAGCAAATATTCCTGCAAGTATTTCTTTGGATAGTGACGCATTGAATACTTTATTACATTCAGTAAAGGGCAATAATGCAGCTATCGCTAAAATGTTCTTTGGCTTAACGATGAATCCGGAGACTTCAGGGAATAATAAGAATGTTTTAACTGCTACAGCTTTACATGCAGGGGATCAGGAATTTGATACTCAAAATGGAGGCTATTGGGTAACATTGCAAGCTAAAGACCAAAAGATTGGTGACAAGAAAGCATATGTTGTAGTTGATACCGCTTATTATGACGGAACAGAGACTAGCAAGTTCTTGAAGTTTGCTTGTGATGAACTAAACGCTGATGGCCGTAATGAGGGTTCTTATAAATTTAAGTTCACTTATAACGCTCAGAGAGATGAGCTGTATGCTCAAGTTCAGAAGGCTGTTTATAAGATTACTAAAAACGGCGGTGTATCTGATGAGGATTTCGCTAAATGGGTGAAAGAGGAGAACAACAACTCTAATTGGGTACTTTCTGATAACACAGCTTCTGCTAAGGGAACTCAAACAGCAGCTATTGATAAAGAGGAGTTCTATAAATTAAAATATTGTAGTACAGTTGTTTATATGGTTCCAAGAGCGTAAATTTGCAGAAAATAAGAATTTTATAATGAACAAGTTATCCCGATACCGTAAGCTTCGTTATA
>ENA-OQDF01000691-OQDF01000691.1-human-gut-metagenome-genome-assembly--contig:-NODE-691-length-14226-cov-1.828924_pt1 | contig 14226 bp, 20 predicted proteins | sample MGYA00242769_ERZ504597 | MGnify/ENA primary metagenome ERZ504597 (study PRJEB26092, sample SAMD00036305) | human gut metagenome | host: Homo sapiens | study: EMG produced TPA metagenomics assembly of...
CCTCAGACAGATTTTATTTTTGCAATTATTGGGTGAAGAATTAGGATTTGTGGGTTGTTGTGTCGTTATATTTTTGTTATTATTGATAGTGATAGATTGTATTCTGATCGGACTAAAGGCGAAGGATACCGGAGGACGGATCATCTGTGGAGGCGTGGCATCACTGGTGGGGATTCAGACATTTATCAATATCAGTGTTACGACGATGATCTTTCCGAATACAGGACTTTCCCTTCCTTTTGTAAGTTATGGCCTGACCTCAATTGTATGCTTTTATATGGGGATAGGGTTCGTACTGAATGTAGGGTTACAACCTAATAAATATCAGTAAAGAGAGGTTGACATTTATGAACATAGGACTGGTAGCACATGATGCAAAGAAGAAACTGATGCAGAATTTCTGTATCGCATATAGAGGAATCCTGAGTAAGCATAATCTTTATGCAACGGAGACGACAGGGATTCTGGTAGAGAATGTGACGAATTTAAGTATTCATAAGTATCTTCCGGGACATCTTGGAGGAAAGCAGCAGCTCGGTTCCCAGATTGAACATAATCAGATGGATCTGTTGATTTTTTTCCGTGATCCTCTGACGCCACATTCTCATGAACCGGATGTCAATGATATTGTAAAGTTATGCGATATTTATAATATTCCGATCGCAACGAACATTGCGACAGCAGAGGCTCTGATCCTTGCACTTGACCGTGGAGACTTAGACTGGCGGGAGATGTATAAATAATTATGAGCAGAAGACGTAGAAGACGAAGAAAAAGAAGGAATCCGGCCGGCAGACTGATCGCACTGGTTCTGACGCTTGTTGTGGCAGGAGGTGCTGCGGCAGGTGGAATATGGTATTATGCGGAACATAGCGGCAATCCTCTGACAGAGTATGCAGATGAAAAGTATAATGCAGACTTATATCGGGCAGAACCATTTTCAGAAACTCTGTGTGTAAGTGCGGAAAATGTTGCACTGGATGGGTTTACAGATGAACCTTCCCTGCATGCGGCAGGACTTTTTAATCTGAATGAGCGGTCTGTTGAATATGGATACAGATTATACGATAAGCTTTATCCTGCAAGCACAACAAAGCTTATGACAGCATATCTTGCCCTGAAGTATGGAAAGCTGGAAGATATGGTGACGGTAACAGACAGCGTGACGGGATTTGCAATAGATGAGGTGGTCTGCGGACTGTATCCGGGCGGACAGGTGAAGCTTTATGATCTGCTGTGCGGTCTGCTCCTGAAATCGGGGAATGACTGTGGTGTTGCGATCGCAGAGTATATCTCGGGAAGTGTTGAAGCTTTTGCAGAATTGATGAATGAAGAGGCAAAGGAACTGGGAGCGACCGGAACGCATTTTGTGAATCCACATGGATTGCATGAGGATGATCATTATACAACGGCATATGATCTGTATCTGATTTTTAATGCATGTATTCAGAATGATACATTTAAGGAGATTATTTCGATGTCATCCTATACAATGAGTATTGGGGATGCAGCGGGAAATACACATAGTCTGGAAGTCCTTCCGACAAATTATTATTCTCTTGGAAAGACTGAGGCACCGGAGGGAATCAAAGTTTTTGGTGGTAAGACGGGAACGACGGACCAGGCGGGATGCTGTGTTATTCTGTATAGTGAAGATATGGAGGCACATCCTTATATTTCTGTGATTATGGGAGCAGAAGATAAGGCATTCCTTTATCAGGAAATGAACAGGCTCTTAGAAGCAGAAAAGCACTTCTGAATGATATCATTCAGAAAGTGTCTTTTTTAGATTGTATGAAAATTTACGCAATCTTTTGAAATCCTGCGTTATTCTGACATAGAACCGATACGTCCAAATAAGCTGATCAGATATAATCCGCACAGACCGACGATCGTATATATGATTCTGGAGAGCCAGCTCATATTACCGAACAGGAAAGCAACAAGATCAAACCGGAAGATGCCGATCAGGAGCCAGTTCACTGCACCGATGATTACCAGCGTCAGTGAAGTATTATCAAACCACTTCATGTATTTTCCTCCTTTACCTATCAATACTTTTATTATTACCGCAAATACTGGAATTATACATAAAATAATGGTATACTGTTTTAGTTATGAAAATAGTACGGAGAGAAAGGAGCTATTTTGGCTGCAAAAAAAAGCGAATCTGTTAATATCAGAAAATATAAAGGAAAAAGAGAACTTAATATAGGAATCTTTCTTTTTGTTATTGTATTATTTTATCTGATCGTAACGCTTGTTCTGTATTTGTCCGAAGATACACCTTCTGTATATGAAGTGAGGGAAGGAAGTATTGTGAAAGATACATCTTATACCGGACTGATCATCCGGGATGAGCAGGATATAAAATCAGAAGGCTCAGGATATATTTATTATTATTTTAATGATAATTCAAAAATAAAGGCAGGGGCAAATGTATATGCGTTGGTACCGTCCAGGCTGGAGACCGGATCTTCCGACAGTGCGAAAGCTTCAACATCGGTGAACTCGGAAGTGCAGACCTCGATCACGCACAGGATCGAAAATTTTAATGACAGTTTTACCGAGATGGACTTTTCTACCGTTTATTCTCTGAAGGATGAGATTAATACATATCTGCAGAGCAATGTCAGTGAAACGAAGATGCAGCAACTTGATACAGTGATCGCTGCAAGCGGGCAGAGCGTATCGTCCTATCCTTCTTCAGCAGATGGAATTATGACTTTCAGTACGGATGGAATGGAAGAACTGACAAAAGATACATTTACTGCGGAAGATTTTGACCGGACCGAGTATTCTCAAAAGGAGCTGACAGATCAGGTTAAAGTAAAAAAAAGGAGATTCGATCTACCGACTGATCACCAGTGAGAACTGGTCTGTGATCGTTCCGTTAGAAGAGGAAACTGCGAAGAAGATCCAGGATGAGGAAATTACGAGTATCCAGGTGAGGATCGATAAGGACAGCCAGAAGATGGTGGCGGATCTTTCTGTGATTGAAAAAGACGGTGCTTATTATGGCTGCCTGGATTTTGATAATTCCATGATCCGGTATGCGGATGAGAGGTATCTGAATATTGAACTGATCTTTGAAGATGAAGTGGGCTGAAAATTCCAAAGTCAGCAGTTGTGGAAAAGCCTTATTATGAGATCCCATCCACATGCATTACGACCGGTGCGAACAGCACATCAGCAGGGGTGATCATTGTAGATAAAAATGGAAATGGAAAGTTTACGATCCTGGAAAATTATTATCTGGATGAGGACAAAGGGACGGCATACATTTCACAGGAAGAATTTCCACAGGGAACGGTTCTGATCCAGCCGGATTCAGAGGAACGTCTGACTTTGACGGAAACGACAGGAATAAAAGGAGTTTACAATGTAAATAAAGGATATGCTGTATTTAAAAGAGTGACGATCCTCTGTGAAAGCGATGAATACTATATCGTAAAAGAAAGTGAAAAAGGCGGTTTATCCAATTATGACCATATCATTCAGAACGGGACAAGTGTTCATTCTGAAGAAGTGGTATTTCAATAAGAAAATCAATTTCCTACAGGAGGAGTCATTATGTTAAAAGACCAGTTGCAAGAAGTGGAAAAAGGATTCAGGCAGCCTGCGACAGAGCAGTAAGAAAAAGAGAAGAGGTAACGCTGATCGCAGTGAGTAAGACGAAGCCCGTTGAGACGCTGCAGGAGGCATATGATCTTGGTGTACGGATTTTTGGCGAGAATAAAGTACAGGAACTGACAGCGAAATACGAGGCACTTCCAAAGGATATCCACTGGCATATGATCGGGCATCTGCAGACTAATAAAGTAAAATATATCATTGATAAAGCAGAGCTGATCCATTCCGTTGATTCACTGAAGCTTGCAGAGACGATTGAAAAGGAAGCTGCGAAGCATGATCTGATTGCTGACATTTTGGTGGAGGTCAATGTAGCGGAAGAAGAAAGTAAATTCGGAATGAAAATGGAAGAAGTGATTCCGTTTGTGGAAAAAGTGTCCGCATTTCCTCATGTACGGGTAAGAGTCTGATGACGATTGCTCCATTTGTAGAAGACCCAGAGGAAAATCGCAGTATTTTTGCAGATTTACATAAATTATATATTGACATTAAGAAGAAAAACCATGATAATGATACTGTGAGTGTACTTCAATGGGGATGACCAATGATTATGAATCGCAATAGAAGAGGGAGCGACGATGGTACGTGTGGGTACAGGAATCTTTGGTGCCAGAAATTATGTGGTTTAACCGGTTTCTGAGTAAGAAAGTACAAAAATAAAAGGATGTTCCACAGTGAGGGAGCATGAGATAAGGAGTGTAAAAATGGGCGTATTTGATAAATTCTTAGACATCATGAAGTTAAATGAGGACGATTATGATGATCAATATGATGAGTATGATGAAGGTGGATTCTACGACGATGATGAGTATGAAGAAAAGCCACGTCATAGTTTCTTTGGAAAGAAAAATAATAGCAGCAAGGAAGACAGCTATAAAGATTTTGATGTAGAGGAAGAAAAGGAATTTCAGCCTGCAAAGAGTAAGGTTACGCAGATGCGTACACCTGCGAGACATAGCAGCAGCGGTAATATGGAGGTCTGTGTAGTGAAGCCGGGATCAGTGGATGATTCCCGAGAGATCACGGAGACTCTGCTTGGCGGTCGTACCGTAATCCTGAATCTGGAAGGCATGGATCTGGATGTTGCCCAGAGAATTATTGATTTTATTTCCGGTGCTACTTTTGCAATTAATGGAAATCTTCAGAAAATTTCTAACTATATTTTCCTTGTTACACCGACGAACGTTGATATTTCCGGTGATCTTCAGGATCTTCTTGGAGGATCTATGGAGACAGCAAGTGTCCGTGGAAGATACTAGGATCCGTTATGGCGAAGAATTATAGTAATGGTAATAGTGAGAAGGAAGTTCATCTCTTAGAGAGGAGACTGATTGATCTGTCTAGAGTGGCTTATCAGCGGGACATTATTACATTTACAGATTTCCTGAACCTGAACGAACAGAATATATTACATACATTGCCGAAGGATAGCCTGTATACAGGTTATATCCTTTTTGGCGGGTATGCATCAGCAGAGCGTCAGATGGCGGCATTCATCCCTGAGGCTCTTTCTTTACGTTACGGGAAGAAGAATCTTCTGCCGGAGGAACTCGGATACCCGTTTCAGGCAGTGGAGATCTGTCCGAGGAACATCCGGTTTGCAGAGGATCTTACGCATAGGGATTTTCTTGGAGCAATCTTAAATCTGGGGATTGAAAGGAGCAGGACCGGTGATATTCTGCTGGAAGAACATCGGGCGTATCTTTTTGCACAGACAGAAATTGCAGAGCTGGTCAGCCGGGAACTGTCGAATGTGCGGCATACACCGGTGAAATGCGTCTGACAGAACTCGAGGGAGTTGAATATGTTCCCCGCACAGAGGCGGTCAGAGGCACAGTTTCTTCAGTGCGGCTGGACAGTCTGCTCCCGTTGGCATTTTCGTCCTCAAGAAGCCGGTTGTCAGGCCTGATTGAGGGAGCAAAGGTATTTGTAAATGGGAAACTGATCACCAGTAATGGCTATCAGGTAAAAGAAAATGATCTGATTTCTGTTCGTGGAATGGGAAAATTCCGGTATATCGGCACAGGCGGGAAGACGAAGAAGAACCGTCTGAGTGTGGAGATTGAAAGATATATCTGAGCAATGAAATAAGGAGTGAATACGAAATGAAATCGTATAATAAAAAATAAGTTGTCTGCTGGGGCTGGTTGGTTTCGCCCTGGCCCTGGCACTGGATCAGGTTACGAAATATTTAGCGGTAATGGATTTAAGGGAAAATGGTCCGGTGATCCTGATTAAAAATGTATTTCAACTGCAATATTTAGAAAACCGGGGAGCAGCTTTCGGGATCATGCAGAACCGGCAATTCTTTTTTTGTGGTGATCGCTGCTGTGATCCTGGGGATCATAGGATATCTGTATTCAAGAATGCCGTATACATCACACTATCGTATGCTGCGAATCTGTGCGGTGTTGATCGCATCCGGTGCAGTGGGAAATATGATTGACCGGATCCGGCTGAATTATGTAGTAGATTTCTTTTATTTCAGTCTGATCGATTTTCCGGTGTTCAATGTGGCAGACTGTTATGTGGTAATTGCCTGTATCTGGTTTGCGTGTCTGATCCTTTTTTACTATAAGGATGAATCAGACTTTGATTTTCTGAAAGCTTCAAAAAGAAAAGGAAATAAATAATATGGAACAGATGAGTCTCATATCTAAAAAAAGGGGAAAGAATCGACAAGTTTCTCGGAGAGAATCTGGGCGATCTTTCCCGTTCTTATATTCAGAAACTTTTAAAGGACGGTCTGATCCTTGTCAATGGGAAAAAGGTGAAAGCAAATTATAAGCTCAATGAGGGGGATCAGATTGATGTGGAAGTGCCGGACCCGGAACCGCTGGATATTGCAGCAGAAAATATTCCGCTGGATATTCTGTATGAAGATGAAGATATTTGATCGTGAATTAAACCAAGGGGATGGTCGTACACCCGTCTCCCGGACACCCGGATCATACACTGGTCAATGCGATCCTGTATCATTGCGGAGAACATTTGTCCGGGATTAACGGTGTGATCCGTCCGGGGATCGTACATCGGATCGATATGAATACAACAGGATCACTTCTGATCTGTAAGAATGACCATGCACATCAGATCCTTGCGGAACAGCTAAAAGAACATTCGATCACCCGAAGATACCATGCAATCGTTCATGGCTCTTTAAAGGCTGATACAGGAACTGTAAATGCTTCAATAGGCAGACATCCGACCGACCGTAAAAAATGAGTACAAAGGCTCTTAACGGCCGTCATGCAGTAACGCATTATAGAGTGCTGGAACGTCTGGGAAATTATACATATATTGAGTGTGAACTTGAGACAGGAAGAACGCATCAGATCCGGTGCATATGGCAAGTATCGGACATCCGATCCTGGGGGATGATGTGTATGGTCCGGCAAAATGTCCGTTTCATTTGGAGGGGCAGACGCTGCATGCAAAGATCCTGGGGATCACGCATCCTGCTACCGGAGAGTATATGGAATTTGATGCTCCGCTCCCGGAGTACTTTATGAAGCTTTTAAGTACACTGCGGCAAAAGAAGTAAGAAAAGTGAAAATATGGATTGTATTATCAGAATAATTTGTATATAATAGTCATATGTAAAGGGAGTTCGCAATTCCCTTTTATGCAAATTATATATATTTTGCTTATTATAAATAATGGCTGGATGAATATGAATGGCTAGAAGGAGCGTGGACGATTATGAAGACAAATACGATCATTACCATAGGAAGGCAATATGGAAGTGCCGGAAGAGAGATTGGTTCTAAGGTTGCTGAGGCATTTGGAATCAAGCTTTATGATAAAGAGATGCTGGCACGTGCGGCAAAGGAAAGCGGAATCTGCAAGGAAATTTTTGAGACCCATGATGAGAAACCGACGAACAGTTTTCTGTATTCTCTGGTGATGGATACATATTCCATGGGCTATTCAGGAAGTACGTATACAGATATGCCAATCAACCATAAAGTATTTCTGGCACAGTTTGATGCAATCAAGAAGATTGCAGACGAAGGTCCGTGTATTCTTGTGGGACGCTGTGCAGATTATGCTTTGGAGTCTTATCCAAATGTAGTCAACGTATTTATCCATGCTGATCTGGATGCAAGGATCAGAAGAATTGCAAGACTGTATGATCTGACGGATGCAAAAGCCAAAGATACGATCGTGAAGGCAGATAAAAAGCGTGCAAGTTATTATAATTATTATACAAATAAAAAATGGTCGGATTCTGCCAGTTATGAGCTTTGCCTGAACAGTTCAGAACTGGGTATCGAAGGAACTGCAAAAGCGATAGAGCAGTATGTTCAATTAAAAGAAGTATTCAGAACGAGCAACGTACGATTTAATTCAAGATCAGAAAAAGGGACGGAAAAGAAAAAGGACAGACCGGAAGGATGATGAGTTCCCACTCTGTCCTTTTTATCCAGAAGAATCCTTTTATACTTCCCTTAATTTTACTGCACCGGCAGCTCTGCGGCGGCGGTTTTCATCAATGGCAGCGTAATGCTTTTTCGTTGTATTTACGTCTTTATGGCCAAGAACATCTGCTACAAGGTAAATATCACCGGTTTCCTTATAGAGAGCAGTACCGTAGGTGCTTCGCAGTTTATGTGGTGTGATCTTTTTGTTCGGAGTGACTTCACGGGCATATTTTTTAACCATATTCTCGACTGCCTGGACACCCATACGTTTTCGTTGAGTGGAGAGAAAAAGTGCATTTTCATGACCACTTAACGGGACAGTATTTTCCTGGTTGTATACAGATAAGTTTTAAGTGCGTGTTCAACTTCTTCACCAAAATAGACGACCATTTCATTCCCGCCTTTCCGGGTTACTTTTATTCCATTATTTTTAAAATCAACATCCTGAACATCCAGACCGACACACTCCGATACACGGATTCCGGTTCCGAGAAGAAGAGTAAGAATCGCAAGATCCCGATTTTTTGTCTTCTCATAATAAGCAAGCCGCTGTCCGGTGAGATTCTCCCCACCATGCTCTACATAGTCAAGAAGCATGGCGATTTCGTCCGTATCAAGACGTATGATCGCTTTTTCATGCAGTTTTGGCATATCAAACCAGTAAGGTAGGATTTTTTGAAATGATCTGACGCTTAAAATAATATCCGTAGAAGCTGTCGGAGTGCAGACATTTTACGGGAAAGTCCTTTTTCAGTATTTGTGATCTGACGATCTTCTTCATTCTTATAGACTTCAGATATTCCTGATATTCTTCAATATCAACAGGATCAAGCCGTTCAAGATCCTGAACTGTAAACTGGTCGATTGTATAATTTTTATAATGTGGGTTCACTTCCATAAGAAAATGAAAGAAAACCCGGATGTCATAGGCATAAGAAATTCTTGTGCGTGCAGAGGTTGTCGGTTCAACGGCACGAAAATAATCTTTTGCAAATGCAGGAAGTGTCTTCAGAATTTCCCGAAGACGTAAAGTCTGATCGATATAAGCCTGTTCGTGATAAGTCTTTGAAGGGGATGTGTCAAAAACCTCGGACGAATCAGGGGAGCTGATTTTTTTCCGTTAGCTGAAGATGATTGATTCATAAGAAAAACCTCCTGAAGTCATGGATTTTCAACTGTTCTGATATAAATTATAGCATATCCGGTAAGATTCTGCCACATCTTTTGGAAAAATCGGTATTTGTCGTATAGATTGAATTCTATAAATAGAACCCGGAGAATGTTCTCCTGCCGTTGTATTCTTACTATCATTTAAGATGGAGCATTGGAATATCACGCAGGATAAGGGATGCTTCTCCGGGTTCAGGGAGTGTATATATATCAATACATAGGGTGTATATTGATACCTTGGTTATCAATTATAAGCAATTATAAGATTCTGACCGGCTTCCAGCTGATCTGAATCAAGGGATTGATCTCTTTCAGAACTTTTACATATTCCGGTACGGAGCTGTATTCGGAAGTCATTGTCTCTTCAGCAATGTTCCAAAGTGTATCTCCCGGCTGGATCTCAATACTTGTATAATAGACAGATCCTGTCTGGGAATGCGTGCTGTCAGCTGATACAGGAAATACATTCAGCATAATGCAGACAATCACTGCGATCAGTCCGCTGGCTGAAAAGAAAATAAACTGTCTGTGATGGTTCTTTTTTGCTCTTTTTCTCATAAGTAAATCCCCCTTTAGAATATTGAGAACGTATGTTCCTTTTGCTTATGTATGTATTATACTGCCCGAACAGATGTTTGTCAACAAGAAAAGGATAAAAAATCGAACGTATTTTCGCAACAAATGTTTGCTTTTAAAACAATGATATGGTACTATAAGGTATAAGATTTTATGTATACGGAGGCGTATTGGATATGGCAAAAGGTAATATCAGTAAAAAGCAGGAAGAGATTCTGCAATATATAAAAGATCAGATTCTGCAGAGAGGATTCCCACCGGCTGTCCGGGAGATCTGTGAGGCAGTACATCTGAAGTCTACCTCTTCTGTCCACTCCCACCTTGAGACACTGGAGAAGAACGGATATATCCGGAGAGATCCTACAAAGCCAAGAGCGATCGAGATCCTGGATGATGATTTCAATCTGCTTCGCAGAGAGATGGTTCAGGTTCCTATCGTGGGACGTGTGGCGGCAGGAGAACCGATTCTGGCACAGCAGAACATCGAAGATTATTTCCCGTTCCCTGCAGAGTATGTATCAAACAAGCAGCTCTTTCTTTTAAAGGTTCAAGGGGAAAGCATGGTGAATGCAGGAATCCTGAATGGAGATTATGTCCTGGTTGAAGAGGCAAAGACCGCAGAGAATGGAGAGAAAGTTGTAGCGATGATCGAGGATGGAGCTACAGTGAAGACTTTTTACAGAGAAGAAGGTGTGATCCGTCTTCAGCCGGAGAATGATTTTATGGATCCGATCATTGTGCAGGATGTGGTGATTCTGGGACGTGTTATTGGAGTTATGAGATTTTTTAAATAGAAAAAGAAGCTGGCAGATACCAGCTTCTTTTTCTATTGTATAGAAGTACTACTCTTCTATTTCCATTTTCAGAAAAGTTTATAATTCTTCTGCGGGAATTTCTTTTCCATCCTTCCAGATTCTTTCGAGATTATAGAAGAGACGGTTTTCTCTATCGAATACGTGGATGATCACATCGCCGAAATCCATCAGAACCCATTTTCCGGAAGCCTGTCCTTCTCTTTCTTTCAGAGGATAACCGGCTTTGTGAAGCTGCTCTTCTACATTTTCTACAAGTGCATTTACCTGGCTGTCACTGTTACCATGAGCGATAAGAAAGTAATCTGCAAGAACAGAAATACCGGAAATATCGATTACCTTGATATCTTCTCCCTTTTTTCACTCAGAGCCTCGTATGCAATACGTGCCATTTCTTTTGCCTGATTCATATTATTCTCCTTTTTACAATAGAAAGATGTTGGGGTCAAAAGCCCCCAACTTTGATGCCTACGGATTGCTCCGTGCTAGCATCATAGAAATTATAAGTTTCAATACTCATTGGATCAACCGGCTTGCCGGTTTCACGAAGATACTCTACCGTATTTTTGGAACAGAGGCAGATAGCATCGTCAATCGACTGGAATGCAAGCTTTCTTACTTCCGGTAATCCGGGAATGAGTTTCCGGTTTGGTTCGATATAGTCAGCGATATAAATGATCTTTTCTAAAAGTGTCATGTCAGGACGTCCGGTGGTATGCCATCGGATCGCATCAAGGACACTCTGATCGGTGATTCCGTACTCATGTTCTGCAAGATAAACTCCAAGCTTTGCATGAACCAGTGCAGGCATCTGTTCTTCCGCATCAGAAAGAGCGATCTTCTTCTTCCTGCAAAGCTGGATCTGTTCTTCCGCAGAGCAGTATTTTCCGCAGTCATGGAGCAGTCCGGCTGTCAGGGCAGCCTGGATTTCTTCCCCGTAGTTCATGGCAAGAGCTGCCGCGGTATACATGACACCGATAGTATGTTCATAACGGTCTTTTTTCAGCCGCCTGGAAAGTAATTTTTTTATCTCTCTGAGTTGTTCTGTCATTTATCTGCCTTCCTCCCTGTAGAGCTTTTGCTCCCGAATATAATCTGCAACATTGTCAGGAACCATAAAACGGACGGTAAGACCATCAGAAGCCCTTTTTCGGATTGTAGTTGAGGAAACCTCTACCAGTGGGGCACGAAGCAGTTCGATATTTGCTCCATAAGTCTGTTTCAGATACAGGATCTGTCCACGCATGGCAGAAATGTCCTTGTCATCCCGCATTGCTGCAAGGATCGTACAGGTTGTAAAAATCTCCCTGAAAAACCGCCACTCTTCGATGGAAAATAAGGAGTCAGCTCCAAGGATGAAATAAAAATCTACATCCGGGTACAGGCGGTTAAATTCCTTCATAGTCTGATATGTGTAAGAATGTTTTGTAGTATCAGCTTCTGAAAGATCAAGCTTAAGTAGGGAATATGTTCGATCGCAAGACGAACCATTTCCACACGGTTTCTCAAAGCCTGCTCAGAATCTTTGGTTTCTTTATGCGGTGGATTTCCATTTGGAACGAACCAGATTTCGTCCAGTCCGAAATCTTCGTATGCAAATTCACCAAGAAGGAGGTGACCGATATGGATCGGATCGAACGTCCCTCCCATAATTCCAACTTTCATAAGCAACTCCTTATGGAAGGATTATTTTTTTCTTATCATCCTTACCTTCTCTGTAAAGTACAATTTTCTTTCCGATTACCTGAACCACTTCAGATCTGGTTCTCTGTGCCAGAGTTTCAGCCAGTTCTCTCGGATCGTCCATACAGTTGTTCAGGACACTGATCTTGATCAGCTCACGGGCATCCAGTGCCTCGGATACAGCCTGCGTAAGTCCGGGGTTCATACTTGCCTTTCCAATCTGGAAAATCGGATCCATTGTCATAGCAAGTCCTTTTAAATAGGCTCTCTGCTTTGTTGTCATAATCTTCTCTCCTAATCTTCAAAATCATTCAGAATCCGGTTTCTGTGCGGATTCTTATTTATAGTAATCAAACTGTAATCCGTACATACGGACTGTATCGCCCTCCTGGATGCCTGCAGTTTCAAGATCCTCAAGGATGCCGGAATCTTTCAGGAATTTCTGGAAGAAAGCAAATCCTTTTCAGAATCGAGGTTGGTATAGCCAAGCATCTTTTCAATCTTAGGACCTTCTACGACATACATTCCATCGATCTGCTCTACCGTATATGGAAGATCCTCATAGATCAGTTCGTCATCCGGGAAGTATTCCTGCTCAAAAATGACAGGTGCTGTATCCATCTGATCCAGCTGGCTGCTCACATAGTAGAGAAGCTCGGAAATTCCTTTGCCTGTTGCACCTGAAATAGGAAATACGCGGATTCCCTTTGGCTCAAATTCATCTTTCAGACGCTGTACCGGATCGGACTCCGGTTCATAGATCAGATCGGTCTTATTTGCCGCAATCACTTGTGGACGCTGGGCAATTTCAGGATTATAAGCGGCAAGTTCGGCATTGATCTTGTAAATGTCATCGACAGGATCTCTTCCTTCTGTTCCCGCAGCATCAACGACATGGATCATCAGTTTGGTACGTTCTACATGACGTAAAAATTCATGTCCCAGTCCGACCCCTTCAGAAGCACCTTCAATCAGTCCGGGGATGTCTGCCATGACAAATCCTTTGGCACCGTCCAGGTCAACAACTCCTAAATTAGGATTGAGAGTTGTGAAATGATAATTGCAATTTTCGGTTCGGCATTTGTCACGCGGGATAAGAGGGTGGATTTCCCTACGTTCGGGAATCCGATCAGTCCTACATCAGCAATGACTTTCAGCTCCATATATACTTCCAGTTCGCGAGCCGGCTGTCCAGGCTGGGCATATTTCGGAACCTGCATGGTAGAGGTCGCAAAATGCTGATTCCCAAGTCCGCCCTTACCACCTTTGAGAACGATCTGGCGACGGTTGTCTCCCGACATGTCGGCAATGACTTTTCCTGAAACAGCTTCTTTGATCACGGTACCTTCGGGTACACGCAGGACAAGGTCTTTCCCGTCTTTGCCGTGGCATCTGCGTTTACCGCCCTGTTCTCCGTCTCCGGCGGCATATTTTCTTTTGTGACGGTAATCTACAAGTGTGTTGAGACCTTCATCCACTTCAAAGATCAGATCTCCGCCCTTGCCGCCGTCTCCGCCGTCGGGACCACCGTTGGGAACATAAAGCTCTCTTCGGAAGCTGCAATGCCCATCTCCGCCCTTACCGGAGCGGATGAATATCTTAGCTCTGTCTGCAAACATATTTTGTCTCCTTTAATTTATAAAATAATGATAAGTTGATAAAAAGCCCCAGACTGAAATAAGTCTGAGGCTTCTGTTGTTGCCATTTGTGCGAGTGAAAAGATTCCGTCGGAACTTTCCAGTCAACGCCGATTACTCAGCTACTGGATAGATAGAAACCTGTTTCTTATCTCTTCCTTTTCTTTCAAATCTTACAACACCGTCTACAAGTGCAAACAGAGTATCGTCTCCACCACGTCCTACATTAAGACCCGGGTGAATCTTTGTTCCACGCTGTCTGTAAAGAATGTTACCAGCTTTTACAAACTA
>ENA-OQDF01000692-OQDF01000692.1-human-gut-metagenome-genome-assembly--contig:-NODE-692-length-14218-cov-1.984032_pt1 | contig 14218 bp, 21 predicted proteins | sample MGYA00242769_ERZ504597 | MGnify/ENA primary metagenome ERZ504597 (study PRJEB26092, sample SAMD00036305) | human gut metagenome | host: Homo sapiens | study: EMG produced TPA metagenomics assembly of...
ATAAGCGATTGTCTGAGCGCGTTTGTTATTTTTAGTTCGGCAATTTTTGCTCCCTCTTTGAGAAGCTGTCGTAAATCGGTTCCATGTTTGGTCTGATAGTCAAGAATGTGCTTTAAAGGAATATCGAGTTCATTGCAGGTCAAAATGACATCAAGATCGAAAAGCTGCGCGGGAGAATAGTAGCGGTATCCACTTTGTGGATCGATGTAGGCGGGCTTAAAGATTCCGATTTTTTCGTAATAACGAAGGGCTTTAATACTTACGTTTTTTAACTTTGATGCCTCTCCGATTGAAAGTAACGAACTTCTCATATCTGCTCCTTGACTCTACCCTTGGGGTAGAGTTTAGCATGTCAATTCGCGAATTCGAGTTGATCAATTTGCTAAAAGAGCTGGCGAACCACTAAAGAGTTGGCGGGCTACTAAAAGAGTTGGCGCTGGCGACCTGTTGAAAGAGTTTGCGAATCACTAAAAGAGCTGGCGCAGGCAAACTGCTAAATGAGCTAGTGAACAGTCTAGGGTAGTTGCTTGCTAATAGTCTGAGGTAGTTAATTGACAAGCAATTTTTAGCAAGTACATCGCGAGGAAACTACAAATTCATTTCAACCAAACATTGTTCGATTAAACATTGCAAAGAAACTACGAGAAGAAACTACGAGAGGACGAAAAGGAGACAAATGAATCCCTATCTCATGATAGCTATTGCGGTCTGTGCCGAAGTATTCGCCGATTCAATGCTCAAGGCATCTCAGGGTTTTAAATATAAGTTGCCGGTGGTTGGCATAGTGATAGGCTATGTCGTTGCTTTTTGGTGTATTTCGCAAGTATTGTTAATGTTTCCTTTGGGTCCTGTGTATGCCATTTGGACAGGAGCGGGAATTGCTCTTACTGCAATTGTGGGTGCCATTGTATGGAAAGAAGGCTTCAATCTTAAAAAGATTGTAGGTTTGACTCTGATTATTGGTGGCATTGTTATTTTGAAGCTAGGGGTATAGCCATGGGAAAGACTAAAGACATGGGGAATACTAAAGATATGAAATCCTCTTCAGCAAAGGTAGAGCAGTTTCAGCAGGAAAAGAAACAGGCAATTGCGCATATGGCAGCATCGAAACGATTCTGGTTTTTGCTGCTAGGTATATCCATCGTGTGCGAGGTTACTGCAACTATTTCTTTGAAAATGGCTGAAGGTTTTACGGTGATAGGCCCAAGCATCGTAACTATCATTGGGTATCTAGCCTCCTTTACCTTACTTGTTCGAATTCTTGAGCATATGCCTCTCGGTTTGGTATACGGCATCTGGGGAGGCGTTGGCTCGGCGCTGACGATGCTGGTAGGTGTCTTAGTTTGGCATGATCCTTTCACTCCCTTAACTGCTCTGGGATTGGGTCTAGTTGTAGTGGGGGTTTATTTCCTGAATACGGGAACTGATGAGCTGGAGGCTCAAAAAGCTCAGAAATAGATGAATTAGAAAAGCCCCACGCTACTCAAAATCGATACCAAGACAAACCAAAGAGGTGGTATAAACAGCGCGGGGAGCAAATTCATGGTGGGGATTTCTTTAATTTTGAGAAGGTTTATACCGGTTGCCAAGATAAGAAGTCCTCCGACAATGCTTATTTCAGTCATGAGCCATTACTCATATAAGGAGCAAGGAAACTGGCAAGCAAAAATATACTGCCTTGCCAGCAAAACAACACTATCGCAGCAAGAGCGATGCCTATGCCAAAGGTGGCAGCGAGCACTATAGAGGAAACGAAATCAAGGGTCGCATTGGTGAGGAGAAATGTCTCGTCACCATAAAGCGCGCTGTTGATAGGGCCAAGAATCGAAAGAGTTCCAATACAGAAAAGCATTATTGCGGTAGAAAGACCTCGAGCGAACTCGGTGCCGTTCTTTGCACGTGTGGAGACGGCTTTTTTGAAACGACCTTCTAAATTAAGAGCTGTACCAATTACTGCTCCAAGAGCCATACTCACGATAAATAACACAGGGTAGGAACTGTTTGGCATGTTCTGCAGCGTCGCATTGAGTCCTAATCCAATAGTTGCGATACCTAAAGCGGTGAAAATAGCATCTTGATATTTTGGTTTCAAACCCCGCTTAATAACGCTACCGATAGAGCTACCTACAAGAATGGCGCATGCGTTGATAATAGTGCCAATCATGTGGTGCTGCTCCTTTCGGTTTGACGAAGTGTATCTAGTCTGAATGGACAAAACAACGAATTTAATTCTAGCAAACAGTAACCAATAACCTAAAAGTACTGCAAAACAATACCCGATAAGACTAAACTTGTTGCTGTACATACATGCAGGGGTGCCAGTTGATTGTGCGATACGAATAAGTAGTTGCCAATCGCTCCTGGCTGAGAGAGCGAATGCTCAACTTGAACCTGACAGTTAGTACTGGCGTAGGGAGCAGATTCTTGGGTTTTCTCAGGAGCGCTGTCTATGCAGCGCTCCTTTTGTTTGGGTCGCAGCATGGAACTGAAGTTGAAACTTGGTACAAAGGAGGATGCAGTGACTTCAGCCGAACAGATTAAGCAAAATATCGTTAAAGCGGTAAAGGAAGTTCGGGTAACAAACCCAATGGCAGGATCGGTAACAAATACGGTTACGATTGATTTTGTAGCAAATGCCCAGCTTGCGGTGGAGGATCGGCAGCAATGGTGTATTTGCCCGATGAAGGCGAATGCTTAGTTGCAGCAGGAGGGGCAGTATATCTTAATATGGGTACCCAATTTCCTCTTTATACTGAAACGATTCCTCGTACGGCAGCAGCAGCTTTTTCTTCAGGGAAACCCTGGGTTATTGATCCGGTTGGTATAGGTATTGGTCAGCAACGTAGCGATTTATTGCTCGAGGTTAAACGCTATAAGCCCACCATTATTCGTGGGAATGCATCAGAAATTATTGCTCTTGCAGGCTTGTGGGATTTAGAGGGCACAACAGAAGATCTTTCACGTGCGCGTGGTGTGGATACGACCGATACTGTCTCTGAGGCTCGTGAGGCAGCAATCGCGCTTGCTCGTTTTACGGGGGGCGCAGTGGCAGTTTCGGGCGAAACTGATTTGGTTACCGATGGTAAGACTCTCGTTTTTTCACAGGGGGGTTCTTCGTTGATGTCGAAGGTTACAGGTTTTGGCTGTTCACAGGGCGGCGTTTTGGCGGTGTATGCGTGTGTGACTGATCCGTTCACTGCTGCTCTTGCTGGTGTGGCGCACTATAATTGTGCTGGTACACGAGCTGAGCGGATCGCTTCTGCTCCTGCAAGCTTTAAAGTAGCTTTTATTGATGAACTTACAGGGTTTCTCCTGACGACATTGCAAATAACCCCTTTGAGCTGGAAGAAATCTAAAAGAGGCATCTGCGAAAACGGATTATTTGCCAGCGAAACGCGTCGTATACTAAACGCGTCGTATACTAAATGCGCCATGTACAACATGAGCAATATTTGAATCGCATCAAATATAAAACGCGTCATGTTTAAATTTGTTTACAAAAGTGTAGTGAAAGGCAGAAACGTATGAATACCCTTGTTGCGGTAGCTATTGCGCCTTTTGGTGAAGGGGATGAACTAGCCGAATACGTCGCTGAAGTCGTAAGGTTATTCGCGAATCTGGTTTACCCAACGAAACACATTCTATGTTCACCGAAATTGAAGGTGAGTGGGATGAGGTAATGCGTGTGGTAAAAGAGGCGACCTTTGTGCTTGCGGAAAGGGAATCCGAACCGAAGTAATCTTAAAAGCTGACGTTCGTCCTGGTTATGAAACATGATGCATAAGAAAGTGGCGGTAGTAAACGACCTTCTTGAAAAAGAAGAGTAAACAACCCTCCTGAAAAGGGAGAGTAAACATTTTCTTGGCTTAACTTATGGTGCATTTAAGAAGAGACGCATTTGAGAAGTGAGGTATTTATGAGAAAGGCACTCGATATCTCTGCCTACTTAGTAATAGGTCCTGAAAATACACTCGGTCGACCAGTTGCGGAAATAATTAGACAGGCACTCGAAGCTGGTTTTACTTGTGTTCAAATTCGCTCCAAAGAATGTTCAGCACGTGATTTGATGGCCTATACCGCTCAAGCAGCAGAGGTTATCAGTCAAATGGGCAAAAGCGACACCGTTGCACTTCTTGTAGACGACCGTCTTGATGTGGTGCTGGCGGCTCGCGAGGCAGGTGTGAAGTTGATGGCATCCATGTGGGGCAAACAGATATACCGGTTGAAGTGTGTCGCAAGCTCCTCGGACCAGATTCGATTGTGGGACTTTCAGCTCGTGCTGACGAAATGCTGGAGTATGTTAAAACAGCCGATATGAGTTTGGTTGACTATCTCGGGGTGGGACCTTTGCATGAAACGCCCACTAAAACGGATTGCGGGCGCAGCGCTGATGGCACAATCATCACAAAAAGCACTGCAGATCTTGAAGAGCTTGCTCAAGCCAGTCCAGTTCCCATCGTTGTAGGCGGAGGCGTAAAGCTTGCCGATATTCCTTGGTAAAAGTACGGGTGTTGATGGCTTCTTTGTCGTTTCGGCGGTGTGCTCTGCTGATGATCCCTACCGTAGCGCTCGTGATTTGGTTCAGGCTTGGATTGATTCCTAAAAACCAAATCTGGCTTTTTGCAAATAATATTATAAAGGTGATATCGCTGAAGTGAACTAGACCTCGATAGTGGGGCTGGAATTAAAAATTTCCAGCCCCACTTGTTTTAATGGTTTCAGTCTGCGGCTTATAGGATAAGAAGTATGTCCTATAACCCTAGCCTGCTGAGGACGTGGAGCGTTCGAAATTCAAACCATTCGCTATGTGGGTGGGTGCTGATGCTTTTAAACAGGCTTTGCTTCTGTGTGATCAAAAGCGCTATTCTGTAAAAGGAGGGAAAACACTATGAAAACAGTAATGCCTTATTGCTATTCTTCTGATAAATCACGCATGGAAGAAGTAGCTCCTGATATATTTCGTCTCGATATGCCTATGCCTCAGGCCATTGGATCAACTAATAGTTACCTTATAAAAGCTTCGAGTTGCCGTAGCGAAGGAGATGAGTTAGCAGATCGCTCCCTGATAATTGATGCGGGGTGCAATAACGACCTGACAAAAAAGACCTACGATGAAGCGTTGTCTAAGCTTGGCATAAGGTGGGAAGAGGTTGACGTTTTTATTACCCATTTTCACTGGGATCACTGGGCTGGCTAGATCAGATTTGGCAACCAGGCATGAAGTGTATGCGGGAGTCGATTCAGTTACTGAACATGGGGTTCCCGTAATGGCAGCAGAAGAGGTTGGCGTAATCGAGCGTAGCGTAAGCGCATACTACGGGATACAAGATAGTTACGATCCAGAGTATTGGAAACCCATGACGCTTAATGGAGAAAAAGATATTCCCCTTACGCGTGTACATGAAGGCGATCGTATTAAGGTGGGAAGATATAATTTCTCTGTTCTGGAAACACCTGGTCATGATCTTCACCATTGCTGCCTTTTTGATGAGGAATCAAATCCTGATTTCAGGAGATCAGATGCTCTATAACCAGCATCCGCCCATCATGATGGAGTCCGATGTAGATCAACTGGGATTGATGCTTGAAACGATTGAACGACTTGCCACGCTTGATGCAGATTTAGTGCTATGCGGTCATGGAGATCCTGGTTCAAATTTAACTCAACGATGCGCACAAGTTATTGATCACTATCACAGACAGCTTGTTTCTTTTAAGCGGGTTTGTGAAGGGGGAGAAACTGATCCGGGGAAACTTGCTTATCTTTCTACCCATCAAGGAAAACGCACTCCTTGGGAGGATCGTTTGATCTTTGGTAGAAGGGCTTTGATTGCGCAAACAATGGCATACCTAAAACACTTGATGCAAACAGGAGAATTGCCAGAAACTTATGAAATTGTGCCGCTGCGCTAGGTGATGAAATGGTGCGCAGAGGCACCTGCTATTCCTGACAATAGCTGCGAAGTTCATGAAACAATTGCAGGTAGCGTCTCGCAAATGTGCTGGTGCGTTGCCAGACAAAGCAAATATCATGATCTAATCCCTCTTCATCAAGGGGGAGCTCTATTAACTTTCCTTGTGCCAGGTCCTCTTTGACAGCAGGTTCATAAGCAAACGTAATTCCGAGTCCTGCAGCTGTCATCTCGAGGGCTACGCGAAGACTTTCGCTTCGACAACTCGCTCAAAACTTCAGGGGCTAAGTTATGCCTCGCGAGCGCTGCCTCTAAAACGGCACGACTTCCAGATCCTTCTTCGCGAATAATAAGTGTTTCTTTTAATATCTCGCGAAAGGAAAGGGTTTTCCGTTTGGGTGAAGTGTTTTGAGCAGAAAGGTTTGTAGGTCCTTTTACGCATACCATACGCTCGCGAGACCAGCGTTGCCAAGCATACTTATTTGAATCGAAAATTCCTTCTACGAGGGCGCAGTCAATTTCTCCTTTATCAAGCAAGGAGAGAAGTTTGGCGGTATCTGCGATAGAAACACTTGCTTTTACTTGGGGGCGATCTTTGCACCACAGAGCCAATGGGTGAGCAAGGAGATGCTCACCAGCGGTGAGGGTTGCACCAATTGAAAGAGTAAAGGCGGAGGTTTTGAGCGCGGCAATCTCTTGTCGTAAAAGCATTTCATCGTGTTTTTGTGTCTGAAGAACTTCTTTTGCCAACCTGCCAGCTTCATTGAGACAAAGCGAGCGTCCTGTCCGAACAAAAAGGGTGGTACCCAATTGATTTTCAATCCAAGCAATATGTTGTGAAACAGCGGGTTGAGTTATGTTGAGACATTTTGCAGTGTGGGTGTAGTTGAGCGTTTCGCATACATCGAGAAAAGTGTCTACGCGCCAATCAAGCATAAGAAATCCTTATTAAAGTCTAATAAATCATTAGGGAATATTTTATCTCTTCTTGCTCATAATGAACGAAATACTTAAGAAGCAATAACAAAAGGAAACCAATGGTTCGAGCATTTTTTCAAGAGATTCCCGTTCCCACGGCAGGATTGGCATTGGGAGTAATCGCCTTAGGAAAGTTATTGGCATCATGGGCGACCTGGGCTGAAATGATATGTTTAGGAGTGGCGATCGTTCTGATTGCGTTGGTAAGTGCAAAAGCGTTGTTTTGCACTAAACATCTACGAGAAGACTTGGCTCAACCTGTGCAGGCGGCAGTTTTTTGGGACTTTCTTCATGACGTATATGCAGCTCTCTACCTACCTTGTTGCCGTTTCCTTGAGTGTTGCACGGCTTTTATGGATAAGCGCTGTGCTAGGACACTTTGTTTTAATGATTTGGTTTAGCGCTAAGCATTTCCGTGATTTTGATCTTAAGAATGTTTTTGCTACTTGGTTTGTCTGCTATGTGGGCATCATTGTAGGTTCGGTAACGAGCCCTTCGCTTCAGCTTGTTGTTTTAGGACAGGGCTTATTCTGGTTTGGGTTCGTTGCATATGCGGCACTTTTAATAGTGGTGACTCTCCGCTATGTCAAACATGAGGTTCCTGCAGGTGCGGCGCCTACCTTCTGCATTTATGCGGCTCCTATGAGTCTTTCGCTTGCGGGATATTTAGCGGTATATGAGGTGCCAAATATGGCTTTCGTCATTATTTTGGAGGTACTTGCCCAGGGACTCTTTATTCTGGTGTTGACCAAAGTGGCTACGTTTATTCGTAAAGGATTCTTTCCTAGTTTTGCGGCAATGACTTTCCCTTTTGTGATTACTGCAACAGCTCTTGCAGGAAGCGTAGTTGTCTTGCGCAATGAGGGACTTTTCTTGCCCGTAGCATTCGATGTTTTGATTGGTTTAGAGATTGTCTTTGCAACAATAATGACCGCATTCGTATTTGGTCACTATATGCGCTTTTTTGCTCGTAAGCTTCAAGCGATCGCAAGCGACTATCGATGCGTAGAAGAACGTGTTACGCAATAAGTATTTCTTTGATATCAAGAAGTGATTGAGCTTCTTTGTCGCGTCCATCCGAAGCGCATGCGGTAGCAAAAGGAAGGTTTTCTGGATCGAGACAGCTTGCGAGAGGTACTGTTATAGGATGGTAGAGAACCTCAAGTTCCTGGTGATTTTGATGAGCTTGTTCTTCAAGAGCGAAAAGTAATTCAGGCGTCATTTGATACATACTTCCTGAAAAAGCAATTCCGCAAAATGATGACGTAATGTTTCTGTTCGATAGTTGTTTTTTAGCATGGCGTGACAAGTAAGACAACACGGAGTTTTTTAAACGGTTTTGCCAAGGGATCATATGTTTTAAGCCGAATTGAGCATAAAGCGTTAAGTCTTCTACAGGAATGCGTACATGCTCGAGAGTGCAGTTGTTTATTTGGATGGTTTCCTGTAATGCGTCGAAAACGAGGGGGATCATATGGGTGTGTTGGTGGCTGTCGACTCGCAGAGAATGCTGCTGTTCGGGAAATACTCGTAAAAACGTTTTAATTTGGGCATCAAATTCCTGAACAATTTGTTGATAAAGCGCGCTACGACGAGGACCTAAACTCATTTGCAAAAGCCCGATAAAAGAATGGCAAAACGTTTTCGTTCTCCAATGAGTAAAGGGATTTCGTCGGGTGCAACACAAGGAGCTCCTTCAACCAAATTGAGATGTAGCGAGACTTTCATTGTTTTGTTTTCGACTGAAGGATGCAGGAGCTTTGCAGAATCGTAAAACACGGGGCTGTTCGCAAAAATGCTAACACTTGAAAGGGGATTACTCTTATCCGAAGCTTTACTTAATGCCAACAGTGATTGTGCTTGGGCTAAGGTAATTCCAAAATCATCTGCGTGCACAATCACTTTTTTGTCCTTTAATAAACGGCAGGTTTACAGAATAAACAGAGGCTTTACAGTTTGATGGTGGCTTAGAGATACCTTCTCTATAAGCAAGCCTTCCTGCACCCACAATGATAGATTAGCTAAGCAGATAAGGGTATGCAGAGAAAGCGAAGTCATGGATTTCTCATTAATTGTGCCTTGCTATAACGAGGCAGAAAACCTGTCGGTGTTCTTTGGATCTGCTTGCCGATGTTTTGAGGATACCGATTATTCATGCGAGTTAATATTCGTGAATGATGGGAGTAATGATGGAACAACGGATGTGATACTTCAACAAATTGATCGCTATAGAAGCGAGGGCGGAACAAAGCTATCCTTTTCGATGATTGAACTTTCGCGCAATTTTGGAAAAGAATCAGCTTTATTTGCGGGCTTGGATCATGCAAGTGGCGATTATATTGGTTTTATAGATGCTGATATGCAGCAAGATCCGCAAGTAGCACTTACTATGTTGCAAATCCTTATTAATGAGCCTGAATTTGATTGTGTTGCTGCCGTTCAAAAGAAGCGGCGTGAAAGTTTGGGGATCAGACTTTTTAAGCGCTGTTTTTACAGGATTTTCAACGTAATGAGTTCTACGCAACTTCTTGCAGATGTAAGTGATTTTAGGGTTTTTACCAGGCAAGTTGCTGATGCGATTTTGTCTATGCATGAAAATTATCGCTTTTCAAAAGGCCTATTTTCATGGGTTGGCTTTCGGACTAAAGTCATACCTTATGAAGTTCATGAAAGGTACGCAGGTAAAACGAAATGGTCTTTTCGTAAGCTTCTATCCTACGGATGGAATGGGGTCCTTGCTTTCTCAACCTTGCCATTAAAGATAATCATGATGCTTGGAATAGTGCTTGCTTTATGTTCTGTGGTCCTCTTTTTGTTGATGTGTATCAAAAAATTGCATTTAACGATGAGATTCCTCTATCAATGATTTTGCTGTATGTGGTGGTACTGCTAAGCGGTATTCAGATGGCGGTTTTGGGAGTCTTAGGTGAATACATGGCGCGTGTATATTGAAGCTAAACAGCGTCCAGTGTATATAGCAAGAACTGAATACGTTGATCGAGCAACTTCTTCTGAAGAGCACAAAGCTGAAGAGGACTCAGGGCAATCTGGGGGCGTTTCAGAACAGGAAGTGGCTGAGGCTCGTTCTCGTATCTCGGTGTATCCAGGCAAATTCGAAAGAGAACATTCGTTTAGCGCTCATACTCATACGCGCAAGGTGGCAGTTCATGACTAGGACAATAGTCGGGTCTCGTGGTTTTCATGGATTGATTTTAGGGCTAGGCGCACTCTTTTTTCTCACTACGGCATTTCATGGAAATATCTGGTTTGATGAAAGCTATTCGGTCGCAATAGCTTCCCCATTCTTTTGTAGATATTTGGAACATTGGGGGCAAATGATGTTCATCCCCGTATTGTTTTTATTGGGGCGTTGCATTGTTTGTATATCGTATTCGGCGAAAATTTGGTAGTCTATCGACTCTTTACGATCGTTGGGGTACTTGCGTTGGCGTCTTTAGGGCTTACCCATGTCCGTAAAGATTACGGTGAAAAAGCAGGGCTGCTCTTCACTTTTTTTGTGTTAAGTACGCCTTTTGCTGCTCAAATGGCAGTGGACATTCGCATGTATTCATGGGCGATGTTTAGTGTCATGGTGTGCTTTTTGTATGGCGCTCGTATAGTAAAAAGTGTCCAGATGGGTACGATTTAATTCCTGTTCATTGGTGGGTGTGCTTTGCCATTGCGAGTCTTGCAAGTGCATACTTGCACTATTTTGCAGCGTTGGCGGTTGCCTTCGTAAACGGGTTGGTACTTATTGCCTTAGTTCGTGCGAGAAATCAAAACGATGATAGGGTTTGCCATGCTGAAAAAATGACAGTTGCTGAAAATGCCACGGATAGCGAAAACACTCGAATCGCCCGCGCGCGAGACAATAAAATAAAGAAAACAGTAAGTGGAAAACGAAGTGTCTCGCCCTTAATTGTTTTGCTGGTAATTTATATCGTGCAGCTTGTACTGTATGCTCCGTGGCTTGTTGCGGTACTTAACCAAGTTACCGTAGTTTCAGGAGATTATTGGGCAAAGTTTTCATTCCCTTATACGCTCGTAGAGTATGTTTGCTACCCCTTTTTAACAAGTACGCTTACTTTTGCGGTAAAAGGTGATTATGGAATAGGGGTTCAAGTATTTGCCATAGGAGCTTTGGCGGTCTTTTTTATTCTTTTATGTTTTGTAGTGGCTGCTTTGATACAGGTAAAAAGAGCCGGCAGAAATATCTTTTCGTGTTGTAACACTCGTCAGGTTTGCATTGGTGGTGTAAGCGTCTATTTTGGAGTGCTTCTGCTTGGGTGTCTTGCTTCTCTGATCATGGGATCGTTAATTTTATATTTTCGATATTTGTCAGTAGCGCTCGGTCCCTTGCTTCTTTCGCTTTCTTTGCTTCTGGTTTCGCTTCAAAAACTAGGTTTGTGTAAGAAATTGTGCATTTCTTTGCTTGTGCTGGCGCTTATAAGCCAAGGATTGTTTTTTTATGATGATTACAATCCTAAAACCAAGAGCCTCTTGATGCTTTTGAATCGAGCATAGATTCTTTGCCCGATGGTTCATTAGTGCTGTCTTCTGATATCGGCGTATTGGGGGTTACTTCGGTTCTTTATCCTGACATTGATCAGACTTACCTTGATTGGCAGAAAGGCAATTGGGGCGCAGCATACCGTGCTTACGAACCAGCTTTACGAAGCGTGAGATCTTGGGAAAGTGTTCTTGATTCCTATAAGGGAACTTTTGTTGTTGTGGGTCAGTCCAGTGATGGATCGATACCGAGAGATATCGCAGATATTTCTTCATTTTCGGGTGTAACCGTTTGCTCTGAACAGGCTTATTATCGACCGTATGAGCGTACCTTTTTTACTATTGCGGTGATGGAGAAAGAATAAGCAGACGACAAACAAAGAAAAAGAGAGCCGCACCATATGGTGCGGCTCATTCTTTGCGGAATATCCTTATACACCCGGCCTTTGGGGGCCTAAAGAAGGGGTGCTTAGGAGGAGTAGCTGCTTTTATTATTCAAAGGAGCTACCAATCAAAATGCAAAGTACTCGTTACTTTGTCTTGTATTTTTTAACCAGCTGACGACCTGCAATGTAGTCCATGATTTCGTTGGTGCCACCAGCAAATTCATAACCCTTAAGGTCGTTCCAAATGCGGCCTGCGCTCATTTCCTTGGTGTAGCCAATGCCTGCATAGATAGACAAAGCATGTTCTGCTACCTTAGTGAGGTTCTTGCACGCGTAAGCCTTCAACAGAGCAGACTCGAGACGAGTGGATTTACCCTGGTCGAGCATGGTGGTTACCTTGTACAGACGGGTGCGTACGTTATCCAGAATGGTTTCCATTTCAACCAGATGCTGCTGAATTGCAGAGAGGTGTCCAATTGGTTTCTGGAAGCAGATGCGCTCTGAGCAGTAAGGACCAACTTCGTTCATAACTGCCTGTGCCTGACCGAGAGCCTGAGCAACAACCAAGCAGCGTTCAAACTCAAGCTTCTTCATAAGAAGTTTCCAGCCCTGACCTGGTTCGCCAAGACGCATATCTTCAGTCAAAACAACATTATCAAAGAAGCAATCAACGAATGGTACGATCTGCTGACCGATCTTTTCAAGTCCACCGTAGGTATAGCCTTCGATGCCGTTTGGAACCATCCACAAAGAATACTTGTCATTCTCATAAGAAGGATCCTCGTCTTTAGCTACAACGATGGTGTATACGGAGAGGTGAGCCAAAGTAACCCAAGTCTTCTGACCGTTGAGCAGATAGGTGCCGTCGGGCTGCTTAACGGTTACGCAGGTCATAGCATTGTTGTCGGAACCTGCGCCAGGTTCGGAAATTGCAGTTACTGCAACACTGGTGGATTCAACGTTGTCAACAACGTCCATGATCTTCTTCTGCTGTTCTTCGTTGCCGAATTCGATAACGTCCATAATGGAGTTGAAGTCGGTCTGGAAAGGAAGAACACAGCTGGTGTATTCGTGAAGTTTTTCAACCAAAGCAACCAAGGTAAGCTTGTCGCAAGGAATGCCGCCAACTTCTTCAGGCAAGCCAAGATGCATAAAACCAAGCTCACGGAAAGCCATTGCAGCTTCAAGGCTGATGTGATGATCTTCTTCGTAGTACTTTTTAATCAGTTCAGGAGTAAAGTATTTTTCAGCGTACTCTTTGGCGCTTGCGAAAAATAGTTCCTGGTCAGCAGTGAAATCAAAATCCATGTGGACTCCTTCCTTGTAAAAGTTTCCCCCTAGACGTATTGTACTTTTATTCTGCAACAGAAGATTATTCCGTCTTATATTACTTTTAAGTTGTATTTATTTATTAGGGTTATACGTTGCTTAAAAGTACTTATAGCGTCGAAACCTATGAAAATTTCTCATAGATTCTTAGGAAAACGTGCATCGTTCTGGTGAATTATTCGCTGATCAGCTTTGTGACATCTTTTGGGGTTAGCGCTGCTATAGGTGCATGCTGGATTAACTTTTTGTCGTTGGTAACTAGGTAGGTAACGTTTGCACGTTGGGCGGCCGCAATTATTAGATTATCTTCAAAATCATTATGGATAGTGCGATATTTCTTTGCTAACCATATATCAGATTCGTCCAGACCAACTGCGGTACCAAGCTCATGAAGAGTGTTCAATAGTTTCCAGGCAATTTCCGAAATAGCATGGGCATTCGTTTCGGAAAGATCATACGATGTATTGCGCTTGAGTAGCAGTGAAACTAAATAATAAAAATCTTTTGCAGTACTAGCCGAATAATACAAAGGGATGTTTTGGCGTATTGCTGTAGTAATGAGCGTTCGTGCTTCTTTTGATTTAGGGCGTTCAACGAAGAAATTATCTATCCAGACATTGGTGTCTAGTAGTAAATGTATGCTTTGAGCTGAATGGTTGTCTTTTGCAGATTTATTCATTTACTTTAAGCTTTCTTCGTAATTGCGTGCTTTGTTTTTATACAGTGCCTCACGAAGATCTTCGTACGATGCGGTGTTGAGAAAATGTGCCGATTGTTGATCTAATGATTGATATAACTGCTCTATTAATTCGTCTGATTCTTTAAGGTAATTCAGTTTTTCTCAATTAAATCGCTTGTTTGAAGAGGGCTGCTTTGGATAACGGTTCCTTCAAGAATATCTGACAATAACTTGGGTTATGGCGCAGTTTGGCGGCAAGCGTCCAGAGCTTTCTGGCAGCCTGTGAAGGTGAATAGCCAGCATGGGCTAGTGCGGCATCCCCTTGATTTTTTAGGTTGGTTTCTAAGCGCACATTCATTTGTGTCATATTTGATTCCATGATGCCCTCTGATACAGTATAGTCAAAAGGAGGGAGCGTTAGGCTT
>ENA-OQDF01000693-OQDF01000693.1-human-gut-metagenome-genome-assembly--contig:-NODE-693-length-14199-cov-11.205301_pt1 | contig 14199 bp, 18 predicted proteins | sample MGYA00242769_ERZ504597 | MGnify/ENA primary metagenome ERZ504597 (study PRJEB26092, sample SAMD00036305) | human gut metagenome | host: Homo sapiens | study: EMG produced TPA metagenomics assembly of...
TTATGCGAAACCTGCCCGACGAACGAATCGTATATTTTGGAGATACTGCGCGTGTGCCGTACGGTTCCAAATCGAAGAACACCGTCATCCGTTATTCCCGTCAGATCGTACACTTCTGGAAACCCAGCAGGTCAAGGCAATCGTCATCGCCTGCAACACCGCAAGTGCGCTGGCACTCGATACGATCGAAAAGAGATTGATCTCCCGATCATCGGCGTGGTAAAACCGGGTGCACAGATGGCCGTCGAGAGACGCAGAACAAGCGCGTCGGCGTCATCGCAACCGAGAGCACTATTCAGAGCGGCCTCTACCAGCAGCTCATTACCGAGGCAGATCCGGCGATCACCGTTTACGGAAAACCGTGTCCGCTGTTTGTGCCGCTCGTGGAAGAGGGCTGGACAAAAGATCCGATCACCGAGGAAGTGGCGCGCCGCTATCTGGCAGAGATTCTGGATAAAGACATCGACACGCTGATTATGGGATGCACCCACTATCCGCTGCTGCGTTCTCTGCTGCGGAAAGTAGTCGGAGAAAAAGTAACACTCGTCAACCCGGCATACGAAACCTCACAGGCACTGCGCAGACTGCTGCGGGAGCTGGATCTGGAGAATCCGGGAAACGATGAGCTGGGCCGTCAGAAATACCAGTTCTTCGCAAGCGACGGCGTGGAGCGGTTCAATGCCTTCGCACATTCCGTTCTGCCGGAGCAGATCAGCGATACGAAACAGGTACAGATTGAAAACTATTAAAAACGACATACAGAAAAGAGAGAGGAACATCAGAAAAGGATGGAAAAAGACGTACTCATCAGCATCCGCGGACTGCAGTATCTGATGGATGAGGAATCCGGCGAACAAGAACCGGTGGAGGTTATGACGACGGGTTCGTACTACAAGAAAAACGGCCATCACTTTCTGATCTACGACGAGGCAACCGAAGGCTTTGACATGATGACGCACAACATGATCAAATTTACGGAAAACGCCCTCGAGGTGCGCAAGCGCGGCCTCATTGATGTCCATATGATTTTTGAGGAGGATAAAAAGAACATTTCGTTTTATCACACGCCATATGGCATGATCAACATGGGAGTTGCGGCGACGAAGGTCAGAATGAAAGAGACGCCGGATCAGATTTTACTGAAGGCAGAATACGCGCTCGACATCAACGACAGCTACGTGGGGGACTGCGTAATCGATATCGAGGTAAGACCGCGGGAAGGCGGAAAACTGAATTTATAAAAAATACCCGGGAAGAATGAAAATCATTCAACTCGGGTATTTTCGCGAGCAACGAGCCAAAGTCCGGGCTTGCACGAGACCTTGGCGACTGCCGCGAAAGCAAAAAGAAACACGCAAAGCGTGTTTCTTTTTGTTTCAGATGAAATTTTATTTCTCCTCGCCGCGTGCCTTGCGGAGCATTTTCTGCCAGAAGCCGTTTTTCTTTGCCGGCTGCTCTAAAGAACCGCGGATGCCGCGAACTCCGGTGATATAGATACCGCTTACGGTAGCCTTGACTTCTTTTTTTACCGGGATCTGATCGAAGATAGCAGCGTCGCAGATCAGGGTCATGATTCTCGGACCGACTTTTGCTTTGACGATCGGCAGTTTTGCACGACGCATCATTTTCGGTGTCTGGTCGATGACCATCTGTGGAAGTCCGGAATCTTTCATGCGAAGCTTTTTCTTATCTATGATCAACATGGAGACAGTCTGTTTCATGGCCTCCATTTGTTCCTGCTGTGCGGCCTGTTTTGTCTGTGCTTTTTTACCGAAGTAATACAGCAGACCAAGGATGACAGCGATGACAGCTAATACGATTAATACGATAATCCAGGGTTTCATCCCTCTATTCCTCCTCTGCAAAAAATAATGTGGGCATCGGAACATACAATGCCAGTCTATGAACATTCTAACATTGATTTCGGCAAAACGCAAACACATTTTAGCGCAATCCAGGCGATTTTACGGTCGAAAATCATAAGAATTTCTAAAATCGGAGCCCCAGCCTTTTTTTTACCAGACAAGTATGGTAAAATGAGATTTACAACGCGCCGGGAACGGCGTAGTATGGAGGAAAATTCAAGAATGAAAAGAAAAGCAGCAGTCATGCTTCTGCTCATGACACTGGGAGCAGCCAGTGTGAGCGGATGTGGAAAAAACAATACAACAAGCAGCAGTTCCGTATCAAGCGCAAGCAGCACAAGCGCTTCCTCAGCATCCGATGCGTCGAGCGCAGGCAGCACATCGTCCGACAGCACAGCTTCTGAGGAATACGCTTCCCCGAGTGATGTAGACGGGATTCCGGTTGTCGATGAGGAAGTTGATCCGGCAGAGTGTGTAACGCTTGGAGATTACAAAAAGCTCACACTGGAAAAGAAAGTAGAGCAGGTAACGGATGATGACGTACAGACGGCCATTATGGCAGAGACAGCTGTCACCATGGACGATCCGGATGCCACCGTACAAAAAGGCGACACCGCCGATATTGCCTATGTTGGCAAAGTTGATGGCAAGGAGTTTGACGGCGGAAGCAGCGATTCCTACAATCTGGTGATCGGATCCGGTACCTTCATCGATGGATTTGAGGATGGTGTCATTGGAATGAAAACAGGGGAGACAAAGGATCTGAACCTGAAATTCCCTGACAGCTATCAGAGTACCGATCTGGCAGGAAAAGATGTTGTGTTTACCGTTACGGTAAATGCGTTTACCCGCCCGGCAGAAAACATTGACGGATGGGAGCTCGATGATGCATGGGTAGCAAAAATACAGATTACAGTACTGTGGAGGAATACCGTGCCGGAAAACGCGCAGAGCTGGAGGCTGCAAATGAGACGACAGCGGAAAATAATCTGCAGAATGACGCGATGCAGCAGATGGCAGACGGCTGTACGTTTCACAAAATTCCGAAATCCTATATCACCCTTGGCGAAGAGGATTACGATAAACGGTATACCACTTATCTTCAGAATTACGGCATTTCCCTGGACGACTATCTGGAGCAGTATGCGGACAGAGCAACCTACAATCAGGAGAAAGCAACGTATGCAGGAACGATGGCAAAAAGTGCCCTTCTTCTGGATGCCGTAAAAGAGGCAGAAGGCTGGACTACAGATGACCAGGATTACCAGCAGATCTTAAACGACGAGGCAGCCAATGCCAATATGTCGCAGGAAGATTTCCTGAAAGCAGCCAATGACTATTACGGGGAAGATACGGTAGTGCGCAATATCATGATGGAGCGCATGATCAATATGGTTCTCGATAATGCAACGGTCAATACTGTGACTGTGGATGCAGACGGAAATACAGTAGAATAAAAAGAGAAATCACCCCGAAAACAGGATAAAAATTTCTGTTTTCCGGGGTGATTTAACCGAATCAAGTAAGTCCCCTGCTTCCATTGCGAAAAGCAATAAGCAGTGGGTGGGGACTTGCTTGTATCAGGAGGAGTGCAAGCTCCTTCTGATAAACTGCGGAGCAGTTATTCAGTTATGAGCAAGTAGCGAAGCGGATTGCGAATATCCGCTTCGCATGTGGGAAACGAATTGTGTTCGTTACGCCATGATTTTGCGGAACAGATCCTTCAGATCTTCTACGCTTGCATCCTTCGGGTTGCCCGGTGCGCAGGCATCTGCGTGTGCGGAATCTGCAAGGAACTGCAGATCTTCTTCTTTGACTGCCTCGAGAACAGATGGGATTCCAACGTCTGCGGACAGCTTCTTAACAGCATCAATCGCTGCTTTTCTATACTCTTCCTGAGACATTTCGTCTACACCTGTAACGCCCATGGCACGTGCGATTTCGCGGTATTTCTCACCGGTGCACTCCTGGTTGTATTCCATAACGATCGGAAGCATCATGGCACATGCAACACCGTGTGGGGTATCATAAACAGCACCAAGGGTGTGTGCCATGGAGTGAGCGATTCCAAGACCTACGTTGGAGAAGCCCATACCTGCGATGTACTGGCCAAGAGCCATTCCTTCGCGTCCCTCTTTGGTGTTTGCGACAGCACCGCGCAGAGATTTGGAGATGAGTTCGATGGCTTTGAGATGGAACATGTCAGTCATTTCCCATGCAGCTTTTGTGGTGTAACCCTCGATTGCGTGGGTCAGAGCGTCCATACCGGTAGAAGCGGTCAGTCCTTTTGGCATGGAGGACATCATATCCGGGTCAACAACTGCGATGATTGGCATATCGTGCGGGTCAACGCATACGAATTTACGTTTTCTTTCAACGTCTGTGATAACGTAGTTGATGGTAACCTCTGCAGCAGTACCGGCTGTGGTCGGAACAGCGATGATCGGTACACATGGGTTTTTGGTCGGTGCGGTGCCCTCAAGCTTCTGACGTCCTCAAACTCTGGGTTTGCGATGATGATACCGATGGCTTTGGAGGTATCCATAGAAGAGCCGCCGCCGATGGCGATCAGATAGTCAGCGCCGGATGCCTTGAAAGCTTCTACGCCGTGTTTTACGTTTTCGATGGTCGGGTTTGGCTTAATATCGCTGTAAAGCTCATAGTCGAGTCCGTTTGCGGTCAGAATATCGGTTACTTTGGAAGTAACGTTGAATTTAATCAGATCCGGGTCAGAGCATACGAATGCTTTTTTGAAGCCGTGTGCCTTTGCTTCATTTGCGATCTCGGCAATAGCGCCTGCTCCGTGATAAGAGGTTGCGTTTAAATTAATACGATTTGCCATGATTGAAAAACTCCCTTCTAAAATGAATAAATGGTTTTACTGAACTTGTTATTATATTAACAAATCCGGAAGGGAAAAAGAAAGTGACAGAAGAAGCGAAGTGTAACACTTTAAAAAAAATCGCCATTGTGACAAAAACAACAGAACAAAATTTGTGAAAAATAACCAGAGCGTGTCTGAAAAACTATTTCCGCAATCTGCAAGCCCCACTTTGACACGCGCTCTAAGAGAGCAGCTGCAGATTCCGGAACAGTTTTTTAAGTCTTCCGGCATTGCCCGGACGAGAAGAGCGGCAAACTCGGAAGGTGTCAGATCCATGCCGGTAAGCACCCATTTTACGGTCATGGTGATGGAACCTTGACAGTACATTTCGAGAAGAAAATGCATTTCCGGTGAAACCGGACTGCCGCTTTTTCGTGAATCAGATTTTCGTAGACGCGAGAATCAGATCGAAATCGTGCTCACGCAGAGAATTCTGTTTGTCGTAGCGGAAGGCCGCGGCGAAAAAAGCTTTTTCTTTCTGAATATAGGTAAATTTCTTTTCCAGACTGTCAAAAACGGTCGTTCCGCGGCCCATATGTTCGAAGGATTTTGTCAGTGATTTATCAAAGTACCAGTTGATCAGATCGTATTTGTCGAGAAAATTACGATAGAAGGTCTGGCGGGTAACACCACAGATTTCACAGATCTGGCGCACGGTGATCTCTTCGACAGGGGTTGATTTCATGCACTCCTTCATGGATTCGGCAAGACGGTATTTTGTTTTTTCTCCTTTGGGAGCAGATACGGTGGAATGGATCATCCGGGCAGTTTCCTTTCGCTTCGAAAATTGTAACTATGCAGAGTTATGCATATATTATAACGCGAATCCGAAAAAATAAAAAGCCCTGAACATGTTCCGGAGATAAGATACAGGAACATATTCAGGACGATTTTGCTTATTTTCTTTTGTTTACGGCCTGTCCGACACAGTAGCATACAGCGGCAACAACCATACCGTTGATGGAAGCGATGCCCCAGTGTAAGAGGTTCGCAACAATGGCACCGAGAATGACACCGGCAACCGCAAACCAGTCTACGGTTTTAAGCTTTGGCTGATCGGTTTCAAAGTCCTTTTTGTTCATGAAGTAGGCGAGCACCAGAATCATGCCGACCGGCGGCAGAGTACAGTTCAGAATGTTGAGCCAGCCGCAGAAGTTGTAGTACAGCCATACGGAGGCAACCGTTCCGATGATACCGGAAAGGAGAACCATCGGTTTTTTCCTCTGATGGAAGATGTTGGCAAGACCAAGACCTGCGGTGTACAGAGCGTTGTCATTTGTAGTCCAGATATTAAGACCGAGAACGAGAACAGCCAGGTAGAACAGGTTCAGGCGGACCATAACCTCGAAGATATCGTTTCCGCCGACAAAGATGGAAGAAACGGCACCGAAGAAGAACATCAGGGAGTTTCCGATGAAGAAGGCCACAACCGTGGTGATGGCACCCGCTTTTCCGTCCTTTGCAAAACGTGCGAAGTTCGGGGTTGCGGTTCCGCCGGAAACGAAGGAGCCGATGACAAGACCGGCACCGCCGATGATAGTCAGAGATCCGCTGGATTTGGCAAACTGATCGATGATCGTTCCGTCGCCTCTCATTACGGCCATGACCATGGCGATCGTTCCGAGAATGGCAACACTTGGTACAGCGATATAGCTGACGATGGTCAGAGATTCAATACCAAAATAGGCAGAGGCGGTCATGCAGACGCCGGCAAGAATAACAAGTCCCCACTGTGCCGCAGTGCTTCCGCCGAGCAGCTCCTTGGAAACCGGAATTGCAAACATGGCAAGACCGACACCAAACCATCCGATCTGCGTAAAGCTGGTCATGGCTGACGGCAGATAGGAACCTTTTTCGCCAAAGGCTCTCTGGGACAAAAGATCAAGTGACAGACCGGTTTTTGCACCGACGTAGCCGAGCAGACCGGTATAAATACCAAGAATGATTCCACCAAGGATTAGTGATCCCAAAAAGCCCCAGAAATCGAGGCCGTCAGCGAGCTGCTGGCCGACCCACATGCTTGCCGAGAAGAAGGTGAAGCCAAGCATGATCATAAACATGGTTACTACATTTTTCCGGGCAGAAGACGGAACCGCGCTGTCCGCGAAGTCAACATCTTTTACTTTCTTTTCTTTTTCCATAATATCTCCTGAAAACTGTGATTACGGTTCGCCGAAATTCAGCGAACCGTAAGAAATGGTTTTTTGTTACAGCATGTATTTGCGAAGTGCTGCGGTAAACTCTTCAATTCGTTCAGCCGCAATTTCTTTCAGGGTAGCATCGCCAAGGCTTGCAATATAGCCTTTTTCCTGGCGGTACAGCCATTTGGCCACACGTTCATCGATTTCTTCGTAGTGATTGATGTGAATCCACTCTTCGTAGGATGCGCCAAGCGGGCAGCCGAGCTTCTCCTCGAGCAGTCTGGTGAAGTCGATCCGGTCGGCCTTCTCCAGCATTTTATTCCAGAAATCGAGAACCTCCTCGACATGCTCATGGATTTCATAGCGTCTTGCACCGCCATCGTAGATGATGCATTTTTCAAACAGCGGATCGCGCATGGAAAGCGTTTCTCTTCGGAACTCCGGTGCAATGATACCGTCTTTCCAGTAGAAATCGACATCCGGCAGATTGATTCCGGATACGCCCTTGTCCTGATAGGTGCTGAAGATTCCTTCGTAATATACGGTGATAAAGCCTTCAAACTCCGGCCAGAACTCGCGGATTTCTTTTGTGAGACGTTCCAGGATTTTGATTCCGGTTGTGCCGCCGATCGTAAAGATGATAATGTTGCGAAGGGAAGCACCGTGCTCACGGTAGAAATCGGTTACGTAGCGCAGGCAGTGGATCAGCGTCTCACCCGTTGCGATGATATCGCCGATCAGAAGTGTGCTTCCCGGAACCATCGTCAGCTTGCTGTATTTGATTTCCAGCCCTGCGATTTCTTCCTCTTTAAAGACGCGCTCACTTGACAGAAAACTGATGTCATGTACACGAATGTGCTCACGGTAGCAGCTTTCCTCCAGCGGATAATTCAAAGCGCCGCGCAGGATGGAAAGGATGTTGCTGCGGTTACCTTTCCCTGCTCTTTAAAATAATAAAGCATCTGTGAAGTAGACGGAATCAGGCAGTGATAAACCTCATATCCGACAACCTCCGGTGTGTTCAGAAGCTTTCTTGTCTCTGCTTCGGAAACGACATAGTATTCGTTCTCATAATCGCCGCCTGCGAGGCGGTAGCAGTCCACGCCCTGTTCCGAAAACTCCGGCACCAGTTTTACTTCATTCCATTTTTCCATTCAAAAGTTCCTCCCGGTTTTCCCTCTTTGGTAAACATGTTATAAACTTTTAACAGTGTAAGGAGTAGCAACCTGATTGTCAAGGGAAAAGGCGAATTTACATGATTTTCTTACAGAAGAAGGGAATGCGCCGCGAGAAAAGAAATTTTACCGGGTTTTGCCTTCTCCGCAAAAGTATTCCTTTGTAAGCTCCACAACCTTGCCCGAAAGCAGGAAGAGCGCAATCAGGTTCGGGATTGCCATGAGGCCGTTGAAGGTCTCGGCAATGCTCCACATCAGGCCGAGGTTTGCAGTGGCGCCAAGGATGGCAACCAGCGCATAGGCGGCCATAAAATATTTTGTGATTCTTTCGGAGAATAAAAACTCGATGCAGCGTGCACCGTAAAGTCCCCATCCGAGAATCGTGGAAAAGGCGAAGCAGCACATCGCGAACGCGGTGAGCAGCGAAACCCAGTTTCCGTATGTAAGGGTAAAACCGCTGATGGTCAGCTCTGCGCCGGCAGCCTGTCCGTAGGTGATGGAAGTACCGCTGCAGAGAATAACAAGTGCAGTTAAGGTACAAATCACGATCGTATCAGTAAATACCTCAAAGATACCGAACATACCCTGTTTGACCGGCTTTTTTGTGTCGGCACAGGCGTGCGCGATCGAACCGGTACCAAGACCTGCCTCGTTTGAGAAAATACCGCGGGACACACCTTTTTTCACACTCATGAGCATGCTTCCGACGATACCGCCTGTAACAGCAGAGGGACGGAAGGCGCCCTCAAGGATCGATACGAAAACAGACGGAATCCGGTTGAGATTCAGCAAAATTACACCGATGGCAAGGACAATATAAAACAGAGCCATAAACGGAACGAGCTTTTCTGTTACCTGTGCGATCCGTTTGACACCGCCGAGCAGAATCAGCGCTACGAGTGCCGCAATAATGATACCCTGAATCAGGTTGGAGGTCGGGATCGCGTCCTTTGAGATCACATGGTAATTCATCAGTGCGGAGTTGACTGCGGTTGTGATGGTGTTGACCTGCGTTGCATTTCCGGTTCCGAACACAGTCAGTACACCGAAAGCAGCGAAAAGATAGGCCAGAAAATGCCATTTTTGCTGAGACCGTTTTTGATGTAATACATCGGTCCGCCGACGAGTTCCCCGTTGCATTTTTCTCGTGATAGAAAACAGCCAGTGTTACCTCGGCAAATTTCGTACACATGCCGAGCAGAGCGGAAATCCACATCCAGAATACGGCGCCGGGTCCGCCGATAGCGATAGCGCCGGCAACACCGGCAATATTACCGGTACCAACCGTGGCAGCAAGTGCTGTACAGACCGCCTGGAACGGTGTAATTGCGCCATCGGAAGCATCTCTTTTGCGGAACATTCTTCCAAGCGTTGTGCGGATCGCATACGGGAATTTTCGAATCTGGAGAAAACGGGTGCGCAGACTCAGGTAAAGGCCGACACCGAAAATACAGATCATAGCCGGAACACCCCAGATAAAATTGTTCACGGCATTGTTGATGGTTTCAATCAGTTGGAGCATAGATACCTCTTTCTTGAACCCTTTTTCGAATACACTCTGGTTTGCGGGCATGTTCTTTGAAACGGGCTCTGCTGTTTGATCAGTGAGAAAGCAGCTGCCGGTTTGCAGCGTAAAAACCGGCAACTGCAGTACATAATGAAAAAAGTATATCATCTCATCTGCAATTTTCAAGTTTTTTCCCGGAAAAACCGAAAAAATAGAAAGAATCCGGCGAAATATGATAGAATAGAAAAAATGGAAAAGAGGTTAAAGGGTATGTTTCAGGTAATTGATATGCACTGTGACACAATTCCTGCGCTGCAGTGGAAGGAAAAACAGGAGCATCTTGCGGATGCGGATCTTCAGATCAATCTGGATAAGCTGGAAAAGGGCGGCAGCCTCTGCCAGTGCTTTTCTTTGTTTACGTTCCTGAAGGGACTGAAAGACGAAACGCCGTTTGAGCATGTGAGAAAACTGGCTGATCTCTGGAAATCAGAGGTGGAACGGTATCCGGACCGCATTTGTCAGATCAAAACGTATGCGGATCTGATGCAGGTACAGAAGGAAGGAAAAATAGGCGCGGTGATGACCGTCGAAGAGGGTGGTGTTTACGAGGGAAGTATTGAAAAACTGCATACGATGTACGATCTCGGCGTGCGGATTTCCACACTGACCTGGAACTTCCCGAATGAACTCGGATTCCCAAACCCGGCGCAGGAAGAGGGAAAGCCATATCTTCCGGATCTTGAAAACGGGCTGACGCCGACCGGTATTACCTTTGTCGAGGAGATGGAGCGGCTCGGCATAGTGATCGATTTATCACACTTAAATGATGCCGGAATCCGCGATGTTTTTGCACATACGAGAGGTCCGGTCATTGCATCCCATTCCAATGCGCGCGGTGCGTGCTTCCATCTGCGAAACCTTTCAGATGAAATGATTCGTCAGCTCGCAGAGCGTGGCGGCGTCACCGGTATCAATTTCTGTCCGTCGTTTCTGCGCGAGGAGGAGCCGGCAACGAAAAAGGCATCGACGATGGATATGGTACGCCATATGAAATATCTGCGCAACGTCGGCGGTATCGATATCATCGGCCTTGGAACCGATTTTGACGGTTTCAGCGGTGAAACGGATGTGCCGGACACCGCGCATATGCAGCATCTCGCAGATGTGATGAGCCACGACGGTTTCACCGATGAGGAGATCGAGAAGGTCTTTTCCAAGAATGTACTTCGGGTGTTTAGAGAATGCTGGAAATAAAACTACAGCTCCGGTGATGCCGCCAGAAGCTCCTTTGTATAATCATTCTGCGGATGCGCAAACAGTTCTTCCGTCTCCGCGTTCTCCACAATCCGGCCTTCTTTCATCACGAGAACCCGGTCGCACATCTGATAGATCACGTTGAGGTCATGCGAGATAAAGAGAATCGAGAGCTGAAGCTCCTCCTGAAGCTGAACCATCAGCTCCATGATCTGCTTCTGAATCGTCACATCGAGAGCGGAAACCGGTTCGTCGGCAAGGATCAGGCGTGAGCCCTGGATCAGTGCGGCCGCGATGCTGACTCTCTGGCGCTGGCCGCCGGAGAGCTCATGCGGGCGGCGTTTCAGGTGCTCTGCGGAGAGACCGACTCTTTCAGCCATCGCAAGAACCCGTTTTTTTCGTTCTTCTTTCGGAACCTTCTGCATCCGAAGCGGTTCTTCTAAAATCCAGGAGATTTTCTTCGCCGGATTCAGGGAGGAAAACGGGTCCTGGAAAATCATCTGCGGATGGTCGACCTGCGAAATTATTTCGCCCTCATCTGGGCGGATAAATCCTAAGATCACTTTGGAGAGTGTCGATTTTCCGCATCCGCTCTCTCCGACGAGACCGAGAATTTCATTTTCATGAAGCTCGAAAGAGATATCATGAAGCACCGTTTTTCTCTGCTTTCCCTCCTGATAGGAGGCAGAAATATGGCTGACTTTCAGAATGTTGTTTGGACTGATTTCTTCCATGGGTTATTCCTCCTTTTCCGCAGGCGGAGCAGCTTTTTTGTCAGAGCCTGTCGGCCATTGAGCTGTTGGAGCGATTTTGATTCGCTTTCGCAGCGATGTTCGTCGGTTCGGAATTGCATCGAGCAGGCGGCGGGTGTAGTCTTCCTTCGGGTGGAAAAAGACATCGTCCACACTGCCGGATTCCACAATCGTCCCATGATTCATGACGATGACCCGGTCACAGAGCGAACGGATGACGCCGAGGTCGTGTGAGATAAAAAGAATCGCCGTGTGATGGCGTTCATTGATTTTTTTCAGCAGCTTTAAGATCTGCGACTGAATCGTCACATCAAGAGCTGTTGTCGGCTCGTCTGCAATCAGAAGCTTCGGTTCTGTAATAAGCGCCGCAGCGATCATCACCCTCTGGCGCTGACCGCCGGAGAGCTGGTGAGGGTATTTGTTGCAAAGCTTTTCCGGGTCGGGAAGCTCGACCTCATGCATTATGGCAAGAACCTTTTCATGACGTTCTGCCGGTGTGCAGCTCTCATGAATCAGCAGTCCCTCTGCAATCTGTTCTTCGATGGTCAGAACCGGATTTAAAGAGGTCATCGGCTCCTGAAAAATCATACTGATTTCTTTTCCGCGGATGCGCTGCAGATCCTGGCTGGAAGCGTGCGCAACGGAAGAACCTTCGTAGAGAATTTCTCCGCCGGATACGGCGGAATTTTCCTTTAAAAGGTGCAGAATGGAGAGCGCCGTCTGGGTTTTGCCGGAACCGGATTCCCCGACAATGCCAAGCGTCTCACCTTCTTCTAAGGAAAAGGAGATGCCTTTTACCACTTCGGTCGGTGGCGTGGTATCGTAAAATGCAATTTTTAAGTCACGTACATCGAGAAGTGCCATATCAGTTACCGCCTTTCTTCTGTAATCCGTCGCCGAGGAGCGATACGCCAAGCGCCAGTAAAATGACAGCAAGACCGGGGAAAACAGAGCCCCAGGGAGCAGTCATCAGATACGTCTGGGATTCTGAGAGCATCCGTCCAAGCGAGGCATCGGGCGGCTGGACACCGATGCGAGAAAGCTCATGCCGGCCTCGGAGAGAACGGCGTTGTTGAAACCGATTGCTGCCATCGAAAGAAGGGACGGGACCGTATTTGGCAGGATATGTACAAATATGATCCGAAGATGGGAAACACCCATCAGACGGGCACTTTTGACATAGTCCATATCTTTGCGTGCGAGAAATTCGCTTCTGGTGATACGTGCAAAGCTCGGAATGAATACGATACCGAGTGCAAGGATCACGTTGTATTTGCCGGGGCCAAGCAGCGCGATAAATACCAGCGCCAGCAGGATTCCCGGAAAGGAAACAATGACATCGTTTATGCGCATCAGGATTTCGTCAATCCATCCGCCAAAATACCCGGTGAACGCACCGACGAGGACACCAATGGTTCCGCCGAGCAGCAGAGTAGCGAAAGCGACGAAGAAGGTTGTACCGGTTCCTTTTAAGACGCGGCTGAAAATATCGCGTCCAAAGTGATCGCAGCCGAACGGGTGCGACAGAGAGGGAGCAGCAAACTTGGCTGCGCCGTTCATTGCATCCGGGTCGTACGGTGTGTAGAAAAAGCCGATCAGAAGAAACAGAAGCATAAAAGCGGTGAGAACAGCTCCGATGATCAGCGTGAGATTGCGTTTCTTTTTCATAATGAAAACCCTTTCCTTTGTCGTGGGCGGCTCCCCATGACCTTTCGGTCGCGGGAGCTGATGATCGAAAGCTCCCGTCAGTCTTTTACGCGGATACGCGGATCAATTCTGCCATACAGCAGATCTACCACGAAATTGATGATAATAATGAGGGCGGCGATCAGTACAAGGATGCCTGAACCACGGGGTAATCGCGGTTGGAGATCGAAGTGATCAGAAGATTGCCCATGCCCGGAATCGAAAAAACCTGTTCCAGAATAATGCTGTTTGCTACAATATCTGCGATTGTCATGCCCCAGAAGGTCAGTACCGGAATCAGGGCGTTTTTCAGCACATGGTGATACATAACACGGCGTGTACTGTTTCCGCGGGAATAGGCGGTGCGCACATAGTCGGCATCGAGCTGCGAGAGCACAGAGCTGCGCAGCATTTTGACAGCCATGGAACAGCGCGGAAGTGCAATAGCGGCAGACGGTGCAACAAGATAACCGATAAAACCGGAAAAATTTTCAGAAATCGGCACATAGCGCCCGGCTGAAACCATTTGAGAATCAGACCGAAAAGATACGTGATCAGAATACCGATGAAAAATCCCGGCACAGACATGATCACCTGATTGATCGTCATGATCAGCCGGTCCAGATGGCCTCCGGCGTGCTGTGCTGTGAAAATGCCGATGGGAATCGAGACAACAAGGATCATCAGGAATGCGATAACGGTGATAGCATGGTAATCGGAACTTTATCGCGGATCAGTTCTCCGACCGGCATCGAGTATGAATACGAGGTGCGAGATCTCCATGAAAAAAGCCGGTTACCCACGAAGCGTACCGTTCCAGAACCGGCCGATCCAGCCCCATTTCCTTCTGCAGAGCCTCAATCCGCTCCGGCGTCGCCTCCGTTCCAAGCTGCGATTTTGCCGCATCTCCGGGTATGACGGAAAAGGCAAAGAAC
>ENA-OQDF01000694-OQDF01000694.1-human-gut-metagenome-genome-assembly--contig:-NODE-694-length-14194-cov-2.892017_pt1 | contig 14194 bp, 20 predicted proteins | sample MGYA00242769_ERZ504597 | MGnify/ENA primary metagenome ERZ504597 (study PRJEB26092, sample SAMD00036305) | human gut metagenome | host: Homo sapiens | study: EMG produced TPA metagenomics assembly of...
ATATGAAACAGCTGATCCCCAGGGCATATGCCCCGGGGATCTTTTTTAATCAGATTTTTTTATACTCTCCGCAATCTTTTTCTTACTGTCATTCCGCACTTCATCACGGAGACGTGTCAGATACTCCGAAAACTGCACTTTATCATTTCCGTAAGTCATCTGCAGATCATATTCCAGCGGAATCCATGTACTGATATCCGACTCATTATGCTGGATCAGAGCTTCCAGATTATCCAGTGCCTTATAGATTCTGGCTTCCAGCGTCTTCCGCTCTTCCATTTCTCTGTAAAGCTCCTGCATTTCACTGACAAAAGGTTCCGGCAGCTGCATCATCCATTCGTTTAAAGTGATGCTTCTTTTTCTTCATCTTTTTCTGACTTTTCAAAGGTTGGTATGTCCCCGGTAAATGCCTCTCCAAGGTCATGGATCAAGCACATTTTCATTAATTTTTCCAGATTTGCTTCCGGAAACTCATCACTGACAAGATATGCCATCAACGTAATTCTCCAGGAATGCTCCGCCACACTTTCCCTGCGGCCTCTGGATGTATAACAGTGCCTGGTGGCATCTTTCAGACGCTCCGCCACAGCTAATGTTTCTATCAGTTTCTCAGGTTCCATCTATCTGCTCAGTCCCCTTTTTGTATTTTAAGTTGTTTTTATTATAACACTTTTTAATCAGTGTCGTCTATAAATAATCTTTTTCATACTCAGGCAAAAGCCTTTGGTACCTGGCAGAAATCTCGAATTTCAAACAAAAACGATCTCCGCAATTGCTCACGGAGATCGCCTCTTACACTTTATTTGTTGCTGCGAACAGTAACCTTCATTTTATTATTTCACAGTCACTTTGCATGTCATTTTCTTAGAACCACTCTGAACTGTGATCGTTGCTGTTCCCTTTTTCAGACCTTTGACTACACCCTTAGATGTTACAGTTGCAACTTTTTGTTAGATGATTTAAAAGTAATTTTTTCATCTGTGTTCTTTGGTGTTGCTATGGCTTTAATCTTGAAAGATTTTCCCTTGGAAACACTTTTTGCTGCCGGAACACCGGAAAGATTTGTTGTTTTTACACCTGTGACCTTTACAGTCACAACTATTTTCTTCTTACCGGATTTAACAGTAATTTTAGTGGTACCGGCTTTTTTCGCTTTGATCACACCTTTAGAGCTGACTGTAGCTACTTTCTTATTTGAAGAAGAATATGAAACTTTCTCTTTGCTTGTTACCGGAGTAACTGTAATAGAAGAAGCCAGTTTCTTGTAGGTAGCGCCCTTTGCAAGTGTCAGTGATTTCGTCGTTGTTGTAATCTTAGTAGTTTTTACTGCTGCCTTCTGAACAGTTACCTTGAAGCTTGCTGTCTTTTTACTTGCCATAGTAACAGTGACTACAGCGCTTCCCTTCTTCTTGCCGGCAGTCAGCTTGAATGTTCCATTTTTGTTTACATTTGTTACTTTTACAGTTCCCGGTTTATTTGAAGTAACTGCTGTAACATAGTCTCCTTCTGAAAATCCCGTTGCTTTGAATGCAGTTGTGGACTGACCTGTTTTCATTTTCAGAGAAGAAGCTGTCAGATAATGGTAGCTGGAACTTTTGCTATCGTATTCTGTTTCTCAATTACTGTACCACATACAGAACAATGACTTCCTTCTGTCTTTCCGTCTGCAAATACAGTCGGAGCTACTGCTGCATCTTTCATTACAGTATGGCCTTTTACAGGGATTGACACAGTCTGCACTGCATCACAGGAAGCGCAATTCTCAACCTTGCTTCCCGCTGCTGTACATGTAGCTTTTTTTATAACATTCTTGGTAATCCAGCTGTGACTATGTACTTTATCTGTGGCATCAAAGTCATATCTTTTTTCATCGAACTGCACCCAATTCTCTGAACCCGGATTTTTACCCAAAGCCTTAAAAACAATCCATGTGGAATTTTTAGTCTTTCGGGTCATGGTCGGAACATCCCAGCCTTCCGTATACTGTACGCTCCAGTCATTTTCATCATACACCGTTTCAATTTTTAATGTCTCTGGATCTCCAACACCTGTTAAATTTCCATTTACATAATGATACAGAGCAACGCCCTTCTTCGCATAATCAATTACTTCTCCAACCTGCGGATTCAGTTTATTTCCATTTGCATCTGTAAGAACATCCGGTCCCAGCATCGGTGTATTATTACCATGGTCTCCGTTATCTCCATCATCCCCGTCATCTCCATCATCATGTAAAGAATCTACCTGATAATCACGTCTTGCGATATAATTCCATCTTCCGTCTTCATCTTTCTCCAGAGCTGTCAGAGCAAAGCTGGTACCGTTTTCCGTTATTCTCTCCAATATCGGAAGTTCCTGCCCGGAAACTTCAATCCATTTCCATCCTTCTGTATCGTAGTCATTATCAGGTTCACCTGTTTCCTCATCTGTCCCTCTATAAATAATAATCTTATAATTATCTCCTGTTACAGGACTAAGCTTCTTCGTATCTTTTTCATAACGAAAAAGCTGTGGTTGCATATCTTTGGCAATATCAATCTGTTCTCCCACCTTAGGATTAAGTACATTTCCATCTGCATCCGTGGCATTTTCCGGCATGATCACATATTCACTGATTTCAAAATAAACTTTACTGGTAAATGTTTTTAAAAGCATCTGAGCTGACTGTCACATAAATACCAAAAGCTCCTGTTACCCCATGAGAATTTATAACAATATTATTATCATCTACAGAGACATCTACCTTTCCGGTATAGTCCCAATCATCTTCCATTGGTTTAAGTTCTAATTTGTATGCTTCTGAAATTGTCTCATCGCCATCTTCATCAGAATGATACACGCTGGTTGAAATCGTCATCTGGCTGTTTGGAAGCATAGTACCATTTCCTGTATGCCCGTCCATAAAATCATACATCAGACTATATTTGGATTCTTCTTCCCCTACAGCCTCTGTGCTTTCATCTCCGGCTGTAAAATCCACATTCTGCGTTTCTTCCGCTTCTTCCTGGATTTCTGCATCCTCACCGTCTCCTACGGAAAACTCATCCTCCTGAATATTTACTTCTGCATCCTCTGAAGCAGCCCCTTCTGATTCTACTGCTGCTTCTGCATCAGCATCATCCTGGCTCATTTCCACTTCCTGACCGGCATCTGCTGTCAGTTCCTCTGCTGCTACCGGTACGGCTACACTCTGTGTAACAGTAAGTGCCATTGCCAGAAGCATTGCGATTTTGTTTCTTTTCATATAAACCCCATTCCCTTCTTTTTTATTGTCTGTAAACAGACTGATAAATCATTATAAAATGAAAAAGAACAAACCCAATTACCTCGCAGCATAGTTTATGTTTTTATTTACAAAAAAAGCTCCTGCAAATTATATCGCAGAAGCTTTCAGACTGTTCTTTATTCAAATGTCGCTTTCGCTGTATCTACTGCATGATCTGCTTTATTCTCAATATCTGTATCATTTCCTGAGAACACACTTCCGGCAAAATCAATAACCTCATTTCCCGGCAGGCTGTCAATGCAGACAGCAGTTCCATTATCCGTAAATGTATTATTCACATAGTTTGGCGCAGTACCGTAAGCATAGAGGTATTAAATTTCAAACCAGCCGTATTATTCGCGAACGTACATTCCATTGCATTAACCCATGCACCATTCTGTGCAACAGCAGCCGTATCCCAACCCGTGAAGTTGCAATCGGTAAGAAGTACCAGACAATACGCATCCAGTCCGATTCCACCCTTACCTTCAAAATTAATCCCTGACAGATCTGCATAGTTACCATCATGTCCCTTTATACTGACAGTTCCGGTGAAAGTAGTCACCGCATCACCGTCTTTGCTTCCTGAAATACCCCAGACATGATCACCAAAAGTGATATCTCCGTCATAGGTCACTGCCGGAAGATGCAGATATACCGGTGTATCTGCAGACGCCTCTTCTTCAATGGAAGCGAGCAGGGCATTCAGCTCTTCGGTGGTCTCCATCGGTGTATCTTCCGCATAATAACTGACTGCCGGTTGTTTTCAATCGTAAGTCTCGTACTGAGAAAATTGTATCTCCATTCTTCATGGTAAGTGTCCACTGGATATCATTCGTTCCACTGTCAGATACATAATTGATATCAGAAACATACGCTGCATTTGGGAAGCTTTCATTGTATACCGGTTCTACATATTCCATTTTCTGCGATCCCTCTGATGGCTTTGTATCTACTTTACAGGACTCTACCTCTTTGGAAAAATCTTCTCCAGCCAGTTCTCCTGTATCTTTGTTTAATACATACAGCTGACATGGAAGTACACTGTTCATGCCTTCCGACAGCGTATCTGTGCGCTCACCCTGGGCATGTCCAGTCATACCGCCTTCCTCAGAAAAACTCAGCAGAACTTTGTATGATTTTCCCTTATCCGTATAAGTGATCTGAGCACCGCCTTCATATGTTTTTGGTCTGTGATAGATAGAAAAAGCGATTCCGATAACCGCAGCTACGGCCAGAACTGCCACTCCTATCACTGCTTTCTTTCTCCACTTTCTTGGCGTCTTTATCTCTTTCTTTTCTGTCTGAACTGTTGTACAGTGCGGGCAGAAAGACGCGTCATCCGGCAGTATCTCCCCACATTTTATACACTTTTTACTCATTGACTTTCCCCTTTATCTCTTTTTATTTTCTTCTCTATTTTTATAGAAAATTTGCTGCAGAACCTCCATCAGATGAAGAATATTCTTATATCTCTTTGCTGGATTTACCATCGTACAGCGTTGAACGATTCTTCCCATTCTGCCACCTGCAAGTTTCCTGGAAGGATGTTCGCCGGTCAGCATAATATTAAGCAACACACCAAGCGCATAGATATCTGCCCGTCCATCTGACTGCGAAAGGCCATACTGCTCCGGTGCTGCAAATCCGGTCGTTCCCAGAATCTGTGTATCTTCCTGAATTGTGCTTTTATATATTCTGGATGCATCAAAATCGATCAGAACAGCTTCTTTTCCACGTATAATAACATTATCTGGCTTCACATCTCTGTGCACCATACCCATAGAATGAAATACCCACAATGCAGAACAAAGCTGTCTTGCAATCTGTTTCGACTCCGCAGTTGTCAGAAGACCGCCTTCAAGGATCTCGCTAAGCGTATCACCCTGCACATATTCTTCCAGCAGAGCTGTCTTTCCATCTTCTTCTCCGACTTCCATTATTTGCGGCAGATTTGGACAGGAAACATTCAGAAGTTTCTGATAAACTTCACTGTTTCCATAAAAATGCCGGAAAATATAACGGGTGCCGCTGTCTCTGTGACGTACAAGTGAGACCTCTCCCCGTTCACTTTTTTGATCAGCATGAGCACATCATATTCGCTATGAACTGCACCCAAAAGACTGTCGTAAATATTCATATTTCTCATCCTTACTCGTTACTGTTGTAACCGATATTCCTTTTTACTATGCGGTCTGCATATTGTTTTTCAGAACTGTTTATAGTATATTTTAATTTATGTATACTATTTAAAATATTATAACTTATTAGTAATTATTCAGCAAGTAATATAACAAATAGAATATTTGTATTACTATTGATACTATTCGTAAAGCAGCACGAATAGCAATATATTGTTCAAAAATAACGATGAGTAAAGGCGCGGATTATGAAAAAGAAAAATACAGATGGTTTACAGCAGGAACTTATGGATTCACCAGATCTGACTCAGTTTCTGTCACAAAACCAGGAACAGTTTGTAAATAAAAATGTGGCAGAATTATTAAACCATCTGTTTGAAAAGAAAAATATCTCAAAAGCGGCTCTCGCCAAACAGTCAGGCATGAGCGAAATCTATCTGCACCAGATTTTTGCCGGTCGCCGAAATCCTTCCCGAAACCGTCTGTTGTGTCTGTGTTACGGTCTGGATGCAAGCGTAGAAGAAACTCAGGAATTATTGAAACGTTGCGGAAAAGCCCAATTATATCCCAAGCTGAAACGTGATGCAATTATATATTACGGACTTCTGCACAAACTTGATCTTTTTGAGATCAACGACAAACTGTTTGATGAAAACGAAGAAACTTTATTCTGAAACTACATCTTTTCATTTATCACATAATAGAGCAAAATCATTTAAAACATGATATACTGTCAGTACCTGGATATATCAATGTTTTAGGGGGATTTTTTCTGTCTGTCACTAATAAATGGTTGAAAGTCTGTTGCAATGCCAAACATTTTCCCAAATACTCTTTCATATTATAGAAAAAGTGCATATACTAATATATCTGAAACAGTCTCTCAAACAATAAAAAGGAAGTGTCATTTATGAACGTAATGAATACATACAGTGGGCGAAAATTTGATCCAATGAAGATCGCCCCGGAAGATGTTTATCTGGAAGATATTGCACATGCTTTAAGTCTTGTCTGCCGCGGTGGCGGGCAGATCCGGTGGTTTTATTCTGTAGGACAGCATTCCATTAACTGTGCTCATGAAGCTCTGGCGCGTGGATGGTCGGACCGAATGGCTCTTGCCTGTCTTCTGCACGATGCAAGTGAATGTTACATTTCCGATGTCATCCGCCCGGTTAAAGTCCATCTGCAGAACTACCTGGAAATCGAATCTATGATTATGGATGCGATCTGGGAAAAATTTCATCTTGATGACCTAACTGATGAAGAGAATCAAAAATGGAAACAGATTGATAATGAAATCCTGGAGCTGGAATTAAAAACTCTTATGAAAGGTGAAAAAGACAGGGAGATCATCCCCCTGTCTTCTACTCCTGACCTGTCTGAGCGCACTTTCAGTTCTGTAGAAAAAGAATTCAAAGAACTTGCACTTGAACTGTTTCAGAAACTTTCTTAATTTCGTCCAAAACTTCGTATCTCCTGCCGAACATTATCTTCCATACAATACAGAGGATGACTCACCCAGCCGGTTATACAATTTTACTGCATCATCAATATGCGGATTACCTGTGCCCGGTGCACCAGCTGTTACAAGAATGTATTCTACTCCATCAATTTCTGCAAAACTTGCGAGGCAATGACCTGCCTGACTCGTGTACCCGGTCTTGCCTCCTTTGATCTCTCCATCAATCACAGAAGTATCCGACAAATTCTTAAACATCGTACTGTAAAATGTGATTCCATCCGGATGAATATTTGTTCCTGATGTAGAATGATATGGACTTTCAATGATCTCACGGAAAGTGTCATTTTTTATCGCATAACGAAGCAACAGTGCAATGTCTTTTGCTGTGCTGTAATGATCTTCCCTGTGCAGTCCTGAAATGGAACTGAAATGAGTACCTGTCATTCCAAGCTTCTCTGCTTTTTCATTCATAAGAGTTACAAAATCACTCACCGAACCCGCAACGGTGTCTGCCAACGCTACGCAGCACTCTGCGCCGGACGGGAGCATGACTCCGTAGAGAAGATCAATTGCCTTCACTGTCTCATTCGGCTGAAATCCAGCCTGCATTGCATCCTGCACATAAAGATCCGCTACCATATCGTTTGTAATCGTAATCTCCTGATTCAGGTCCTTGAGATTTTCAATCGCAAGGATTGTAGTCATGATCTTTGTCATAGAAGCCGGATACATCTGTTCTTCACCATTAATATCACCGATGACTTTGCCACTCTTTGCATTCATGAGCACCGCATAAGGGCTGTTGATTCCCGTAATATCCAGTTCCTCGACTGCAGGTTTACGGATACTGTTTACGAAGTTGGTGATTCCTGTTCCCAGTCCCAGATTATGCCCCACGATCATTACAAGAACGACAACTACGATCAGTTCTGCAGCGATCAGACCCTTGAGCCTGCTCTTCTTTTTTCTTCGACCGTTATTTCTTTTATTTCCTGTATTTGAAGTATTTCTACGTTTCTTATCAGCCATACCGCCCCTTCTTTTCTATTGAAGTTTCTTATTATTGTATCATATTACCACAAAATCCTGTAAAAAACTTTAATGTTTTATTAAGAAAGGAAGGGAACCCTGTGATGGGTATGATTGGAGATGCAAGGGCGGGGGTGGGTGTATCCGGGAGGGGAAGCCTGAAGAGGTTCGTGAAAGTACTTAGGCTCTGGGATTTGTGTTGAGCATAAAAATGGCACTGTTTGAGCGAAGCGAGTTTGACATTTTTATGATCGCTTTTAGCAAAATATCAGAGTCTTAGTACTTTAGAACCGATGAATTTTCCCCCTCCCGGATACACCCTCCCCGCCTCCAACATACTCCACAAACTCACTCACCAACCCTGGAAATGAGTGTTCGTTAGCTGCACCACTTCACAAGCACCTTCATAGTTTTCACACATGCTTCTCTTTGTCAGATCTTTTCAGCGTGGCCGACAAGGGGGAGTCCGAGGGGGAACAGCGGCCTTCGCAACTGTGAGCGAGTTCCCCCTCGGATGGTTTTCATATTTCCAAATATAAAAAAGTATATTAAAGAAAAAATTTCGGAAACATAAAAAAAAGACACCCTTCAAAAGGGTATCTTTTTTGTCATTTATTTAGGCGAATTTAGCGGGTTAACTTTCACACCAGGTCCCATAGTAGGTGTAAGAACGATACTCTTCATGTACTGTCCTTTCAGTGTGCTTGGTCTAGCTTTAACGATCGCCTCAATCAGCGTCTGGAAGTTGTCGCTTAACTGTTCCTCAGTAAAGGAAGCTTTACCGATCGGAACATGGATGATATTGGTTTTGTCAAGACGGTATTCAATCTTACCTGCTTTGATATCATTGATCGCTTTTGTAACGTCCATAGTTACTGTTCCAGCTTTCGGGTTTGGCATAAGACCTTTTGGTCCAAGTACACGACCAAGACGTCCTACAACACCCATCATGTCTGGTGTAGCAACAACAACGTCGAAATCCAGCCATCCTTCGTTCTGAATTCTCGGGATGAGATCTTCTGCTCCTACGTAATCAGCTCCAGCTGCTTTAGCTTCTTCAGCTTTAGCGTCTTTTGCGAATACAAGAACACGAACTTTTTTACCAGTTCCATGAGGCAGAACTACTGCACCACGGATCTGCTGATCTGCATGACGTCCATCGCAGCCTGTACGGATGTGAACTTCGATAGTTTCGTCAAATTTAGCAACTGCGGATTTCTTTACAAGGCTGATAGCCTCAGCGGTATCATATAATGTTGCGCGGTCTACTGCTTTAGCAGCTTCCACGTATTTCTTTCCTCGTTTCATTTCTATAACCTCCTGTGGTAATTGCGGGAATTTCCCTCCCACTCACTTCAATTAATTTTTTCTCAGTCTACGACTTCGATTCCCATACTTCTAGCAGTACCAGAGATCATGCTCATAGCTGCTTCAAGGGATGCTGCATTCAGGTCTTTCATTTTCAGTTCAGCGATTTCCTGAATCTGAGCTTTTGTTACTTTTGCAACCTTTGTTTTGTTCGGTACGCCGGAACCTGATTTGATGTTAGCTGCTTTCTTAAGAAGAACAGCTGCCGGCGGAGTTTTGGTTATGAAGCTGAAACTTCTGTCTGCATAAACAGTGATAACTACAGGAATGATAAGATCTCCCTGATCTGCTGTTCTTGCATTAAACTCTTTTGTGAACTGTACAATGTTTACACCGTGCTGTCCAAGAGCCGGACCAACCGGTGGTGCTGGAGTTGCTTTACCAGCAGGAATCTGTAATTTAATATAACCTGTTACTTTTTTGCCATTTTTCGGCACCTCCTATGTGGTATTGGCGGGGGTTCTTCCCTCCCACTTGAATGTGTTACGCCTTCTTAATATCTGCGAAACTTATTTCTACCGGCGTTTCGCGGCCAAACAATTCAACATTGATAGTAACCGTCTGCTTCTGAGTGCTGATTGCAGTAATAACACCTGCAGTATCTTTCCATGCTCCAGCTGTTACAACAACCATATCACCCTCTGCAAAGTCTACCTGAATGTCATCATTCTTGATTCCTAACGGGAGCATTTCTTCTTCCGTAAGCGGAACCGGTTTGGATCCCGGTCCTACGAATCCGGTAACACCTCTGGTGTTGCGGACAACATACCAGGTATCATCATTCATGACCATGTTGAGAAGCACATAACCAGGAAACATCTTTTTCTGGACCTGCTTGGCAGCACCGTTACGCATTTCCACAACTTCCTGCAGCGGAACGCGAACCTCCAGAATCTGGTCTTCCAGGTGTCTGTTTTCGATTGTTTTTTCAATGTTGGCTTTTACTTTGTTTTCATACCCTGAATAAGTATGAACAACATACCATTTCGCTTCTGACATACAATCACCGTTATCCTTATTTCACTAAAAGATTTATTCCTTCCAGAATAGCTGAGTCAAATACACTGATGATCACAGCAAGTACAACTGTAATAATTGTAACTGCTATAGTCTGTTTTACAAGTGTAGCCTTGTCAACCCAGACAATCTTTTTGAATTCCGATTGAAGTCCCTGAAACCAATTTCTCTTCTGACCTTTGCCAGCAGATTTTTCTTTCTCTTGCATAGTCTAACCTCACAATCGTTTGTGATTATTTTGTTTCCTTGTGCAGAGTATGGGTACGGCAGAACTTACAATATTTCTTTGTTTCAAGACGCTCAGGATGATTCTTTTTCTCCTTGGTCATATTGTAGTTACGCTGCTTGCACTCCGTACATGCCAATGTAATCTTAACGCGCACAACTTCCACCTCCAGTGTTTTCATTTGCGTGGGCCTTTTTGCCTTTTTCGGGCATAAAAAAAAAGACCTAACTTCCATGTCGCTCGTCTAGTTTAGCACAACCATACTATATAAGTCAAGCTTTTTCCTGCAAAATACAAGCTTTCTTGCAAAATAATAAAGAAAGAACAATAGATTTCTCTTGTCAACAAACCTTTGGTAGTGTATGATAAGTAAGGTCACAGCCCTCAGATTACTGGGGGTTCTATAATTTAATAAAGAAAATATAGGAGCGGATTTTATGTTTAAACGATTTAGGGATGACATGAAGAAGTACTGGAAGTATGCCATTTACTCTTCTAAAGCCCAGTTGAAAGCTGAAGTAGCCAATTCCTATCTGAACTGGCTCTGGTGGGTACTGGATCCTCTGTGCTTCATGTTGATCTATGTATTCATGTTCGGATATGTATTTAAGTCTAAAGAACAGTACTTTGCGATCTTCGTTTTTGTCGGCATCACTCTCTGGGACTTTTTTAACAAGTGTCTGTTGCAGAGTGTCAAGATCATCAAGAACAACAAACCAATCGTATCCAAAGTATATATACCAAAATTCATCCTTCTGGTTATCAGAATATGTGTCAACGGCTTCAAGATGTGCATTTCTCTGCTGATCATCGTTGCTATGCTTGCTATATGGCGCGTTCCGCTGACTCTGAATATCCTGTATGTGATTCCAATTCTGATCACACTGGTTACTGTAGTTTTTGGTATCAGTTGTTTTCTGCTTCATTATGGTGTATTTGTAGAAGACCTTGGCAATGTTCTGCGTATCGCACTTCGCCTTGTATTCTACCTGACCGGTGTATTCTGGAACATCATGAGTCGTCTGCCGGCACCATACAACAACTACATCGGCAAGGGAAACCCGATCGCATTTCTGATCACATCCATGCGTCAGTGCGTAATCTACGGACAGGCACCTCATCGTAAGCTTCTGCTTCTGTGGTTCCTAATCGGGCTGGTACTCTGTGCCCTTGGTATCCGCAAAATCTATAAGAGCGAAAACAGCTATGTAAAGGTGATTTAATATGGAAGAAAAGCATGCAATCGAAGTCAAAGATCTGGTTATCAGCTACCAGAATCTGAAAAAAACTTCTATTAAGAAAACTCTGCTTCATCTGAAACGTCAGAAACCTGACCGTTTTGTTGCAGTAAAAGGAATTTCCTTCTACGTTCGCGAAGGCGAGATCCTTGGTATCATCGGTAAGAACGGAAGTGGAAAATCCACCACACTGAACGCACTGGCTGGTATCTTTTCTCCGGACAGTGGTTCTATTGACCTGAACGGACACAGTATTTCACTCCTGTCCATCGGTGTCGGTTTCATCCGTGAGATGACCGGCCGTGAAAATATCACTCTTTCCGGTATGCTTCTTGGTTTTACTGAAGAACAGGTCAAAGCCAAAGAACAGGAAATCATTGATTTTGCTGAAATCGGCGAGTTCATTGATATGCCAGTCAGAACTTATTCCAGCGGTATGTATTCCAAACTGGCTTTTTCCATCACAGCTATTCTTGAAACAGACATTATGCTGATCGACGAAGTATTGAGTGTCGGCGACCAGAAATTCAAAAAGAAGAGCTATGAAAAGATGAAGAGCCTGATCTCCAACAAAGATCGTACCGTAGTTATCGTCTCCCATAGTATCGAAACTCTGAAACAGCTTTGCGATACTGTTATGTGGATGCACGAAGGACAGATCAAGCGAATCGGTGATCCGGACGAAGTCCTTGATGAATATGTAGCTTTTATGGAAAAAAGCTGAAAAAAAGTCACGGGGTAAACCCCCGTGGCTTATTCTTTTTCTTCCGGATCCACCGGTTCTTTCTCAGAAAGTTCTTTTACCGGATCCACTGAATCCTTCAGTGCATTTGTCTGATTATCATTTACTCCTTCAGAAACTTCTTTCTGGAAGAATATCTTCACTGTCATCATAAGCAGTTTCAGGTCAAGTACAAAAGAGTAATTCTCAATATAGAACAGGTCCAGCTTCAGTTTATCATAAGGTGTGGTGTTGTATTTACCATATACCTGCGCATAACCGGTAAGTCCTGCCTTAACCTTCAGGCGATAATAAAACTCTGGAATTTCCTTGCAGTATTCGCGGACAAGCGTCTGTCTTTCCGGTCTCGGTCCAACCAGAGACATATCCCCCATAAATACATTAAATAACTGAGGCAGTTCATCCAGATGCAGATTGCGGAGTACTCTTCCTACCGGGGTGATCCTGCTGTCATGTTTGGATGCAAGTCTTGCACCGTTCTTCTCGGAATCCACGCACATACTACGGAACTTACAGATCTTAAATGGTCTTCCGCCCTCCGTAAGTCTTTCCTGTCGATATAAGACCGGACCTCTGTCATAAAACTTCACACACAATGCAATGATCAGCATCAGTGGAGATGCAACTATGATTCCAATACCCGAAACAATAATATCCAACAGCCGTTTTGCTGCACGCTGCTCAATAGAAAGTCCCATGTTCTTCGCAACAAGAAGCGGTGTGTCAAACAAATGAATGCGTTCGCTTCCCATCAGGATCACATCAGAAATCTTCGGACTGAGATAGCACCGGATAGAATGTGCAAAACAATGTTTCAGATAACGGTTACGGATATTTGCCGGAAGATCCCATATGATCACTCCGTCATATTCCTTCATCATCCGGTAAATTTCTTTCTCACCCACACTGATATGAACTTTTCCGCTGATATCATATTTATCACGTCTGGAATTCATTTTACTGATCAGATCACCAGGATCACGGTCTCCATAAATCACCAGAAGTTTCCTTGCCTGATATAATTTTGAATAAATATATCTGGAACCCCATATCCATACAAGGATGATCACAACTGAATCAGTGTCATCTCTATCATTGGCCATGGTCTCAGGAACCATCGGTTGATCAACGTGATCTGAAAATATGTCACGATATTTGTACAGATCGTAGCCAGCGTCAGAGAATAAAATACATCTATGCGTTTCAGATATCCTACTTTCAGACCTCCATAAAGTCTGGAAAACAAAACATTGATCAATCCGTAGATTGCAATCAGGACCCAGTTACCTTTTCTCCAGAACGGTTCAAAAATAAGTCCTCTGTAATAGTCATACCAGATATATGCAAAAACAGCTGTCTGTGCGATCACAACAAGACTTGCCAGACAAAATACTATAAAACGTTTAAAATCCTCTCGTCTGTTCACTATATCCCTCTCATCCGTCAAATAGCACTTTTATTTTTCCCTTTAACCTTGTTATTATAACGTAAAACATACTTTTCGTCCAGTGATTGTCGGCTCCTTTCCAGCCTTGTATACAGCATTTCTCGTCCGCTCCTCTGTTTTTGTTACTTTTTTATGTTTTTGTCGAAATTTTTCCATCAATTAATACACACTTAACAATCATCAAAAAATATCAATCAAGCCACACTTTGCTCAAAAATAATAGAAATGTTTTTGTTAAAAAATGATATAATAAGATTCA
>ENA-OQDF01000695-OQDF01000695.1-human-gut-metagenome-genome-assembly--contig:-NODE-695-length-14187-cov-1.839687_pt1 | contig 14187 bp, 24 predicted proteins | sample MGYA00242769_ERZ504597 | MGnify/ENA primary metagenome ERZ504597 (study PRJEB26092, sample SAMD00036305) | human gut metagenome | host: Homo sapiens | study: EMG produced TPA metagenomics assembly of...
GGCGGCGGGTGGTGCGGGGGCGCTTTTCGCCCGTCTGCGCGGCGGGTGCGCCGGTGCTCTGAGCAGCAGCTGCTGCCTTGCTGCGTGCGGAATTATTGGTATTTTCTTTCGACTGTGCCATTCTGACCTCCAAATAATTACAGCGCAGGCCGTCCCCGCTTGTGGGAACAGCCGCGCTGTGCATGGGAAGCACCTTGAAAAATCGCATCGGCTTCCGTTGGATGCACCGTATAGAATTTATTTCTCAGCGTGTTTTTTGCAAACCGCTGCCTGTTCCGTAAGAGGTTTTGTGCCAGATAGGTCCATCTGCTCGATGCGACCGTGGCTTTTCTGTTGGAACGCCCGGGCACACGCCTGCGGTGCGCCCCTATACGCATTTTGTTAGGATAAGTATAGTATTTCCCGGCGTTTTTGTCAATTCCAAGGTTTGGCAGCTCCGGCACGGAATATACATTCGCACTTGACAGAAGCCGGAAAATAGCGCTAAATAGAAGCAACTCATTTTAGAAGGAGAACCGCATGAAGCAGGTCGAAGTGTACACCGACGGCGCATGCAGCGGCAATCCCGGCCCGGGCGGCTGGGGTGCCGTGCTACGCTACCGTTTTAACGGCAAAGTTTACGAAAAAGAGCTGAGCGGCGGCGACGACAGCACCACCAACAACCGCATGGAGCTGACAGCTTTATCGAAGCACTGCGCCAGCTCAAGGAGCCGTGCGAGGTACGGCTGTGCTCCGACAGCCAGTATGTCATCAACGGGCTTCAGAAGGGCTGGGCCAAAAACTGGCAGCGCCGGGGCTGGAAAAAAGCAGATGGCTCCCCCGCCCTGAACCCGGACCTCTGGGCACAGGCACTGGAGCAGGAAGCCCGGCACAAGATCACCTATGTCTGGGTCAAGGGCCACGCAGGCCACCCGGAGAACGAACGCTGCGACCAGCTGGCCGTGGCCCAAAGCAAAGCACATGGCGGAGGCAGGAACATGAGCGACACATTTTGCCCGGCAGTGGGTTCGACACCTACGAGAGTCAGGATAAGGTTCTGGTGCAGATGGACGGCAGCAGAGAATGCGCCGTAGCTGTGCGCATTTTACAGCAGCAGGGCTTTGCCGTGGCGGGCGCTGCCGTGCGGCTGGCAGCAGAACAGACCGCCGATGCGGAAAGCGCCAAAAAGGCAGCAGAGGCCCTTGGCATCGAGTGCATCGTGCTGAACGCCGAAGCACTGGCCGGGCAGGACGCAAACGTTCTGGGCGAAGGCGGCACGCCGCTGTTTGCCGCCCTGCTGACGGCTGCAGACAAGCTTGGGATGCAATATGTGGCAACCACTCACCGTGCCCGGGTGGAGACCGGTGCAGACGGCGTGCACACCGTCTGCCCGCCCGCAGGCACCGGCAGTGATGACAGCACGATTCTTGCAGCTCTGCCGCAGGAAACGCTGGCACGGCTGATCTTGCCGCTGGGCGATTTTGCCCCGGAAGATGTGGCGGAGATGGCCGAGGATTTTAAAGTTTAACCGTACGTTTCAAATGGCCTCCGTTGCACTCTGGCCATATTCAGCGGAAACATTATTTTTATATTAGAATTCCGGAAATCTGCGGATTTTCCGGAATTCTTTTTTTACAGGCAAGGCCGCTGCGGCACACGGCATCTGCTGTTTTTGCTTCCTGCGGAAACAACCGCACGGCGGCAGAAATGCATTCTGCGGTTCGGACCCCATTCCCGTGAAAATGAAATCGGAACATCCGCAGATGTTCCCGATTTTCGCATTATCAATATAATTTCCGCTGAATATGGCGCAGCACACGCGGAGCATTCCAAATCGTTTTGTCAGTTCTGGGGATGCACGATATCGCGCCCAATCCAGATCGCCGCGCTCCAAGCCGTGGATGAGCACTTCTGCAGTGGCAATGTTGGTGGCCATGGGGATGTTGTGCACATCGCACAGGCGCAGCAGCGTCATTTCGTTGGGTTCGCTGGGCTTTGCGTTGATGGGATCACGGAAGAACAGCAACAGGTCGATCTCATTGCAGGCGATGCGGGATGCGATCTGCTGGTCGCCGCCCTGCACACCGGCCAGAAAGCGCTGCACCTGTAAGCCGGTAGCTTCTGCGATCAGTTTACCGGTGGTACCGGTCGCTACCAGTTTATGCTGGCTCAGGATGCGGCAGTACGCCGTACAAAACTGAACCATCAGCTCCTTTTTGGAGTCATGCGCAATGAGTGCAATCGTCATCCGTTACCCTCTCCTCTTCCTAAACGATTGGAACGCTTTTGTAAAAAAGTCCTTCGCCTGAAATGATATCACAAAATCCAATCTTTTACAACTGGTTTTTATACAAAATATTCAATTTTGTTTTCTTTTCAGGGATGTTTCCATTCAAAACCCCGCTGCAGTGCCCTTTCCCGTGTCGGTTTTGTCTCCCGTTTTCAGTTCTCCGGCGCAATGGCATCGGGGTTCTGCTCGGTGTCTGCGGCGGGCTGCTGCTCGTCCTGCACGGCAGGCTGGGCTTCCCCTTCTGCTGCCGTTTCCGGCGCAGCGGTGTCTGCGGTGGGTGTCATCTGTGCAGGCTGGGCTGCGGCATTGCCGGTGGTCTGGCCTGCAGCGGCCTGTGCCGGGTCAGTGGTCTGCGCCTGATCTTCCTGCTGGGCCTGCTCGGCTTCCTTTTCCGCTTCGGCCTGCTGGGCAAGGCTGCCATCCTTCAGGGCAAAATAGGCATTTGCAATGTCCACCACCAGATCACCGGTACGGGCACCATAGCCTCCGTACTCAATGCTAATGCCAATGGCGATCTGCGGATCATCCGCCGGGAGGTAAGCCACCATCATGGCGTTCAGATAGTGCTTACCGGGCGCATAGGTCTCGCTGCGCTGAGGTGTACCGGTCTTGCAGGCGATCGGCACCGGATAGCTGGAAATTTGCCGCTGATGGTGCTGGGCACCTGCTTCATGCCCTGCCGCACCAGCTCAAAGGTGTTGCCGGTGCCTTCGATCACATCCATGACCTCGGGCTTGGTCTCGCTGAGCACCTCGCCGGTGTTGGTGTCCAGAATGGCCTTGACGAAATGGGTGCGGTAACGGGTGCCGTTGTTGGCCAGCGTTGCCGCGTAGGTAGCCAGCTGGATGGGCGAGACCACCGTGTTGCCCTGACCGATGGCGGCCTGCACATCCAGCGATGCCGTATAGTTGGAGTCGCTCTTGGTGGTCAGACGGCCCACGGCCTCGCTCACCTCCACACCGGTGCGCTGGCCAAGACCCAGCTTGTAGGCATAGGCATCGTACACATCGCTGGTCAGGCGGCGGCCAACATCATAGAAGAAGATGTTGCAGCTCCACTTGATGGCCGTCACCACATCGATGTTGCCGCTGTGGCCGTGGCGGGTACAGCGGGGGTGGTAATCCTTGAAGTAGTTGTACACGCCGTTGCAGTAAACGGTAGAATACTGGTTGATGAGGCCGCTGTCCAGTGCAGCCACCGCCACGGCGGGCTTGAAGGTAGAACCCGGCGTATACAGGCCCTGCAATGCGCGGTTGAACAGCGGCAGGCTCGGGTCGGAGCTGTACTCGCTGTAGTTAGCGGCATACAGATTCTGGTCATAGCTGGGATAGTTGGAAGCAGCCAGCACACTGCCGTCCTTCACGTCCAGCACCACCACCGCACCGGCGGCAGCTTTCATGGTGCCGGTATTGTACACGCGGTTGATCATATCAATGTTGTCCGCCAGTGCCTTGTCCACGGCACGCTGGAAGTTGCTGTCAATGGTCAGCTGCACGGTATGGCCCGGCTCCGGCACAGTGGTGAGCTTTGTATCCACGATCACGCCGTCCGAATTGCGGGTGATGGTCTCCACGCCGTCCTTGCCGCGCAGCTCGTCCTCATAAACGGATTCCAGGCCGGAAATGCCCAGAACATCGTTCATGTTATAGCCTTTTTCCCGCAGCGATAGGTCACCTGACCGTTGGAATCGGTCACCTTCCACTTTTCCGCCGTGATCTTGCCCACACGGCCCAGCACCGCCGGGATGATATCGCTCTGGTCGTAGCTGCGGGCGCTGGTTTCCACGATCTCCACACCTGGCAGCTGCAGGCTGTGCTCCTTGATGGTGGCCACCGCGAGGGTGCTCACGTTCTCCGCCATGACAAAATTGTTCACATTGGAGAACGCCTGCCGGTCCATCTCGTAGTGGATGCCGGCCAGCACACGCTGCCATTCCGGCGAAAAATCCTGCAGATCGTTCTTTTCCACCAGCATTTCCATTACATCGTTGGCGGTGGCGTACTGCTGCAGACCAAGCGTTTCCTTCATGTCTGCCAGCTGCTTCTGGTCGCTGGTGGACGTGTCATCGTCCGTAAAGGCGTAATTGCCTGCTGCGTCCGCCTGACCGATCAGCAGCGTATCATTCCAGCTCTCGCCGTTCGCACGCAGCAGCTCCACGATCTGCTGCAGCATGGTGTCCAGATCCCGGTCGCCCATCAGCAGTTTTGTTGAGGACCACATTGTAGCTGGTGGTTGTGGTGGCAATGCGCCGCCCGGCGCTGTCCACGATATCGCCGCGGGCCGCCGTGACCGTAAAGTTATAGTCGGTGGTGTTGGTGGCCTTGGCCTTGAAGTCGTCGCCGTTGACCAGCTGCAGAAAGATCAGCCGCATCACGTACAGGCCCATGATAACACATGCCACTGCAATGAGCAGGATCATCCGGCGCGCAACGGTTTTTCGTTCGTTTTGGTTCATCCGCGTTTCCTCCGGCGGTTCAGACTACGCCGTTGTCGATTTTGAATGCACTGTAAATGTGCCGCACCAGACTGAACAGCATCAGCGACGGCACCAGCGTCATCATGGCCGAAGGCAGCACAAAGGTCAGCCAGCGGCTCAGCGCCAGCTGTAGCCGGGCATGTAGTAGAAGAACAGCCAGTCCAGCGAGAGCACTACAAGGGCCGTGCCGGTGCTGATGAGCGCAAAGTTCCATGTGCTGCCCTGCAGATACACCTGAACCAGCACCGAAAGCGCAAAGCAGAGCAACAGCAGTTCCAGCGCCAGCATACCCACGGTGCGCCCGGCGGTGTAGTCCCACAAAAGGCCGCTCACGGCACCAAACAGCGCACCTGCAAACTCGCCTTCATACACGGCCACAGCCAGACACAGCGCAGAATGAACAGCGGCTTTGCCTGCCCCAGCTGGAGCAGGCCGGGGGTCGTCTGCAGTGCCGCGCACACAAACAGTGCCACCGCGTAGCAGACCCATTTCAGGATCTGGCTGCGGCTGCGCATGCGGCGTGATTCCATACAAATGCGCCCCCCTTAATAGTCGGTAATAACGAATACGTGCTTGACCGTGCGCGGGTCTGCACCCGGGCGCACCACTGCAATGGAAGATTTGCCGCTGACTTCCGGCTCCACCTTCTGCACGGTTCCCACCAGCAGATCCGGCGGGAACACTCCGCCAAGACCGGTAGTGATCACCTGATCGCCCATCTTCGTCTCAGTGGCGCGTTCCAGATTGGTCAGCACGCACAGGCCGTCACCGGCATAATCGGTGCTGCCATTGATAATGCCGTTTTCCCGCGTGCGGGATACCACGCCCGCAGCGCTGAAGCTGGGGTGCAGAATGGTCATCACCTTGCAGCTGGTGGTGTCGGCTTCCACCACCATGCCGATCAGATAGCCTTATCGCTGATCACGGCATCGTTCACGGCTGCGCCGTTCACCGTGCCGCAGTCCAGCGTAAAGCCTCCGAACTCATCCAGCGGGTCGCGGCCGATCACAAAGGCAGAAATATAGCTTGCTTCGGTGTTGGAATCCTGAATGCGGGCCAGTGCCTTGTAGCTTCGTTCTCCGCCTTGATGCGGTCGTAGTCCACTATCTGCTGGCGCAGCTCAGCATTCTCCGCTTCCAGCTGTTCGTTCTGTTCCATGACTTCATCGATGCTGGTGTATTTTTCCCACACCGAGCCAATGCCGCCGCTCAGTGCCGATGTGACCTTCTGGAGCGGCATCAGCACCACGCCCAGCAGTTCCTGCGGGGCAGCAGTCAGCCGTCCGTTGGCACCGGCATAGGCCATGATGCCCACCAGAAACACCGCCACGGCTACCAGTATCTTAAATTTCCATGTGTCAAAAAATCCTTCAAGGGAGTACCTCCTGTTTCGGGTGGATGCCATAAGAAAAGCGCGGACAGCCCTGCCATCCGCGCAAGAGACATTGTTTGCAGCGGAAATCAGCGCAGACGCTGCGCAAAAGAGCCTTTTTCCGCAAGTGTGGGCCTTGCCCGTGTTACATGTGGCCGCCGTCGGTGTCCAGCACGTCATGCAGGACATCCACATGATCCAGCACCGCACCGGCACCCTTAGCCACGCAGTCCAGCGGGTCTTCCGCAATGTGTACGTCGATGCCGGTCTCGCTTTGGATCAGCTGATCAGACCGCGCAGCAGTGCGCCGCCGCCGGTCAGGGTGATGCCGCGGTCGATGATATCCGCACTCAGCTCCGGCGGGGTGCGCTCCAGCGTTTCCTTGATGGCGCTGGTGATCTTGACCAGACACTCCAGCAGAGCTTCGCGCACATCCTCCGAGTGGACGACGATGTTCTTGGGCAGGCCGTCCACGAGTTACGGCCCTTGATCTCCATGGTCATTTCGGGGTCCAGCGCATAGGCGGAGCCGATCTCGATCTTGATCTGCTCTGCGGTGCGCTCACCGATCAGCAGGTTGTACTTGCGCTTGATGAAGGCGATGATGGCCTGATCGAACATATCACCTGCCATGCGCACGCTGCGGGAGGCCACGATGCCGCCCAGAGAGATCACAGCGATCTCAGCCGTGCCGCCGCCGATATCCACGATCATGCTGCCGGTAGGCTCGCTGATGGGCAGGCCCGCACCGATGGCTGCTGCCATGGGTTCCTCAATGACGGACACCTGACGGGCACCGGCCTTCAGGGTAGCTTCGCGCACAGCGCGGCGCTCCACCTCGGTAACGCCGGACGGGATGCAGATGACCACGCGGGGGCGGGAGAACATGCTGTTGCCGCATGCCTTCTTGAGGAAATTTTCCAGCATGTTGGTGGTGATGTCAAAGTCAGCGATCACGCCATCCTTCAGCGGACGCACAGCCACGATGCTGCCGGGGGTACGGCCAATGACAGCCTTTGCCTCGGCACCCACACAGCGCACCTCGTCGGTCTTGGTATCCACAGCCACGACCGAAGGCTCCCGCATGATGATGCCCTTGCCCTTCATATATACCAGAGTATTTGCGGTACCCAGATCGATACCTACATCTTTAGAAAACAGGCCCATTGTAAAAATTCTCCTTATGCTTCCCATTTTATCTATAGCGCCAGAACATCCGGCAGCCCTTTTGTGCCGCCTTTGCGCAGAATAACACGGTTCTATTATAGCCGCAAGGCAATGATTTCTCAAGCGTTTGCGCAAGTTTTCTTCGTTTTTTCCAGTTTTATCACACAAAATGTGCCAGCAGCTGTACGGTGCGGCTCACCGGCAGACCCATGATGGTGTAGTAGTCGCCCTCAATACGGTCCAGCCAGAGGGCCGCCCGTCCCTGAATGGCATAGGCACCGGCTTTATCGTAGGGTTCGGCGGTGGAAGCGTAGAAGTCGATCTCCTCTTCACCCAGCGGGAAGAAGGTAACGCGGCAGCTGTCCACAAAGCTTTCAGTGCGCGTACCGTCCGAGATGCACACGCCGGTGTGCACCTCGTGGGTAGCACCGGAAAGGGCGCGCAGCATCCGCTTTGCGTCCTCTTCGCTGTGGGGCTTGCCGAACACCTCGCCGTTCACATCCACCACCGTATCACAGCCGATGACCACAGCGCCCGGGTGCTGGGCCGAAACAGCAAGGCACTTGCCCCGGCCAGCTGTTCCACCAGATGGCCCGGCGTAGCGGCCTGCACCGCACTTTCGTCAAAGTCACTGACGCAGACGGTGAAATTGGTGGTATATAAGGAGAGCAGCTCCCGCCTGCGCGGCTGCCGGAAGCTAAGATCAGGTTCATGATTCCATCTCACTTTCCGGTAGAGCCAAAGCCGCCCTCGCCGCGCTGGGTATCGCCCAGTTCTTCGGCAGGCACAAAGGCAGCGGTGTACACCGGTGCGATGCACAGCTGGGCCACACGCTCACCGGGCTGAATGGTGTAGGCTTCCCTGCCAGATTGACCATGGGCACCTTCAGCTCGCCGCGGTAATCGCTGTCCACCACGCCCACGCCGTTGGCCATGCACAGGCCGTGCTTGATGGAAAGGCCGCTGCGTGCGTACACCAGTGCCACGCTGTGGGGGCCGGGCAGCTCGATGGCAAGGCCGGTGGGCACCAGTGCCCGCTCCATGGGGGCAAGGGTGAGCGGCGCGTCCAGTACGGCGCACAGGTCGGCGGCAGCAGAGCCGGGGGTTGCGTAAGAGGGCACCTTGGCACGGGTGTCCAATACCTTATATTTTACTGTGATGGGTTCCATAGTATACCTCGTTTTGATTTTATAGCAACTCCTTCAGTCTCGCATACGCTCGACAGCTCCCTCAGGGAGGCGGCATTGCGTCAGCAATGACGGAAGGAGTTTCAGTTTGTACCTTTAAAATACAACCCACGGGTAAAATCACCTTCAAAGGGTGCATGGGTGCGGATTATCTCCAGAATTTTGGCCGCTTCCTCCCGGCTTTCCAGCGCGAAGTAAGCCACACCGTAGTCCACCGTCAAAGCGCCCGGCTTATCCCCCATATAAATAGGTACAGGGTTATAGATGGTGCGCACACCAAGGCCGCACCGCACTGGGAACTTCTTGGCCTTGCGGTCGGTCAGCACACCGGTCTTATCGCAGTGGGCGCAGTCGTGGATGTTCTGCAGCGGGCAGGCACGGGTGATCATCAGCGGCATATGGCCGTACACCAGCACGCCGGTGGGCACCGGCCTGCCGTTATGGGTGGGCGCAATGGTGCTGATGTCGCTGTCCTTCACCTCGGGCAGGATGAGCATGGAGCCAAGGCCGTTGTCCGCGTAGAACTGCGCGGCCAGCTGGTTCGTGATGTTCAGGCCAAGCTGCCGCTCATGGGCAGGCCCCGGCACAGGCGCAGGTGGGCGATATTGCTCACCTCATAGCCTGCAAAACCGGCGTCCTGCGTGGCCGCGATGCGGCGGGCGGTATCCTCTTCCAGCTTGCCAAACATGACCCGGGGCAGTTCCAAAAGGGTCTTTGCCCGCCATTCCCGGGGCACGCGGTCGGCCTGCGCAATGGGCAGGATGAGATACTCGATGCCGTCAAGCGCCCGCTCCGGCACCTGCTCCCAGCTCTCAAACCGGGCACGCAGAGTACGGTGGGGCGGCAGAGTGCGCAGCGGCAGGCAGGCACATGCTCCTCGGTGGTGGGCCACGGGCGCAGCACTTCCCGCTTTTGAGCAGGGCATCCAGCGCTTCGCGGCGCAGCTCGTTCACCGCACCGCCCGGGATAAACCACGGCCCGCCGTCCATTTCCACGGTAATATCCTGATCTTCCACCGCAAAAGGCGTGCCGCCGGTCTTGGCAAGGCTGCGGTGCAGGCTTTCGGTGGGATCAGTACGGGCAGGCTGCGGCTCTGCATCCCCATAGGCAAAGGCCTTGCTGCCGTCAGCATCGGTGACAGTGAGCTTTTCGCCGCCCTCTTCAATCTCCAGCTTCATCTTTACCGGCACGCGGCTGCGCTCACGGCGGTAAAGTTCCCGCAGCATGGGCAGGGTCTTTTTGGTCTGCTCGGCATCTGCTTCGCTGCGCACGCCGAACATGGTGCCGTCGATCTTTCCATCCAGATAGCCGGAGGTGAAGCCGGAACGGCTGAAAGCATTCTTCAACAGGTCGCGGTCGTAGGCGCGGCCCTCGCGGCCCGCCAGACAGGCGCTGACTGCCGCCGCCACATACTCCGGCGTGCGCAGACGGCCCTCGATTTTGCCGATGCCACGCCAAGCGCCTGCAGCTTGTCCAGCTTATCAATGACCGAATTATCCTTTAAGGCAGGTGGTGCAGGCGGCCCGGCTTGCCCTCCGGCAGGGCATTTGCCTCAAACGGCAGGCGGCACGGGCCGGCACAGGAACCGCGGTTGCCGCTGCGTCCGCCCAGAAAGGCCGACATGTAGCACTGGCCGCTGACGCACATGCACAGCGCGCCGTGCACGAAGCACTCGGTCTCGATGCCGCAGTGCTTTGTGATATGCTCCACCTCGGGCATGCTCAGCTCACGGGCCAGCACCACGCGGGTGAAGCCCAGCTCCTTGAGCTCCAGCGCACCCTGCAGGCTGTGCACGCTCATCTGGTGGAGCCGTGGCGCGGCAGCTGCGGTGCAATTTTACCGATCAGCGTTGCCACTGCCAGATCCTGACAGATGACCGCATCGGCACCGCTGGCTGCAACGGCACGGATGGCCTGTTCCAGCGCGGGCAGCTCGCCGCCATAGACGGTGGTGTTCAGCGCCACATGCACAGCCACGCCCCGCGCATGGCAGAAGGCGACCGCATCTTTCAGCGTATCCGCGTTAAAATTGTTGGCACTGGTGCGGGCATTGAAACCCGAAAACCCAGATACACTGCGTCGGCACCGCTGAACACAGCGGCACGCAGCATTTCTTCGTTGCCCACCGGGGCAAGGATCTCGATCTTTGACATACTTCTCCTTTATCCTGTAAACGGCTTATTCCGCCTTGTCCGCTTCGCCCTCGGCAACAGACTGCTGTGCCGCCTGCTGGGCGCGCTCCTCGCGCCGGGCTTCCTTATTGCGCATCTTTTCCAGCTGTTCGCGCAGGGCGGCAGCTTCCCGCCGCAGCACCTCATTCTCTGCTTTGACCTTATCTTCCGCCAGCTTTGCGCGGGTGGCATCCGCAATGTAATCCTGGATCTGGCTGCGCATATTCTCAGCACTGCCGGTGCTCTTGCGGTATTCGTCCAGATAATCCATGGCGCAGAACACCGCCGCCTTAGTCACCGAAAGATTCGCATTATCGTCCAAAAGCTTGGTGATGTCTTCATCCAGCTTTTTCGCCAGCGACAAAATATATTTTTCCGGGTCCGTCGTAGCAATGGCATACGGCGTACCTGCAATGTTCACCCGTACCTTGTTGACCATATCTGTTTCCCCTTTTTATCCTTTTCTGCCCGCAGCGGCAGTGATCTTCTGATTTTTGCCGGGAAGCGGCACCGTTCCCGGTACCGTTTTGGTGTCTTGTCACCCGCCGGGCGAGTTACCCGGCACATTTCTCCCGGAGTTTGTCCCAGAAAATGTTTCGGAACACAGCTTTCTTTCTCTATTATAATATAAATAAGCATCAAGAAAAAGTGTATTTTTTGAAATTTTGGCATATTTATCAGAAGTTCAATAAAAAAATGTCAGTTACGGAAAAAATCCCCTGATTCCTTGCATTTGTCATTCTGCCATATTATAATGTCTTTGTTATGTTGGCGGCAGAGCAAGTGAGGGAAAGTGCCTGCAGGCGCCAATTATTTCAATTATTTTAGCAAAGCTGAAACTTATGCGGATAGGAGTACCTTTATGACATCGAAAGAATTCGGTAAACTTCTTCAGGACAAGCTGACCAGCGAGTACGGCGTGGATCTGAGCGTTGCTTCCAAGCAGCAGATCTACCGCTCTCTGGCTCTGATCTGCCGCCAGATGATGAGTGAGAACCACAAGAAGTTCCAGTCCAAGGCCATTGGCACCGGCACCAAGCAGGTGTATTATCTGTGCATGGAGTTCCTGATGGGCCGCAGCCTGAAGACCAGCCTGCTGAACCTGGGTCTGGACGAGGTGGCAAAAAGGCCCTGTCCGACGCTGATATCAACATTGACAGCATCTTTGAGGAAGAGCCGGATGCAGGTCTGGGCAACGGCGGTCTGGGCCGTCTGGCTGCCTGCTATCTGGACGGCATGGCCACCACCGGCATCTGCGGCACCGGCTACTCCATCCTGTACGAGTACGGCATCTTCAAGCAGAAGATCGTGGACGGCTGGCAGCAGGAGCGTGCCGACAACTGGCTGCCCGGCGGTCAGGTCTGGCTGATGAGCCACCCCGATCAGGCTGTGGAAGTGCGCTTTGACGGCGAGGTTCACGAGAACTGGGACAACGGCTTCCACTATATCCAGCACACCAACTACAACAGCGTCATGGCTGTTCCCTCTGATATGTATGTGCAGGGCTACGACGGCAAGGGCGTTGCAAAGCTGCGCCTGTGGCAGGCAAAGGCCCCGGACTTTGATATGTCCAGCTTCTCTCTGGGCAACTACAACACTGCAATGAGCAAGAACGCCAATGCAGAGCTGATCTCCAAGGTGCTGTACCCCAACGATAACCATGTTGAGGGCAAGATCCTGCGCCTGCGCCAGCAGTACTTCCTGTCTGCCGCATCCATCGGCGATATCGTCCAGAACCACCTGTCCAGCTATGCGACCCTCGAGAACCTGCCCGACAAGGTGGCCATCCAGCTGAACCGACACCCACCCCACCCTCGCCATCCCCGAGATGATGCGTATTCTGCTGGATGAGTGCGGCTTTGGCTGGGACAAGGCATTCGACATCTGCCAGAAGGTCTTCTCCTACACCAACCACACCGTCATGGCTGAGGCTCTGGAAAAGTGGAACGTGGACATCTTCAAGATGACCCTGCCCCGCATCTACCAGATCGTGGTGGAGATGGACCGCCGCGCCCGCGCAGAGCTGGAGAAGGTCTTCCCCGGCGACAAGGGCAAGATCGACTATATGGCACTGATCGGCGACAATCAGGTGCGCATGGCAAACATCTGCGCCTACACCGCCAACAGCATCAACGGCGTGTCCAAGCTGCACAGCCAGATCATCAAGGACAGCGTCTTCCACGATTACTACCTGTTCAAGCCGCAGGCCTTCAAGAACGTGACCAACGGCATCGCTTACCGCCGCTGGCTGCTGGCCTCTAACCCCGGCTTGTGCAAGCTGCTGGACGAGACCATCGGCGACGGCTACAAGCATGATGCTTCCGATCTGTCCAAGCTGAACAAGTTTGAGAACGACAAGACCGTTCTCAAGCGCCTGAACGAGATCAAGCTGACGAACAAGACCAGCTTTGCCAACTATCTGGCAAAGAGCACCGGTCAGGTCATCGACCCGAACTCCATCTTTGACTGTCAGGTCAAGCGTATGCACGAGTACAAGCGCCAGCACCTGAACGCGCTGAACATCGCTGCCCAGTACCTGTACCTGAAAGAGAACCCCAACGCCGACTTCATCCCCAAGACCTATATTTTCGGTGCAAAGGCTGCTCCCGGCTACTACATGGCAAAGCAGATGATCCGCATGATCTGCAAGCTGGGCGACCTCATTAACAACGACCCCGCTGTGCGCGACAAGCTGCGCGTGGTCTATCTGGAAGAGTACTGCGTCTCTCTGAGCGAGCACTTGATGCCCGCCGCCGAGGTCTCTGAGCAGATCTCTCTGGCTGGCACCGAGGCTTCCGGTACCGGCAACATGAAGTCATGCTGAACGGCGCTATCACTCTGGGCACTCTGGACGGCGCAAGCGTGGAGATCGCAGACGCTGCCGGCAAGGAGAACGAGCTGATCTTCGGTATGCTGACCCCCGAGGTGAACAACCTCAAGCAGGTGGGCTACCATCCCAACGCTTCATCATGGGCGACGATGTTGCCAACAACGCTCTGAACTTCCTGGAGCGCGGCTGGAACGGCGAGAACTTCCACGAAGTGACCGAGAACCTGCGCAGCAGCGACCCGTATATGGTCATGGCCGACTTCAAGGATTACCGCCGCGCACAGGCCGACCTGCAGAAGCTGTATGCCGACCGCGAAAAGTGGGCACACATGAGCCTGAAGAACATTGCCAACAGCGGCATCTTCAGCGCCGACCGCTCTGTGCTGGATTACGCACACGACATCTGGTACGCTTCCCCGGTGCCCATGGGCAAGTAATTTTCCCTTAAAAAATCCATCTGCCCCGGCGGCGTTTGGCCCGCCGGGGCTTTTTGAGAAAGGACGACCCTGCTTTGTCTTGTCTGTTCAATAGCTACGACCCCTATTTCAAGCAGCCCTTTGGCGCGCTGCGGGCCGGTCAGACCGTACGCCTGACCCTTTGCATCCCGGAAGAGCTGGGCTATGTCGATCCTCATCTGGTGCTCCAGAAGGAGGGAAAATATGACGTGCCGGTGCACTACCGCATGAAGTTCGACGGCCAGACCCCCAGCAGAACACTTCC
>ENA-OQDF01000696-OQDF01000696.1-human-gut-metagenome-genome-assembly--contig:-NODE-696-length-14182-cov-1.331839_pt1 | contig 14182 bp, 17 predicted proteins | sample MGYA00242769_ERZ504597 | MGnify/ENA primary metagenome ERZ504597 (study PRJEB26092, sample SAMD00036305) | human gut metagenome | host: Homo sapiens | study: EMG produced TPA metagenomics assembly of...
TTAATCAGTTTCTTCTCCGTTCAGTCTCCATAATTTTTTACGCAGCAGACGGATATGCACATCAAGATTGTTCTCCGTCACATCGCTGTCAATGCCCCAGATGCGTCCTGCAGCACCGCACGCGGCATAACCTGCCCACGGTTACGCAAAAGCAGCTCCAGCAGCTTAAATTCACGCGGACGCAGCTCTACACGACGCTCGCCGTATGCCAGGCAATAAGTAGAGCTTTCCAACGTATAAGCGCCGTAACGCAGCTTTTCCGCACTGTACTGTCCCTGGCGGCGGCAAAGAGCGTTCAAACGCGCCACCAGCTCCTCCAGCTCGAAAGGCTTTACCAGATAGTCATCGGCACCGCTGTTTAAGCCCTGCAACTTATCCGCCAACGTATCCTTGGCCGTCAGCAGCAATATTTTTCCCTGATAATCCTCCTCACGCAGACGCTTGCACAGATCAAGTCCGCTCAGAAGCGGCATCATCCAGTCCAACACCAGCACATCATAGCCGTCGGCATACACAGCATCGTAGGCAGCCTCGCCATCCTGCACCCAGTTCACAGTTATATTTTGTTTTTTCAGCAGCATGCTCAAAAGCTTGCCTAAATTTATATCATCCTCAGCTAATAAAATTTTCATTGCTTCCGCCTCCGTTACTGCTATTGTATCATAATGCAGTATAGGCATGTAAAATTAATTTTAACTGAAAAATCGCTGCCAAAGCTTTGCCTTCAGCAGCGATTGTCTTACATAATATATCTGTTCAATGACGGCACAATTTCCGCATAGGTGCCTTTTTTATTAGCCAGCATAATATTAATGGCCCATACAGTCTGGCCGCGGTCATCCTCCGTGCGTGTAGCCTGCAGCTTACGGTTAGTGCCGGTAAAGCATACGATATCTTCCAGCTCCAGCAAAAGCGCATATCCTCACGTCTGTAGCCTTCAAGCAGCGGTCGGAAAACATTACTGTCAGCATCAGCATATCGTCCATACGCCAGCATTCCAGGCGATAGGCACGGCCGTCACTCAGCTTGCCGTTATAATAGCCGACATCCTGCACGCCGTCCTCATCCGGCTCATAGGGAGAAGGAACATAATCAACGCGGCAGGGAACAGGGAATTTTTTATCAGCATAAAATAGTTCTCCTTAGAGAGCAAAGCGCCTCAGAGCTTGAGGCTTTGAGGCGCGCTTGCTTATACGTTATTCCTTATCGGGAGTTTCCTCTGCTGCGGTTTCAGCAGTTGCAACTTCGGGCATCGGAACATTATATTTAACTTTGATATCACGATAACGGCTCATACCGGTACCTGCCGGAATAAGCTTACCGATGATAACGTTTTCTTTCAGGCCCAGCAGCGGGTCAACCTTGCCCTTGATAGCGGCATCGGTGAGTACGCGGGTGGTTTCCTGGAAGGAAGCAGCGGACAGGAAGGAGTCGGTAGCCAAAGAAGCTTTGGTGATACCCAGCAGGATAGCACGGCCTTCTGCAGGAGTCTTGCCTGCTTCCAGCATCTCGGTATTCTGCTCTTCAAATTCTGCCACATCAACGTCTTCACCCGGCAGCATTGTAGTGTCACCGGATTCCTCGATGCGGATTTTACGCATCATCTGACGAACCATAACCTCGATATGCTTACTGTTGATATCTACGCCCTGAGACTTATAAACGCCTACTACCTGAGATACCAGATAGTTCTGGGTAGCCTTCACGCCGCTGATACGCAGTACGTCATGCGGGTTAAGAGAACCTTCGGTCAGACGGTCGCCCTTAGCGATTTCCTCACCCTCAACAACAGACAACTTAGCGCCATAAGGAATCTGGTATTCCTGGTTTTCGCCATCCAGTGCCATTACGGTTACCTTGCGGCTGTTGCCTTCCTGGGTAATGTGTACGTGACCTGCAACCTCGGACAGAATGCCAGGATGTTTCGGTTTACGTGCTTCGAACAGTTCCTCGACACGAGGCAGACCTTGGGTAATATCGTCTGCACCTGCAACGCCGCCGGTATGGAACGTACGCATGGTCAGCTGAGTACCAGGTTCGCCGATGGACTGTGCGGCGATAGTGCCGACTGCCTCACCAACATCAACGTTCTTGCCGGTTGCCAGGTTGCGGCCATAGCATTTGCGGCAACGCCGAATTTAGCCTTACAAGTAAGTACGCTGCGGATTTAACCTTTTCACGCAGTTGGCAGATAGTTCTGGCCATAGGTCGGTAACATATTCATTAATATGATAAAGAATTTCACCATTTCATCCAGAATATCCTCAGCCAGGTTACGGCCAATAATACGGTCATGCAGGGTTTCAATGATGGTTTTCTCTTTTTTGCCTTCGGTAATTGCCTCAACCTCAATGCCGGCAATTTCGTTATTGCGGATACGCAACTCCTTAACGGTACCGTCAGCCAGAACAGCGTTGATAATATCTTCGGTCATAGTTTCGCCGGTATGTGCCAGCACCTCGCCTGCACCGTTAACAATATCTGCTGCTATCTCTTTGCCGTTGAAGTTATGCATCATTGCTTCCTTCAGCACATTATGAGCAAAGGTATCGCTGATGTTGATGCGGACATTTTCAATATCCTCACCGTTCATATCTTCGTCGGAATAGAGATTGATTTCTTCAACACCGGCATCATTGAGCTTAGCAAAAAGCTCTTCGGTGATGTTGGTATCTGCTTCAGCAATCAGGTTGCCTTCTTCATCAAGTACGCCGGAAGCCAGGGTACGGCCCATAACCTTTTCGCGGATTTTGTTCTGGCTTGCACCAAGAACAGCCTTGCTCAGACGGCTGCGTTCCTTAACCAGGTTCATACCAACGATATCGCAATCATCCTCACGGACAATTACGTCCTGTGCAACGTCAACCAGACGACGAGTCAGGTAACCGGAGTCAGCGGTACGCAGTGCGGTATCGGCCAAGCCTTTACGAGCACCATGAGAAGAAATGAAGTATTCCAAAATGGTCAGGCCTTCACGGAAGTTAGATTTGATAGGAGGTCAATAATACGACCGGAAGGATCGGCCATCAAACCACGCATACCGGCCAGCTGACGAATCTGCTGTTTGTTACCGCGGGCACCGGAGTCAGCCATCATGGAAACAGGATTGAACTTGTTCATGGTGGATTTCATCAGCTTATCGGTAACCTTATCGGTTGCTTCGTTCCACAGGTCAATTACCTTACGATAACGTTCGTCATCGCTCATCAAACCACGGCGGAAGAGGCGCTCAACCTTATCAACCTCATGCTCTGTTGCTTCCAGAATAACTTCTTTTTCAGCAGGAATCTGAATATCGGAGGTTGCGATAGAAATACCGGATTTACAAGCATTATCGTAACCCATTTTCTTAACAATATCCAGAATCTCGGCAGTACGCAGGTTGCCGTACAGCTTGTGAGCCTTAGCAACAAGTCTGCCCAATTCTTTCTTGTCAATCAGCTTGCCGAGATGCCAACGTTCAACTTCAACGGTTGTTTCCACAACATTACCGGAAGCATCCAGGCGCTTCTCAACAACCTGATCTTTTTCTTTATGATAGTAACGCATTTCCAGAGGCAACTCGCCATTGAAAATAGTATTACCTACAGTTGTAACTACCAGGGACATACCGGTTTCACCGACAGCTGCACCCTTTTCTTCATCATAGATTTCGCTGTTGGGAATATAAACCTCGATAGGTACCTGCAGATCTACCGCATGGTGGAAGTAAGCCAGCTGAGCTTCGTCCACGCTGCTGTAGCGGGTTCCTTCACCCTTAACGTTCGGGTCATCCTTGCTGGTCTTTTCAATAGTCAGATAGTAGGAGCCCAAAACCATATCCTGTGTAGGAACAGCAACAGGCTTGCCGTCTTTCGGTGCCAGGATGTTGTTTACGGACATCATCAGCATACGAGCTTCAGCCTGAGCCTCAACGGAAAGCGGCAGATGGACAGCCATCTGGTCACCGTCAAAGTCGGCGTTATAAGCGGTACATACCAAAGGATGCAACTTAATAGCACGGCCTCGGACAGGATAGGCTCGAAAGCCTGAATGCCCAGTCTGTGCAGAGTCGGTGCACGGTTCAGCAGTACAGGATGTTCTTTGATTACCTCTTCCAGAACGTCCCATACAGCGTTGGTAGCACGCTCTACCATGCGCTTAGCACTCTTAATGTTAGTTGCTTCACCGCTGTTTACCAAACGCTTCATAACGAATGGTTTGAACAGCTCCAGAGCCATTTCCTTCGGCAGGCCGCACTGATGCATTTTCAGCTCAGGACCTACAACGATTACGGAACGGCCGGAATAGTCAACACGTTTACCTAACAGGTTCTGACGGAAACGGCCTTGTTTACCCTTGAGCATGTCGGACAAGGATTTCAGAGGACGGTTGCCGGGGCCGGTAACCGGACGGCCGCGACGGCCGTTATCAATCAAAGCGTCTACTGCTTCCTGCAGCATACGTTTTTCATTGCGGACAATGATATCGGGCGCATGCAGCTCCAGCAGACGTTTCAGACGGTTGTTACGGTTAATAACACGGCGATACAGATCGTTCAGGTCGGAAGTTGCGAAACGACCGCCATCCAGCTGTACCATAGGACGCAGTTCAGGCGGAATAACCGGAACTACATCCATAATCATCCATTCAGGACGGTTGCCGGATTTCAGGAATGCTTCGGCTACTTCCAGACGGCGGATAGCGCGCACACGGCGCTGACCGCTCAGCTCCTTCATTTCATGACGCAGCTGCTCGGTCAAAGCTTCCAGATCAATAGCTTCCAGCAGCTCTTTAATAGCCTGAGCGCCCATACCTACACGGATGCCTGCTTCAGGATATTTATCACGTTTTTCCATGTACTCAGGCTCGGTCAGCAGCTGGCCTTTAACCAGGTCAGTGCCTTCACCGGGGTCAAGTACGATGAAGCTTGCAAAATACAAAACCTTTTCCAGGCTACGCGGAGAAATATCCAGAATCAAGCCCATACGGCTGGGGATACCCTTAAAGTACCAGATATGGGAAACCGGCGCAGCCAGTTCGATGTGACCCATACGGTCACGACGAACCTTGCTGCGGGTAACTTCAACGCCGCACTTGTCGCAGATAATACCTTATAACGGATGCGTTTATATTTGCCGCAATGACATTCCCAATCCTTAGTAGGGCCAAAGATTCTTTCGCAGAACAGGCCATCCCGTTCCGGCTTCAGGGTTCTGTAATTGATGGTTTCGGGTTTTTTTACCTCGCCGTAGGACCAGGCTCTAATCTGGTCCGGAGAAGCCAAACCGATACGCATAGACACAAAATTATTTACGTCGATCAAGAATCATTCGCTCCCTTCTCTTACATATTAGTCGGATCATCTAAGTCACCATCGGGATTATCGGTAATAGTGAAATTACCCATATCGGCAATGATGTCCCCAGAATCACTATCATCCTCGGTAGCGTCATTATCAGCATAATCATCAACAGGCTTTTCAGGTGCGTTTTCAACAACCTGGCCGTTGATGTCTAAATCAACCTCGCGAGCGGTGGTTGCAATATCGTCATCCTCATCGTCGCGCAAGGAAACCTCTTCCTCGTCCTCGTTGAGAACCTTGATATCCAGACCGATGGACTGCAATTCCTTAACCAGTACCTTGAAGGATTCAGGAATACCAGGATCAGGTACATTTTCGCCCTTAACGATTGCTTCGTAGGTCTTAACACGGCCAACAACGTCATCGGACTTAACAGTCAGGATTTCCTGCAGGGTGTAAGCAGCGCCGTATGCTTCCAGCGCCCAAACTTCCATCTCACCGAATCTCTGGCCGCCGAACTGTGCTTTACCACCCAACGGCTGCTGGGTAACTAAGGAGTACGGGCCGGTGCTGCGGGCATGGATCTTATCATCAACCAAATGGTGAAGCTTGAGGTAATAGGTCAGACCAACGGTAACAGGGTTATCGAAGGGTTCACCGGTACGACCGTCATACAAAGTGGTCTTAGCAGTTTTATCAATGCCTGCAAGCTCCAGTGCATCAGCAATATCCTGCTCATGCGCACCGTCGAATACAGGTACGGAAATCTGTACTGCTTTTACGCTCTTGCCACCGAATTTATCAATTTCAACAGTTTCCGGCATACCATATTTTTCATAATCGTAGCCGTAATGCTCTAATTTCTTAGCAGTTTCGGAATTAGCCAGCTCTTCCTTGAAGCTGCTTCAAATTCCGGAGTACCTTCTGCTGCGCCGGTTTTTTCAACGGCATTCAGCTTAGCTGCCAGGTTGGTAGTATCAATTTCCATACCCAGCGCACGTGCTGCCCAGCCCAGATGGTTCTCCAGTACCTGTCCGATGTTCATACGGGAAGGTACGCCCAACGGATTCAGTACGATATGTACCGGTTCGCCGGTCGGCAGGAAAGGCATGTCCTCACGTGCCATAATACGGGAAACGACACCCTTGTTACCGTGGCGGCCTGCCATCTTATCGCCTTCGGAAATCTTACGTTTCTGGGCAATATGTACACGAACCTGTTCGTTTACTCCCGGCGGCAGATCATCGCCGTTTTCACGGCTGAATACCTTAACGCTGACAATCTTACCTGCTTCGCCGTGCGGTACACGCAGGGAGCTGTCACGTACTTCACGTGCCTTTTCACCAAAGATTGCACGCAGCAGACGTTCTTCTGCAGTCAGCTCGGTTTCGCCTTTCGGAGTAACCTTACCTACCAGAATATCGCCGGGGCGTACTTCAGCACCGATACGGATAATACCACGCTCATCCAGATCCTTCAGAGCTTCGTCGGATACGTTAGGATCTCGCGGGTAATTTCTTCTTTGCCAAGCTTGGTATCGCGGGCATCACAATCATATTCTTCAATATGGATAGAGGTAAAGATATCAGCCTTTACCAGATCCTCGTTCAGCAGAACAGCATCCTCGTAGTTATAGCCTTCCCAAGGCATATAAGCAACGATTACGTTGTGACCTAAAGCCAGCTCGCCATGATCGGTAGCAGGGCCGTCAGCCAGAATCTGCTTTTCGGTAACCTTGTCGCCTTTAAAGACGATAGGACGCTGGTTAACGCAGGTACCTTGGTTGGAACGTTTGAATTTCAGCAGCGGATATACATCCACTTCACCGTTTTCTGCACGTACACGGATTTCGTTGCCTACTACGCGGATAACTTCGCCGGCACGTTTAGCCAGAACGCAGACACCGGAGTCGGAAGCAACCTTGTATTCCATACCGGTACCGATAATCGGAGCCTGAGTGCAGAGCAGAGGTACAGCCTGACGCTGCATGTTCGCACCCATCAGAGCACGGTTAGCGTCATCGTTCTCCAAGAACGGAATCAGCGCGGTTGCGATAGATACTACCTGTTTAGGAGAAACGTCCATCAGGTCAACCTTATCCGGAGTAATGGAGAGGACATCATCCTTAGCACGGGCGGTAACACGCTCGCCCAGGAAGTAGCCGTCATCATCCAACGGTTCGTTGCCTGTGCTACGATATATTTATCTTCTTCGTCCGCAGTCATGTATCTGATTTCTTCAGTTACACGTTTATTTTCTTTATCAACAACACGGTACGGAGTTCCATAAAGCCGTATTCATTGATAACAGCATAGGTGGACAAAGAACCGATCAAACCGATGTTAGGACCTTCAGGCGTCTCGATAGGACACATACGGCCATAGTGGGAGTTGTGTACGTCGCGGACTTCATAGCCTGCACGCTCACGGGACAGACCGCCGGGGCCGAGGCAGACAGACGACGTTTATGAGTCATGCTCTGCCAGAGGGTTGTTCTGGTCCATGAACTGGGACAACTGGCTGCTACCGAAGAATTCCTTAATAGCGGCAACAACAGGACGGATGTTAATCAGAGCCTGCGGGGTAATAACCTCGTTGTCCTGAATGGTCATACGTTCTTTTACTACACGCTCCATACGGGAGAGACCGATACGGAACTGGTTTTGCAGCAATTCGCCAACGCAGCGTACACGACGGTTGCCCAAATGGTCAATATCATCGCCGGTGCCATGACCATCCATCAGGTTCAGCAAATAGTTAAAGGAAGCAAATACATCCTCATTGGTAACGGTATGCATTTTTTCATCGATGCCGGTGGTGAACATCAGAAGCATTTCTTCTTCATGGTTCTGAACCTTGACAGCACGCAGACCGCGTTCGTTATAAATGCCGCTTTCTGCAATCTTATCAAGATTTTCATCGGTCATCTTAGTGCCTGCCGGCAGGATGATTTCGCCGGTTTCTTCATCAGCAATAGCCTCAGCCAGTATGGTACCGCTCAGGCGGTTGCGCCAGCCAAGCTTTTTGTTGAGCTTATAACGGCCAACATTAGCCAGATCATAACGCTTGCTGTCGAAGAAGGTGTTTTCAATCAGCTGTACGGCGTTTTCCAGAATAACAGGCTCGCCCGGACGCAGCTTCTTGTAAAGCTCCAGCATAGCTTCATCTCTGTTAGTGGTAGTATCCTTTTCCAGAGTTGCCAGCAGCGCAGGATGATTGCCGAAGCAAGCCAGGATCTCATCATTGGAAGACAAGCCCAGAGCACGCAGCAGCACGGTTGCCGGAACCTTACGGGTACGGTCTACACGAGCAGAAATAATATCATTAATGTCAGTTTCATATTCAATCCAAGCGCCACGGTTAGGAATTACAGTAGTACCGTAAATCTTTTACCGCTGGGATCCATAGTTACACTATAGTAACGCCGGGAGAACGCACCAGCTGGCTGACGATAACACGTTCAGCACCGTTGATAACAAAGGTACCGGTATCGGTCATCAGCGGGAAGTCGCCCATAAATACAGAGGATTCCTTAATTTCGCCTTTTTCCTTGTCTTTGAAAATCAGGCGTGCTTTAACGTTCATCGGTGCAGAATAGGATTCATCTCTCTCCTTGCACTCTTCAACGCTGTATTTAGGAGTTCCTAATTCAAAGCTTTCAAAGGAAAGCTCCAGATTACCTGCAAAGTCTTTAATAGGAGAAATGTCATGCAGAATCTCCATGAGGCCCTTTTGAACGAACCATTCGTAGGATTTTCTCTGGATATCAATCAAATGAGGCATTGCCAAAATTTCATTGATTCTTGCATAACTATACCGAGTCCTATCACCTACTGGAACCGGTTTAAACATGTAATTCCTCACCCCTTCTTGTATTATCAGCACACTAAACTCGGCGAATCATGCGTGACAAAAAAAACAACAAGGTTCTTACCACAAGGACCTTGTCAGTTGTCTTCGATGATCTGCCTCATCTTTCATTATAAGCAAGATACGCCGTTCAACCACTGACCCGGCAGTATTTGTTGTCAAAATTTACACCTGCAAAAATAATAATGATGTAGTATGATATGTTATCATAAATTACGCAAGTTGTCAAGATTTTTGTCAAAAAAATACAGACACACCATCTTCGATGTGTCTGTATTCGCATAGCCGCAGCTTATTCAAAGCGGCCTTTAAGTACAATCTCTTTATCCAGCAATGCAACCTGGCCTTTAGCAAACAATGCGTCGATATCCAGGTTTTCGTCCAGAACCAGCAGGTCAGCATCCGCACCGACTGCAACACAGCCTTTAACACCGGTTTTGCGAGCAGCTCGGCAGGTGTAGAGGTCAGCAGCTTGATAGCCTCTTCCAACGGCAGACCGCGACGCACCAGACTCTTGATAGTCAGATGCAGATATTTAGGAGAGCAGTAGGTCAAACCGATGCAGTCACCGTTTTCATTGAACTTAGGTTGAGAGCCGAAAGCATCACTGCTCATCGTCAGATGATCGGTGCTCATGCCTTCCCAGCTCAGGATTTCCATAATCTGCTCAGCACCGATTTCCATATCCTCGTCAGTGCTGCCGGCAGTCATATCGAAATAGCCGCCGCGACGAACGAGTTTAGCGCCTTCTTCCATCAGCTCGCGAGTACGCAGCATATGAGTAGGCAGGAAGTTCTTTGCAGGAACATCGGAATGGTCCAGTGCGTAGAACAGCGGGTCCAGCTTACCAACACCGGAACCCATATGCATGGTTACCAGGCCGGCAACGTTGGCCAACAGGCCACCGCGACGGGTTGCGGTAGCAACCTCAATCAGCTCCGGTCCCTGAGGATTAGAGCTGCGATGATCGCTTACTGCAATCTTGGTGCCAATAATCGGTGGAACCATCATGATATCCTTTTCGATAGAACCGGTAATGGTCGGCGAAGGGATACCGTAAGCACCGGTCAGGCAGTAGGCGGTAATGCCTTCTTCCGTCAGTGCGCGTGCTTTAGCTACCAGGTTTTCTACGCTTCTGGTTACACCGTCTGTACCCAGCAGGCCCAGAACAGTAGTAATACCGCAGCTGGTAATCTGGCTCAGCATTGCTTCGGGTACGTCGGGAAGGCAGGGCCTGCTCACCGCCGCCGCCGGTGATATGCATATGCATATCAATGTAACCGGGCAGCAGCTTTTTGCCGCTAAAATCAAATACCTCTACTTCAGGCATACCTTCGTAGCCTTCGATTTTATCAGCAATACGCACTACCTTATCTGCAATAACCAGCACATCTTTTTTTACCAAGATGCGCAGGTGCATAAACGTCAGCGTTTCTAATTAACTTAATCAAAATGTGTCACTTTTCCTTTCATTGTGTACTAAGCAGTTGCTCAGTACTGCCGACTTGCTTGCGCAACCGGCTTATTTCTTTTCGTCTTCCAGCTTAGCAATACCGATACCGGTGTAGCCGTAGAACAGAGCGATAATGAAACCGGTGTAGCAGAGAATTGCCCACGGTGCATAATCCAGAGTTTCAATGCCGGTGCAGGCGGTCATATAAGCACCTGCTGCAGACCAGGGAACCAACGGTACAAATACAGTACCTGCATCCTCCAAGGTACGGGACAGGTTCTTAGCAGCAAGGCCTCTAGCTTTATAAGCATCACGGAACATTTCACCGGGAATCAGAATGGACAGGTAGGAGTTACCGGTACACAGGCCCATGGTAATACAGGAAGCAACGGTGGAAGCAATCAGATCGCCGGTGCTCTTAGCAAAGGTCAGGATTTTTTGCAGAACTACTTCCAGGCAACCGGCCTTGCTCATAATACCGGCAAAGCAGAATGCGCAGAATACCAGCAGAGTGGTGCCCATGATTTCAGCCATACCGCCGCGGTTCAACAGCTTGATAATCTGCGGAGCAGCAGTAGCCGGGTCAAAGCCGGGAGTTGTCAGCATAGAAATTTTAAAGCCTTTTACGGTAGCCAGCAGCAAATTTTTCAGGTTGATGTTTTGGAAAATCAATGCTTCAGCGCCAGCCAGAACAGTGGAAGCCATCATAACCGGCAGAGTCGGTTTCTTAAAGATAGAGCCTGCCAAAATCAGCAGTACAGCAGAATCAGCAGAATGTTAAAGTTGTACATGCCATCTAACTGAGTCAGCATAGTGCTTACTGCTTCGGAAGAAACATCGCCGCCGATATTGCCCTTTAAGCCAACGAAAGCATAAACAACCAGGGAAATAATAGTTGCCGGAACAGTAGTCCAGAACATGTGAGCAATGTGTTCATAAAGAGTAGAACCAGCTGCAACCGGTGCCAGGTTAGTGGTATCGGACAGCGGGGAGATTTTATCACCGAAATAAGAACCGGCGATTACAGCACCGGCAGTAGCTGCCAGGTTTACACCCAAGTGCTGGCGATACCCATCAGTGCAACACCCATGGTAGCAACGGAGCCCAGGAGGTACCGGTTACGATAGATACAACTGCAGTAATCAGGAAAGCTGTTACCAGCATAAAGGTCGGGTTTACAATCTGTACGCCATAATAAATCATCATCGGGATAGTACCGGAAGCCATCCAGGTACCAACCAGCGCACCAACGCAGGTCAGAATCAGGATTGCCGGCATGCCTTGGCAATCTTCTGGCAGATTCGTCCATCATTTCATCCCAGGTAACACCAACGCGGTAAGCATCAGGCCGGCAATAGCAGCTACCAAAAGCAGCAGCGGCTCGGTTGCGTAACCAGATAACCTTTGCCAACAGTCAGAATAACCATCATGGCAATAATAGGAATAACGGATTCCGTAAAGGTTGGCATACGCTATTTGTTTTTTCTTCAGTTTTTTGCATATCCTTTGACATAATACCCTCGTTTCTGCCGGTAATCTAGCCGGCTTAATTTTGCGCAAGCAACGCTATCCATAAAAATTTTATCATTATAGCTTAATTATCTCAACAGTTTTCTTTATCTATACTTATTGGAATTTTTCTTGTATACATAAGCAATTTATTCGCCGTTCTGTATTTTGTATACAAAATTTGTACTATAATTCGTGGACATTTGCTTAACCATGCGCTTTTTTATACTAAAATTAGGACTTCTTCAAAAGTGCTGAAGAAGTCCTAAATTAAAAAATCAATAAGATTACTTTTCCTGTTATAGTATTTTGATAAATTATTCTTATATAAAGAACAGAAAGTAAATTAACCCTTTATCTTTTCCTGCGACTCTTTTAAAAGCTCCAAAAAGCGTTTCGTAGGCAAGGTAAAGTTAAATTCATAATCATAAAGAACCGAAATAGGCATATTTCCCGAATACTTGACCGGGAATTCGACTAATGTCCCCTGCTCCAGTTCCTTCCTTACCTTTACCCGCGGTGTCAAGGCTATACCGAGATTCTGCTCAACTGCCATCAGTACGGATTCCGAATCGCTGAAGGTCAATATACTTTGCAGACGCGTAAAATCAACCTTCGATTTCAGATGCTTATAGTATACCTCGCTTGCAGGATAAGCAATAAAGTGATAATCATAAATATTATTGTTTTCTCCCATCTGTTCATACAGTTCTTTGGAGGCTACAAAAACCATCGGCTGATTCCAAAGCTGTACACGCTTGGTATAAAGCGGCTGTACATCAATATGCACAAAGGCAAAATCATAAAGCTTCTGTACAAAAGCATCATTTATTGTCGATTCTACCGTCATACAGCGGTTAACCTCTATATCAAGCTCGGGAAATTCCTTTTTGAGCTTCAGCAGCACAGGCAATAGATAAAAATTTATGCCCTGGGTGGAAACACCTATTTTCAGACTGTAATTCTTCTTTTGAAACTGTCGCATTACCTCCTGGCTTTTCTGATAATCAGCCATCAGCTGCTGTGCTATCGGCACAAAGTTTTTTCCGGCCTGCGTCAGATAAACATTCTTGCCATCTCGGGTAAAAAGAATAACGCCGTATTCTTCTTCCAAAGCGTTGATATGATTGCTGATTGTAGGCTGGGTAAAATTAAGATATTTCGCAGCCTGCGTAAAGCTGCGGCACTGTACAACAGTCAAAAAAGATTGATATACTTGGATATTCATTTCGGATATTCCTCAAATTCTTATATTTCATTGAGACAGGTACAAAATATGCTTCCACGCCGGTAATTTCTCCCGGCTGCAAACGCACAAAGGTCTCCGACGCTTTACCGTTAATGACAAAGCAGGAATAAGTATACTTGCCGGTTGCCTCACCGTTATCTGTTTCCTGCTGTACATCTGCTGAAGGAACAAACTGTTGGTAAATCAAATCGCAGTCATCGCATTCCTCCGCCTCGTAGCTCAGCGCACCATCAGGCTCTACAATAGCAATGCCTGCACCCTCACGGCCAAAGATGGGCTTCTTAATATAACGCTGTGCAGCCAACTGCTTGCTGTCCAAATAAGTCGGCGTTAAATGCGCAGCCAACAGTTCTTCCTCCTGCGGTGTCCAGAACAGACGATGCTGATATAAATACCATGCCAGTGCCAAAAGAGCTTTATTCTGCAGTACAATAGATTTTACCGGATTAACCAGATCCACCGCACCGAAATTAGCTAACTCCATGAGCTTTAAGCCAACAGGATAGCCGTCTTCGCTTTCATCATCCATCAAAAGCTCCAGCGTGTGGATTTGTTCCCGCTCCACATGGTCCATCAGGTCATAAATATCGGTATAATGGAAATAGAAGTTCCCCGGCTGACGTTAGCCAGTTCGGTCAGCTCCCGCACGGTGATTTCCCGCACCGGTTTTGCATCAGCAGCGTGATCAATGCATCGGACAAGCGCTTGCGGGTCAGCCGCACGCTGCGGTTCTCCTCACCCTTGCTGTTCATAAGCGTATGTTCCCTTTCCGTCAGCACCCGCACCGTGCATTCCTGCGCTGGCCGGGCAACTGTTTG
>ENA-OQDF01000697-OQDF01000697.1-human-gut-metagenome-genome-assembly--contig:-NODE-697-length-14168-cov-5.101845_pt1 | contig 14168 bp, 15 predicted proteins | sample MGYA00242769_ERZ504597 | MGnify/ENA primary metagenome ERZ504597 (study PRJEB26092, sample SAMD00036305) | human gut metagenome | host: Homo sapiens | study: EMG produced TPA metagenomics assembly of...
AAGCCCGGAAGGGATAAACGCTGAAGGCATCTAAGCGTGAAGCCCCCCTTAAGATGAGATATCCCATTCGAAAGAAGTAAACCCCCTTGAAGACGACGAGGTAGATAGGGCAGAGGTGGAAGTGCAGCAATGCATGGAGCTGACTGTTACTAATCGGGTGAGGGCTTGACCAAGAATCGCAGGAAGAATGAATCTCAAGGAAATGTCAACATGTATGTAGTTTTGAAGGTACAGTAAAAACCAGCTATCATCTAGCTGGTTTTTGTGTGCAAAAATCTATAGAAAGGAATGTCTGAAACTTCTGACCATTTACATAGAAAATTATAGAAAGTGGGATTAAAAATATATTGTCTTGCAGGAAAATGGGTTTTAAAATTATAAGCAAGATTTATAGAATCTATTAATCCTCTAAAATAATACATCTTAATCTAGCCCATCAGAGTGTGAAATCATGCTGAACTGTCTTAAATGCATTATTTACGAGGACTGCTATAATAGAAACATATATGGGAGGGTTTTTCATGAAGATTTATGTAAATGTAAATGCTGGTCATGATGGTAATGGTACAGAACAGATGCCGTTTCGTCATATTAATGATGCAGCAAAAATTGCACAGCCGGGGGATGAAGTTTGGGTAGCTCCTGGAGTTTATCGGGAATATGTAGATCCTGTTCATGCGGGTAGAGAGGATGCCAGAATTACTTACAGGAGTGTAGAGCCTCTTGGGGCAGTTATTACCGGAGCAGAACGAATTCAGTCATGGGTTCCTTATAAGGAAAACGTATGGGTATGCCGTGTTGCGAACAGTCTTTTTGGCAACTATAATCCATATACAACTATGGTATATGGAGACTGGTATTTTGCTAAAGCTGACAAACATACAGGATGTGTATATCTTAATAACCGAGCACTTTATGAGGCTGGAAGTGTAGAGGAATGTATTAAAGCCGAGGTTTATGAGTGTAGTTGGGTTCCGGAGGAATCTACTTATAAATGGTACACAGAACAGGATCAGGAAAAAGATGAGACAGTAATTTATGCGAATTTTCATGGAGCAGATCCAAATGAGGAAAATGTAGAAATTAATGTACGCCGTGAATGCTTTATGCCATCAAAAACAGGTGTTGGATATATCACAGTCAGTGGTTTCGTAGTTACAAAAGCAGCAACTACCTGGCACCGCCTGCAGCTTATCAGGATGGCATGATCGGGCCTCACTGGAGTAAAGGATGGATCATTGAGGACTGCGAAATTTCTAACAGCAAATGTGCAGGAATTTCTCTTGGAAAATATTATGATCCGGAAAATGATCATTATTTTACTAATAAATATGTTAAGAGTCCAACTCAAATGGAAAGAGACGCGGTATGCCGTGGACAGTATCATGGCTGGCTTAAGGAAAAGTAGGAAGTCATATTATCCGCCGAAACAATATCCACCACTGTGAGCAGGGTGGTATTATCGGGCGTATGGGTGGTGTATTCAGTATTATTGAGGATAATCATATTCACCATATCAACAATATGATGGAATTGGGCGGAGCAGAAATTGCCGGAATTAAAATGCATGCTGCAATTGATGTTATTATGAGAAGAAATCATATTCATCATTGTACTATGGGAATCTGGTGTGATTGGGAAGCTCAGGGTACACGACTTTCTCAGAACCTGCTCCATGACAATCAGCGTCCGGCATTTGCTAAACAGTTGAAAGGTGGTATGATGTGCCAGGATATTTTTGTTGAAGTAGGTCATGGTCCTACTCTTATTGATAACAATATCCTTTTATCAGATGCCAGCCTGCGTTTTGCTACTCAGGGTGTTGCTATGGTACATAATCTGATCTGCGGTGCTTTAACTTGTGTAGGCGAAGGAACCAGTTGGCGTTATACACCATATCATATGCCTCATCGTACAGAGGTTATGGGATTTATGACTATACTTCATGGAGATGATCGTTTCTATAATAATATTTTCGTCCAGAAATGGCCTTCAGAAGATTTTATTACAATGCATGATTCTGATGATGGATTTGATTCTGAAAACAGAAAAGTCGGAACCTGGATGTTTGATGAGTATCCAACGTATGATGAATGGATTTCACAGTTTGATTTTACAAAACCTGCAGATATGAAGAAACTGGAATCAGTTCATTTTGATCATTTACCGGTATGGAGTGAAGGAAATGTTTATCTTGATGGTGCAAAGGCATGGAAACATGAGAAAAATGGGTTCGTTTCTTCTGAGAATGTGAAGGTAGAATTAACAGAGAAAGACGGAAAATATTTCCTGGATACAAATATATATGAGATTCTTGAAGATTTCTCCGGACGTATGATCAATACAGAAGTTTTGGGAAAAGCTTTTGAGCCGGAAGAATTCTTCGAAAATCCGGATGGAACACCGATAACATTTGATACCGATTACTTTGGAGGACACAGAGGTGCCAAGGTAATTCCCGGACCTTTTGCAGAGAAGGAAGACGTTGGGAAAAACGTTAATATATGTACTGCATTTTAAACGAATTAAGTAAGTTATCGGATACAATTGTGAATCTACGCCTGAGTGAGCAGTAATATAATTGTTACTGTTCACACACCACTATTCCGCGAGGTGTTTGGCATGAATATGCCAAAATCCCGAGACATACAAGCCAAAATTCCATTGCCGCAGGCAATCTGGAATGAATTTGGCTACGTTACTGTGAACGGAGTGAACAGTAACATAATTAAGTCAGAGAGAAAATACAGAATAAGACTTGAATATTAAAATTAAAATGATATACAACATAGTTGGCGCGAACTATGTTAAATGAATCAACTGATTCCCCGAAAAAGAAAAGTTAAAATCTATAAAAAGTAAGAACTATCTGTAAAAGCAGAAAATGAAAACGCTTTACAGATAGTTCTTTTTATTTCTCAGGTGGGAAATTTCCGTTTTCATCCGGTTGTACGCGGAACCAGTAAGTATAAAGCTGCTGGAATCCAAGTGATCTGTATAATGCCCGGCATTGTCATTTCCTTCTACAACCTGAAGATATGCATTCTGTGCACCTTTTTTCATTCCTTCTTTCAGAAGTCCTGTGCAGATCTGACGGGCATAGCCATGTTTGCGGTATTCCTCTTTGACATGAATGGCGTAAATACCGATGTAGTCTCTGTCCAAGATACCAAGCCCTGTTGCAATGATCTGCCCGTCTATGCGGATGCAGGCGCAAATGGTTTCTTTGAGAATTGCCTGATACATGGATGGTACAACTTTTCTGTGAATCGGATTTATAGTATTTTTTAGATTGAACAGACTTTCAATCCATTCAGACGGAATGTTATTGTAGAATGTTACATCAGGATATGGAGTATCCAGATGTGCGGCGTTCATGCTCATTGCCATGACATTGGTGGTATGCTGGATGGCATATCCCCGATTCTCCAGAACATAATCAAAGTCAGGAGAGACAAGAGGACTGATCTTAAATACAGCGGGGGTTCCCAGACGCTTATATACGCTTTCACAGTATGGGATTTTTTCCCGCCAGGTGAGGGTGGAATTGCCGAACTGTTCCACGCTGTTGGTTCTGTGTGTATAAAAATAAGAAAATCTCAGGATCCAGCCGTCGTATAATTCCATCTTGTGAGATGGCCAGGCATTCAGAGACATATCTTCAATCTGTTTAATTGTAGTTTCCATAATATAAGGAAGACTCCTTTCCATAATAAGTCCGCAGATATGAGCGAGGACAGTGATTTATTATACAAAGTTCCGGGAAAATGCGCAATAGCTTATCTGTTCAGGGATTGTTATCAATGCTTTGGAGGAGAGGGAACAGTTTCTCGGCCAGAAGCTTATGTCCATACAAAGTAAGATGAATCCCGTCTGTTGTTATGGTATCAAATCCCGATTGAGTTGCTTCCTTATTAAAATAGTCATGCAGAGGCAGAAATGGAAGTCTGAATCTGACAGAGAGCTGTCGGATAATATCAGACATGGTATGGACATAGGGAATCCATGTCTCATATTCTTCCGGATGTGGAAAGATAAAGGGTTCCATAAGGATTACCTGCCTGGCATCTGTAGTGAGCAGATTTAATAATTCATTGTAATGAGTGGCAAACTCTCTCATCATCTGTTCTTTCTGAGAATCCGTTCGGTCTGTGTTCATTATCAGACCGATATCATTGATGCCGATCAGCAGAGTTATAACAGGAGAGTGATGCAAAAGAATACGGTGTTGACGGATATTTTCAAGGACTCTTGCCACAGTGAAGCCATCTATGCCACAGTTCCTGAAATGTATGGCACCTGTTGATTTATCTGTTAACTGTACAGCGCTTGATGAGCGTCTGACGGTATCTGCGGATATGGAGAAAGAAGAAATCTGATTACGGAACATTTCTGAGAGTATCTGTACATACCCATTCCCAGAGGAAAATCTTCAAATAAATGATTACAGTCCGTAATACTGTCTCCCAAACAAATAATTTGCATAAAAAACCTCCTGTTTGGTATTACCAATATAAGGATTGGTAAGTGCAGAGATATAAAATTTATATAAAAACCATATAAAATAATATCATCTGCTTACAGTTCGGTCAATGAAAATTGCCTTTTTTTTCGTGAAAATGCATTAAAAAAATTATGAAAATCTATTTTTCAATCAAAATATCTGGATGAAATGCACAAAAAGAAAATCTATTTTTGCCAGAAATAGTCAAAATAATTGTTGACTTTTTAACGGATTTTAATATAATAATCTCAAAATCTTGAATCGATGGAAAGCTTGTGAAATATTTTACAGACATAAGTTTAGGAATCCTGGCTGAGGCATCTGAGGCAGACAGCATAAAAAGCCAGAATATCTTCCGGAGATTTAAATAGAAAAAGGAGGGAAAAGAAACGGGTAATTTAGCAGACACGTTAATGGAAGAACTTCAATGTAAGACAGTTTTTACCATACCGGTGTTTGGAGGAATACCAGTTGCAGAGTCAGTAGCAGTGACATGGGTGATCATGGCAGTGCTTTTAATTTTGTCATTGGTGCTCGTAAGAAACCTGAGTGTGGAAAACCCCGGTAAGAAACAGCTTTTGCTGGAAACCGGTGTCAGTTTTCTTCATAACTTCTTTAAGGATATCCTTGGAGAAGAGGGAAAAATGTATATTCCCTATCTGATGACAGTTGTCATTTACATTGGAATTGCAAACATTTTCGGTGTGTTTGGATTTGTACCGCCTACAAAGGATTTAAACTGTACGATCGGTCTTGCGATCACAAGTATTTTTCTGATCGAGTATGCAGGATTCCATAAGAAAGGTCTGAAAGGCTTTCTTAAAAGCTTCGCAGAGCCGGCACCGATCATGTTGCCGATCAATATTCTGGAGGTCGTTATTCGACCGACATCACTTTGTATGCGACTTTTTGGTAATGTGTTAGGAAGCTATGTGGTTATGAAACTTCTTGAGTTATATGCCCGGCAGTTCTTCCTATTCCATTCAGCCTGTATTTTGATTTCTTTGACGGATTCATTCAGGCGTATGTATTTGTATTCTTAACTTCTTTATTTATCAAAGAAGCTATTGAATAAAAAAGATTACTGTTCATACAGGAATATGACACCTATATAAGACCTGAGACGCGGGACATAAGGGATAAGACAGCAGTTATGAACAGCACTTAAATGCTGTCCGGATATTCGGTGGGTCATAACGGTCATAAACAACCGTTGGTACAGACATCTGTTGCACAGACATCAAATGATCTCATCGGAATATCGACAGGATAGCATATTGTGAAGAAAGATTTGTAATATTTAGTTTATTTCAGTTAAACAACAGGAGGAAAAAGTTATGTTAGTAGCTATTGGAGCAGGAATCGCAGTTTTAACAGGTATTGGCGCTGGTATCGGTATTGGTATGGCAACATCCAAAGCAGTAGAAGCAATCGCAAGACAGCCGGAAGCAGAAAGCAAGATCAGCAAATCCCTTCTTTTAGGATGTGCCTTGCCGAGGCAACAGCTATTTATGGTTTCGTTATCGGTCTTCTGATCGTTATCATGCTTGGCTAATTGATGGATAAAGAATAACTAAGAAAGGCAGGTGGGACAGGTGATCGAGATTAACATCAACCTGGTCTTTACAATTATTAACCTGATTGTTCTTTATCTTTTAATGAAAAAGTTCTTATTTGGTCCGATCCTCAATGTGATGGAGCAGAGAAAAAACATGATCGACCAGCAGTTCGCAAGTGCCAAAGATACAGAAGAACAGGCATATGAACTGAAAGGTAAATATGAAGATGCACTGAAATCTGCGAAAGACGAATCCATGCGTATTGTAAACCAGGCGAAGGATGAGGCAAAAGTACAGGCTGAGCGTATTGTAAAAGATGCAAACACACAGGCTGGTACAATGCTTGACAAAGCAAAGGCAGATATCAGGACAGAGCAGGAAAATGCTATGAAGGCTATGGAAAGCAGAGTGGCAGAGATCGCGCTGGATGCAGCCTCAAAGATCATGGGAGAGAAAAACAGCAGTCAGCAGGATTTGTCCCTTTATGACCAGTTTATAAAAGAGGCAGGTGATTCCAATGACGGAAACAAGCATTAATTATGCAAAAGCATTATATGAGCTTTCTGTCCCGGAAGAAGCTGTTTTGGAGACAGAAAAGATTTTCAGGAGTACCCCGCAGTTAAAGGGTGCTCTTGAGAATCCGCTGGTTTCTTTAAAAGAAAAAGAACATGTAATTGACAGGGTATTCCCACAGGAGATGAAAAATTTCCTGAAGGTGACCTGTAAATATCAGAAAATCAGCAGCATTTATGATATCCTGGAAGCATATGGCAATTACAGCCGCAAGCAGAAAGGAATCCTGAAAGCTGTTCTCACATATGTAACAAAACCGGAAGAAGCCCAGAAAGAGAAGATGGAAGATTTCCTTCGCAGGGAATTTGGAGCAAAGGAAGTAATCCTTACTCTCAGAGAAGACAAATCTTTGATCGGAGGCTTCATTCTTTCTGCCGGAGACAAAGAGTTCGACTGGAGTCTCCGCGGACGTTATAACAATTTAAGACAGAAATTGACACGGAGGTGAATAAAAGTTGGCTGCAATGAATCCAGATGAAATCATTTCGATTCTGAAAGAAGAAATTAAGAATTATGACGAAATCAGCAAGGACCAGGAAGTAGGAACAGTCATCTCCGTCGGAGATGGTATCGCCACGGTACATGGTATTGATCATGCTATGTATGGCGAGGTTGTAACCTTTGAGAATGGTCTGAAAGGTATGGTTCAGGATATCCGTGCAAACAGCATCGGATGTATCCTGTTCGGTAAAGATACAGGGATCAAAGAAGGAACAAAGGTAGCAAGAACCCAGAAGCAGGCAGGTGTGCCTGTAGGTGACGCTTTTATCGGAAGGATCGTAAACGCTCTGGGAGCGCCGATCGATGGTAAAGGTGAGATCAAGGCAGACGGGTATCGTCCGGTAGAGAATCCGGCACCTGGAATTATTGACAGAAAATCTGTAACAGTTCCTCTGGAAACAGGTATTCTTTCTATTGACTCCATGTTCCCCATCGGCCGTGGCCAGCGTGAGCTGATCATCGGTGACAGACAGACAGGTAAGACTTCCGTTGCACTGGATACCATTCTGAACCAGAAAGGCAAAGATGTAATCTGTATCTATGTTGCAATCGGACAGAAAGCTTCCACAGTAGCTAAGATCGTATCTACTCTGGAGAAACACGGTGCTATGGATTATACAACAGTATTCTCCTCCACAGCCAGTGACTGTGCACCGCTTCAGTATATTGTTCCTTATGCAGGTACTGCACTTGCTGAGTACTTTATGTATAAGGGAAAAGATGTATTAATGGTTTATGATGATTTATCCAAGCATGCGGTTGCATATCGTGCACTGTCACTGCTTCTGGAACGTTCACCGGGACGTGAGGCTTATCCTGGAGATGTATTCTATCTCCATTCCAGATTACTGGAGCGTTCCAGCCGTCTGAATGAAAAGGCCGGCGGTGGTTCTATCACTGCACTTCCTATCATTGAGACACAGGCAGGTGACCTTTCCGCATATATTCCTACAAACGTTATTTCCATCACAGATGGTCAGATCTTCCTGGAGAGTGACCTGTTTAACTCCGGTATGCGTCCGGCGGTTAACGTAGGTCTTTCCGTATCCCGAGTTGGTGGTGCTGCACAGGCAAAAGCTATGAAGAAAGCAGCAGGAAGTGTCCGTATCGATCTGGCTCAGTATCGTGAGATGGAAATCTTTACACAGTTCAGTTCTGATCTGGACGAGGCTACAACTCAGCAGCTGAAATACGGAAGCGGACTTATGGAACTTCTGAAACAGCCGCTTTCAAGCCCATTAAGTCTTCATGAGCAGGTCATCACTCTTTGTGCGGCAACACACAAGGCAATGATGGATGTGGAAACTAAGAAGATGAAGAAGTATCAGAGAGATATGCTGGACTACTTTGACAGTGCTTATCCGGAAATCGGAAGAGAGATCGAGGAGAAGAGACAGCTTCCGGATGAACTGGCAGAAAAGATCGTGAAAGTGGCAGAAGAATTTGCAGATAAGAGCAGGTAGGTGTTGATATGGGCAGTACGAAAGAGATTCAGACTCGAATGAAAAGCATTCAGGACACCATGAAGATCACCAATGCCATGTATATGATTTCTTCATCCAAGATGCAGAAGGCCAAAAGAATCCTGTCCGATACAGAACCGTATTACTATAATATGCAGGCGGCAATTTCCCGAATCCTGCGTCATATGCCGGATACAGAGCATCCTTTTTCAGTATCCGTCATAAGATCGCAGAGGAAGACCGTAAGATCGGCTGTATCGTAGTTACCGGTGATAAAGGTATGGCAGGTGCTATAACCATAATATCCAGAAAATGACAGAACAGTTTATGGCAGAGCATGAGCACTGCAAGCTTTATGTGCTGGGTATGGTAGGCCGTCAGTATTTCACGAAGAAACATATGGATATCGCAGAGAACTTTCCATATACAGTACAGAAACCGACCATGCACAGAGCGCGTCTGATCTCAGAGGAGATTGTCAGAGCGTTCCTGGACAGAGAACTGGACGAAGTCCGTATTTTCTATACGGAGATGCAGAGTGCAGTTGCCATGGAGCCGGTGAATATGCAGCTTCTTCCATTGAAGAAAGCAGAGTTCCTGCCAAATCAGGCAATGCTTGCGGATATGCCACAGGAGGAAATCGTGCTGTCACCATCAGCCGATGTACTTCTGAATACCATGATCCCAAATTACCTGACCGGTCTGATCTATGGATGTCTTGTAGAAGCGTATGCCAGTGAAAATAATGCCAGAATGATGGCAATGCAGTCCTCTACGGACAGTGCAAAGAAGATGCTCAGGGAGTTATCCATTGAGTATAACCGTGCGCGTCAGGCTGCCATCACACAGGAAATCACTGAGATTGTCAGCGGTGCAAAAGCACAAAAAAGGAAGTGACGACGATGAACAAAGGTAAAATTGTACAGGTTATGGGACCTGTTGTAGACGTTGTTTTTGAAGATGGAAATCTTCCTGAGATCAAGGATGCCCTTGAGGTAGAGAACAACGGTAAAAGATGTGTAATGGAAGTTTCCCATCATCTGGGAAACAATATGGTACGCTGCATTATGCTGAGCGCAAGCGAAGGCTTACAGCGTGACAGAGAAGTCATCGCCACAGGAAGCGGCATTAAGGTTCCTGTAGGTGATAAGACACTGGGACGTTTATTTAACGTACTTGGTGATACAGTAGATGACGGTCCTTCCCTTGAGGGAGAACAGAAATGGGTCATCCACAGAGATCCGCCGGATTTCGAACATCAGAAACCGGCTGTAGAAATCCTGGAAACAGGTATTAAGGTTATCGACCTTCTTGCACCATATGCAAAAGGTGGTAAGATCGGTCTGTTCGGTGGTGCCGGTGTTGGTAAGACAGTCCTGATCCAGGAGCTGATCCAGAACATTGCCACAGAGCATGGCGGATATTCCATTTTCACAGGTGTTGGAGAGCGTTCCCGTGAAGGTAACGACTTATGGTCAGAAATGAAAGAGTCCGGTGTTCTTGAAAAAACAGCCTTAGTGTTCGGACAGATGAACGAGCCACCGGGATCCCGTATGCGTGTTGCTGAAACCGGACTGACAATGGCTGAGTACTTCAGAGATGAGGAACACAGAGATGTGCTTCTTTTCATTGATAATATTTTCCGTTTTGTACAGGCTGGTTCCGAGGTTTCCGCCCTTCTTGGACGTATGCCTTCAGCCGTAGGTTATCAGCCAACACTGGCTACTGAGATGGGTGAACTTCAGGAACGTATCGCTTCTACTAAGGATGGTTCTGTAACATCTGTACAGGCTGTCTATGTACCTGCCGATGACCTGACTGACCCGGCTCCTGCAACTACATTTGCTCATCTGGATGCAACAACCGTTCTTTCCAGAAAGATCGTAGAGCAGGGTATTTATCCGGCCGTTGACCCGTTGGAATCCACTTCCCGTATTCTGGAGCCGGATGTTGTAGGTGAAGAACATTATGAAGTAGCACGTAAAGTACAGGAAATCCTTCAGAAATATAAAGAACTTCAGGACATCATCGCTATTCTTGGTATGGAAGAGCTTTCTGAAGAGGATAAGAGTACTGTATTCCGTGCAAGAAAGATCCAGAAGTTCCTTTCCCAGCCATTCCATGTAGCTGAGAACTTCACAGGTATCAAGGGTAAATATGTTCCTCTGAAAGAAACCATCCGTGGATTCAAGGCAATCGTTGATGGTGAGATGGATCAGTATCCGGAAAATGCTTTCTTCAATGTTGGTACAATTGAGGATGTCATCGAGAAAGCAAAGACTGAGATGGGTCAGGAATAAGGAGCGGATTTTATGGCAGATACATTTGGTCTTGAGATTTATGCCAGTAATAAGCTGGCGTTTGCAGGACGTGCCAAAACCCTGACAATCCCGGCTGTTGACGGTGAGCAGGCCTTTCTGGCACAGCATGAGAATATTGTTGCTGCTATCATTCCGGGAGAAATGCGTTTCGAGGAAGCTGATGGCACAAAGCATATTCTGGCTGTGAGCAGTGGGTTTGTGGAGATGATCAATAACCGTGTGAAGCTGTTCTGTCTGACGGCAGAGAGTCCTGAGGAGATTGATATCCGCAGGGCGCAGGAAGCGAAGGAGAGAGCAGAAGAGCAGATGAGACAGAAGCAGAGTATTCAGGAGTATCATATGAATCAGCTGGCTCTGTCCAGAGCTATGGCACGACTTAGGGTTACGAGTCATAAAGAGATTTAAGTACATTTTTGATAAATGGTACGAAAACCCAAAGGGACGCTTGAGCAGCGTCCCCTCTGGACACCCCTTGCGCTTTTTTTAGGAGCGCAAGATTTTTTGTGTGGAAAGTTATTAACTTGCTAATTCGCCGGATTGGGTCAAAAAGTCACCGCGTTTTCGCGGTGGCTTTTTTTCGGTACTGATGAGTTGGGGGATTGTGGGATGGATTTACGGGGCGTGCATGTGCTGTTTTATCGCTTGTTTTATTTATTGTTTTATATTGAAAATCTTTTTATAAAAGCTGTTTTTTAATAAACAGGGGTATTTAGTCAAGAGGATAAAATCATCCGTTTAGCTACTTGCTTGATTTGGTTAAATTAATTCTGAAAATGAATCTTTTGTTCTGTGAGAACCGGGTAGCGGATCAGGGTGGTGGAGTCCAGATTTTCGTGGTTCATGTTTACTGCTGATATCTGGTGGTTTTCGTAGGTAGTGTAGTAGTAGATGCCTTTTGTTGCATTGCAGCAGGAGGTGTAGAGGGTGATTTCGTATTTGTCCTTGTCTACTTCGCAGCAGCCTCTCTGCTGATCTACGGAGCCGAGGATATGGAAGAACTGACTGACGCTTTCGAGTTCGGAGTCGCCGGATCTGGAGTTCATTTTGGTGAAGGCTACTTTGGCAAATCGGGAGGCAGAGGAGAGGTCTCCGGGGAGGCCGAGGGCACCCATGCCGCGGCTGTAGGATTGAAGTTCCAATCCAGGGGCAAATGTGTTCTCTGGCTGGCGTGGGGAGAGGGACTGGTAGTTGTTGAGCTGGAACATCTGCTGTGGGAATGGTGGGTTGTTGGTCAGTACACCTACAGGATTTTCGTAGATATGGAGACCGTCCTGCATGGATTCGATAACGAGGCAGCCGGAGGCGTCTGCGAGGATCCAGTGAAGCTGGGCGCATGGGAAGTTCTCGTTGAACTGAGTGTTGGTGAGGTTCATGGAGGAGAGTTTCTGACGGGCTTCTTCTAAGGTGGCACACTGGCTGAGAATCCATGGGATGAATTCGAACTGGGCTACGTTTTCTTTGTCCGATACTGGTTCTGCATAGACTGCATTTCCTACGAAATTCAGACCTGCCATGCCGAGACCTTTTTCGTTAATGGCATCATAGTAGAGTGGATAGTCTCCGGCCACATGAGCCATTCCGATGATGGCATAGTGAGAGTCAGGGGCTTTATCAGAATGACGGAAATGGAATGGGTAGTTTCGTGGTGTGATGGTGATTTCATCACCGTAGGAAAATTCATAATCAAGGGTTCTGCCGAAATAGAAATCTTTTGTTTTATAAGTTGCTGCTGTGCACATATTTTCTTACCTCCTGGTGCCAAAATAGATATACTTGTAGAACGTGTATATTTTGAAGAATATTACCATAATCTTCTGGTTTTATGCAATATACAGTATTTTTGTTTTTGCACAGATAAAATTTGGGTTATAATTGCTAGTAAAGAAAAGAATCATGATGTATACATGGTATCAGATAATTATTCAGCAGTCCGTTATCCCGTGAGGTACTGAAAGAGTTTCAATTTCGGAAAATAAGCAAATCATAAGATTAAAAGCAAGGAGGATCAGGAATGAAGTTCACAGAAGGTTACTGGGAGAAAAATGAACGCGCAAACGCATTCTATGCGATGCAGGCTTTTACAGCGGAGGCAATTCCGGGAGGATGAGAATTGTTTCTCCATTCCGCCAGATCACAGACAGAGGCGGTGCTCTGGATGTCGGAACTATCACTACAGAATTTATTTCTGTACATAAAGATATCATAAGTGTAAGAAGTTATCATTATGAAGGTTATGTAAAAGATGAGCCAAGGTATGAGCTGAATGAGGATCCACAGGAACAGAGGTTGAGATTACAGAAGATGAAGCTGTGATGAAAGCCGGAAGAATGACAGTAAGAGTGGACTTGAAAGACTTTAAGATTACATATGAAGCAGACGGAAAAGTTCTCACAAACATCGGATTCCGCAATCTTGGCTATATGCAATATGACAGAGCTACGCTGACAAAATTCCCGGAACCGAACTATATGGCAGCACAGTATCAGCCATATATGGTGACAGAGCTTTCTCTTGCACCTGGAGAATGTGTATATGGTCTGGGTGAGAGATTTACAGCGTTTGTAAAGAACGGTCAGGTTGTTGATATCTGGAATGAAGATGGCGGTACAGCTTCTCAGATTTCTTATAAAAATATTCCGTTCTATGTAACAAGCAAACATTATGGCGTATTCGTAGACCACAGTGATCATGTTTCCTTCGAAGTTGCAAGTGAAAAGGTTGAGAATGTGGGATTCTCTGTGAAAGGTGAAGAGATTAGATATCATATTATTTACGGAGATGACATTAAGGGTGTGATCGAGAACTACACAGATCTTACAGGAAAACCGGCACTGCCGCCTGCATGGTCCTTTGGATTATGGCTTTCCACATCCTTTACAACAAACTATGATGAAGAGACGACCAATTCCTTTATCCAGGGAATGGCAGACAGAGATATTCCATTGAGTGTATTCCATTTTGACTGCTTCTGGATGAAAGAGTTCCACTGGTGTGATTTTGAATGGGATTCCAGAATCTTCCCGGATGTACCGGGAATGCTGAAACGTTATAAGGATAAAGGACTTAAGATCTGTGTATGGATCAATCCATATATTGCACAGGGAACTAACTTCTTTAAAGAGGGTCTGAAGAACGGATACCTGGTACAGCGTGCAGACGGAAGAGGAATCAAGCAAATCGACAACTGGCAGCCTGGCATGAGCCTGGTTGACTTTACAAATCCGGATGCAGTGAAGTGGTATCAGAA
>ENA-OQDF01000698-OQDF01000698.1-human-gut-metagenome-genome-assembly--contig:-NODE-698-length-14155-cov-1.601868_pt1 | contig 14155 bp, 25 predicted proteins | sample MGYA00242769_ERZ504597 | MGnify/ENA primary metagenome ERZ504597 (study PRJEB26092, sample SAMD00036305) | human gut metagenome | host: Homo sapiens | study: EMG produced TPA metagenomics assembly of...
TTGCAGCGTCAATTCACAGCCAATGCAGCCCATGAGCTGCGCACACCTCTTGCAGTGATGCAGGCACAACTGGACCTATATCATACAACCGGGCATCCTGCGACAGATGCCTGTACCGAGAAAACAATACAGATGGTAACGGATCAGAACGAACGTCTCAGCAAGATGGTGAAGACACTGTTGGATATGAGTGAATTGCAGACCGTGGCCAGAGATGAAAAAATTGAAGTGGATGCACTGGTTGAAGAAGTGCTGGCAGATCTTGATCCTCTTGCCGAGGAAAAAATGTTATTCTCGAAAGTGTTTGCGATGCAGTAACGATGATGGGAAGTGATATCCTGATCTATCGGGTCGTATATAACCTGGTGGAAAATGCCATCAAGTATAACAATCCCGGCGGTAAGGTACAGGTTACGGTTTGCAGTGATAAAGAACAGATCTGTATACAGGTTATGGATAACGGAAGCGGAATTCCTGCAGATATGAAAGAACGAGTCTTTGAACCATTTTTCCGGGTGGACAAATCCCGCAGCCGGGCTCTGGGTGGCGTAGGTCTTGGACTGGCGCTGGTCCGTGAGATCGTGAGAGTCCATGATGGAGCGATCCGTGTGCTGGATAATTCTAATGGAGGCACAACCTTTGAGATTCTCTTTCCGGAAACTGTGTAGCGTATCATTTGAAATGAAATAACGTACCTGAACAGTTATGACTACTGTAAAGGTACGTTATGTGATTGGTTTGAGAATGAACGACGATTTGTGATTATGACTACAGCAGCCAATGAATCTATAATAGCGGATTGAAGAAACTGTTTATCGACTTGAGTCCATTTTCAAAGGGAAAAGAAGGTTGATATGATGAGAATACTTTTTTGTAACATAGTCACATAATGGTAAAGATGTTAATCAAATGCGGATTGAGAATATTGCAGGCTGTGAGCTATTAAAAAAAGAAGAATCCGTAGATGATGTGCTTGTTGTGTACTGTGCAAAGCATCCGCACATAAGTTTACGACGGTCGTGGGATGGTATAAACATGCTACAGTTTTCAGACATTATCAAGAGGCAGTGTTTGCTCCGGAAGATATACAATTTTACAATGCAATGGCAAAATCGTCTGATTGTGTACTGCTTCCTGCAGGCATCAGATCAAGAAAGGTTCAATGGGAAGTACCAAGAAAATCAAGTGGTTGGGCTTATGGATTGGACGGGCAAATGTGTGGTATGCAAGTGAAGAGGATAGCGGGTTACAAGATTATCTTACGAGATTAGTAAAACAGATTGATGAATATAATGGCGAGAATTGGATCGAAAAGTACGCTGAGTAATGAGGTATATATATTAAGGAAAATAGGTAGGGAGGTGCTACAATGCCATTTAAGATTGTCCGAAACGATATAACAAAGGTAAAAGCAGATGTAATCGTAAATACTGCTAATCCAAATCCGATATGTGCAAGTGGCACGGACTTAGCAATATATGAGGCAGCAGGAAAAGAAAAGCTTCTCGCAGAAAGAGCAGGTATTGGCAAAATTGCAAGAGGTGATATTGCTGTTACCGGTGCATATAATCTAAAGGCAAAATATATTATTCATACAGTAGGACCGGTATGGACAGATGGAAAGCATCATGAATTTGAAATCCTTGAGAATTGTTATCGAAAATCATTACAGAAAACATTGGAACTTGAGTGTGAGAGTATAGCATTTCCACTGATTTCGACAGGAGTATATGGATTCCCGAAGGACAAAGCATTGCAGATTGCTGTGTCAGTATTCAGCCAGTTTCTTACTGAAAATGAGATTGAAATCATACTGGCAGTGTTTGATAAAAGGTCTTTTCAGCTTTCCGGTCAGATTGTGGGTGATATTGATTCCTACATAGATGCTAATTATGTCAGGGAAAGTCATAAAAAAGAATATTCAGTGCAAAGCAGAAGCGGTGCTCGCATGAGAGAATTGTCAGAGGAAGCGTTCTATGAGGAGATGCTTCAAAGAGAGGCAGAAGATAACTATCCAATTGAGGAAGATACAGGGTTAGCAGAGCCTTGTATGCTGTCAGCAGACATTTCTTTGGAAGACCAGCTTGCAAATATTGGCGTTTCATTTCATGACAAATTATTTGAACTGATCGACGAAGCACATCTTGACAATAAGGATGTGTGGAAACGGGCAAACCTTGACAGAAAGCATTTTTCCAAGATTCAATGTGACCAGAATTATCATCCAAAGAAGAAAACTGTAATGGCACTCTGTATTGCACTGCAGCTTGATTTGGAACAGTCAAGAGATTTACTTGCCAGAGCGGACTGGGCATTCAGCCCAAGCAGTAGGTGGATTTGATCGTGCAGAAGGCTATTATAGATAAGCAGTATGATATTATGCAGCTGAATGTGACATTATTTAAGTATACGAATGAAATTCTTGGAGTATAAATGCTCATAAGTAAATATTGATTAGTAAATGTTACGTCGGTACTCACATAGTATCGGCGTTTGTTTTTATCTTAAAAGTGTCGCCGGGACAGCGACCATATAAAGATGCCATTCAATTATACTCATATTGTAACAGTGAAAGAGAGGTGCCGGAGTAATCCGAGGATTGGAGGCATATATGTACGGAGCAATTTTAGGAGATATTATAGGAAGCCCATTTGAGTTTGATAGAGGAGATAAAACAAAGGAATTCGATCTGTTTACTAAAGGCTGTGACTTTACAGATGATTCTGTTATGACAATAGCAGTTGGAGAAGCTCTTCTTGCAGTTGGACCGCAAGCTACAATAAAGGAAATTGAAGAGGCTGTAGTAACTAACATGCAGGATTGGGGAGGAAGATATCCACATGCAGGATATGGTGGGAAGTTTAGACATTGGCTTAAAGAAAAAAATCCAAAACCATACGGAAGCTATGGAAATGGTTCAGCCATGAGAGTGTCAGCGGCAGGCTGGCTTTATGACTCGATGGAAAGAACCAGAGAGGTAGCAAGAGCGACAGCGAATGTGACACATAATCATCCGGAAGGTATAAAGGGTGCAGAGGCAACTGCAAGTGCAATATACATGGCAAGGAATGGCTCTTCAAAAGAAGAGATCAAAGAGTATATAGAGAAGGAGTTTCACTATAACCTTGATAGAACACTTGATGAGATCAGACCAGGATATCACATGGATGAGACTTGTCAGAGAACTGTACCGGAGGCAATCATCGCATTTCTGGAATCCAAAGATTTTGAGGATGCAGTGCGTAATGCAGTATCACTTGGTGGAGATACAGATACGCTTGGAGCCATTACAGGAAGTATTGCAGAAGCATTTTATGGAATCCCGGCTGTGCTGATTGCAGAGTGTAAAAGCCGGATTGATAAGGGCCTGATGACGGATGTTCTTGATGAATTTGCTCATGTACTTGGCAGGAGCGAGGATACTTATTCAGATGAAGTGGATGAGACACAGGCAAATCAGATGATCGAGGCAGCAATTGATTAGTATTATATTCAGCAGGATAAAAATTGTGATTAATCCGTTTGGTAAGTATATTCAGATGACAAAGAAGATGATAGAGCTTTTAATCAATGGATATGAATATTATGAGAATGAAAGGAAGAACAAAGATGATGAGAACAATTAAAGTTACGGGAAAAGGGAAAATAGCAGTAAAGCCGGATATGATCCGATTATATGTAAATAAGGAAGATCTTTGCCAGGAATATGAAGAAACAAAAGAGCTCCGTAGAAACCAACCTCCACTATTTTTGTAGGAGATAAACCGCTATCATCGCAGAACTCAAATTTCCACTTTACAAATCGAAGTATAGTATATATACTCACAATATAAATAGCAAAATGTATTTTCGAAGGTTTTCAATGGATAAAAGCAGAATTATAAAAATTACATTTTCGATTTGTACGGGACACCGGTGGACATTCATACAGACGAGGAGCAGGAGCTTCTGTGGGAAAAGCTGGCGTTATTTTACGGATATTATGATGCGGTGTACGAACCAGAAAGGTAAGGGAAATTCTTCTAGGGAAAAAGGAGGAATAATAGATGGGGAAGTCAAGAAAAGCCTGCATTGCGGGTGTGTGCATTCTTTTGGCAGTAGTCGCAGTTGCATCATTTTTCATAGGCTATAAAGTGGCAGTGGATAAGAATAAAACTTCATGGACGAAGGAGGAAACAGAGACCTTCTATGCAACAATTACCCAGATTAACGATAAGAATTTTACTGTTAAGGGAATTGAGGCAAATGACATAAACTACCGTGGTGAGTTTGTGTTTTTACTTGCGGAAGAAACTGCTTTGGAGTGGAGAGGAACAGAGATTGAAGTGTCCGACTTGGCAGTAAATGATATGGTTTCAATAACATTTGCAGGAGAAATCCAGGAAACATACCCGGCACGTATAATGAACGTGGTAAAGGTGCAGCTTCTGGGGGAAAAATAACAGTAGAGCAATTTAAGATTGACATATCAAAAAAATACTTATAATAGATATATCGCATAAAAATGCACGACAGTTCGTTTGTACCATCCTGTCGTTAAATAAAACCAGGGCTGCTAAGAAGACTTTTTATGTAATTTAGCCCTGTAGGTGTGTATACATTTACAGGGCTTTCTATATGTACTCATAGTGGGGCACGTTCTTTTCTAAGCAATTCTGTTTTTATAATTACCAGATTTATATAGGAGATATTAAGTATGTATTATTTAAAAACCGAAGAGCAACTTTGATTCTGCACATTTTCTTAAAGGGTATAACGGAAAATGCAGGAATCTTCATGGACACCGTTGGAGAGTTGTTGTTGAAATAGCAGCAGACCAGTTAAAGGATGAAGGGCAGACAAGAGGAATGCTTGTGGATTTCTCTGATTTAAAAAATGCCTTGGAGGATATCTGTGATGATTTTGACCACAGCTTGATTTATGAAAAAGGTTCTCTTAAAGGTGCGACAATTGCTGCTTACAAGCGGAAGAGTTTCGTATGATTGAAGTTGGTTTCAGACCTACTGCGGAGCATTTTTCAAAATATTTCTATGAGCTGATGAGTGAAAAAGGCTTTCCAATCCACAGAGTGGAAGTATATGAGACACCTAATAACCTGGCAGCATACGAAGAATAAAGGAAAGAAACTAATATGAAAGTTGTTGAGAAATTTATAAGTATTAATGGAGAGGGAAGAAGAGCCGGAGAATTGGCGGTGTTTATCAGATTCAAGGGCTGTAACTTAAACTGCTCCTACTGTGACACAAAGTGGGCCAATGAGCCAGCTTGTGATTATGAGGAGCTTTCGCCGGATGATATTTGCGAATATGTCAGTGAGACAGGTATTAAAAATGTGACGCTGACAGGGGGAGAGCCTTTATTACAGAAGGATATTAGAAGTTTAGTAGAAAAGTTATTGAATAAATCGGACATCAGAGTAGAGATAGAAACTAATGGGGCTGTTGATATTGCTCCCCTTGCCAATGCATTTTCAAAAGAAAAACTTAGCCTTACTATGGATTACAAGCTGCCATCCAGCGGCTGTGAGGAGAAAATGATTCTCTCCAATATGGAAGCTCTAAGAAAGCAGGACACAGTCAAGTTTGTTTCGGGCAGTGTCAAAGATTTGGAATGTGCAGAGAAAATAATTGGAAAATTTCATCTGACAGAAAGGTGCCAGGTATTCATAAGTCCAGTATTTGGTTCAATTGAGCAGTGGAAATCGTGAATTTCATGACCAGTAAAGGATGAATGACGTGCGTCTTCAGATTCAGATGCACAAGGTAATCTGGAACCCAGAGGAAAGGGGCGTATAATGATAGATACGAAAGCGATTGAGGAGCATATTAGAGGGATTCTTGTTGCGTTGGGCGACGACCCCGAGAGGGAGGGCTTAAAGGATACACCAAAGCGAGTCGCGAAGATGTACGAGGAGGTCTTTCTTGGGATGAATTACTCCAATCATGAAATTGCGCAGATGTTTGATAAGACATTTGAGGATGGAATTGAGGAGCTTGATGCTTCAAAGGTTGTAGTTATGAAGGACATCGATCTGTTTTCTTACTGCGAGCACCATATGGCACTTATGTATGACATGAAGGCCACAGTTGCGTACATTCCTAATGGGAAGGTTATAGGCTTATCAAAAATTGCAAGAATATGCGATATGGTTGGAAGAAGACTGCAGCTACAGGAAAGAATTGGTCAGGATATTGCGGATATTATGGCAGAGATAACAGGAAGTGAAGATGTTGCTGTAGTGCTTGAAGGGTATCACAGTTGTGTGTCGGCAAGAGGAATTAAGAAAAACAACACGAGAACAATGACTGTAGAGCTAAGAGGAAGTTTTAAAGACGATGCAGCATTACAAATGTATCTAAGATAGGGAGGAAGTTATGAAAGCATTAGTATTATCAAGTGGTGGCGTGGATTCCACTACGGCACTGGCATTGGCAGTGAGCGATATGGAAGGACAATGTAATTGCTCTGTCAGTTTCTTATGGACAGAAGCACGATAAAGAAATTCAGGCGGCAAAGGCTGTTTCTGCATTTTACGGAGTTGAGCAGTTATTCTTGGACCTGAGTAAGATTTTTCAATATAGCAACTGCTCTTTATTGCAGCAGTCTACAGAGGAAATTCCAGAGGAGAGCTATGCCAAGCAGATTGAAAAGACGGAGGGCGAAAAGCTGTAAGCACCTATGTGCCATTTCGAAATGGACTGTTTCTTTCATCGGCGGCAAGCATTGCACTAAGCAAGGACTGCAGAGTGATTCTTTATGGCGCACATGCAGATGATTCCGCCGGTTTTGCCTACCCAGACTGTTCACCGGTGTTTAATGATGCTATGAATCAGGCGATTTTTGAGGGCTCAGGACATCAGTTAAAGGTGGAGGCGCCATTTGTGAATATGACTAAGGCGGAGGTGGTGAAGATGGGCTTAGATCTTAACGTACCATACGAGCTTACCTGGTCCTGCTATGAAGGGAAAGATGAGCCTTGCGGCAAATGTGGAACCTGTATCGACAGAGCGGCTGCATTTGCAGCAAATGGGGTAAGTGACCCTGCAATAAAATAGAAATTGGAGAAAGCTATGAGAGAAAAAGAGAATTTAACATTATTAGGCAACCAGCAGAATAATTACGAGACAGATTACAACCCTGACCTGCTTGAAACATTTGTAAACAAACATCCAGAAAATGACTATTTCGTGAAGTTTAACTGTCCGGAATTCACAAGTCTCTGTCCAATTACAGGACAGCCTGATTTCGCAAACATTATTATTTCGTATGTCCCAGGCGAGAGAATGGTGGAAAGCAAGAGCTTAAAGCTGTACCTGTTTTCTTTCCGTAATCATGGCGATTTTCACGAGGATTGCGTGAACGTGAACTATGAAGGATTTGATTAAGTTGATGGAACCAAAATATATTGAAGTGTGGGGCAAATTCACACCTCGTGGCGGAATCTCCATTGATCCATACTGCAATTATGGAAAGCCAGGAACTAAGTGGGAAGATGTGGCATTTAACCGTATGGCAAATCATGATATGTATCCGGAGAAGGTGGATAATAGGTAAGGAAAGCCATCTGTCAGATTTCCTCATAGCTCTTGCTACTTCCTTCGATTGCTTTCAATAACTCTTTAATATCCAGTTTGTCAGCAATTGCTTCGTTAGATGTACCCTCAGATTTGGTTTGTTATTTAAAGTGAATTATACTAGTTACCCAAAACTAAGTGCTTACATTCAATCAACCACAAGTTAACTTTATAAACAAAAATCAACGTCAAATCCATTGTGAGTCTGGGTGAAGTGAGTATAATATAATCATAAACACTTAATCAAAGGAGTAGATTATATGAATATATTAGAAATCAAGAATTTTTCAAAGACCTACAAGGGTAATAAAAAGGCGGTTGATAATTTAAGCATTACGGTGGAGGCTGGAGACATTTATGGCTTTATTGGACACAATGGTGCAGGTAAGAGTACTACTATCAAATCGGTAGTGGGAGTGTTAGAATTTACTGAGGGAGAGATTTATATTGATGGATATTCGGTAAAAAGGAGCCTATGGAATGTAAGAGTATAACGGCATATATTCCAGATAATCCAGATATATATGAATTTCTTACAGGTATTCAGTATCTTAATTTTGTTGCAGATATATTCGGGATTGAACAGAGTGTCAGACAGGAAAGAATTAAAACTTATGGAGATCTTTTTGGAATTACAGAGAATCTTGGCGATTTGATTTCGTCTTATTCCCATGGTATGAAGCAGAAGGTGGCTATTATTTCTGCGTTAGTTCATGAGCCAAAGCTGTTGGTTCTTGATGAACCATTTGTTGGACTTGATCCTAAGGCTGCACTTGATTTAAAAAATATTATGAAGGAGCTGTGCAGACAGGGAAGTGCAATATTCTTTTCTACTCATGTGCTTGAGGTGGCTCAGAAGCTTTGCAATAAGATTGCAATTATTAAGGATGGTAAGCTTGTTACTTCAGGAAATATGGAAGAGGTAGTTAAGAATCAGTCCTTGGAGGATCTATTTATGGAGGTGACGACGGATGACAAATAATCTTTTATCACTTCTTAAAACAGAGTTTCTAAACAGGTTCAGATTAGGAACTATTAGAAATGAAAGAAACAAAAAGGTTAAATACAGATACATAGCAATGGGTGTTTTATACATTTTCCTCGCAATTGTTCTGGCAGGTTACTGCTTTGCAATTTCATATGGCTACAGCTATCTTGGGATGTCCTATGTGGTTCCTGGCTATGCACTTATGATTACCTCTATTGTTATTTTGTTCTTCACATTTTTAAAAACCAATGGAATTCTTTTTAGCACAAGAGATTATGATATGCTTACAGCATTTCCTATAAAGACGAGGACAATTATTGCGTCGAAGTTTCTTTCTATGTATATTAACAATCTTGCATTTGCGGTGGTAGTAATGGTGCCAATGGCAGTGGGCTATGAAATGTGGAATGGCTTTAATGCAGGAACCGTGGTTTTCTGGTTCCTTGGAATATTGTTCGCACCACTGCTACCTATGACAATAGCCGCCACTGTGGGAATGGCAATATTAGCCATTGGCGCAGGCTTTAAACACAAAGCGGCAGTTCAGCTTATTATTACGGTGATTTTGTTTTTGGGCATAATGTTTGGAAGCTTCTGGCTCAATCAAAATGCTATGGCTGATGAAGCATGATGCTTGCAATGCTTACTGATATGGGTGCATTTATTTCTGGAATAATTCATAAAATATATCCAGTGTCATTGTGGTTTGACAATGGCGTTGTCTATGGAAATGCCCAGTATATTCTTTTATTTATTGGATTTTCGGTAGCTGTATATGCGGTATTTTTAGGTTTTTGTGCAAAGTTTTATGGAAAGATAAATTCTGCACTTAAGTCACATCAGGCATCATCTAACTATAAGGTTGGTCAGTTAAAGAAAAGCTCGGTGCTTACTGCACTGGCGTACAAGGAAGCAAAGAGATTTACTTCCTCATCTGTATATATGCTTAATATAGGAATGGGGCTTATATTGGCTCTTATTGCCTCGGTTGCCAGTGCATTTTGGGGCGTTGATAAGCTGATTTCTAATGTTGATGGGGTAAATGCAAAGGACATGGCAGCACTTTTGCCAGTCATTTCAAATGTTGTACCATTTGGAATTGCTATGGTTGTAAATATGTGCAACACCTGTGCGGTGTCACTTTCCTTAGAGGGAAGAAATCTCTGGGTAGTGGAAAGTCTGCCTATTAGTAAAAGGACTCTTTATAAAGGAAAGATGCTTTTTAACATATGTATGGTGCTGCCAGTTTCCCTTATATGCAGCGTTATATTTATAATTTCCCTTCGTGTAAATGTAGTGAAAGCCCTGTTGTATATTGTATTTGCGGTGGCTTCGGTAACATTTTCAACGGTATTCGGAATGTTTATCAATATATGCTTCCCTAATTACCAATGGGAAAATGAGGTTGTAGTTGTAAAGCAGGGAATGTCCTCTATGATTGGAATATTCTCCAGTATTATAATCTACCTTTCCATGGCTGCGGGAACATTTTACCTGTCAGGAAATCTTGGCGGAGAGCTTAGTATACTTATGTTTAGTGGAATTCTTGCGGCACTTGCGGCAGTGCTTTATGGACGATGCAAGCAGGTTAGTGTGTATGCAAAGGAAGGCAAAATATGGCTGAGATAAATATAGCAAAGCAGCTTTGGCTGCTCGTCATGAAAAGAAAATTACACAGGAGGAGCTTGCCAGCTATGTTGGTGTTTCCAAGGCGGCGGTGTCGAAGTGGGAAAGTGGTGTGAGTTTTCCGGATATTACGCTGCTTCCTAAGCTGGCTACTTATTTTAACGTGTCCATTGATGAGCTGATAGGCTACGAGCCTCAACTTACGAGAGAGCAGATTAAGGAGCTTTACTGTCAGCTAAAGAATATATTTGCTAATGAAAAGTTCGAGGTGGCAATGGCGGAATGCAGAGAGTTGGAGAAGAAATACTATTCCTGCTTTCCATTCCTGTTACAGATGGCAATTCTTTACTTAAATCATGCAACACTTTCTGATGTGCCGGCACACATTTATGAGCATTGTATTGAGCTTACACAAAGGATTAGAAGTCTTTCGGAGGACGTGAATGATGCAAAGGATGCTCTCACATTGGAAGCCTCCTGTTATCTGCTTCTTGGTGAGCCGATGAAGGTAATGGACCTAATTGATGAGAAGCTGCATCCAATCAGCCGCGATACAGAGCTGCTGGCACAGGTCTATCAGGGTATTGGCAATATACAGGGTGCTATAGATGCATATCAGGTTGCGATGTATCAGCATCTGCTGTTTCTTATCTGCGATTCAGCACCATTAGCCTGTTAATGCGGCTGACATTACGAAGGCCGAGCAGATAATTACCAGAGCCATTGACTGTATAGACATTTATAATATGGATGAGCTTCATCCCAATACAACGGCAGGAATATATATTACTGGTGCTCAGATTTACTGTATGCATGGAGAAAATGCTAAGGCACTTGACATGCTTGAGCGTTACACATATATATGCGAGCATTGCTTCTTTCCGCTTGTGCTTCATGGCGATGCATTTTTTGACAGAATTGATGAGTGGTTTCTACAATTTGACCTTGGAAATCAGGCACCCCCGTTCAGAAAAGCTTATAGTTTCCAGCATGGTAGAGGCAGTAGAGAAAAATCCCGCATTTGCTGGACTTATGGATGAAAAAGGTATAATGGGGTTGTGAAGAGACTGAAGGGGATTGGTGAGAAATATTAGCCGATAAGTGAGAAAATGATGATGAGTAAAAGAACAAGGCAAATGAAACAAAAGGAGCAAATATGGAATCAGATATCATTAAAATCAGCCATCTGAATAAAAGCTTTGGCGAAGTAAAAGCGGTAAGTGATTTGAGCTTTCGTGTGAAAAAAGGAGAATTGTTTGCGTTTCTTGGAGTAAACGGTGCAGGGAAAAGTACAACCATTTCTATTCTCTGCGGACTGCTGAAAAAAGACAGTGGAATGGTTCGGGTAAACGGAATAGAAACTGACAAAGCCGGCGCACAGACAAAAAGGATGCTTGGTGTTGTATTTCAGGATAGCGTACTTGATAAACCGCTTACGGTGAAAGAAAACCTAAAGAGCAGAGCTGCTTTGTACGGCATTACAGGAAATGCCTTTGATAAGAGATTACAGGAGCTGGTCGAGATTTTGGATTTTGACGAGTTTTTAAACAGACCTGTAGGTAAGCTGTCGGGAGGTCAGAGAAGAAGAATTGATATTGCCCGTGCATTATTGCACAGACCGGAGATTTTGATTCTTGACGAGCCTACTACAGGGCTTGATCCGCAAACAAGGCAGTTAATCTGGAATGTTATCGAGAAGCTTCAGAAAACAGAAAATATGACAGTATTTCTGACTACACACTATATGGAAGAGGCTGCTAATGCCGGGTATGTTGTAATTCTTGACAAAGGAAGTATTGCAGCGGAAGGGACACCGTTTGAACTTAAAAATGATTATGTACAGGATATCGTGTCTGTTTATGGTATTTCCGAAGATGAAATAAAGTCATTGAACAGAGAATATAAAAAATACGTGACGGATATCAGATAAAAGTAAGAAATACGAAGGAAGCTACGAAGCTTATTGTAGAGCATCAGGACTTATTCACAGATTATGAAGTAGTAAAAGGCGGTATGGATGATGTATTTCTTGCAGTCACAGGAAAAAGGCTTGGAGGTGAGCATTGATGAGAACAGTATTGGCATTAATGAACAGGAACAGGAAACTGTTTTTTAAAGATAAAGGTATGCTGTTTACGTCAATGATCACACCCGTCATTCTGATTGTTCTGTACGCTACGTTTCTTGCAAAGGTTTTCAGAGATTCTTTTACAGCGGCGATTCCGGATATGATCACGATTTCGGATAAGCTCATCAATGGAACCGTGGCGGCACAGCTGACAGCATCACTTATGGCAGTGAGCTGTATCACTGTAACATTTTGTGTGAATCTGACTATGGTGCAGGACAAGGCAAATGGAACAAGGAAGGATTTTAATGTTTCGCCTGTCAGCAAGGGAAAAATATATTTGGGATATTTTCTGTCAACAGTAGCTAATTCATTGATGGTTAATACACTTGCGTTTGTATTATGTCTGGGATATCTGCTTAAAATGGGATGGTATCTGAATGCAGCAGATGTATTATGGGTTTTATTTGATATGATATTGCTCGTCCTGTTTGGAAGTACGCTTTCAAGTATCATTAGCTTTCCATTGACAACACAGGGACAGCTTTCGGCTGTAGGTACAATTGTCAGCGCAGGATATGGTTTTATATGTGGTGCTTATATGCCGATTTCAAATTTTGGTTCAGGTCTTCAGAAGGCACTGTCTTATCTTCCGAGTACATATGCCACTTCATTGATTAAGAATCATATGCTTCACGGAGTTTTCAGGGAGATGGAGAGAAAACATTATCCGGATGAAATGGTTGAAGCGATAAGAGACACTCTTGATTGCAATCCGGTATTTCATGGAAATGTGGTAAGTGTAAATCAGATGATTGGCATTATGATGGGAAGTATAGCTGTATTTGGAATTATTTACTATGTGGTTACATTGCTGCCAGATGGTGAAGACAGAGATAACCGTTACAAGCACTCTGATTTGGTTGCATTACAGTGGGGAAGGAGGCATCTGTTATGCCACAGATGAGAAAATGGGCTGATGAAGCAACTTGTGTTGTAATCTGAAATATGTGGAAATATCACAAAAAGCGAATGAGAATTTTGTGGTGGGTTACACGTTTAACTAAAGTAGAAACTCTTCACAGCAATTCTAACTGAAAGCAGCAGTATAGATATTGTATATGTACGGTAAGTGTGGGATGAAGTATCTATATGAAACGGATGTGTTTTATAAAATCGGAAGTTGAAGGAGAAATTTATGCAATGAAAGAGAAAATATCTACCAACAAAATATTGGCTTCGACATCACTTGTGTTTGGTATACTCTCATTATTTTCATTTGTGCTTTACTTTTACAGTGCAAATCATGCACCGTATACCTATATTGATGTCATATTTTGGGGACCATTATGCTCGTTTATTGGTATCGTGATTTCTATTATTACACGAAAGACTCGAAAAATACATCCTGTGCTATGGATATCAGGGATTATTAGTTGCATGCTTGGTTTTATTGTATGTATGTTTGTTTTTAGTATGCTGATAGTGCTAATGGCAGCTAAATAGGTATTAAAACCACGAGATGTTTCCCATTATTGGAGCAGGCGGAGTGTCCGAATCTATAGAAGCTGCAAATATAGATAATCAGAAGAATACATTGAAAAATTTGCTGCATTCAATTGCTGGTTTCACTATTTTACAGGGGTAAACATGGTAATTTATACGATTACCGATTGGATGGAGGCTTCTTATCCGTCCTCCACTACATTGTTGGTATTGAGTGTAATGCCTGCTTTGATCGAGCAAATCCAGTGCAGACTGTCTGGCATTACAGCGAAACGAATTATAAAGATTGTGGCAATCGCTTTTTCGGCATTTATGGTGATTGGAGATTGGTTTCCGGAGTACATTGGTTCACGGATATCGTAGGTGGTGTCCTGTTAAGTGCCGGATTGTTTA
>ENA-OQDF01000699-OQDF01000699.1-human-gut-metagenome-genome-assembly--contig:-NODE-699-length-14150-cov-2.586893_pt1 | contig 14150 bp, 17 predicted proteins | sample MGYA00242769_ERZ504597 | MGnify/ENA primary metagenome ERZ504597 (study PRJEB26092, sample SAMD00036305) | human gut metagenome | host: Homo sapiens | study: EMG produced TPA metagenomics assembly of...
TATCCGCGCAAGATCTAAGAAACAGGCGTATCCGCCGATATTTTGTCTGCCGCCTAAAGCGGTCTGAAGCACGTGACTTTAGTCATGTGAGGTTCACTTTATGTATGATTTTTACTTCCAGCTTTTCAGTTTGTCCGCTTCCGGAGTCTGCAGCAGAATTTCTTTACAGTCCAAAAGAGAAGGACTCACATAATCACAAAATGGAAAAAGCTCTTTTGTATACGGTGTCAGATCCGGGATCATGCAGGAGATGGCACCAGCTGCACGCGCGGCCTTCAGACCATTGATGCTGTCTTCGGCTACCATGCATGCAGCAATCGGAACTTTCAGAAGAGACGCTGCTTTTAAGAAAATTTCCGGATCTGGCTTGCTGTTGATTACCTCATCCCCGCAGACTGAAGCATCGATATACTGGTCAATGCCAGACTGTTTCCAATAGTCTTCCGCAACGCGCCGCGTTGTAGAAGTAGCAACAGCAACCTTGATCGAATGCTCTTTGAGCCAGGAAAGAAACTCATGAAGTCCTGGTTTTTCCGGGACACCGTTGCGTCGAATATAATCGTTTAGATACGCCGTGCGGATTGCGCGTCCTTCATCGTATGTCACCTGTCCGTGAAACCACTCCTCAAACAGCTTTCTGCTCCGCGGAAGCGCACTGCCGCGCATCTGCGAAAGATGTTCCTCCGTGAGCGTAAAATTCAGCTCCCGGGCAGCTTTTTGCCAGCCCTCTTTCATTACAATCTCGGTGTCAAACAGGATACCATCCATATCGAATAATACTGCCTTTATCATAAACATGACCTCCAAAGCACTTCTGTATTTTCAGTTGCTTAAAAACTATGTTCAGTATACGAAAAATCCAGAAAAAAGACAAGCCCATGAGACAAACAGAAGACCACAAATTATACTTGACTTCAACCTAGCTTGAAGTGATATGCTGTCAAAAAATGACAAATCAGGAGGAATGACAAAATGGAAAAGTCAACGGTTTATTTTACCGACTTTCGATGTCCGGTTGGAACGAGTCAGCTTGACAAGCTGAAAAAGCTCTGTATTGCTGCTGGCATCAAAGACATTGATATGGAAGGCAAATTCGTCGCAATCAAAATGCATTTTGGCGAACTGGGAAACATGGCGTTTCTTCGTCCGAATTATGCGAAAGTGGTTGCAGATCTCTGTAAAGAGCAGGGAGGCCTTCCGTTTCTGACAGACTGCAATACGTTATATCCGGGCAGCAGAAAAAATGCCCTGGAGCATCTTGACTGTGCGAATCTGAATGGATTCAATACCATTACCACAGGATGCCAGATTATCATCGGAGATGGAGTGCGAGGAACCGATGAAATCGAAGTTCCGGTTGTCAACGGAGAATATTGCAAAACAGCATTGATTGGTCATGCAATCATGGACGCAGATATTTTTATCAGTCTGAGCCACTTCAAAGGCCATGAAGCAACGGGCTTTGGCGGTGCACTGAAAAATATCGGTATGGGATGCGGAAGCCGCGCCGGAAAGATGCAGCAGCATGCCAGTGGAAAACCGGCAATCAATACGGAGGTCTGTCGTGGCTGCCACCGCTGCGCAAAAGAATGCGGAAGTGACGCGATTTCCTATGTAGATAAAAAAGCAGTCATTGACTATGATAAATGTAAAGGCTGTGGCCGCTGCATCGGTGCCTGCAGCTTTGATGCGGTTTATAATCCAAACAGCAGTGCAAACGAGCTTCTTGACCGGAAAATGGCAGAGTATGCGCAGGCTGTCTGCCATGGACGTCCGTGCTTCCATATCTCGCTGGTACAGGATATCAGCGAACTGTGACTGCCATGGGGAGAACGATGCTCCGATCCTGCCGGATATCGGAATGTTTGCAAGCTTCGACCCGGTTGCCATTGACCAGGCGTGTGCCGATGCCTGCCTGAAGGCAACTCCGATCGAAAACAGTCAGCTTGGCGAGCATCTTGCAGAGCCGGGATGCATTGCCACCACGATCATTTCAAGGATTCCAATCCGAATATTGAATGGCAGGCAACCCTTGACCAGGCAGAGAAAATTGGTCTTGGTACGAGACAGTATGAACTGAAACGTATCAAATAATAATACAAAAAAATGCTTTAGGGCAGATGAACAACAGCGGAAAGCTCCAGCTTCTCGAATGAAAAATCAACGAGAAGCTGGAGCCTTTTAAGGCCAGATTGTATTTTCTTCAGAAATAACAACGGTTTTTTTCATCCATTTGCGTGATCGCCACCGGATCAGATAATTTACACCACGGAACGCCTCATCCATGCCAAAAGCGATCCAGCATCCGAATAATCCGAATCCCATTTTACACCAAGCAGATAGGAGAAGAATACACTCATCAGCCAGCAGGAGAGAATGGAAACACCCATAGGGAAAACCACATCGCCTGCTCCGCGCAAGGAATTTTCCTCAATGTGATTAAAGCCTCGAAAAATTTCCACGAAAATATCAAAAAACAAAATGGTATGTCCGATCGAAAGGATCGCAGGATCGTCTGTAAAGATCCGCAGCAGCACGGAACCAAAGCAGGCAAGGAGCGTGGATAGGCAGGCATTCAGCAAAATTGTGATTTTTAAATTCTGCAAATTCAGCTGATAAGCCTGTTCGTATTTTCCGGCGCCGGTAAGCCAGCTGATCAGCAACGAGGTCGAAAGACCAAGGGAGAGGCCTAGGACATACACGTAAAAAACAAGTGTGGAAACATAAATTTTGGCGGAAACAGCCTGCACACCGACAAGTGCAATAATGGAGGTTGTCACTACCTGGGATACAGAATAGGAAAGCGTACTGATACCGCCTGGAATTCCGATTTGAAGCACTTTTGGTAAAATCCGGAAACTGCTGCGTATGGACTTATGACGGAAGTCAAGGCCAAGCGGAAGAACCAGGAGCAGCAGAAGCATGGTAAAAGCGGCACAGCCCTCACTGAAGGCATAGGCACAGGCAATCCCTTCTACGCCGTGAAGCGGCAGTTCGACCGGCTGAAAGACGATCAGATAATTTAAAAGGGCATTCAGCGCATTCATTCCAAGGGTAACAAATACCGATATTTTGGGCTTTCCATAGCTTTTAAATATGGCACTGCAGATGGACACGAACGCGGCAAAAAAGGAAACACGAATGCAGATTCTCAGGTAAGAAGAGGCATATGTTAATACCTGGCCGGATAAATTCATCTGCCGCATCAGGGGCATGGAAAAGAACGAAGTGTAGCACCAAGGAGAACGCTTAACCCGGCACCTGCAAACAGCGCACAGAAAGCAGCATCGGATGCATTTTTTCCTTTTTGGCACCAAGATTCTGGCTGATTACGATGGACGCACCGGTACTGATTACGGAATAGAAATTCAGAATCATGCCCATAAACTGTCCGGCGGAACCAACGGCAGCAACTGCTTCATCGGAATAAAAGGACAAAGTAAAAGTATTGACGGTGCTCATCAGATTCATCAAAAACATTTCCAGAAACAGGGGAAGAAAAATCTTTGGGAGAGTCATCGTTCCCTGTGGCGTTTCTACTTTGCCCAGATCTGGATTGTAAAAGGATTTCCACATAAAGTCTGTCGTTACTCCTTTCAGAAAATAGTAACAGAATTGGATTTTAGCAGTTCTGAAGAAACCTGCACGGTAACCGGGTGATCTGCAAAAGAGCGGCGGACATAGAAAATCAGTCGTCCATGGTACAACCGGCGGCAGGAAGAAGCATACTCGGTGCAGTCTGCAGCATTTCCGTTTTCAATTCCAAGAAGGACGCCTCCGTCTGTCGTTACCTGAACCATGGAGGAATCTCCGAAGCAGAAAGCACCATCTCTGTCGGCGGCATAAACTTCGAACTGCAGAAGCGGATTTTCCGGTAAAACAGCGGAATTTTCTTTGGACGGCTTCCAGGGTCGGATCTGCAGGGCACAAGGCATAGAAGTCGTTTTCAGCTCATCCTTTGCTTCAAAAGTACAGGAAGCCCCGCCCTTTTGTGCCGCAAGCTTTCCAGAAGCAAGAACCATCAGCGTGCCCGGCTGAAAGGGAACGATCCAGCGAATCGAATCTTCAGTATAGGAAGCCTCCTTTTTGCCGAGACTGATTCCGTTTAAGAATAATTCCGCTTCGGAAAGGTTTGTGTAGCAGCGGACTTCGATATCTTCTCCATCACAGTAATTCCAGCTTTCGAATAATGGCTGCCAGCTTTCTCTCATGGAGTCTGCCCGCTGTGTGGAAAGATGGCACATCGGTTTGGATGACCAGAAGCTCATCCGCCGGTAAAACCCGGATTTTTCAAAGCCAGCCATCGTAAGAAGCCCGGCTTCAGAAGCTCGAAGCGGCCATCCGTGTGCCTCTCCCATATAATCAATGCCTGTCCAGAGAAACTGTCCGCTGATATATTCGTTTTCGGTTTACCGCATGCCAGGCAGCAAGATCATGTCCGTTTTCGCTGCCTAAAAATGGGAGCGAAGGAAAATCACAGTGGCTTTCCTCGTATAAATGTTCTTTATAATTGTATCCGGCAACATCGAGGGCATCCAGAAAACCGATCTTTGCAGAGAGCTCCGGAAAAGCGGCAGCCAGTGTAACCGGGCGCGTAGGATCCACTGCGCGTACTTCGTAAGCAAGCATGGAAGCCAGTGCTTTTAATCGCTCTGCATTCGGCCGATCCGGATTGTATACGCGCTCTGCGGCAGGCTTGTTTGCATCATTGTTTCCGGTCATGGTCTGAAACAGAGGATGGCAGTAAGGATCATTTGGATAATCAATTTCATTTCCAATGCTCCAGAGAATTACACTTGGATGATTTCGGTCGCGCAATACCATAGCAGACAGATCTTCTTTCTGGTACTGAGGAAAGTACTTGTAATATCCCTGATGCTTTGGAGGATAAACATTATGACCGGTAGACCATTTGTTTTTTGGCCCTTCCCACTCATCAAATGCTTCATCCATAACAAGAAAGCCCATTTCATCACATAGATCGTACAGTTCCGGCATATGCGGATTATGGCTCATACGGATGGCATTGCAGCCCATTTCTTTGAGCTTTTCAAGGCGGCGTATCCAGATTTCTTTTGTAACGGCGGCACCGAGTGCACCGGCATCGTGGTGAACGCAGACCCCCTTAATTTTCATGGGGATTTCATTCAGAAAGATCCATAATCGGCATCAAAACGGAAGGTGCGGATACCTACACGGAACTTGTCTGCAAGAAAGGCGGAGTCATCCTTGGCTTTGTGGAGCCATGTTTCGAGTGTATATAAAGATGGATGTTTCGGAGACCACAGTGTTGGCTGTGCTACCGTTCCTTCAGTCTTTAGTTTTGCGGTTTCTCCAGGAAGAAGAGTGGCTCTCTGCTCGGCGAAAACACCGTGTTTCCATTTTGATCACGCAGATACTGGACCAGTGAAAAAGAGGTTTCCTGATCTTCCATATTACAGATCTCTGTTGTGATAGAAAGATCCGCTGAGATTTTATCTGCCCTGTTTATGGAAAAGCAGGTGCCATATGGTGTAACGTGAAGAAGATCTGTAACAAGGAGCGTTACCTTTCTTGTGATTCCGGAACCGGTAAACCATCGGGAATCTGAAATCTCTGTCCGGTCTACACGGACGCTGATTTCATTGATACCATCTGTACCAAAAACAGCCTGGGATGTTATGTCATAGAAAAAAGGTGTGTATCCATTGGGATGAAAGCGTGATAATAACTGTTGAACCAGACCTGGCTTTCTTTGTAGACACCGTCAAACAGCAGCACGATGCGTTTTCCACGATACTTCTCAGGCAGGGAAAAGGTTCCACGATACCATCCGATGCCGCCGGCTGCATATCCGGTGCCGCTGGAATAGGATCTGGAAAATGGCATTGCAACAGACCAGTCATGTGGAAGCTCGACAGCTGTCCAGCCAGTATCATCATAGTCTTTTTTCCAGGCATCCGGCTCTTCGCCATAGTGAAATTTCCAGGAATGATGGAGATAAATTGTTTGGGTATTCATAGATTTATAACCTCCTGTTTTTATCATGATATTTCAATTTTTATACGTTCCTATGGTTTTTATTATAAAGAGTTCATCTGAAAAATCCATGGAAAAGAGAGGGATTTTTTGTAAAATAGCGACTTTAGGATTGACTTTTACGTGCAAAAAGTCTATCCTTGAATTTGAAATGAAAAGGGTTTCAAAAAATTGGAATAGAGTAAGAGTTTCAAGAGGGCGATTTATGAAAAAAGAAAAAAACATTTATACTATTGCAAAAGAAGCAGGCGTTTCGCCGGCGACGGTGTCTCGGGTCATGACGAAAAATGCCCGGGTAAGCGAGGAAAAAAGAAAAAAAGTGGAGGAAATCATACAAAAATATGATTATCGCCCCAATGCGCTAGCACAGGGGCTGACAAATGCAAGAACAAAAATCATTGGCATTCTTGCAGCGGATATGATGAATCCCTTTTATGCACAGCTTGTGGACGAATGCGTAAAGGAAATTGGTGCAAGTGGATATGTTCCCATGATATTTTCATCTCAGAGCAGTTATGAAATGGAAGAACAGTATTTGCAGAAGATGTTTGACCTGCGTGTGGATGCAATTATTTTAATGGGAGGAAAATCAGACCAGCTCGTTACAGATTTGGAATATGTGGATTTGCTTGATCGAATCACAGACACTACACCGATTATTACAACTGGAAAAATAGAAGGATCTCTTTGTTATCAGGTATGCATTGATGAAATGGCGAGTGTAGACCTTGCCATGGAGCATCTTTTTCGCTTGGCCATCGGCATATTGCACTGATCGGCGGGAAAATCACATCCGGTCAACATATGATAAACGAATGCGGTATCGTATGCTGCTTCGTAAAAATGGAATCACATACAGAGAACGCTATGTAACGGATTCGGATTACAACATCGAAGGGGGGTACCAGTGTATGGAAAAACTCTTTCAGGAAAATCGTACGATGCCGACTGCCGTAATTGCAATCAATGATTTCAGCGCAATCGGAATTCTTCGGTGTATTGAGGAACATCATTTGTCTGTTCCGCAGGATATATCGCTTGTCAGCTTTGACGGAACCTTTCTGTCAGATATTGTTAACCCGAAGCTTACCAGCGTTTGCTATGATTATGCTTCTTTTGGAAAAATGCTGGCTGCGTCTGCGGTAAAACTTCTTTCAGGAGAAGAGATTCCGAAAATTCAGCAATGTGTGTCGCGTTTAATCGTACGCGAATCCACGATATTGCAATAATATCACATTATCGATTCAGAAGCATGTAATTTCATATAGCCAGATAATTCTTCTCTTTGATTTTAAAAGACCATCAGAGAGAAGAATTTTTTTGCACTAATTTTGGAATGTTTGCAGACATGGTGATATTGATCCTGGAACAGATTTTGGCTTTTGTAAGAGAGATACCGACAGATCAAAATGGCGGTAAATAGCGCGTTTTCAGAAAGAAAAAAGTGGATATACATAGAGGAATAAAGGGGTGATTTGTCAAATTGTCAACTAATTCAGATGGCTTTAAAAAAAAGAAAGCAAATTATACAAAAAACAAGTTGACAAATCAAAGCGGAAGGAGTATAGTACGAAATATGAAAAGGGTTTCACGAAAGTGCCAATTAAAAAGATATGTGATTTGGAAAGATGTATAAGTTAAGTGCTTTTTAGATGGAATTATCGTTATAATATACAGGAAAAGCAGTAAAAGCAAAGATACATTCATCATGATCACTTTTATTTTTGGAAAAATGTGAAAACGGTTTCATATAAAGGCTGCAAATTATGTGCAGACAAATTTTCACAAACTGCAAAATAGGAGGAACGCAACGTGAAAGGAAAAAGGAACCAAACGACAGCAGCTCTTCCGGCTGTCCCCAGTAAAAAGAATCGAGCATGGAAGACTTTTCGCAACAACAAAACACTTCTTCTGATGTGTTTGCCAGCAGTCATCTTTTTTATCGTGTTTAACTATTGCCCATTGCCGGGCGTATGGATTGCATTCACGAGTTACAATTTTCGGGATGGTATTTTTGGAAGCCCTTTTGTAGGATTATCAAACTTTGAATTTTTGATTTCTTCCGGTGAATTGTGGACTTTAACGAAAAATACAATTTTATACAATCTGGTTTTTATTCTTCTTGGAAATGTTTTTCAGATCGTAATTGCTCTTATGCTGAATGAAATCAGAAGTAAATTTTTTAAAAAGGTATCACAGACAATCATGTTCCTTCCGTATTTTATTTCTGCTGTACTGATTGGGCGATCGCATTTAATATTCTGAATTATGACACGGGTGCATTAAATGCACTTCTTCGTGAAACGGGTGCTGACCCAATACAGATTACAGCAAAGCTGGTTTATGGCCCTTCATCATTATTTTCTGTAACATGTGGCAGCAAACAGGTTATGGTTCTGTTGTTTATTTCGCGGCAATCTGCGGTATTGATTCCAGTATGGTAGAAGCAGCAGAGGTAGATGGCGCTACCAGCTGGCAGAGAATTCGTTACATCATTCTTCCTTCCCTGAAAGGAACCTTTATCATTCTGCTTCTGTTTGCGCTTGGCGGAATCATGAAAGGAAACTTTGGTTTGTTCTGGAACCTGACAGGTGGTGCGAATTCACAGTTGTTCCCGACAACTGATATCATTGAAACCTTTGTATACCGTACAATGACGACACAGAATAACTTTGCAACATCTTCTGCCGTAGGTTTGTATCAGTCTATTTTTGGATTTGTTCTGGTTATGTTCAGCAACTGGGTGGTAAAACGACTTGATCCGGACTATGCACTGTTTTAGGAGGAGAAGAAAATGAAAAATCGTAATAAAATCAAACTGGATCCAGGGACGCGAGCTTTACGAATTATCTCCTACGTATTGTGAGTATTTGGGCGCTCATCTGCTTACTTCCATTTATCCTGGTTATTTCTGCATTCTTTCAGTACCGAGAGTATTGTAGCGAAAGAGGGATTTGGGCTTTTACCCAAAGGGTTTACTCTGAGTGCATATGAACTGGTATTTCGTTCACCTAAAATGATTCTTGGCTCATACGGAGTTACCATTGCACTGACGGTATGCGGAACAGTTGTTGGTCTGTTTATCATTGCGATGACCGGTTATGCATTACAAAGAAAGGACTTTCCGTTTCGAAATGCATTGTCATTTTTTATTTACTTTACAACACTGTTTTCCGCCGGTATGGCACCAACCTATATCTGGGTTTCCAGGTACCTGAAATTAAACGGAAGTTATATGGCAGTATTTTTACAGCTGTTAATGTCTCCGTGGCTGATCATTCTGATGAAGAATTTTGCAAAATCGGTACCATATGAAATTACAGAATCCGGAAAAATTGACGGAGCGGGAGACTTTAAAATTTTCGTATCACTGATTTTCCCGATGTTAAAGCCGGCACTTGCAACGGTAGGACTTTTTCTGGCACTGGGATACTGGAATGAATGGTATCTTTCTTCTCTGTATCTGAACAGTTCTGTAACCTATAAACCATTACAGTACTACTTATATCAGATCATCAATACAGCAAATGCACTGAAAAACTCTGTAGCAGGTGCAAATGTCAGTGTGGCAGACCTTCCATCTAACACATTGAAAATGGCAACAGCAGTTGTTGCAACCGGACCGATCATCTTTCTGTATCCGTTTGTACAGAAATACTTTATCTCTGGTATTACAGTAGGCGCGGTCAAAGGCTGACCATGGAAAAAGTATGATGTGAGATTCCCCTGTGTTTTGATGGGGATTCACATAAAATTCCGAAAAAGCAGGAAAAGAAGGAGGACGCTATGAGAAAACGCGTAACAGGTAAAAGGCAGTAGCACTGGTAATGGCTTCCCTGATGATTGCAAGTATGGCAGGATGCGGAAGCAGTGGGTCCGAAAGCAGCGGATCCGGCAACACAAGCGTAAAGGAAGATGGAAGTATTGATACTTCCAAGCATGAAGTAATTAACATGCTGGTGCTGGGAAACAAACCGACCAATGGCAGACTGGAAGCCATGCTGGACAAACTGAATCCGATTTTGACGGAAAAAGTAAATGCAGAACTCGAGTTTACGTACATAGAATGGACAGACTGGCAGACACAGTATAATCTGAAGCTGTTGAGTGGAGACAGCAGTCTGGATTTGATTTGTACGGCAACGGACTGGCTGTACGGATGGGAAAATACAAAGAAGGGCGCATTTCTTCCACTTTCCGAGGATATGCTGAAAACATATGCGCCAAAGACCTGGGAACAGGTATCCGCAGACGGAGACTGGGATATCTGCAAATATAACGATGAAATTTATTTCATACCGGAAGATCACTATACACAGTATACGAACCATGGTATGTTCTATCGTGGAGACTGGGCAAAAGAAGCAGGTCTGGAAAATGGAAAAATTACAAAATTTGAAGATCTGACGACGTATTTCCAGTATATTAAAGATAATAAGGAAGATGTTATTCCGTGGGATATCGCTGGCAAAAACCAGACGGGAGGTATTCTTGGCGGCTATATTACTTCGAAAAAGGAATATACGGCATTCAATTGCGCCAGTGTTGGTATTTACACAGACTTCTGGGGTGTTATGCAGGACGATCCGACAACCGTTATGTCTCCGTATGTAGAGGATGACAGCTTTATGATGCGGCAGAGCTGATGAAAGAATGGAATGACATGGGTGTATGGAGAAAAGATGTCCTGAACTTTGACGGAGACACCAGAGAAGAGTTTTATGCCGAACAACCGGTGCGGATCAGCATCATGCCCAGACCTATTATTCTACGATTGTTCCGAATATGGAGAAGAAACAGCCGGGTTCCGATCCGCAGTTCTATTACTGGGGCGAAGAAAATCAGAACGTACAGCATCCGCTGAAAGAGCATGGTGCATGTGCTATCAGTGCAAACTCCACACATCCGGAACGCGCCCTGATGGTATATGATCTGTTAAGAAATGATGAAGAGTGCTATCGTCTGTTAAACTATGGTATTGAAGGTGAGGATTATATTGTAACAGAAGATGGCAAGCTGGGCAGACCAGATGGATTTGATTCCAGTACAGATGCCCTGGATTCCAATTTCTGGATGGGACGTAATGATGATCTGGAACTGCAGGATGAAAGCTGGTGGGATGGAACCGATGATCTGATCAGTTCGCTGGATAAAATCGGTTATGATTATCCATTTGAAAACCTGATTGTTGATACAACTGCAATTGAGGCAAAGCAGGCAGCACTGGCTAATGTTCTCGCAAAATATATCCCGCAGCTGGCATATGGTCAGGTAGATGATCCGAAGGCAACTGTCGATCAGATGAGAGAAGAACTGAAAGCGGCCGGTTATGACGATGTAAAGGCAGCAATTCAGAAAGATTTAGATGCTTTTGTAGAGGAAAATGGAACACCGGATTTCACAAGAGGTGAATAAAAAAGGTGTTCACTTGACCGTAGAACAAGAAAGGTTAGCGACAAAACCTGGCAGATAATTCTGTGATTTCATGATAAGCAAGATAAGGGAGATACCGGAAAAGACATGATGCCTCTGGTGTCTCCCTTTTGCGAGTCAAATGTTTCCGTTCCGGTCACGGGAAATTTGGCAGACATATTATTTTTAACATAAAAAAGATGGAAATTTCAGAAACAGGAGGAACTATGAAGACGTTTGAAGTAAAAGAAGATTTTTATCTGGACGGAAAGAAAGTAAAAATCATTTCCGGAGGTATGCATTATTTTCGTACTGTGCCGGAATACTGGCGCGACCGACTGGAAAAATTAAAAGCTCTGGGCTGCAATACGGTGGAAACGTATATTCCATGGAATCTTCACGAAAAAGAGAAAGGAAAGTTTGATTTTTCCGGAATTCTGGATATTACCAGATTTGTAAAACTGGCCCAGGAGCTTGGTTTGATGGTGATTCTCCGGCCATCTCCCTATATTTGTGCAGAATGGGAGTTTGGCGGATTGCCATACTGGCTGCTGAAGGAAGACGGCATGCGCCTTCGCTGTTTCTATCCGCCATTTCTACAACATGTGAAAGAATATTATGAAAAATTATTTGAAGTGATCGCACCGCTTCAGATTACACGGGGCGGTTCTGTTATTCTGATGCAGGTGGAAAATGAATATGGATATTTCGGAGATGACAAATCGTATCTGGATTACATGAAACAGCTGATGATTGACTGCGGCTGTGAAGTGCCGATGGTTACATCGGATGGTCCTTGGGGAGATGCTTTTGACTGCGGAAAAGTGGAAGGTGTTTTACAGACCGGAAATTTTGGTTCCAAAGGAAAAGAGCAGTTTGCCGTCATGAAAAAGAAAATCGGCGATAAACCGCTGATGTGTATGGAATTCTGGGTTGGATGGTTTGATAACTGGGGTGTAGAAACGCATCAGACCGGTGATTTAGAAGAACATGCAAAAGATCTGGACGAAATTCTTTCCGAGGGCCATGTGAATATCTACATGTTTGAAGGTGGAACCAATTTTGGTTTTACGAATGGATCCAATTACTATGATGAGCTGACACCGGATGTTACTTCTTATGATTATGATGCACTGCTGACGGAAGACGGTCAGATTACGGCGAAGTATACGGCATTCCAGAATGTAATCCGGAAATATACCGAAATTCCGGAAGTAAAACTTAGTACAGAAATTCGCAGAAAATCATATGGAAAACTTCGTGTCAAAAGAAGCACATCTTTATTCGGAAACAAAGACCGGATTAGTAAAGCGATGGAGAGTGTATACCCGGTGTCAATGGAAAAACTGGATCAGGGATACGGATATATTTTATACGAAAGCCAGTTGAAAGATGAAGGGCCATTGGAAACACTGCGGCTGTGGGGAGCTAACGACAGAGCTAACATTTTTGTGGATGAAATCCCAACTGTTACACTGTATGACAGAGAACTTCTTGATGAAATAAAATGGGAGGAGAATAAACCGGAAGGACAGAAACTTTCTATTTTGATGGAAAATATGGGAAGAGTAAATTTCGGTCCGAATCTCGAAAGACAGAGAAAAGGGATTGATGGAAGCGTACAGGTTAATGGTCATAATCACTATTATTGGAAAGAATATACGCTTCCGATGGAACATCTGGAACATCTTGATTTTACAATTCCATCCGTTCCTGGTACACCGGGATTTTATGAATTTAGCTTCGAAGCAGATGAGACGGGAGATACCTTCCTTGATTTTACCGGATGGGGAAAAGGTTGCATTCTTGTAAATGGATTTAATATTGGAAGATTCTGGGAAATTGGGCCACAGAAACGATTATATATTCCGGGTCCGATTTTAAAAAAAGGAACGAATACGATTCTGATTTTTGAAACAGAAGGAAAAGTGCCGGGAATCATTACACTCTGCGATGAACCGGATCTTGGCTAAAAGAATGAAGGAAAACATTTATTATCAGTATGACAGCAGTCAACTACCGGAAATTAGCCTGGCAGATACGGCGGTGATTGAACCGCCGTATATTCATAAAAGAAGAATGCCGTTGGAATACATTATTTATCTGGTGCGTCAGGGTGAGATGTTTCTTTTGGAGGATGGTGTACGGTATCATTTAACACCGGGGGATTTTTTAATTCTGGATCCGGATAAAATACATGTGGGGGAAAGAGCAACACATTGTGAATACCATTATATTCATTTCCATCAGAAATCCATAAAAAAAACAAGATGACAAATGAGCAGACAACTGAGATAATTTTAAGAAAGAGAACGCAGTCCATGCAAAGTGATTCCTGTACCCTTTCCGGACAGGAACGCGTCAGTCTTTCGCTTCTTGCGTTGCCCAAATATATGCATCTTTCCGACACTTCTTCTTATTCTGAAATTCTGCAGAAAATCAATGATGGAATTACCTGTCAGAAAAATCGTATGGAAGGTTATTACAATTTGTGTGCCTGTCAGATTTTGGAGATGATGATTTTGGTTTCCAGACAGTTTGTAACATCGCTTGCCCAGGAAAAACCGGAGTGGTCGGAAGCTACCGGAAAATATATGATCTTTTGGATTATCTGAATAACTGCTATCGCGAGCCAATTTCCGGAGTATTTGATTGAAGAGCAGCTTGGTGGAAACTTGATTATCGTAAAATTCGGATTTTTCGTCAGACAACAAGGAAAA
>ENA-OQDF01000700-OQDF01000700.1-human-gut-metagenome-genome-assembly--contig:-NODE-700-length-14150-cov-2.034586_pt1 | contig 14150 bp, 16 predicted proteins | sample MGYA00242769_ERZ504597 | MGnify/ENA primary metagenome ERZ504597 (study PRJEB26092, sample SAMD00036305) | human gut metagenome | host: Homo sapiens | study: EMG produced TPA metagenomics assembly of...
ATAAAACATGATCCACGTCAGAAATACCAACAGGGATCCAAATAAAATACACTCTTTTCGAAATGCCCTGCTGTCACTGATCAGCTTCCTGTCTGCCACGGTCCATACAGTTCCTGTTTTTCGATATCGTTTCCAATAAAGCAAAACCAGAACAACTGCCGTTATGATCAGAACAGCTGTATTTCCATAGATCAGTGGTTTCTTAGCACCTGCTTCGCTGGCCGCCCAGGAGATCATGTACGTTGTCCATCCAAATACCAGTGTTCCCATTCCAAAAGCGGCTGCCGCCAGAACCCATATCTGATTGCAGAAAGCTTTGTGCTGTCCGTGCCTGCTGCCTGCTTCCTGAGCGTTTTTTCCTGTAAACAGAAGAATTTCTGCCAGTTCTTTACCAGCCAGCAGGCTCAGTACTATATATATGATACCAAACATTATCCACCTCGTCATTAAATCTCGTACAGAATATATTACACTTTATACCTGCCAGAGCCTGTAAAATCGTTTTTCTCTGCTCATACGGATTTAGTATAACAAAGGAACTTTCATATAGCAAACAAACTTCCTGATTTTCACAATATTTACACTTTTTAGCTGTAACTTTTCCGGTTATCCACATGCAGATATGTATCAATTCCATCTGCCACTGCAGCCGCTACTCTTTGCTGATACAATTCTGTCTGCAATTTTCTGGCCTCTTCGGGATTGGTCAGGAAACCACATTCTACGATCACAAGCGTTCCGGGACTTCTTTTGAGCAGATAATAACTGGTATTTCCCTTGATTTCTCTTGGTCGGTCTATTTCCAGCTTTTCATTCAGGCTGCTTTGTACTGCCTCTGCAAGCTTCTTTCCTTCTACAGAACTTCATAATAAAAACCTGCGGTCCATGCACAGATGCATCCTGCTGATAGCTGTTCTGGTGAATACTTACCGACAGCACCGGTGACTTTCGCCGATCATTGCTATGCGACGCTGCATATCCTGTGCTTTTTTATTATTTGCTGATGCATCATAAGTCCTTTATCTGTTTCTCTTGTCATTGCCACAGAATAGCCCCTTGTTTCAAGCTCACTTTTCAGCAGAAGTGATATCGCCAGATTGATTCCTTTCTCTTCCAGTCCATCTGCACCGATCATCCCAGGATCATCCTCCCCATGTCCGGGATCTATAAGAATCAGTTTCGGAAAATTCATCTGTACTGAAACAACAGCAGCCTGTCTGGACAGCAGGTAAAAACTTACCAGCAGCAGACAGGCCATGACCATTTCCATTCTGTATTTTCTGAATTTTTTCATGCATGCACACCTCGCTGCATATTCCTTCTATGTATATGCAGCGGTATGGCTTCTTACTACCTTACTCATACTTACGATTTCTTTTTTCAGACGTTTCATAATCCGTTTCTCCAGTCTGGAAATATAGGACTGAGAGATTCCAAGAAGATCTGCGACTTCTTTCTGCGTCTTCTCTTTTCCGTCGGCATTGTTCAGTCCAAAACGCAGCCGTATGATCGTCTGTTCTCTTGGTGACAGTTTGTTGATTGCTTTTCCCAGAAGTGTGATTTCCACTTCATCCTCCAGTTTCCTGGATATCACATCATCATCAGTTCCAAGAATATCCGAAAGAAGCAGTTCATTGCCATCCCAGTCCACATTCAATGGTTCATCAATAGATACTTCCATTCTCGTCTTACTGTTTCGCCGCAGATACATCAGAATCTCATTTTCAATACAACGTGATGCATATGTCGCCAGTTTGATATTCTTTACCGGGTTGAATGTATTGATAGCCTTGATCAGACCGATCGTCCCGATCGAGATCAGGTCTTCCACTCCAACTCCTGTGTTATCGAATTTTCTTGCAATATAAACGACGAGTCTGAGATTATGCTCAATCAGCAGGGATCTGGCTTCCTGCTCCTGATCTGTTTTGAGTCTGCTGATCACATATGCTTCTCTTTTTGGCTCCAGTGGTGCCGGAAGCACATCACTTCCTCCAATATAATAAAGCTCTCTCGATCTTGAAAGAACTAATTTCTGAAAAACCTGAAACGGACGATAATCCACTCCTGCTGCCGATCTGCTCATATCCTGCCCCTCCTAATGCAATAATCTGGAATTCAATATCACTTTGTATTCCTTTCCCAAAGCAAAAGGTTCTGAAGACAATGCAAACACCGGTTCGGATACATGGATCCGCTCTCCCGGAATCTGAATACAAAGATCCTCCAATGTCACTGCCAGAATCAGCTGCACTTCCCGTCCTACGGTCTGGAAGGACAGATAGTGTGGTTTCAGGTCAGCGATCTCTGTACTTTCAATCTCCTCCGGTCTTTCTTTAAGATGCAGCAGCCTGTCTGTCAGCTCCTCACTCAGAAGACTTCGAAGTATTTCCGGATCTGCCACCGAAACCGGTGCTCCAGTCACTGTATCACACAGACGGTTTCCTGTATCATACAGACCATACGTCTCCTGCAGCTGTCCGTGATATTTCAGGGCAACCGGATAGATATGTTCTCTGGATTCTTTTATTTGTTCCATCAGGCAGATCATCAGACTTAACCCTCCATAAGTCACAGCCGCACACGATAAAAAAAACACAGCCGTCACTCTTCTGTTTTCTGATACCGCCATCCAGAAACCACCGGTCAGAAATGTCATTCCAAAGAAAAACAGTGCGGCTCCGGTCATGTGCTTCACATCCTGATCTCATATGCGATCCATATCATGAACACAGCACAGACTACTCGAAGAACTATGGTCAGTACCCCTGTTTTTCCTGGTCGTACATAAAGATTCAGACACGCAAAAAGAGCTCCGACCGCTGCCGCCGCCAGACATCTTCGTCTGCTGTTCTTTCTCCTCAGAACAATTCCTGTAAGTCTCAGAAGAATATAATCCATCAGAAGATTCGCAGCAAACACAATATCTATGTACACTTCCTGATGCATACAAAAAGCCCCCTGCCGCCTATAGATCCTTCACTTTGGTAAGTGAACTCATTATAGGTGACAGAGGGCGCAGATTTTGTCAAAACAGCGTGTCGTATCCCAGGAACTTATCGACACAAAAAGAGGAAGGCATTTCGCTCCCTCTGATAGGATCTTACACAGACCGATTATTTTTTCTCTTCCTCTACTTCGATCTTGCGGATTGTTTTATTTTTGATTTCTTCTTTGATTGCTGCAATGAATTCTCCGAGGTCTTTCATTCCTTCATCACCAAGGTAACGGCTTCTTACGGAAACCTTGCCCTCTTCCTCTTCTTTTGCACCAACTACAAGCATGTACGGTACTCTTTCCAGACGTGCTTCACGGATCTTGTAGCCCATCTTTTCGGAACGTCTGTCAACGGAGCAGCGGATGCCTGCTTCTTTCATCTGTGCTTCTACTTTGTCAGCATAAGCATTGAATTTTTCGGAGATCGGGATCACACGAACCTGCTCCGGACACAGCCATGTCGGGAACATTCCTGCGTATTTTTCGATCAGCCATGCAAGTGTTCTTTCATAGCATCCCATGGATGTACGATGGATGATGCATGGACGTTTCTTGTCGCCATTTTCGTCGATATAGTACATATCGAACTGTTCAGCAAGAAGTGCATCCCACTGGATTGTGATCATTGTATCTTCTTTGCCATATACGTTCTTAGCATTGATGTCAACCTTCGGTCCGTAGAATGCTGCTTCTCCGACATCCTCTGTGAATGGGATGTTCAGTTCTTCGAGCATCTGACGGATATCTTCTTCTGTCTCATTCCATACTTCCGGCTCACCGATGTATTTTTCTCTATTATTCGGATCCCATTTGGACAGATGATAGGTTACATCTTCCTCAACGCCAAGAACCTGCAGGCAATACTGAGCAAGTGCGATACAGTCTTTGAATTCTTTGACCATCTGGTCTGGTCTTACGATCAGATGTCCCTCAGAGATTGTAAACTGACGAACTCGTGTCAGACCATGCATCTCACCGGAGTCCTCATTACGGAACAGTGTGGATGTTTCGCCGTAACGAAGCGGCAGATCACGGTAGCTGTGCTGTTCTGCTTTGTATACATAGTACTGGAATGGACATGTCATCGGACGAAGTGCAAATACTTCTTTGTCTGTCTCTTCATCACCAAGTACGAACATTCCGTCTTTGTAATGATCCCAGTGACCGGAAATCTTGTAAAGATCGCTCTTGGCCATCAGAGGAGTTTTTGTTCTTACGTACCACGTTTTGTCTCCTCATCTTCGATCCATCTCTGCAGTTCCTGCATCATGATAACACCGTTTGGCATGATCAGCGGAAGTCCCTGTCCGATTACATCTACAGTTGTAAAAATTTTCATCTCACGGCCAAGTTTATTGTGGTCACGTTCTTTGCTTCTTCCATCTGCTCCAGATGTTCTTTGAGTTCATCTTTTGTAGCATATGCTGTTCCGTAGATACGTGTCAGCATTGCGTTCTTTTCGCTTCCTCTCCAGTAAGCACTGGAAGAAGAAAGAAGTTTGAATGCTTTTACGCCTTTTACGCTCATAAGGTGTGGTCCTGCGCAGAGGTCCGTCCAGTCACCCTGTGAATAGAAGGAGATTTCTTCGCCTTCCGGAAGGTCTTCGATCAGCTCAACTTTGTATGGTTCATTTTTCTCTTTGAAGAATGCGATCGCGTCTTCTCTTGATTTTGTGAAGCGCTCGATCTTTGCACCTTTTTGATGATCTTTTTCATTTCTTTCTCGATTTCATCGAGATCCTCACGGGAGAATGGTTCGTGAGCGAAGTCATAATAAAATCCTGTATCAATAGAAGGTCCGATAGCAACTTTAGCTTCCGGATATAAGGTCTGTACTGCCTGTGCAAGTACATGGGAAGCTGTGTGACGAAGAACAGCAAGTCCTTTTTCGTCTTTTGCTGTGAGAATGTTCAGTTCGCAGTCGCTGTCAAGAACAGTACGAAGGTCTACAACTTCTCCGTTTACTTCGCCTGCGCATGCTGCACGTGCCAGTCCTTCGCTGATATCATAAGCGATGTCGATAACTGATTTGCTTCGGAATACTCTTTTTTGGATCCGTCTTTCAATGTGATGATCATAATTTGAACTCCTTTTTTGAATAAAATTTTAAAGTTTTCCACAGGGACGAGTAAGTTTTTCTTTTCTATACACAAAAGTCCCTTACAATACATCTCGTATTGTAAGGGACGAATAATCTACTCGCGGTTCCACCTGCTTGCTACATCTGCCATATGGCAGCTCAGCCACTCTTATAAGATGGTAACGGAATCACCGGACCGGATTAGGGCCACTCGGAGATGGTCTTCAACTGCTTCCCGCTGAAATACTCTCAGCAAATGTATTTCTCTCTGGAGCCTTCCACAGTTTACTCTTCTCTTCAACGTGTTTCTTTATTCTGTTACCCATTATATCCACATGATTTCGGTTTGTCAATGCCTATTTTTCATTTTGGTCAGACCAATTTGGTGTATCCGTTTAAACCTGTTTATTTAAAGTACTCTACACCAGATTCGAAGATCTTGATATCCTGCTCGCCGTAGATGTTTACAGCCACTCCGTCGCCACGGCGTTCGCTGTGAGCCATCTTACCAAGGATACGTCCGTCCGGACTTGTGATACCTTCGATGTTCATGTAGGAACCATTTACGTTCCATTCTTCGTCTGCACTGAGTTCACCGGTTGGAGTTACATACTGAGTTGCAACCTGTCCGTTTGCGAAGAGTTTTGCAAGCCATTCATCGTTGGCAACAAAACGTCCTTCACCGTGGGATGCAGGGTTACAGTATACTCCGCCAAGCTGTGCTTTCTGGAGCATGGAGACTTGTTGCTTACAACCTTGGTGTAAACCATCTTAGAGATATGACGTCCGATGGTGTTGAAGGTCAGTGTCGGGGAATCTGCTTTCTGTCCGCAGATCTCACCGTATGGTACCAGACCGAGTTTGATCAGAGCCTGGAATCCATTACAAATACCAAGTGCAAGACCGTCTCTCTCGTTGACAAGCTTCATAACTGCTTCTTTGATCTTTGCGTTCTGGAATGCAGTTGCAAAGAATTTCGCAGAGCCATCTGGTTCATCACCAGCGGAGAATCCACCTGGGAACATAATGATCTGAGCCTGGTCGATTGCTTTTGTGAAAAGTTCCACGGAATCATGGATATCTTCTGCTGTCAGGTTCTTGAATACTTTAACGTCAACCTCTGCACCAGCGCGTTCAAAAGCACGTGTGCTGTCGTATTCGCAGTTTGTTCCAGGGAATACCGGGATAAATACACGCGGTTTTGCAACTTTGTGTTTGCATACATAAATGTTTTCTGCATGGTACAGGTCATCTTTTGCCTGTTTTTCGTTGTCTTCGCCGGAAGTTGTCTTGAATACTCTTTCCAGAGTTCCCTTCCATGCTTCTTCAGCTTCTTTTTCAGTAATAACAGTATTTCCGTAAGAGAATTTACCGTCATCTGTAACTTCACCGATCAGTGTGTATGTGATGGAAAGCTGTCCGACTTTGTCTGCCGGAACTTCCATGATGATATCACCAAATCCTGGTGCGAAGAAGTCTCTTGGATCCAGGTTGTGTTCGATTTTCACACCGAGTGCATTACCGAAGGCCATCTTGGAAACAGCTGCTGCAATACCATGACGATCCAGTGCGTAAGCGGAAACAACTTTTCCAGCCTGGATATCATTGTGGAGTTTTTCGTACTGATCCATGATTCCTGCGTAATCCGGCAAATCGTACTGATCACGCGGTGCGCGGAGCCATACAAGTTTGTTTCCTGCTTTTTTGAGTTCAGGTGTGATCACGTCCTGGATCTTGGCTACGTCTACTGCAAAGGAAACAAGTGTCGGAGGTACGTCGATCTCATTGAAGGTACCGGACATACTGTCTTTTCCACCAATGGATGCAAGTCCGAATCCCATCTGTGCTGCATAGGCACCAAGGAGTGCGGAGAATGGCTGGCTCCATCTCTTTGGATCTTCGGTCATACGACGGAAGTATTCCTGGAATGTGAAGCGGATCTTCTTGTAATCACCACCTGTAGCTACGATTCTTGCTACAGATTCTGTTACTGCGTAAGCAGCTCCGTGATATGGACTCCAGGAAGAAAGATATGGATCAAAGCCGTAACTCATCATGGTAACTGTATCAGTTTTTCCGTTCTGTACCGGAACTTTTGCAACCATGCTCTGTGTTTCTGTAAGCTGATACTGACCACCGTATGGCATAAATACGCTGCCTGCACCGATAGAACCGTCGAACATTTCAACGAGGCCTTTCTGGGAGCATACGTTGAGGTCAGCAAGTGTCTCCAGCCATTTTGCCTTAACATCGACAACGTCTGGTCTTTCTTCGAAAAGGTTTCCGTCTTTGTTCGGGATCTCAACCTCTACAGTTGTTTCCTGATGTGCACCGTTGGTATCAAGGAATGCACGGGAAATGTTAACGATCTCTTTGCCTCTCCATGTAAGAACAAGGCGTGGCTCTTCGGTAACGACTGCAACCGGGATTGCTTCGAGGTTTTCTTCGTTTGCAAAGCCAAGGAATTTGTCAACATCTTTTGGATCTACAACAACTGCCATACGCTCCTGGGATTCAGAGATTGCGATCTCTGTTCCGTCAAGGCCGGCATATTTTTTCGGAACTTTGTCAAGATCTACGCGAAGTCCATCTGCAAGCTCACCGATGGCAACGGATACACCGCCTGCACCAAAGTCGTTACATTTTTTGATGATGTAGCTGACTTCTTCACGTCTGAACATACGCTGGATCTTACGCTCTGTAGGTGCATTTCCTTTCTGTACCTCAGCGCCGCAGACCTCGATAGAAGCCTCTGTATGTACTTTGGAGGAACCGGTAGCACCACCGATACCGTCACGTCCGGTACGTCCGCCAAGAAGGATGATGATATCTCCCGGATCGGAGTTTTCACGGATAACGGCACGTCTCGGAGCTGCACCCATAACGGCACCAATCTCCATACGTTTCGCAACGTAGTCCGGATGATAGATTTCTTTGACATAGCCGGTAGCCAGACCGATCTGGTTACCATATGAGCTGTATCCATGAGCAGCACTTCTGACCAGTTTCTTCTGCGGAAGTTTACCTTTGAGCGTTTCTTTTACAGATACAGTCGGATCAGCAGCACCTGTCACACGCATTGCCTGATATACATAAGTACGTCCGGAAAGCGGGTCGCGGATTGCACCGCCAAGGCAGGTAGCAGCACCACCAAATGGCTCGATCTCTGTCGGATGGTTGTGTGTCTCATTCTTAAGTTGATAAGCCACTCTTCCTCTTTGCCATCTACATCTACCGGTACAACAATACTGCAGGCATTGATCTCATCGGATTCTTCCTGATCAGCCAGTTTTCCTTCGGATTTGAGTTTTTTCATTGCCATCAGAGCAAGATCCATCAGGCAGACAAATTTATCATCACGGCCTTTGTAGAGAACTTCTCTGTCAGCAAGGTATTTTTCGTATGTTTTTACGATTGGTTCTTTGTAGTCACCTTCATCGAACTTCACGTCTGTAAGTTCTGTGGAGAATGTGGTATGACGGCAGTGATCAGACCAGTAGGTATCAAGTACTCGGATCTCTGTCATGGAAGGATCACGTTTTTCTTCGTTTTTGAAGTAGTTCTGGATGTGCTGGAAATCCTTGAAGGTCATCGCAAGATTCAGTGAATCATACAGTGCTTTGAGATCTGCTTCCGGCATATCTTTAAAGCCGTCAAAAATTTTGACATCCTCTGGTTCCGGGAATACGGTAACCAGTGTTTCCGGTTTTTCAAGTCCTGTCTCACGGGAGTCTACCGGGTTGATGCAGTGATGTTTGATCGCATCAAATTCTTCGTCTGTTACATTTCCTTCTATTACATAAGTTGTTGCAGAACGGATGATCGGCTGTGAATCTCCATCGAGAAACTGTACACACTGTACAGCGGAATCTGCTCTCTGGTCAAACTGTCCCGGAAGATATTCTACAGAAAAAATCTTTGCACCTTCTGCAGCTTCAAATTTCTCAAGATACAGATCATCTACCGGTGGCTCTGCAAATACAGTTCTGCATGCTTTTTCAAAAACTTCATCTGAAATATTTTCTACATCATAACGGATCAGCACTCTTACATTTGTTGCGGATTTAATTCCGAGATAGCTGCTGATCTCATGCTTTAATTCTTTTGCCTGTACGGCGTAGGCTGGTTTCTTTTCTACATAAACGCGTCTTACGTTGCTCATTAGAAACTCCTTTCCTTTGTGCATTATGTTATTATGTACTTGTCGAATTACTGAGTTTATAGTATCATAAGAATCATCATTAGTAAAATTAATATATCTTATATCTTTTATAAGTTATACTAATTTATATTTGCAACTCTCTTTGAAAAGGAAGTCGGATCTTATGGATATCAATCTTGAATTATATAAAGTTTTTTATTATGTTGCTACTACTCTCAGTTTCTCTGAAGCATCCCGTGAACTTTTTATCTCACAGTCTGCAGTCAGCCAGTCCATCAAAACACTGGAAAAAAAGCTGAATCACACACTTTTTATCCGCAGCACAAAAAAGTCCTCCTTACCCCGGAAGGAGAACTTCTGTTGCAACATGTAAAACCCGCAATACAGATGCTGGATGAGGGAGAATCCCTTCTTTCCGGCGACAATATGCTCAAAGGCCAGCTCCGCATCGGTGCCAGTGATACGATCTGCCGCTATTATCTAATTCATTACCTCCAAAAATTCCATCAGGAATTCCCGGATGTCCGGATCAAAGTCACCAACAGTACTTCGATCGGCTGTGCAGAACTGCTGGAAAAAGGACAGGTTGACCTGATCGTCTGCAACTCTCCGAATTCCCGTCTTGGCAATCATATGAATGTAAAAGTCCTTCGTGATTTTCGGGATATTTTTGTCGGAAATCCCGACTGTTTTCTCCCGAAGAGATACCATGTGAACTCAAAACACTATTAAAACAACCTATTCTGATGCTTTCTTCCAAAGTACCACCAGTGAATACCTGCATCAGATGTTTGCAACACATGGCTGAATCTGCTGCCGGAAGTCGAACTGAACAGCAATGATCTGTTGATGGATCTTGCCCGCATTGGTCTTGGCATTGCTGTATTCCGGATTATATGCTAAACCCCGACGATTCACTGAAACCCATTCCTCTTGCAGATCCACTCCCCCCCAGACAGCTTGTCCTCGTTCAGCATGACAGTCTTCCACTTTCCCAGGCTGCTGAACGATTTCTGGATATGTTCTCATAACGTAAAAAGTCCCGACAATCAGGAAATTTATGATTCCATAACTGTCGGGATTTTCTTGTCTGCGGTTTTATTCTGGCATTACTTCTACTGCTTTTGTGATGTATTCGTTATCGATCTGATCAAATGCTCCGCTGTCTGCTTTGGATGCATACTCCATATCGATCGGCATCTTGCCTACGACCGGTACATTCAGTTCTGCTGCAATTTCCTCAATATGACTTTCACCAAAGATCTTGAGTTCCTTGCCGCAGTCTGGACATTTCACATAACTGTAGTTTTCTACGATTCCAAGTACCGGGATCTTCATCATTTCAGCCATATTATAAGCTTTCTTTACAATCATCTTCACCAAATCCTGCGGGGAGCTTACGATCACGATTCCGTCAACCGGAAGGGACTGGAATACAGTAAGCGGCACATCACCTGTTCCCGGAGGCATATCTACAAAGAGATAGTCGATCTTGTCCCAGACAACATCTGTCCAGAACTGTTTTACCATGTTTGCAAGAACCGGTCCTCTCCAGATAACCGGAGTATCTTCCGTTGGAAGAAGAAGGTTGATGGACATAACCTTGATTCCGTTTGCTGTCTCCATCGGATAGATGCCGTTGTCATCTGCCTGGGCAGCGCCTGTGAGGCCGTACATCTTTGGAATGGAAGGTCCGGTGATGTCAGCATCCAGAATACCAACTTTGTATCCTTTGGCTGCCATTGCATTTGCAAGGGAACCTGTAACAAAGGATTTTCCTACGCCGCCCTTACCGCTGACAACGCCGATCACATGTTTTACATCTGAAAAAACATTCTGTTCTGCCATAAAATTCTGCGGATTACTCTTTTCTTTGCTTGCGCATCCCTCGCAGCTTGATTTGCCGCAGGAACCGCTGTTACTGCATTCTGCCATTTCTATATACTCCTTTGATTTCCGGTCATACACGCCTTGTCTGTCCAGACTGTATAACCTGTATTCTTATTTCATAAATCTGTCGATTGCACGTTCCAGTTCTTTGATCGCATCCTTATCGCCATGCTCTACCGCATCTACGATACAGTGCTCAATATGATCCTGAAGAATGATCTTACCTGTATTATTAATAGCAGATTTCACTGCTGAAAGCTGAATCAGTACCTCTGAACAGTCTCTGCCGTCTTCTACCATACGTTTTATTGATTCCAGGTGTCCAATGGCTCTCGACAGACGGTTCAAAACTGCTTTCGTCTGCGCATGGCTGTGATGATGTCCATGTTCTCCATGGGAATGTTCCAGGATCGTCCCATCTTCCAGTACGTGTACATGGGTTTCTTTTGTTTCACTCATGTCTGCTCCTCTCAGGTTTCATCTCGATACGGATTTACAGACTGCATGATTGCAATATAGTATCTGCAGTCCTGAACTTGTATTATACCACACTTTCTAAATTTCTGTAAAGGAACATCTCTGTTTTATCTGCGACGTAACAATGTCAAAGATGATCGTTCCATCGTTAAGAACTGTTTTGTCATAAGAAACCTCTTTTCCCTGGAATTTCTTTTTTATATATTCCTCAGGATCCTCAATTTCCACTTCTTCTACAAATACATCCCTCATCTGGTTTCTGGGACATTTGTTAAAAATCTCCCAAATTACTTCATACTCTTTCATACTCTCTCCAAACGCATCACGGTTATCCATTGTTGCTGATCTAAATATCCAGCAGCCATTTGCCTTCGATCTCATCTTCAAATTCAAGTTCAACCTGAGTCAGACATTTCTCCTGCTCTGCCTCTACCGCCCAGGATAAGCCACAGCTTGCAGAAATTTCTCTCGGCACAGGGATCAGTCTTCCCGGAATCTTATGTTTTTTGCAAAATCTCTCTACAGCTATTGCCCCGCTTGTGCTGTGAAATGTCAGCAAATACCTTGGTATCTTCTGAATCATGGTTTTATAACTTTGGAAGCTTTTGCCATTGTCTCTACAATATCATACATATTGGTAACTTCTCCCACGCAGAGTTTCTCTGTCAGGCCATAGTAATTAAGGCAGGTTCCACAGGTCTTGATCGTCACTCCCTGTGCTTCCAGACTCTTCAGATCCTCCAGTGAATCAGAACCTTCTGTTGTCAGTGTTGCGCCTCCATTATAAAAAGCATGGTCTTTGGAAGTTCATCCAGCTGTGTCACTGCAAAAAGGAATCCTTTCATCAGAACTTTGCCCAGTTCATCATTTCCTCTTCCCATTGTCGCTGTATCCACTGCGACCACGAAATCTCCTTTCACATCCGGAATGCAGGATACTTCTTCGGCCTTTGTGTCTGTCACCGGCTGACGGTCCTTCACACGAATGAACACATGAAATTCTTTGTTCACTTTTTTCTCGGAGAACACTTCTGCACCTGTATTTTTACCCATTCTGGTGAGATTCTGTACCGCTGTTTCATTATCGACCAATACTTCGATCTCGGCATCTCCCTGAATGCTGTCCAGAACTTTTTTGTCTTTACTACAGGAATCGGGCACTGCTCTCCCATAGCATTGACCATATATCGCTGTCCGCTCATCTTACTTCCTCCTGTTTTATAATTTTCTGAAATTAATATCATTGTAGCAGACTCTTTTCTCTTTTGCAATGTCCGACCAAAATTGTCCAGTATAAAGGACATTCGCCTCCAATATTTTTGTAACTTTACATAAATTTTTGTCGAAAAGAATTGAACTTCTTCGAAGAATAGAGTATCATAGATATAATTTTAGAAAAAACGTTTACAGATCAAAGGAGAGAAATCATGCAGCTTTTAAAGGAGCGTATACTGAAAGATGGAATCGTAAAACCGGGTAATATTTTAAAGGTTGACAGTTTTTTAAATCATCAGATGGATATTACTCTCATCAATGAAATTGGCAAAGAATTTAAGAGACGTTTTGCCGATTGCCCGATTACAAAAATTCTCACAATTGAAGCTTCCGGCATTGGAATTGCCTGCATTGCCGCACAGTATTTTGATGTTCCTGTCGTTTTGCAAAAAAAGCGCAGAGCCTGAACCTTGATGGAGAAATGTACTGTTCAAAGGTTGAATCCTTCACTCACAAAAAAGTCTATGATGTTATCTTATCCAAGAAATTCCTTGGACCGGAAGATCATGTACTTCTGATTGATGATTTCCTTGCAAACGGATGTGCACTGCTCGGTCTGATCGATATCGTCAAAAAATCCGGTGCAACCCTTGAAGGTGCCGGAATCGTTATCGAAAAAGGCTTTCAGAATGGTGGTCAGAAGATCCGTGATATGGGTGTAAGACTGGAATCTCTTGCAATTGTGGATTCCATGACTGATGATTCTTTGACTTTCCGTGAATAATCCCCAGACATAAAAAAACTCCGAATTTTGCTTCGGAGTTTTTATGTAATTTTACTGGTTATGATTTCAGTTTTTACTTTTTTCAGATTTTTTTAATGTCACCTTTGGTTTCGGAGTTGGTGTTGCCTTTTTTTCATCTTTCTGCTCCGGGGTTGGTGTCACAGTCTCTGTTGATTCTGCAGTTTCTGTCGGAGACGGTGTTACTGTCTCTGTTGGTCCTGCTGCATCTGTGGGTGTCGGCGTTACCGGTTCTTCTGTCGGTGTCGGCGTTGCCAACGGTTTCACTTCATCTTCTGTATAGTATCCATTATCAATCAGGATTTCATAATTCTCACCATCGATCAGCTGTGGCTCACAAAGATAGCTGGCTATGATCTTAATTCCATTATCATACTGTTCATAATCATTGACTTCCGGATCATCTTCCCCATGCAGATAAATGTTTACCATCTCTTCACACTGATCGGCAAGCTCTCTTCGATCCATAAAAATGCTGAACGTCTGTTTTCCCTCTGCAATTCTGCGAACACCTTCCTCATTGCATCCG
>ENA-OQDF01000701-OQDF01000701.1-human-gut-metagenome-genome-assembly--contig:-NODE-701-length-14071-cov-1.875717_pt1 | contig 14071 bp, 19 predicted proteins | sample MGYA00242769_ERZ504597 | MGnify/ENA primary metagenome ERZ504597 (study PRJEB26092, sample SAMD00036305) | human gut metagenome | host: Homo sapiens | study: EMG produced TPA metagenomics assembly of...
CGCGACTGCTACGAAGACCAATGAGGAGGTCTATAATTTTCTCCGTGATGTTTCTTCCCGCTATGGCATAGGTTTTTGGCAGCCGGGAGCAGGCATTATTCACCAGGTGGTATTGGAGAACTACGCATTTCCGGGTGGAATGATGGTAGGCACGGACTCTCATACGCCCAATGCCGGAGGTTTGGGCATGGTGGCCATTGGTGTGGGTGGTGCCGATGCGGTGGATGTGATGACCGGCATGGAATGGGAACTGAAAATGCCGCGTCTGATAGGCGTACACTTGAAGGGTAAATTGAGTGGCTGGGTAGCTCCCAAAGATGTTATTCTGAAGTTGGCGGGTATTCTTACTGTAAAAGGGGGAACCAATGCCATCATTGAATATTTCGGACCGGGAACCGCTTCATTGTCTGCCACTGGAAAGGCTACCATCTGCAATATGGGGGCAGAGGTGGGGGCGACTATCTCCCTTTTCCCTTACGATGAGCGTATGGGTACCTACTTGAAGGCTACCGGACGTGAAGAAGTGGCAAAAATGGCTGCTTCCGTAGCTGCCGACCTTCGCGCCGACGACGAAGTGCTGGCAAATCCGGAAAAATATTACGACCGCATCATTGAAATAGACCTCTCGCTGTTGGAACCGTATATCAACGGGCCCTTTACGCCGGATGCAGCAACACCGATATCGAAATTTGCCGAGGTAGTGATAACCAATAACTATCCCCGCCGGATGGAAGTCGGCCTGATAGGGTCGTGCACCAATTCGTCCTATCAGGATTTGAGCCGCGCAGCCTCCCTTGCCCGGCAGGTAAAGGAAAAGAATTTGAAGGTTGCTTCTCCGCTGATTGTCAACCCCGGTTCGGAGCAGATACGTGCCACTGCTGAACGCGACGGCATGATTGCCGCTTTCGAAGATATTGGCGCAACGATAATGGCGAATGCTGCGGACCTTGTATTGGCCAGTGGAAGCGCCATACTGATGACCCCGAACGCAAAATTCCATCGTCACCTCTTTTAACCGTAATTTTGCCAAACGTGCCGATGGAAATCCCAACACTTTTGCTTACGTCGCTTCCCCGGAGATAACGATGGCGCTGACCATTGCCGGTGACCTTTGTTTCGACCCGTTGAGGGATACGCTGGTCAATGCCAAAGGAGAGGTTGTGAAACTGTCCGAACCGGTCGGTGAAGAACTGCCGGCACACGGGTTTATAGGAGGAAAGGAAGGATACATTGCTCCAGGCAAAGGACAGACGGAAATTACGGTCAATCCTCATTCACAGCGCTTGCAACTGCTGACTCCCTTCCCTGCCTGGGATGGCATGGACTTGCTGAATATGCCTTTATTGATTAAAGTGCAAGGGAAATGTACCACCGACCACATCTCTATGGCGGGGCCATGGCTCCGTTTCCGGGGACATTTGGAGAATATTTCGGACAATATGCTGATGGGGGCTGTCAATGCTTTCAATGGAGAGACGAACAAGGTTTGGAACCGCTCCACCAATACCTATGGAACAGTGTCAGGCACTGCGAAGCTGTATAAATCAGAAGGCATCCCTTCCATTGTCGTTGCCGAAGAGAATTATGGTGAAGGTTCCAGCCGTGAGCATGCTGCCATGGAACCACGCTTCCTGAATGTACGCGCCATTTTGGCGAAAAGCTTTGCCCGTATCCATGAGACGAATTTAAAGAAACAAGGCATGTTGCGCTGACCTTTACGGATAAGGCCGATTATGACAAGATTCGGGAACGCGACCTGATTTCTGTCATGGGGTTGAAAGATTTTGCTTCGGGACGTACGTTGAAGGTGGTTCTTCATCACGAGGACGGGAGTAAAGAAAGTTTTGAAGTACAACATACGTATAACGAACAGCAGATAGCCTGGTTCCGGGCCGGTTCTGCACTTAATGCAAGATAGAATATGGAAAAAATTACTGTACCTTTTATTACCGGCGATGGAGTGGGAGCAGAAGTGACCCATCCATGCAGGCTGTCGTGAATGCCGCTGTCAAGAAATCCTATGGTGACCGGCGTGGCATTGAATGGAAGGAAGTGCTGGCAGGAGAACGTGCTTTCCACGAAACCGACTCCTGGTTGCCGGACGAAACCATGGAAGCCTTCCGCACCTATAAGGTGGGCATCAAAGGTCCTTTGACAACTCCCGTCGGCGGAGGTATCCGTTCCTTGAACGTAGCCTTGCGTCAGACGCTCGATTTGTATGTCTGCCAACGTCCGGTACGTTGGTATAAGGGCATTGTTTCTCCACTCAAAGAGCCACAGAAGGTGGATATGTGCGTATTCCGTGAGAATACCGAGGATATTTATGCAGGCATCGAATGGGAAGCCGGAACTCCGGAGGCTGAAAAGTTCTATCGTTTTCTCCGTGATGACATGGGGGTGACAAAAGTCCGTTTTCCCGAAACCTCCTCGTTTGGCGTGAAGCCCGTTTCAAGAGAAGGAACAGAGCGCTTGGTGCGTGCCGCCTGCCAATACGCTCTTGAGCATCATCTGCCTTCCGTGACGTTGGTACACAAAGGAAACATCATGAAATTTACGGAAGGCGGCTTCAAGAAGTGGGGGTACGAACTGGCAGAACGTGAGTTTGGTAAAGAGCTGGCAGAAGGGCGTCTGGTCATCAAGGACTGCATTGCCGATGCATTCTTGCAGAACACGTTGCTTATCCCTGAAGAATATTCCGTGATTGCCACGTTGAATCTGAACGGCGATTATGTGTCCGACCAACTGGCTGCCATGGTAGGCGGCATCGGCATTGCACCGGGTGCGAATATCAACTATAAAACGGGGCATGCCATTTTTGAGGCTACTCACGGGACGGCTCCGAACATTGCCGGGAAAGACATTGTGAATCCCTGTTCCATCATCCTTTCCGCTGTGATGATGCTTGAATATCTGGGTTGGAAGGAAGCAGCCTCTCTTATAGAGAACGCCTTGGAGCAAAGTTTCACAGAAGCTCGTGCTACTGCCGACTTGGCCCGTTTTATGCCGGGTGGCGTCTCGCTGTCCACTTCGGCTTTCACCCGGGAGATTGTAAGGAGAATAGAAAATGGGAATAACGAATAAAACGAAACGATTATGAAGAAGGAGTATCTGATTTACAAGCTTTCCGAAGATTTGAAGGAAGCTACCCGGATTGAGAATGAACTGTTCAGGAAGTTTGATGTGAAGCGCGGTTTGCGTAATGAGGACGGCACGGGAGTCTTGGTGGGGTTGACCAAAATAGGCAATGTGGTCGGCTATGAACGCATCCCCGGTGGAGCTGAAGCCTATTCCCGGCAAATTGTTCTACCGCGGTTATGATGTGGATGACTTGGCACACGCCATCATCAAAGAGAAGCGTTTCGGTTTTGAGGAAATTGCCTACTTGTTGCTTTCCGGTCGCCTGCCCGACAAGGAAGAACTCTCTTCTTTCCGTGAGCTCATCAACGACAACATGCCGCTGGAACAGAAGACCAAGATGAATATCATTGAACTTGAAGGAAACAACATTATGAACATCCTGGCGCGCAGCGTGCTCGAGATGTATCGTTTTGACCCTGATGCAGATGACACTTCCCGCGATAATCTGATGCGGCAGAGCATTGAGCTTATTTCGAAATTCCCGACCATCATTGCGTATGCCTATAACATGCTTCGCCATGCCACCCATGGCCGTTCATTGCATATCCGCCATCCGCAGGAAAACCTTTCCATTGCCGAGAATTTCCTCTATATGCTGAAGAAGGACTACACGGAGCTGGATGCCCGCACACTCGACCTGCTGTTGGTTCTTCAGCCGAGCACGGTGGTGGTAACAACTCCACTTTTACCGTACGTGTCACTTCTTCTACCGGGACGGATACTTACTCTTCGATAGCGGCAGGTATCGGTTCCTTGAAAGGGCCGCTTCATGGAGGTGCCAATATTCAGGTTGCCGATATGTTCCACCATCTGCAGGAAAACATTCAGGACTGGACGAACGTGGATGAGATTGATACTTACTTCACCCGCATGCTCAACAAGGAAGCCTATAACAAGACCGGCTTGATATATGGTATCGGACATGCCGTCTATACCATTTCCGACCCGCGCGCCATTCTGCTGAAAGAGCTTGCCCGCGACCTTGCCCGCGAAAAAGGGAAAGAACGCGAGTTCGCTTTCCTTGAACTGCTCGAGGAGCGCGCCATTGATGTGTTTGGCCGTGTGAAGAATAATGGAAAGACGGTTTCGAGCAATGTGGATTTCTATTCGGGCTTTGTTTACGAGATGATTGGGCTGCCGCAGGAAATCTTCACGCCTTTGTTTGCCATGGCACGTATTGTCGGTTGGTGTGCACATCGCAATGAAGAATTGAACTTCGAAGGTAAGCGTATTATCCGTCCTGCCTATAAGAATGTTTTGGATGAGGTGACTTATGTGCCCATTAAGAAACGGTAAGGATTAGACTTGTATCTTTTAAATCGTTCCATCACGGGGAAAATCGTTCCACATGGTGGAACGATTTTCTCATGGTGGAATGAAATTTACTCCATGATGGAACGATTAGATTTTGTATCTCTACTGCTTAATCTTCTCAGTAAAAAACACTGGTTTTTGCATGAAAAAACAATTATCCGGGGAAAACGATTTGTTTGTTGTGAGTTTTCTTTATCTTTGCTTCGCATAAATAAAGAACTATGAATCAGGAAACTTTTCAGATATTTCTGTGGGTAATGAGTGCTGTGGCATTGGTTGTCTTTATTGCGCTCTATTTTGTCAAAGCGGGTTATGGCATGTTCCGTACTGCCTCGTGGGGAATCTCCATCAATAATAAACTGGCGTGGGTGCTTATGGAAGCGCCGGTATTCATCGTCATGTTTGGGTTGTGGGGGAAGAGTGGAGCGGGATTTGCCGTGCCGGTATATTTCTTTTTCCTGCTGTTTCAGTTGCACTATCTTCAGCGGGCCTTTATTTTTCCGTTCCTGCTGAAAGGTAAAAGCCGGATGCCGGTAGCTATTATGGCGATGGGTATCGTCTTCAACCTTTTGAACGGGATGATGCAGGCGGGCGGTTTGTTCTATTTTGCTCCCGAAGCTTGTATGCCGATGCTGGGCCTATTTGCTGAAACTTCATGCCTTGTTGGGAATCATTCTGTTTTTGCGGGTATGTTCGTCAATTTGCATTCCGACTATGTGATACGTCATCTGCGCAGGCCGGGTGATACGAAGCATTATCTTCCCGGAAAAGGCTTTACCGATACGTCACTTCTGCCAATTACTTCGGTGAGCTGGTGGAATGGACGGGGTTTGCCATACTCACAGCTTCTCCCGCCGCCTGGGTGTTCGTCTGGTGGACGTTTGCCAACCTTGTTCCCCGTGCCGATGCCATTCACCGCCGTTATCGGGAGGAGTTTGGTGATGAGGCGGTAGGAAAGCGCAAACGCATCATTCCATTTCTTTATTAATGGAAAATGGAGAGTTGAAAATGGAAAATGAATAATTCATAACTTATAACTCATAACGATGGAATCCAAGTTATTCACCCCCGTCACTTTCGGACCGTTGACCTTGCGTAACCGTACCATCCGTTCGGCTGCTTTCGAGAGCATGTGTCCCGGAAACGCTCCGTCGGACATGTTGCTCGACTATCATCGGTCGGTAGCGGCGGGAGGTATAGGTATGACTACTGTTGCCTATGCGGCAGTTACTCAGAGCGGTTTGTCTTTTGACCGCCAGTTGTGGATGCGTCCTGAAATTATCCCCGGACTCCGTAGGCTGACTGATGCCATACATGCGGAGGGGGCTGCGGCAGGCATCCAGTTGGGACACTGTGGCAACATGTCCCATAAGAGCATTTGCGGTTGTATGCCCGTCGGCGCATCTTCCGGTTTCAATCTTTACTCTCCTACCTTTGTGCGCGGACTGCGTGCCGATGAGCTGCCGGAGATGGCGCGTGCTTATGGACGTTCGGTGAATCTGGCACGGGAGGCGGATTTGATTCTGTAGAGATTCATGCAGGGCATGGCTATCTCATCAGCCAGTTCTTGTCCCCGTCCACCAACCATCGGAAAGACGAGTTCGGAGGCTCGTTGCAGAACCGTATGCGTTTATGGATATGGTGATGGAAGAAGTGATGAAGGCTGCGGCAGTGATATGGCTGTGCTGGTGAAGATGAACATGCGCGACGGTTTCCGTGGAGGGATGGAGCTGGACGAGACGATGCAGGTGCCCGGAGGCTGGAGCAGTCGGGAGCACATGCGCTGGTCTTGAGCGGTGGGTTCGTCAGTAAGGCGCCGATGTATGTCATGCGGGGCGAAATGCCTATCCGCAGCATGACGCATTACATGACCTGCTGGTGGTTGAAATACGGTGTACGCATGGTAGGCAAATGGATGATACCGAGCGTACCGTTTAAGGAAGCTTATTTCCTGGAAGATGCCTTGAAATTCCGTGCCGCCTTGAAGATACCGTTGGTTTATGTGGGTGGCCTGGTTTCCAGGGATAAGATAGATGAGGTGCTGGATGACGGCTTCGAGGCTGTGCAAATGGCGCGCGCTCTGCTCAATGAGCCAGGGTTCGTCAACCGCATGCGTGCCGAAGAGAATGCACGTTGCAACTGCCGGCATAGTAATTATTGCATTGCCCGGATGTATTCCATCGAGATGCATGCCATCAGCATTGAAGGAGGAGCTTCCACCTTGTCTGAAAAAGGAGATAGAGAAAATCGAAGCGAAAGGCTGATTTTTAGTTTTTAATTTTCAATTTTTAATTATTAAGTGAATTTAGCTGTTATAACCGGGGCAGACGGTGGCATGGGCATGGAAATTACCCGCGCAGTGGCAACTGCCGGCTATCAGGTCATCATGGCATGCCGTGACCCTCAAACTGCCGAACCCAAGCGGCAACTGCTGATGCGTGAAACCGGTAATCCGCGTATTGAGATTGCTCCCGTTGATTTGGCATCTCTGGCTTCAGTGGCCGCATTTGCAGAGCATCTGTTGAAGCGGGGAGAGCCGTTGCATTGCTGATGAACAATGCCGGAACTATGGAAACGGAACGCCGCATTACCGAAGACGGACTGGAACGGACGGTGAGTGTCAATTATGTAGGGCCTTACCTACTGACCCGCAAGCTGCTGCCATTGATGGGAGAGGGGAGCCGTATTGTGAATATGGTATCTTGTACGTATGCCATCGGTCATCTTGACTTTCCGGATTTTTTCCTCCGGGGAAAGAAGGGTGGCTTTTGGCGCATTCCTATATATAGCAACACGAAGCTGGCATTGACTCTGTTCACCATCGACTTGGCCAGTCGTGTCAAGCACAAAGGTATTGTTGTGAATGCGGCTGATCCAGGGATTGTGTCTACCAATATCATTACCATGCATATGTGGTTTGACCCGCTGACAGATATACTTTTCAGGCCTTTCATCCGTACTCCCCGTAAGGGAGCTGCAACGGCTGTCAGCTTATTGCTGGATGAGGATGCCGGTAAACGTACGGGTACATTGAATGCCAGTTGCCGTCCCAAGTCTCTTTCGGAGAAGTATACCCGGCATGTACAGATGGAAGAACTGTGGGAGAGGACGGAAAGTATAGTGAAGAAATGGTTGTAAAAAGACAGAGAAGGCGCATATGGCGCCTTCTCTGTTTATGGGGTATCTGAACTGGCTGTCATCAGATCGACAGTTCTCTCAGTACATTTACAAGGTCTTTCTTGATGGGTTTGTCATTTTTGATGGCTTTCGTGAAAGGAACGTATACCACTTCATCGTGGTCAATGCCTATCATGACATTGCGCTGTCCTTCCATGATGGCGTCGATGGCGGCTGCGCCCAGACGGCTGGCAAGGATACGGTCGTGTGCCGTAGGACTACCACCGCGTTGCAAGTGACCGAGGATGGTTACGCGTACGTCATATTGGGGGTATTCGTTCTTTACACGCTCTGCATAGTGCATGGCACCGCCGGTCAGTTCACTCTCGGCTACCAGTACGATACTGCTGTTCTTGGATTTCCGGAAACCGTTCTTGATGAATTCTTCCAGTTGGTCTACTTCCGTACTGAATTCCGGGATAATGGCTGCTTCTGCTCCGGAGGCGATGGCGCCGTTCAGAGCGAGGAAACCGGCATCGCGTCCCATGACTCTACGAAAACAAGCGTCATGGAAGTGGCTGTATCACGGATTTGTCCACAGCATCCAGGATCGTGTTCAGCGCGGTGTCGTAGCCGATAGTGGTATCTGTTCCATAAAGGTCATTGTCGATAGTTCCCGGCAGCCCGATACAAGGCACGTCAAACTCTTGTGCAAAGATACGAGCACCGTCAGCGAACCGTCGCCTCCGATAATCACTAAGGCGTCAATGCCTTCTTTCTTCATGTTGTCGTAAGCAATCTGGCGGCCCTCGGGAGTCGTGAACTCTTTGCAGCGGGCTGTCTTCAGGATTGTACCACCCAGCTGGATGATGTTGCTGACATTTTGGCTTTTGAATTCTTTGATTTCGCCGGTTACCAGACCTTTGTAACCTCTATATATACCTTTAACTGAAAGTCCGTTGTAAATAGCCGAACGTGTCACGGCACGTATGGCTGCGTTCATTCCCGGAGCATCACCTCCTGATGTCAAGATACCAATGCACTTAACTGTTCCCATAACAATCTTTTGTTTAGTATTAATAATCATGATGAAAAATAGATTTGGACTATTTTTCATGCCGCAAAGATAAGGAAAAAGCTGAGGCCGTGACTAATAAATTACGTTAATTTGCTGTTCCAAAAGGATGACAAACTGTTATTTAAGTTTTGACTTTATGGCTTCTGAAATTTCTTCCATCAGCCATTTAGGGGTGGAAGTGGCTCCGCAGACACCGATGGAATTGGCACCGGCTAACAGAGAACTATCTATTTCTTCGGCACTGTCTATCAAATGTGAATTGGCATTGACTTTTTTACACTCACTGAACAGCATCTTGCCGTTGGAACTTTTTTTACCGCTAACAAAGAATATTAAATCATGGGAAGCGGCAAATTTTCGGATATTGGGTATCCGGTTTGCTACTTGTCGACAGATAGTGTCGTATGATTCAAAAGTAACTTCCGGTGAGATGTGTCCCTCTATGTATTTTACAATGTTTTGAAATCCGTCCAGAGATTTTGTGGTCTGGGAATAGAGCCGGATGTCTTTGCTGAAATCCAGTTTCCTTGCCTCTTCCTGCTTTTCAATAACGATGGCCTTTCCCGTAGTTTGACCTACCAGTCCCAGTACTTCGGCGTGTCCATTTTGCCATAGATGACAATTTGTTTGTCTTGGCCGTCTTCCTGGACATACTCTTGCTTTATCTTCTTTTGCAGGCGGAGTACGACCGGGCAGGTTGCGTCAATGATTTCTATATTGTTGCGGCGGGCAATGTCATAAGTTTCGGGGGGTTCTCCATGAGCGCGAAGCAACACCTTGGCGTTGTGGAGGTGGTTGAATTCCTCATGGTTGATGGTAATCAGTCCCATTGCTTTCAGGCGTTCCACTTCACGGCTGTTGTGCACGATGTCTCCCAGACAATAGAGGGTTCCTCCTTTCGCCAGTTCCTCTTCTGCCTTGTTTATTGCGGTGACAACTCCGAAACAGAAGCCGGAGCCTTCGTCTATTTCTACTTTTGCCATATCCGGTTCAGTTCTTCTCCTTTATAACCCGTTCGAATTGTTCGGCCAGCCATTCCTTTTGTTGGGAAATGGTCAGGTGGCTGTTGTCCAACAATAAAGCGTCAGAAGCTTTGCGCAGCGGACTTACTTCCCGGTTTTGGTCAATATAGTCCCGTTGTTTCACATTTTCCAGAATTTCGTCAAAGCTGGCTTCTTCCCCTTTGGCCTTCAGTTCATCATAGCGGCGTTGTGCCCGTATTTCGGGGCTGGCAGTTACAAAAATTTTCAGCTCGGCATCCGGGAAAACGGTAGTGCCGATGTCGCGCCCGTCCATAACGATGCCTTTGGCCTTGCCCATCTCTTGTTGCTGTGCCACCATAGCTTCGCGTACGAAATCCAATGCTGCAATGGGACTGACACGTGAAGACACTTCCATGGTACGGATTTTGTTTTCTATATTTATTCCGTTCAGGTAGGTGTCCGGGCGTCCGGTTTCGGGGTTCAGGCGGAAAGAGATATGTATATCCTTTATTAGACTTTTAAGTTTTTCGGTATCTATGCGGTCACCTTGGAAAATACCATTCTCCATACTATATAATGTTACTGCCCGATACATGGCACCGCTATCTATATATATGTAGCCGATTTCGCGGGCGAGGTCTTTGGCCATAGTGCTTTTTCCACAAGAGGAAAAGCCGTCGATTGCTATTGTTATCTTTCTCATGACTTTTATACTATAGTTATATAGGTATAACACCTGCAAAACAGAAAATTTCAATATTTCATTTAAAATTCTTGCCAAAGATACGGTATTTTTAAAATATCTCGTTACATTTGTGGCACAAAAGCACATGGAGGCTTTTGAAGGATTAAAAAAATGAAAATGGAGCGCCTATTGTGTAAAAAAAAACAGCAGTGCGTGAACATTCTTGGGAAAAGTGTTATATTTGCCCCAAATGAGAAACACTAAAATTATATTATAAATTATGGAAATTAAGAAATCACCTAAGGCAGACTTGGAGAGTAAGAAGTCGACTTGGCTGCTTGTCGGTTATGTGATTGTGCTCGCTTTCATGTTTGTTGCGTTCGAGTGGACAAAGCGTGACATCAAGATTGATACGAGCCAGGCTGTTGCCGACTTAGTATTTGAAGAGGAAATTATTCCTATTACGGAACAACCGGAGCAGGTTACTCCTCCGCCCCCCGAAGCTCCTGCAATTGCAGAAACCTTGACTATTGTTGAGGACGATGCTGACGTGGAAGAAACTGCTATCGTATCTTCTGAAGAATTGAACCAGGCTGTGGAAATTAAATATGTTCCCGTAGCAGTGGAAGAAGAAGAACCGGAAGAACAGACTATTTTCGAAGTGGTAGAACAGATGCCTGAATTTCCGAATGGTGGTATGGCTGGTCTGATGCAGTATCTGAGCAAGAACATCAAATATCCTACTATTGCACAGGAAAACGGAACTCAAGGTCGTGTAACTGTACAGTTCGTGGTTAATAAGGATGGTAGTATTGTAGATGCTAAAGTTTTGAGAGGTGTTGATCCGTATTTGGACAAAGAAGCTGTCCGCGTGATTATGGGTATGCCGAAGTGGAAGCCCGGTATGCAGCGTGGTAAACCCGTTCGCGTTAAGTATACTGTACCTGTAATGTTTAGATTGCAGTAATAAAATATCTATAAGTGGGAGAGGCTGCCGGAATGCAGCCTCTTTTCATTATCCGCTATTTCCTAAATTCTGAAAATGTCATGTTTACAGCTTCCGAGCTTTTAGAAAGAATAAATTCTCATATTGCAGAATTGCAGTTTACCCGTACTCCTCAAGGTTTATATGCTCCCATTACCTATGTGCTGTCCATGGGTGGAAAAAGAATCCGTCCGGTATTGATGTTGATGGCCTACAATCTGTATCAGGAGGATATTACCCGTATTTTTAATCCTGCAATGGGTATTGAAGTGTATCATAATTATACTCTTTTGCACGACGACTTGATGGATCGTGCAGACCGTCGCCGTGGCAAGGATACAGTACATAAAGTCTGGGATGACAATGCTGCCATTCTTTCGGGGGATGCAATGCTTGTATTGGCTTATCAGTTTATGGCTCAATGCCCGGTTGAACATTTGAAAGAAGTGATGGATATATTTAGCTTGACCGCACTTGAAATCTGTGAAGGGCAACAGCTGGATATGGAGTTTGAACATCGGAAAGATGTGAAGGCAGAGGAGTATCTGGAAATGATTCGTCTGAAAACTTCGGTATTGTTGGCTGCAAGTCTGAAGATTGGTGCTCTTTTGGGAGGGGCTTCTTCTGAAGATGCGGAGCTGTTGTATGATTTTGGCATGAACTTGGGTGTCGCTTTTCAGTTGAAAGATGATTTCCTGGATGTTTATGGCGATGCTGCCGTCTTGGAAAGAATATTGGAGGTGACATTCTGTGCAATAAAAAGACCTACATGCTGATAAAGGCTTTTGAACATGCGGATGAAGGCCAGTTGACTTATTTGAATGCTTGGGTGGATGCTGTTTCATTCAATCCGGAGGAGAAGGTTGCTGCGGTGACGGAACTGTATAACCAGATTGGTGTCAAGGAGTTGTGTGAGAAAAAATGGAAGAGTATTGTGAGCGCGCAATGGAAGTTTATTGGCGGTGAACGTGGCGGATGAAAAGAAGGAAGAATTGAAGAGCTTGATGGCTAACTTGATGCATCGGGAAGTGTAACTTAAATCCGGGAGAAATGCCTTATAGAAGATTGCCTAATACAGATCAAGCGAGAATACGGGCGCTGAAAGCAGTGGTCGTCAAGGGTGATATATGTAATGTGTATGATTTGGCCGTATCTTTGAAGGCGTTGACTGATGCGCGGAATTTTCTTACAAAGTTTGAAGCTGCGCAAGCTTATTATGCCGACTGTTTTGAGCGGCAGGCTCGGGCGGGACGTAAGCATCAGGCTAATGTAAAGACTGCCCGTCTGTATATTTCTCATTTTATCCAGGTGTTGAATTTAGCTGTCATCCGTTCTGAAGTGCGTATTGCTCATAAGGAATATTACGGTTTGGACACAAGCAACAATAATGTGCCTGATTTATCGACAGAGCCTGCTTTGGCAGAGTGGGGGCGTAAAATCGTGGATGGGGAAAACAAGCGTATATCTCAGGGAGGAATTCCCATTTATAACCCTACGATTGCAAAAGTGAGGGTGCATTATGATATTTTCATGGATAGTTATGAGAAACAAAAGAATCTTCAATTTTTAACAGCCCGCAGTTGGACACCTTGGCTTCGATGCGTGCAGAAGCGGATGAGTTGATTCTGCATATATGGAACCAGGTGGAAAAAAATTTGAGGAGGTTACTCCTAATGAGAAACGGTTGGATTTATGCCGTGATTATGGAATAATCTATTATTATCGTACTGGTGAAAAACGCAAAGAGTAAGTTGAAGAATGAGATTGATTGATTCACATTCCCATCTTTTTTTAGAAGAGTTTGCAGGGGATTTGCCCCAAGTGATGGCCCGTGCTCGTGAGGCAGGAGTCACGCATATTTTATGCCCAATATCGATAGTACCACCATAAAGCCTATGCTTCGGGTGTGTCGTGAATATAAGGGGTATTGCTATCCAATGATTGGGTTGCATCCCACGTCTGTGGATGCGGATTATGAAAAGGAGTTGGATATAGTGGCCCGGGAGCTGGCCTCATCGAACGAATTTGTTGCAGTTGGTGAAATTGGTATGGATTTGTATTGGGATAAGACTTTTCTCAGAGAACAGCAAAGGGCGTTGGGCAGGCAGATTGAGTGGGCTTTGGAATACGATTTGCCGGTAGTGCTGCATTGTAGGGAAGCGTTCGACCATATATATAATGTGTTGAAACTTATCGGCAGACTCCTTTGAAAGGAATTTCCATAGTTTTACGGGGACCTCGGAAGAGGCCTGCAGGATTATGGAATTTGCGGATTTTATGATAGGAATAAATGGTGTGGTGACTTCAAGAAATCAACTTTGCCCGAAGTCTTGAAGAATATTCCTTTGGAACGTATCGTGCTGGAAACCGATTCCCCTTATCTGACTCCGGTTCCCAATCGAGGCAAGAGGAACGAAACCGCATATGTTAAGGATACTTTGGTAAAGGTGGCCGGAATCTATGGGAATTCTCCTGAAAAGGTGGCTCAGGTTACTTCTGATAACGCTTTAAAAGTGTTCGGAATGCTCAAATAAGCTCTTTAAGATTTTAAGTTTATTAATTTTGAGATTTTATTTAATATAAAACGGGGAGAATGAGGCAGAACAACAAAAAAAGAATACATTTGTAGCTGAAAACGCTTGTGGTTCGCATTTTTTTTGTAATTTGCACCCGATTTCAGAAAAGGCGTCTATTGGAGAGATGCTCGAGTGGTTGAAGAGGCACGCCTGGAAAGCGTGTATACCCCTAAAGGGTATCGGGGGTTCGAATCC
>ENA-OQDF01000704-OQDF01000704.1-human-gut-metagenome-genome-assembly--contig:-NODE-704-length-14050-cov-4.066724_pt1 | contig 14050 bp, 18 predicted proteins | sample MGYA00242769_ERZ504597 | MGnify/ENA primary metagenome ERZ504597 (study PRJEB26092, sample SAMD00036305) | human gut metagenome | host: Homo sapiens | study: EMG produced TPA metagenomics assembly of...
CCATTTCCTCGTCTACCTGTTACAGATTGAGACAAAAACAACGAGACCGGCCGCCCGCAAAACGCTTTCTTAGCTGTAATAATCAACGTTTGCCCAGATAAAACCTACCAAAATAAACCTGTCCCTTTTTGGTAGGTAGAATTACCCATAAGACAAGTATGTTTCTGAGTTATTTCGTGTTGACCCATTTGAGCGGGATAGGGTATAACTCTACTCAACCGCTAGGGATTTTATTGAGAAAGGTGTTCTACCATGAGCAAGAACCTCTCCCAGCAGGTCGTTCTCGACCGCCGCGGCTTCGTTGCCGCCACCTTCGCAACCGTCGCCGGCCTTGGTCTTGCCGGCTGCTCCGACACCAGCACCGAGGCCGACAAGGTTCCGCCGCCGGCTCTTCCAAGAGCTCCAATGATACCGAGGCTTCCACCACACTCGACGCTAAGGCATTCGACAAGCTCGTCGACAACGGCCCCAAGGCCGATGACGACGCCATCGCCGCCAGCACCTGGGCCACGGCCGTTAAGGACGCCGGCGTCTTTAAGATCGGTGGCGTTCAGACCTCCACGCTCTTCTCCCTCCTCAACGAGAAAGACGGTCAGACCCGCGGCTTCGACGCCGGTATCGCACAGCTCCTGTCCAACTACATTCTGGGCGAGAACAAGGTCGAGATCACCCAGGTAACCTCGGACACGCGTGAGTCCGTCCTGCAGAACGGCCAGGTCGACGCCGTCTTCGCCACCTACACCATTACCGATGAGCGCAAGAAGCTCGTCTCCTTTGCCGGTCCCTACTACTACACCCAGCAGGCCATCCTGGTACTCGCCGATAACGACGACATCAAGAGCGTCGACGACCTGGCCGACAAGAACGTCGCCGTCCAGTCCGGCTCCAACGGCCCTGCCATCCTGGAGGAGTTCGCCCCCAAGGCCAGCCAGCAGGAGTTCAAGACCGACGAGGAGGCCCGCCAGGCACTCCAGCAGGGTCGTGTTGACGCCTACGTCATCGACAACAACATGCAGCAGAGCGCCCTGGTCCGCGAGCCCGGCAAGTACAAGATTGCCGGCAAGCCCTTCGGCAGCAAGGAGCCCTATGGCATCGGTCTGCCGCTCGATTCCGACGGCGTCGCCTTCGTTAACGACTTCCTTAAGAAGATCGAGGACGACGGCACCTGGACCGAGCTGTGGCAGATCTGCATCGGCGACCGTACGGGCGACACCAATGTTCCCGAGCTGCCCGAGATCGGCGCCTAGGCAGCGAGCCTGGTAACGGCCGCTGCGAAACCATACGGAAACGCATGATGCGCTTTATTGCGGTAAACTGTTTCCTCACTGAGTTGTCGGGGCTTCCGTACACACGGGAGCCCCTTTCCTTATCGGCGGGAGGTCCGCATGAGTCTCTCCGAGCTCTGGTCGCTCTATGGCCAGAACTATATCGACGCGCTGCTAGCAACCTGGGGCATGACGCTTGAGTCGTTTGCCATCGCCATGGTGCTGGCCGTCGCCGTCACCGTGATGCGCGTGTCGCCGCTCAAGCCGCTGCGCGTCTTTGGCGACCTGTATGTTCAGGTCTTCCGTAACATCCCCGGCATCGCGCTACTCATCATCGTCGTCTATGCGCTGCCGCCGCTCAAGGTCGTCCTGCCCTACCGCACCTGCGTCATCGTCGCCACAGTGCTCTTGGGTTCTGCCTTTGGCTCCGAGAACTTATGAGCGGCATCAACACCGTCGGTGTCGGCCAGGTGGAAGCCGCCCGCTCGCTGGGCATGAGCTTCAGCCGCATCCTCGCCAAGATCGTGATTCCGCAGGCGCTGCGCTCGAGCGTGTTGCCCATGACCAACCTCTTTATCGCGGTCATGCTCACCACTGCGCTCGGCAGTCAGGTACCGCTTAAACCGCAGGAGCTCACCGGCGTGGTGAGCTACATCAACACGCGCTCGCTCGGCGGCGTCGCCGCGTTCTTTATCTCGGCACTCGGCTACCTGGGCACGGCCTTTGTGGTGAGCCACATTGGCAACTATATCGATAAGAAGGTGAGGATCCTCCGATGAGCAAACATTCCTCCCCTGCACTTACCATGCGCGATGCGCTCTACGAGGCTCCCGGCCCCAAGATGCGCGCCAAGATTCGCATCGGCACCGCCATCTCGCTTGTTGCCGTCGCCGCGCTCGTTGTCCTCGTGCTGCAGCGCTTTTATGTGACCGGTCAGCTTTCGGTCCACTATTGGTATTTCTTTACGCACCTCACTACCTGGAAGTTCTTACTTGCCGGTTTTGAGGGCACGGTAAAGGTCGCGCTCACCGCCGGCGCTATCGCGCTGGTACTGGGTCTGGCCCTCATGCTCGGCCGCACCAGCGACATTAAGCCGCTGCAGCTGGTCTGCCGCGTGCTCACCGATTTCTTCCGTGGCGTGCCGAGCCTCCTGTTCATCTACTTCTTCTTTTTGGTGTTGCCCCAGTACAAGATCGCGCTGCCGTCGTTTTGGATGCTCACACTTCCCGTCGCGCTCGCTGCGGCCGGCGTACTGGCCGAGATCTTCCGCGCCGGCGTCAACGCCGTACCGCGCGGCCAGGTCGAGGCCGCTCAGGCACTCGGTCTCTCCAAGGCTAAAATCACCTTTAAAATCGTGCTGCCGCAAGCCATTCGGTTTATCATTCCGTCGTTGATCTCGCAGCTTGTGGTCGTCGTCAAAGACACCACCGTCGCCTATGTAGTGAGCTACCCCGACCTCATGCAAAACGCCCGCGTGCTCATTACCAACTACGACGCGCTCGTGTCGGTCTACCTGGTTATCGCGGTCATCTACATCCTCATCAACGTCGCGATCAACAAGGCCGCCGTCTACGTCTCGCACAAGACCGGCGCGACCATCATTCGCTAACGATTTACCATTTCGAGTCATAAGGAGCCGAGCACCATGGCACAGAGCACTTCTTCTACCGGCAATCAGCCGCTGATTGAGCTCAAGCACGTCGATAAGCACTATGGCGATCTGCACGTCCTCAACGACATCAATCTCTCGGTCGACCGCGGCGAAGTCGTCGTCGTGATCGGCCCCTCGGGCTCGGGCAAGTCGACCATGTGCCGAACCATCAACCGCCTGGAAACCATCGACTCGGGCGAGATTCTCATCGAGGGCGAGCCTCTGCCGCAGGAAGGCAAGGATCTTGCCCGCATGCGCGCCGAGCTGGGCATGGTGTTTCAGCAGTTCAACCTGTTTGCACATATGACCGTGCTACAGAACGTCATGCTGGGACCGGTCGACGTGCTGGGCGTCTCCAAGGATGAGGCCCGCGAGCGCGCCATGGACCTGCTAGGCCGCGTAGGCGTCGCCGAGCAGGCCGATAAGGTGCCCGCACAGCTCTCGGGCGGCCAGCAACAGCGTGTAGCCATTGCCCGCTCGCTTGCCATGCAACCCAAGGCCATGCTCTTCGACGAGCCCACGAGCGCTCTTGATCCCGAGATGATCAACGAGGTGCTCGAGGTCATGGTCCGTCTGGCCCAGCAGGGCATGACGATGATCGTCATCACGCACGAGATGAACTTGCCCGTCGCGTGGCCGACCGTGTCGTGTTTATGGCCGATGGCCAGATCGTGGAAACCGGCACGCCCGACGAGTTCTTCGACCATCCCCAGACCAAACGCGCCCAGGACTTCCTCAACTCCATCAAGGGCCACTAACCCAATTGCCATGTTCGCTCGCCATGACCATCCAAACTCGAAAGCAACACCTATGATCGGAACTCGCACTTCATCGTCATACACCCCGCACGTCGACGTCGATCCCGCCGACCGCCCGCTCATCCTCGTCGCGCCGCGCTGGGAAGAGGCGAAGCCGTTTTTAAGCGAGACGCTCTCCCCCAACGAGGAAATCGCAAGTGTCTTTGTCGATGCCATCCTTGCCGCCGGCGGCCTGCCGCTGCAGATGTCCATCACCGAGGACATTGAGGTCATCCGCCATTACGTCGATATCGCCGACGGTATCGCTATTCCCGGCGGCCCGGATGTCAACCCCAAACGCTGGGGCGATGAACGACCCTACGACCCCACCCTCTGCTGCGAGATCCGCGATAGCTTTGAGTTTAAGCTGGTCGGCGAGGTGCTCCGCGCCAAAAAGCCGCTCTTTACCACCTGCCGTGGCACGCAATTGCTCAATGTCGCCACTGGCGGCACCCTGTGCATGGACGTGCCGAGCCTGGGCGCTCGCGAGGGCCGCACGCAGTGGCGCCATACCCACGTGCTCAACGACCCCGTGCATCCCGTCGAGGTCGTGCCGGGCTCGCTGCTGGAGCGCGCGCTTGGCGGGCACAGGCTGATCCAGACCAACTCCGCACACCACTGCTGCGTCGATCATCTGGGTAAGAGCACGCGTTTGGTCGCCAAGCAACCGACGGCGTTCCCGAGTGCATCGAGGTCGAAGGCCAGCCATTCTGCTTGGGCGTGCAATGGCATCCCGAGTACACCTGGCAGACGCTCGAGACCGACTTAACCTGTGGAAGTCGTTTGTCGAGGCAGCGACCAAGGTAAAGCAGGCCCGCTAGTTCGCGAACCGCACAACAGACAAGGGCGCCCCGCCGGCCACATGGTCCGGCGGGGCGCCCTTTTGCCTGTACGCGGCTGGCACGCAGCCCAAGGCTCACAGCCTCTTACTCGGCCACCTCGCGCAGGGCCGACATCGTAGCCGCATATTGCTGCTGCAACGCATGCATTCCCGCGCGAGCGCCGTCAACGGCATCGGCGCCGCGCAGCGCCTCGGTCACCACGACCGCCGGCTCGTACAGATTATCGAATCCCAGGTTCTGGCTCACGCCCTTGAGCGTGTGAGCTGCCATAAACGCTTCCTTGGCGTCTCCTGCCGCCATGGCGGCCTCCAGCTTGTCCATGCTCTCGTCATCCAAAAACTTGAGGGCAAAGCGGGCAAGCATCTCCTCGCCCATCAGCCGAGCGCACGCGTCATCATAATTGGCGCCAATCTTCTCATACGCCTCACGCATGGAAATCATGGGTTAAAACTCCTTTGGTCAAACTAAATCGTAGGAAGCGCAACGACCTCAGCAGGCGCGCCAATGTTTCGGCAATACGGTCTTGCAACTCGAGCAGGCAGTCGAGCAGCAGCGGGTTAAAGGTACCGCACTTACCGTCCAAGATCATCTGGATCGCTTCCTCGTGCGGGATAGCATCCTTGTACACGCGCACGCTCGTCAGCGCATCGTACACGTCGGCCACCGAAACCACCTGCGCGGCGATGGGGATATCGTCGCCCTTAAGGCCGTCGGGATAACCCTTGCCGTCCCAACGCTCGTGGTGCCAGCGCGCAATCTGGTACGCATATTCCATAAGCGCATTGCCGGCGTGATGGCGGCCCAGTTCGAGCAGCATGTCGGCACCGATCGTGGTATGCGTCTTCATAATCTCGAATTCCTCGGACGTGAGGCGCCCGGCTTGTTGAGAATCGCATCGTCAATCGACATCTTGCCGATATCGTGCAGCGCCGAAGCCAGGGCAATCGTGGAGCGCTCCTCGTTGTCGAGGGAGATGTTGTCGCTACGGTGGACCAGGCAGCCAAGCAGCAGCTCGGTCAGCTTCTCGATGTTCGTAACGTGCCTGCCGCTCTCGCCGTTGCGAAGCTCCATGACGCCGGCCATGATGTCGATGAGCATGCGACTGTTCTTGACGCGCTCGTTGTACTGCTGGGACAGCAGGCTCGTCAGGCGGCGCTGTTTGGCGTACAGGCGGATGGTGTTGCTTACGCGGCGGCGCACGATACGGGAGTCAAACGGGCGGTTGATATAGTCCGAGGCGCCCAGCTCGTACGCGCGCAGAACCATATCATCGGAATCTTCGCTCGAAATCATGATGACAGGCAGATTGTCGATACCCGTTCGGCGCGACAGATCGGCCAGCACCTCAAAGCCGCTTATGCCCGGCATGACAATGTCCAGCATCACGAGCGACAACTCATCGCCATAGCGGTCGACCATGTCGAGCACCGCGCGACCGTTATCGGCCTCGAGGATGCAATACTCGTCCTTGAGCATCTCGTTGAGAATGGCTCGGTTCATCTCGGAGTCATCGACAATAAGCACCGTAGGCTTTTCGCTTTGGAAGGCCTCGATGGATTCGGCATCGGTCACGACTGTACCGGCTTTTGCCTTAGCGCGGCTCAATAATTGGACAGCCTGGCTAACACCCTCATCGACCGTTTCGCCATTAATGCGAACGCCACCAAGCATGCCGTCAAGCTAACGCGCTCATGCCCCGGAATAATCGTGGAATGAATGGCATCGGATACTTGACGCAGGCGACGGGCAAAGTCATCAGAGGGAATATTGGGCATGACGGCCACAAACTTATCGCAGCCAAAACGCACAAGCTCGTCAGTCGAACGAACACCGCTGCGTATGGCCGTCGCCACGGCACCAAGCGCAAGGTCGCCGGCATGGCGGCCATACGTATCGTTGAAGGCCCTAAAATCATCAAGGTCGATCACGGCCACGCCGGCCTGCATACGGGCGCTACGAAGCTTTTCCTCGTAATATCGGCGATTGCGCACGCTCGTCAGCACGTCGGTGTAGACAAGGTCCTCTTCTGCGGCCTCTTGTTCATCAATCGGACGCACCATCAGCAGAACGTGAGGCTCGCCCTCAACCATCAAAGAGCGCAGGCGAGCGCGGTACTCAACGCCATCGTTGAGCAGCCGTTCCGACACCTCATCGGAACCCGCCGCCAAGGCTTCAAGACTTGACTGGCGCAGACAGGGACACCGTTCGCCGGCGAGCAGGCAGTTAGGATCGCCCTTAATCTGATCGACAGACAGCAAACGCACCACGGGGTAGGTCTTCGCGACACGGGCGACCTCGGCGGCAGCTCCTCGTCGGTTAGATTGGCCTCGTGATTATTGAGCATAGGGGGCCCTTTCAGTAGTTTTGCTTGGTAGCAGTGGGTGCCAAATGTTACAAGGGTAGCACCTTGTCGATGCAGGTACGCACGTGAATACCGTTTCTTTTTCATGAGTTGGCAGACGGTAGGGCTGAAGCCGCAGCCGTAAGGTTCTGGGCGCATCTGTTAACACGGTCGAAATGTTTACGGGAAAAGCCCGTTTTGATTATTGCGGCTGCTAGAACCCTAGGACGCCACGGACGGCCTGGGCAGCCGCTACCGGTCGATCGCGCAGCCCGTTGTGCGCGCCGGGGACCGTTACGAGCGGACAGCCCAAAAGCTCAGCGACGCTCTCGTGCCCGCTTCGCGGGGCGTGCCAATCGAGAGCTCGCCCAAAAACACGGCGGCCACTGTTTTCGATGCGCGGACGCGATCCCAATCGGGAACGCAGGTCATAATGATCCCGTATTCGTTTGCCATAAAGCTGCGGCCGTTGCGCAGGGCATGCTTGGCTTCCGCCTCGGTTGTCTTGGGAGCTTGAGGATCCGAATCACTGATGGCACTCAGGAAGGCTCTTAATGCCCTCGAGACCTTTCCCGCAGCAATCATCTCGAGCAAAACCGGGGCCGTGCCCAGGCCAGCGCCTCGTTTTTCACGGCGGGTTCGTGCAGCATCGCGCGCGAGACAATGGCCGGGTTTGTACGGAGAAGCTCCAGGGTCACCAGCGTACCGGCGCTGTGCGCGAGGACATTTGCCGGGGCGCCGACATGCTCGATAACGGCCTGCAGGTCCGCGGCCTGGACGGCGAGGTCGTAGCGCCCGTCCGCGGCATCGCCGCTCTCGCCGCAACCGCGGCGGTCGTAGGCAATTACGCGATAGCCGCAGGCGAGCTCGCGGGCGATCCCGTCAAAAATGTGCCGTCGACGCAAGCGCCGTGCACGCACACCAAGGCAGGCGCATCCGACGGCACGCCCGGCTCGGCAAACTCGCGACAGGCAATCGTGTGCCCGCATTCTCGACCGTAAAATCCATGTTGTGCCCCATCGCCTTGCACCTTGTTAACGCATTAACTGTACCCAACCGGGAACCTCTCATAGCGCGGACATCGAGGGCAGCGTGAAAAAACGAAATCTGAAAAGCACAAGCCCGAATCAGACTTTGGCACCGATGCTATGCTTAGGCACAACTGTCCCAAGGAGCATATGCCTATGTCTACGTTTTTAAATGCCAGCCCCATCTTTGGACCGGTGCGCAGTCGCCGCCTGGGCCTTTCGCTCGGTGTCAACATGATGCCGGCGTCGGGCAAGATCTGCACGTTCGACTGCATCTACTGCGAGAACGGCCTTAACGCCGAGCGCCCCTGCCATGAGCCGTATAACACGCCGCCGGGGTGCTCGACGCACTCGAGGCCAAGCTGCGCGAGATGGCAGCCGAGGGCGAGCTGCCCGATGTAATCACCTTCGCCGGCAATGGCGAGCCCACCGCCGCACCGGAGTTTCCGCAGCTATCGCCGGCGCCATCGCACTTCGCGACCAGCTGGCCCCGAACACCAAGATCGCCGTGCTCTCCAATGGCACGCGCGCTGACCAGCCCGCTGTGCACGATGCGCTCATGATGGTCGACGACAACATCCTCAAGCTCGATACGGTCGACCCGGCTTTTATCCAGCTGCTCGACCAGCCCGTTGGCCCCTACGACGTCGAGCACCAGATCGAGACGTTCGCGAGCTTTAACGGCCACGTTATTATCCAGACGATCTTTTTGAACGGCGAGTACCAGGGCAAGTCCCTCGATAACACTGGTGAAGCGTACGTCGGCCCTTGGCTCGCGGCGCTCGAGCGCATTCGCCCGCAGGAGGCGACCATCTACACGGTGGCGCGCGAGACACCGGTCGCCGGCCTTGCCAAAGCAGCGCCCGTGGTGCTCGACACAATCGCCGCACGCGTGCGCGCGCTCGGCATCCCCTGCCAGGTGAGCTACTAGCAGAACCGCACAGACTACCCGGTACTTGGCTGATGGGGTGGGCTATACTAGCTGCGAATGAAAGGAAGTTAGCCATGTTTGACAATGGACTCGTGCCCGGCCGCAACGACGCTTGCTGGTGCGGCAGCGGCAAAAAATATAAGAAATGCCACAGTGCCTTCGACGAGCGCCTCGAGCGCCTGTGGGAAGAGGGCTGGGAGGTTCTGCCCCGCACGCTCTACAAGACGCCCGCCGATATCGAGGGCATCAAGCGTTCGGCCGCCATCAACGTAGGCGTGCTCGACTACGTGGGCGAGCACATCGCCGCGGGCATGACCACCAACCAGATCGACCAGATGATCTACGACTACACCGTCGAGCATGGCGGCACGCCGGCCGATCTCAACTACGAAGGCTACCCCAAGAGCGTGTGCACCTCGATAAACGACGTGGTCTGCCACGGCATCCCCTGCGATACGGACGTGCTGCACGAGGGCGACATCATCAACGTGGACTGCTCTACGATCTTGGACGGATACTTTAGCGACTCGAGCCGCATGTTCTGTATCGGCGAGGTCTCGGCCGAGCGCCAGCGCCTGGTCGACGTCACCCGTGCCAGCGTGGAGGCGGGTCTGGCCGCCGTCAAGCCGTGGCTGCCGCTCTCCGTTATGGCCGAGGCCGTGCAAAAGACGGTCGAGACGCTGGCTTTAGCGTGGTGCGCGAGTACGGCGGACACGGCATTGGCAAGGAGTTCCACGAGGACCCGTTTGTGGGCTTTACCACCGAGGCGCCCGATGTGGACACCATCATGGCCCCGGGCATGGTCTTTACCATCGAGCCCATGGTCAACGCCGGAGCGCCCGACATCAAGATTAGCAAGGGCGATGGTTGGTGCGTGCGCACCAAGGACGGCAGCGATTCGGCCCAGTGCGAGGTACAGCTCGTGGTGACCGAGGACGGCTACGAGCTGCTCAGCTGGTAGCCGCGGATGCGCCGGATGCTGACGGGCACGCTCGTCTTGCATCCGGCGTTTTTGTTTGAACGTTTTGTCTGATAAAACCTGCCAAAATAAACCTGTCCCTTTTTGGCAGGTTAAGCGGAGAGGAATTCTCTTGAACATCTTGGTTTTGCTGCCCGCCAACGATCGTCACCGCGCAATCCTCGAGTCGAGCGCTCCGGGCGAGGACTTATCTACACGAGCGCCGACGCCGTCACGCGCGAGCAGGTTGCCGACGCCGACGTGATCCTGGGCAATATCGACCCTGCCTGCTTACCGCATGCGAGCACCTCCAGCTGCTGCAACTGCAGACCGCGGGCTATGACGATTACTTGGCCGCCGGCACCGTGCCAGCCGACGCTAGGCTTTCCTGCTCGGTGGGCGCCTACGGCCAGGCCGTGAGCGAGCACATGTTTGCCATGGTCCTTTCCATGATGAAGCGCCTGCCGGCTATCACGACTTGCAGCGCGAGCATCGCTGGGAGGATTTGGGGCCGGTCACCTCGCTCAAAAATGCCAACGTGCTGGTGCTGGGCGCGGGCGACATTGGCGGCCACTTTGCCACGCTCTGCCGCAGCATGGGCGCGCACGTCCGCGGCATCAAGCGTCATCCGCTCGTCTATCCCATTGTGTTTGAGGACATGGACGGTATGGACGCCCTGCCCGAGCGCCTTGCCGAGGCTGATATCGTCGCATCCTTTATGCCCAGCACACCCGAAACCCAAGGCCTGGCGAACGCCGAGTTCTTCGCCGCGATGAAGCCGGGCGCCTTCTTTGCCAACGGCGGCCGCGGCGATCTTGTGGTCGCCGACGACTTAGTTGCCGCCCTGGAGTCAGGACATCTCGCCGGCGCCGCGGTCGACGTCACCAACCCTGAGCCGCTGCCTGCGACAAGCCCCCTGTGGGATGCGCCCAACATGCTCATCACGCCGCACGTCTCCGGCTGGTTCCACCTGGCAGCCACGCTCAACAACGTCATAGACATCGCCGCGGAGAATCTGCGTCACCTGCAGGCCGGCGAGACCCTGCGCTGCTGGATCGAACACTAAGAATTACGCCGTTTTACAAACGGCGTAATGAGCCGACGCTGCGAGCCCGTCTGGACGCAATCTGCTTTCAACTTCGGCGCATGACCAGAAGGTCAATGCCGCCTTGTTTCAAGGCACCTTGCTCGCCCAGACGGGCTCTCGCTGACTTTTGTTCAACCTGTAGGGACTGGCTGGCGCGGCCCTGCCTGGGGGCATTCGCTGACTATTATTCGGCCAGTGAGGTTTAGAGCTATTTGAGCGTTGTTAGATAGTTTCTTGCGTTTTCGACGTTCATTGCTGCGACGGGTGCGTGTGAACAGAGTTTGGCATCGTTGGTGACCAGTAGATCTGCTTGAGCGCGTATCGCTGCCGCAATGATTAAATCGTCTTCGTAATCGCTATGGAGCTCACGCTGCCTGTTCGCCATCCATATGTCGCTCAGGTCACAGGGCACTGGCGTGGCAAGCTGCGACAACACGCTAAGACAATCCCATGCAAGCGAAGTCGCTGCCATAGCGGCATTCTGGGAAAGCGAACCGTGCTCTCGCCGATACCATGCCTTATGTTCGCTTGAAATCAAATAGAACAGGTCTTTGGACGATGTCGCCGCATACAGCAAATCCACCTGCGCCGTGCATGCATTGCGTAAAAACTCAATCGCCACTGAACGACCACGTCGTGAGGGAATGAAGTAATCGACCACACGTTGGTGTCAACCAAGATGCGCTTTGGAGTCTCACTCATAGAGCCAGCTCATCTCCTCGCCATAGCGATCCGCATAGGCATTCCGTTTGAGCTCTTCGTCGTCCGATGGCTGAGCCTTGACCATATCGATTCCCGACTCACGACAAGCGGTAGCGAACAGCTTCGACCCCTGATCTATGAGCTCGAGCTTACGTTTGGCGGCCTTTTCGTGCTCGCGCTGTTCCGCCCGGGCACGACTGGGCAGCAGGATATCCTCGAGCGCACCGGGGCGATCGGCCAGCGACGCTGCAAGCTGCCAGAGCGCTCGCACCGCTTGGCTCGGCGTCATACCGGCCCTGGAGAGAGCGGCGTCCCCGCTCCTTTTAAGATCGGCATCGAGACGTACGTTGATCTGAGCGGCTGTTGTGGTCATGGCCCCTCCTTAATACTTCAAGACTATCATAAAACTCTATGGTAGATACGTAAAGCATGTATAGCATTTATAAGCAATAGCCGTACTCTGTACACAAAAAGCCGCCGAGGCACATTGCACCTCGGCGGCTACGCATCACCGATCTAGTTCGGTTTCACCCTTTGTTTTCACCCAGATAAAACCTGCCAAAATTAACATCCCTTTTTGGCAGGTTTTAGAGCTCCACACTTCGGCGCCGTTGATGGTTAGGTTGCGCTCGTAGAAGGCGGTGAGGGCGTGGATGGCGTACATCACGTCGCGCACGCCGCCGGTCTCGTAGCTCGAGTGCATGGCCAGCTGCGGCAGGCCCACGTCCACGGCATGCATGCTCGCCTGCATGTTCGACAGGTTGCCCAGGTAGAACCGCCGGCATATCGCTCTTGTTGGCAAAGGCCTGCGTGGGCACGTCGGCATCATCGCAGATAGCTGGAACACCGCGCGGCTAAAGGCGTCGGTGCAGTAGTGCTGGTTGGCGGCCTCCTTGATGACGATGCCGCCGTTGAGCACAACCTGGTTGCAAGCGTCGCACTTCTCGGCGTGGTTGGGGTGCACGGCATGCGCGTTGTCGCAGCTCACGAGCATCGAAGCGGCAAGCGCACGGTGGTACGACTCGTCGTCAAAGCCCAGCGATCCGTTGATGCGGCGCAGCGCGTCGGCCAAGAACGTCGACATGGCGCCCTGCTTGGTCTCGGAGCCAACCTCCTCGTTATCAAAGCAGCAAAAGACCGAAACGTCATGCACGTTCTCGGCACCCAAAAATGCCTGCAGCGAGGTGTAGGCGCAAGCCAGGTCGTCAAGTTTGGGCGTCGAGATAAACTCGTCGGCCCAGCCCCAAATGCGCGCATCCTGGCGGTTAACCAGGAACAGATCGCGGCCCAGGATCTGCTCAGGCTCAACATCCAGCTCTTCGGCGATCAGGCGTCAAAGTCGCCCTGCTTAAGGCCACCAGCGCTGATGAGCGGGCACAGGTCAACGGCTCGGTTGGGAGCAAAGCTCTCGTTGACGCCACGGTTCATGTGGATGGCAAGGCTCGGAATAATGGCAACCTCGCGCTCGGTGGCAAGCAGGCGGCTCTCAATACGGTCGCCCTCGCGCACCAGTACGCGACCCGCAAGCGCCAGCGGGCGATCGAACCAGGTGTAGTCGATCATGCCGCCGTAGGCTCGGTGTTCAGGCGCAGCGTCTCGCCCGCGCCGTCGAGCTCAGGCACGGCCTTGACCTTAAACGTCGGCGAGTCGCTGTGCGACGCCGTCAGCTGAAAATGGTAGTCGCCGGCAACGCCGTCCTCGCCCCACGTCGCAGCCAAGTCCTCGCCCACCTTAAAGGCGATAACACTCGAAGTATTGCGCTGCGTGTAGTAACGACCGCCCGGTTCGATATCCCATGCCGCGTTCTCGGGCAGATAGGTAAAGCCCGCCTCGTCGAGCTCGGCCATAATGGTCGCCGCCGTATGGAACATGCTGGGGCATGCCTCGATAAAGTCGATAAGGTCGTTGGCTGCCTCGATATCGTCGGCCGTCACGTGCACGCGCTCGGGCGCTTCCTGATCCGTCATGTTCTCCCCTTTCGCTGGGCTGATGATCCCCTCCAGCATACCCCGCCACGCCAGCGCCGCACTCTTCATTCCGTGCTTAATTCCGCGCCGCTCACCAAGTTGAGCCATCATGCCCGCGCTCCTTTTGCGACAATTGCGCTAACAGGACGAGAGGAGCCGTCATGAAGCCACGTAACATTGCTATCGCCTGCGGTGTCGCGGGAGTCGCCGTCGGCCTTGCCGCTGCCGCCGGCATCGTTTACCGCAAGCAAATCAAGTCCGTTGCGTCGCTCAAAACGCTTGACCGACTATGCGGATGGCTATGACCTGTACGCAATCGACATCGCTTACGACTACGACCTTGACCGCATCATCGCAACCGATGTGCGCGATGACCAGGCTACATTGATGCTGTGGTGGCGCAGGTGTTGCCCGGTGTGCCGGCACATGTCCAGGCGCCCCAGTTTGCCTGCAGCGCTTTTGTCGCCGTAGATGCCGAAGG
>ENA-OQDF01000705-OQDF01000705.1-human-gut-metagenome-genome-assembly--contig:-NODE-705-length-14039-cov-1.554198_pt1 | contig 14039 bp, 19 predicted proteins | sample MGYA00242769_ERZ504597 | MGnify/ENA primary metagenome ERZ504597 (study PRJEB26092, sample SAMD00036305) | human gut metagenome | host: Homo sapiens | study: EMG produced TPA metagenomics assembly of...
GCGACACAAGAGATCGATTATAGCCGTCACGGTTTCAAGAAAAACGAGGAAACCGGTGAGTTCAATAACAAGCTAAGCCAAATAGGTTCCACGATCCGCGCAGACCTCGCCTTCGATTTCAACCGTAACGTAAGCTGGCAATCCCGTCTTTATTTCTTTACCACTTACGGCGATCATACCATCGGGGAGTTCGAGAATACCTTGGTTCTGGCCATCAGCCGCTTTTTCTCCACACGTATCTATTTTCACCTTAGATACGACGATGGAGTGGAAAAAACAGAGGATAACAAGAGTTATTTCCAGCTTAATGAGTTGTTAAGTTTCGGTTTTAATTACAATGGTAAGCTAGGATTTAAGATTTCGAATAATAAACTTTGTTAATCGTGACATAGTTTCTAAATTATACTTACTTTTGCCTTGATTTTGCAATGTCGAGATTACAAATATGAGCGAAGTATAAATCATACAGGATTTGTAGAGAAGATCGATGGCGACACCGTCTCGTCCGCATTACCCAACAATCCGCATGCTCGGGATGCCACGCACAGTCTATGTGCTCGGCATCGAGAAAAGGATAAGATCATTGAGGTACCCGATCGGTCGGGACGGTTTCAACGTAAACGAGGTAGTGATAATATGCGGACAAAATTCCATGGGACTTCAGGCCGTATTGCTAGCATTTGTCATTCCTTTGGTGATAGTCGTGGGGGCCATCGTAATCGGGACGAATCTACAATGGGACGAGACACGAGCGGGTTAACCGGTTTATCGCTTTTACTGCCTTATTACTGTATACTATACTTAATGCGTGACAAACTAAAAAGACGATTTATATTTACTTTGAAAAAACTTAATTGATAATATATCATGATTTTAATTGCCGTTATTTCATTAGGAGCAATCGGGGCGGTCGGAGCGGTTTCCTCTACGCTGCTTCCAAGAAATTTGAAGTCTACGAAGATCCTCGCATCGCACAAGTACAGGAAGTCCTTCCCGGGGCGAACTGTGGAGGTTGCGGTTATCCGGGTTGCGCCGGATTCGCAGGCGCTTGCGTAAAGCTGACTCATTAGACGGATTGCTCTGCCCCGTTGGTGGTGGCCCGGTCATGGCCAAGGTCGCTACAATACTGGGTAAAGAGGCGGGTACAGCCGAACCATGGTAGCCGTTGTCCGTTGCAACGGAACTTGTCAGGCCCGCCCACGTACAAACTCTTATGATGGAACGAAAAGTTGCGCCATCGCCTCTACCTTTACGGAGGCGAGACGAATTGTTCTTTCGGTTGCCTAGGTTATGGCGACTGCGTGAACGCCTGCGCTTTCGACGCCATCCACATCAACCCGGCTACGGGAATCGCCGAGGTAGACGAGGAAAAATGTACTTCCTGTGGTGCTTGTGTGAAGGCTTGCCCGAAGAATATCATCGAGCTAAGAAAGAAAGGACCTAAATCACGCCGGATTTACGTGTCTTGCGTAAATAAGGACAAGGGAGCCGCCGCTCGCAAGGCTTGTGCCAACGCTTGTATCGGCTGTGGCAAATGTGCCAAGGAATGTCCGTTCGAGGCAATCACCGTAACAAATAACGTAGCTTATATCGATTATACGAAGTGTCGTTTATGCCGCAAATGCGTGGCTGTATGTCCGACAGGAGCTATTCATGAGCTGAATTTCCCTCCTCGCAAGGAAGCCGCTCCCGCTCCGAAAGCGGAGACCGTGAAACCGGCGCGAAGGCAGAGGCTACCGTGAAACCGGAAGCCACACCGAAAGCTACAAGTGAAGAAAAAACAAATCTAAATTAAAATCTAATAGTATGCTAAGGACATTTCGAATCGGAGGTATACATCCCCCCGAGAATAAACTGTCTGCCGGTAAGAAAATTACGGCTCTCGCTACGCCTAAACAGGTGATTATCCCCCTCAGCCAGCATATCGGTGCCCCAGCGCAGGCCGTGGTGAAGAAAGGGGATCTGGTAAAGGTGGGTACATTGCTAGCCAAGGCGGGTGGTTTCGTATCAGCGAACATCCACTCTTCCGTATCCGGCAAAGTGAACAAGATAGATAACGCTCTCGACGCTAGCGGATACAAACGTCCCGCTATCTATATAGATGTGGAAGGTGATGAATGGGAAGAGACGATCGACCGCAGCGAGACCTTAGTGAAGGAGTGCACGCTGTCTTCCAAGGAAATCGTGGATAAGATCGCCGCTTCCGGTATCGTCGGTCTGGGTGGAGCGACTTTCCCTACGCAGGTGAAATTGATGCCGCCTCCCGGAAACAAGGCAGAGATCGTAATCATCAACGCCGTGGAGTGTGAGCCTTATCTTACTTCCGACCATTCGTTGATGCTGGAGAAAGGCGAGCAAATCCTAGTCGGTGTCACGATCCTAATGAAAGCGGTCAACGTGAACAAGGCCGTGATCGGTATCGAGAATAACAAGCCGGACGCTATCGCCCATCTGCAAAAGTTGGCGGTAAATTATAAAGGTATAGAGATCATGCCGCTTAAGGTACAATATCCGCAAGGAGGCGAGAAACAATTGATCGACGCCGTTATTCGCCGTCAGGTAAAAAGTGGTGCGCTTCCTATCTCGCGGTGCCGTGGTACAGAACGTAGGAACTGCTTATGCCGTTTACGAGGCGGTACAAAAGAATAAACCGTTGTTCGAGCGTGTGGTGACGATCACGGGTAAGGCGGTAGCTAATCCTTCCAATTTCTTGGTTCGTATGGGAACACCGATCAGTTGCTTGATCGAGGCCGCAGGTGGCCTGCCCGAGGAATACGGGTAAGATTATCGGTGGCGGACCGATGATGGGTAAAGCGTTGATCAGCGCCGAGGTGCCGGTTTGCAAAGGAAGCTCCGGTGTTTTATTACTGACAACGGAGGAATCTGTCCGCAAGCCGATCCGGGATTGCATCCGTTGCGCCAAATGCGTAGGTGTCTGCCCGATGGGATTGAACCCTACCCTATTGATGAACGCCACGGAATTCCAGAATTGGGAATTGGCGGAGAAGAACTATATCACCGACTGTATCGAGTGCGGGTCGTGTAGTTATACCTGTCCGGCCAACCGTCCGTTGCTGGATCAGATCCGGTTGGGTAAAGGAAAAGTTATGGGTATTATCCGGTCTAGAAAGTCATAAAACAAGAGCAACATGGAAAATAATTTATACGTATCGCCCTCGCCCCACATCCATGGAGGCGACAGCATAAGCAAAAAATATGTATGGTGTACTGATTGCCCTTATCCCGGCTTTCTTGGTATCCCTTTATTTCTTCGGTCTGGGAGCGTTTGATCGTTACGGTCGTATCGGTTCTGGCCTGTATGATATTCGAGTATTTGATCCAGCGATTCCTGATGAAAAAGGAACCGACTTGCGATGGCTCCGCTATCCTGACGGGCGTATTGCTGGCCTTCAACCTACCTTCCAACCTTCCGGTCTGGATCATTATCATCGGAGCGTTGGCGGCGATCGGCATCGGCAAGATGTCTTTCGGTGGATTAGGTAATAATATTTTCAATCCGGCGTTGGTCGGACGTGTATTCTTATTGATCTCCTTCCCGGCGCAGATGACGACTTGGCCGGTGGTAGATGCCTTGAACGTTTTCCCGATGACTTATACGGACGCCAGACCGGTGCGACGGTACTGTCGTTGATGAACGAGGGCGTGACCGAGCTTCCGTCTTACGGGAATATGCTTGTAGGGGCTATGGGAGGTAGTCTCGGTGAAGTGAGCGCCGTGGCCTTGATCCTCGGTCTTTTATTCATGCTATGGAAAAAGATCATCACTTGGCAGATCCCGGTATCCATCTTGGCTACCGTATTCGTATTCACGGGCATCATGCACTTGGTGAATCCGGTACAATACGCCAGCCCGTTCGTTCATTTATTATCCGGTGGTTTGTTATTAGGCTCCATCTTTATGGCGACCGACTACGTAACCTCGCCGATGAGCAAGAACGGAATGCTTGTCTACGGCGTGGGAATCGGAATCCTTACCACGGTGATCCGTTTGTTCGGGTCTTACCCGGAAGGTATGTCGTTCGCTATCCTGATCATGAACGCATTTACTCCGCTAATCAACAGCTATATCAAACCTAAACATTTCGGAGGAAAGTAAGCATGGCAAAATTAAAATCAACATTACCCAATATGCTCCTTTCACTAACAGGCATTTGCTTGGTAGCAGGGGCGATCCTAGCCGGAGTGAACCAGTTTACCGCCGGCCCTATAGCGGTAGCCAAAGCGACCGCCTTGGAGGAAGCGATTAAAGCCGTTGCTCCCGAGTTCGACAACAAACCGACTGAGGACGTCTATATGGCCGTCTCCTCCGATGGTGATTCCCTCAAGATTTATCCTGCCAAGAAAGGCGGACAAGTCGTTGGCGGAGCTGTAGAGAGTAATACGAAAAAAGGCTTTAGCGGTGAGATACGGGTTATCGTAGGTTTCGATATGGATGGCAAGATCTTGAACTATTCCGTATTGCAACACGCCGAGACTCCGGGCTTGGGAGCCAAGATGCAAGAATGGTTCCGTGCGGACAAGAACAAGCAAAGTGTCTTGGGACGTACGATTCCGGACGGAGGCTTAAAAGTAACAAAAGATGGTGGCGATGTGGACGCTATCACGGCAGCGACAATCTCCAGCCGTGCGTTCCTCGATGCCGTGAACCGTGCGTATAGCGCATTCGCTGGCGTAGACGGACTAACGGGTGCCACTTCAACTGATAACAAATAAAAAGGGAGGACAGAACAATGAGTAATCTAAAAATATTGATGAATGGTATCATCACGGAGAACCCGACATTTGTATTACTGTTAGGTATGTGTCCTACCTTGGAACGACCTCTTCGGCCATCAACGGCATGAGTATGGGATTGGCTACGATGTTCGTATTGATTTGCTCGAATATCGTGATTTCCGCCTTGAAAAACGTAATCCCCGACTTGGTGCGTATCCCGGGATATATCGTTGTGATCGCGACGTTCGTGACCGTAGTGCAGATGTGCATGGAAGCGTTCGTCCCGGCTTTATACGCTAGCTTGGGATTATTTATCCCGTTGATCGTGGTAAACTGTATCGTACTAGGACGTGCCGAGGCTTTCGCTGCGAAGAACGGCGTAGTCCCATCCGCTTTCGACGGAATCGGTATCGGACTGGGCTTTACGATGGCTCTTACGCTGCTGGGCGCTTGCCGTGAGTTCTTGGGAACCGGTAAGTTATTCAACGTAACCTTGATGCCCGAGGAATATGGTTCGCTGATCTTCGTATTGGCTCCGGGAGCGTTTATCGCCTTGGGTTATCTGGTAGCAATAGTAAACAAACTGCGTAAAGCATAATAAACGGATCATATGGAATATATATTGATATTTATCGCCGCCGTATTCGTTAATAACGTTGTACTGGCACAGTTCTTGGGAATTTGTCCGTTCTTGGGGGTATCTAAGAAAGTGGAGACTGCCGCAGGCATGGGAGCCGCCGTTACGTTCGTGCTTACGATCGCCACGATTGTTACATTCCTCGTGCAAAAATACATATTGGACGCTTTCGGATTAGGGTTCATGCAGACGATCAGTTTCATCTTGATCATCGCCGCCTTGGTTCAGATGGTGGAAATCATATTGAAGAAGGTCTCTCCCGCCCTTTACCAGGCGTTGGGCGTATTCCTTCCGTTGATCACCACGAACTGCTGTATCTTGGGTGTGGCGATCCTTGTAATCCAAAAAGAGTATAATTTATTAGAATCTGTGGTATATGCTATCTCGACCGCTATTGGATTTGCGCTAGCTTTGATTATCTTCGCGGGTATTCGGGAGCAACTAGCCATGACGCATGTTCCGGAAGGCATGAAAGGCACTCCTATCGCCTTGATAACGGCCGGTTTGCTAGCTATGGCTTTTATGGGATTCTCGGGTATCGTATAACAAACTTATCTAAATGAACACTAGAATGAAAAAGAAGATTTTAGTAGCGGGCGGAACCGGTTATATCGCTCACACACCACAGTAGAATTGCAGAACGCCGGATATGAGGTAGTCATTATCGACGATTTGTCAAACTCGAATATCGAGGTGCTCGATGGTATCGAGAAAATCACGGGCATCCGTCCGGAGTTTATCCAATTGGATCTAAAGGATAAGGAAGGTACTCGCAAGGCATTGGAAGCTCATCCGGGCATCAAAGGCATTATCTTGTTCGCCGCTAGCAAGGCGGTAGGAGAATCCGTACAGCAGCCTTTGAAGTATTATCGCAATAATATTGTCACTTTGGTGAACTTGTTGGAGATGATGCCTGAATTCAATATCGAAGGTATCGTATTCTCTTCCTCTTGTACGGTATACGGACAACCGGATCCGGAGAACTTGCCGGTAACCGAGAATGCCCCGATCAAACCCGCTATGTCTCCTTATGGAAACACGAAGCAGATCAACGAGGAGATTATCCGGGATACGATCCATGCGGGAGCGCCTTTCAAGAGTATCATCTTGCGCTACTTCAACCCGATAGGCGCTCACCCAAGCGCAGAGATCGGCGAGTTGCCAATGGTGTTCCCCAGAACTTGATCCCGTACTTGACACAGACGGCTATGGGTATCCGCAAGGAATTAAGCGTATTCGGCGATGATATGATACGGCAGACGGCTCTTGCATCCGTGACTATATCAATGTCGTAGATTGGCGAAGCGCATGTAATCGCTATGGACCGTATGCTTGAGAATAAGTCTGATGAGCATATCGAGATATTCAACCTAGGTACCGGCAATGGTGTTTCTGTCCTTGAACTGATCAATACCTTCGAGCAGACAACAGGCGTTAAGGTTCCGCACAAGATCGTGGGCCGTCGTGAAGGTGATATCGAGAAGGTATGGGCCAATCCGGAGCACGCGAATAAGGTATTAGGCTGGACCGCAAGGAGACTTTAGCCGACACCCTGCAATCCGCATGGAACTGGCAGAAACGTTTGAGAGAACGTGGCATCCAGTAAATAACACAAAAAAGAGGCCGTATCTGATAGCGCTTAGCTAAGATATGGCCTTTTTTATATCCTTATATCTACAAGTATTTCTCTAAGATCTCAAGAACTTCCCGAAATCGATCGGCTTAGCGATATGCTCATTCATTCCGGATTCTTTACACAACTTGATGTCTTCCGCAAATGCGTTCGCAGACATGGCTATTATCGGCATGGACTTGATATCCGGACGTTCTAATGCCCGAATATGGCGAGTAGAGTCGTACCCGTTCATGACCGGCATCTGGATATCCATAAATACCAAGTCATAATATCCCGGACTAGAGTTTTTTACCATATTCACCGCGACAAGGCCATTTTCCGCCTCCTCTACCACCGCACCGGTCTCTTCTAGTAACACAGTCGCTATTTCCCTATTCAAGCTATTATCTTCCACCAGCAAGATCCGCTTACCCTCAAAGTTACCGAAAGGATATTGAGGCTTCTCCGTCTCTTCCTCTTTTTCCTCTTGCTTGATAGCGAAACTTTTCATCAAATAAAATAACTTGGATTTCATCAACGGCTTACTTATGAATCCATCGACACCGGCTCGTTGGGCTATCTCCTCAAAATGCGGACAATCATAAGCGGAAAGAATAATGATCGGAATATCCCGGCCAACGACTTTCGGATACGGGTAGCGGTCTCGATTCCATCCATTCCCGGCATTTTCAGATCAAGGATAACGGCAAAATAGTCATCATTAAGATGATGTGCCCTCTCTACTTTCCCGATAGCCTCCTCACCAGAATGGCATATTCACCTTTCATACCGATCTCGTTAATCCTCATACATGCGTTCTCGCAACACACGATATCATCGTCTACCACGAGAACCGGTAAATCCCTTAAATGATCATCCTCAAAACACCCTTGATCCTGCAATTTCAACTGCATCGTAAATGTAAAAACGGAACCTTTGCCATATTCACTCTCCACCAGAATCTCACCATTCATCATATGAGCGATATTACGCTTATCGCCATGCCTAAGCCGGTTCCTTGTATATTCCGCAAGGTTGCGTCTTCCGCACGTTCAAATGGTTCGAAAACCTTGTGTAAGAAATCCGGCTTTATCCCGATACCATTGTCTATAACCGTAACCTCAAATAAACCATAATTACCATTTTTAATTGGCTTTTCCCGTATCTCAAGTGTTATTTTCCCATAGTCCGGCGTATACTTTATGGCGTTTGACAGCAAATTCAACAATACTTGCTGAATCCGTTGCACATCGCCAATCAGCTTTTCATGTTTGATTTGAAACAAGTGAACCCGGAAATCCTGAAACTTCTGACTGACCGAAGTCTGAACCATAGTAATTACGCTTTGCAATAACTCGCCCATATCGAACTCCTCGTCTGTCAGCAAAATATGTCCGCTCTCTACCTTAGACATATCCAAGACCTCATTGATCAAGTTCAATAACAATTTGGAAGAAACCATAATCTTCTTCAAGCAATCCACTATACGCTCCCGATCGTCGATATGCATACTGGCGATAGTGTCATACCGATAATGGCATTCATCGGAGTACGTATATCATGGCTCATACGGGATAAGAAATCCGATTTAGCCTGATTTGCCGATTTAGCCACTTGTAGGGCATCTTGAAGTAATTGCCTTTGCCGCTCTTCCTCACGAACCTCCATAATATCGGTCCGGGTCAAAGAAGTATATTCCTCTCCTTATCGAAAAAGCTAAAACGCAACTTCTTATCCCTAAAAACGCCATTCTCCATCACCTGACAGAACAAGACATACTCACGGGAATTTTGTAAGATAGATAAGACATGATCTAGGGAAAGATTTCGGGTTAACTCATCTCGCTGATCCTCCGGCACATATTTGTGGTGGAACTCGGCTACCTCTTTTTCATAGTCATTACTCGCTATCGGGGGGACCGGCGTCCCACTTCACGATTGGAAGCATACATGACATAGCTATTCGTATTTGCCTCTATATAAACGACATAATCATACTCAGTCTGAACGGCAGCCTCTACGATCTGTGCCTTGCGACAATGATTCACATAGCGGCTGAAAAGAATGACACGATCCGGAATTCCACTCTTATCTTTCAAGATACGAATAAAAGCCTCATGCCACTCAAAACCCAACAAATCATTACAGAAACGCATGTCGAACTTCTTATTTGCTACGCCGCTAGCCGCCATTTGCCGCAATGAATTCAAGGATAAGATCTCCTCCCATTTCCCTAAATCCGCAGGATATACATATTCTTGAATGTAAGTCTGGCAAAGTTCTGTATAATCCAAACATTCTCCTTCTTTCGGGAGTCATCGAATCTTTGACTATCTCAACCTTTTCATTACCTAATGTGACGATCCAAAGCGTATCGACTAGCTCGTTTACACCACAGAGTAGTTCTTCCAAATTTAAAGTAGTATTTGTCATTTTCAATGATATAGATTTAATTAAGAGGAATAGAGATCCTATGATTTTGAGAGTATTTCATCGAGCCTCCCTCTCCAATCCTCTCCATTCAAAGGCTGATAGGTATGGAACCCCAGTTCCTGCCCCACTACGATATTATTCTTACCATCATCTACAAATAATGTTTCCTCTGGTCTGATTCCTGAATCCAAGACCATGCGATCAAAAATTTCACGATCTGGCTTAGTGACACCGATTTCATAAGAGAGATACAATTTATCGAAATAATCATTTAATGGACGGCCCGCCGGCGTAAACTCTTTTGTCTGTGCCCATTCAAGCTGTATGATCGGATTTGTATTGCTCAATAAATAGACTTGATATTTCTCACGGAGTTTTAATATGTAGTCCAATTTATATTGGGGAACGCCACCAATGAAGCCAAACCAAGCCCAACAAATATCCTCATAAGAAAGGTCTTTACCCGTATGCTTCCGTAAATAGCGACAAAACTCCTCTACTCCGATCTTTCCGGTCTCCAGATCTTGAAAAACCCCTTTTTGTTCGTAAGGATCTATCAATCCATCGGCATCTTTGACCCCAATCTCTATTAAACGACGAACAGGTTCATCCCGGTCCAAATCTATGATAACGCCCCCAGATCGAATACTATATTTTTTATTTTACCCATTGCGATACTATTTAAGTCCTAAAGATACAATTTATTCCGTATATCTAGGTTACAAGGATAAAAAAAGGTATAATCTTCAACGATTATACCCCAATCCAAAGCTATATTTATGTATATAAGACTTAATCCAATTTATGGATCACCAAACCGGAGCGAAGCTTCGGTTCGAACCACGTCGTCTTCGGCGGCATAATATTACCCGTATCGGCGATATCCATCAATTGCTTCATCGTAACGGGATACAAAGCAAGAACCTTCATCTCACCGCTATCCACACGGCGTTTCAATTCACCCAGGCCACGGATACCTCCCACGAAATCGATTCGCTTGTCCGAACGTAAATCCTTAATGCCTAAAATCTCATCCAGAATCAAGTTCGAAGAGATCGTGACATCCAATACGCCTATCGGGTCATTGTCATCGTACGTACCGGGCTTAGCGGTCAAAGAATACCATTTCCCTCCTAAATACAGGGAGAAATTGTGCAAGGCACCCGGTTTGTAAATAGCAGAGCCCTTCTCCTCTACCACGAAGTTTTTCGTTAATCTCTCAACGAATTGTTCCTCGGTCAAGCCGTTCAAGTCTTTTACCACACGGTTGTAATCGATAATGGTCAATTGGTTGGCCGGGAAGCAAACAGCCATGAAATAGTTATACTCCTCGTCTCCCTTATGATCCGGGTTTTGCTTGGCCTTCTCCGCTCCTACCAAAGCAGCGGCGGCGGAACGATGATGTCCGTCGGCAATATACAACGCAGGCATCTCCCCGAATAACTCCGTGATGCGGGCGATGTCCTTATCCTCATCGATAATCCAGAACGTATGGCCGAAACCGTCTAATTTCGCCACGAAATTATATTCAGGCTCACGAGCCGTATATTTCATTACGATAGCGTCTAACTCTGAGTTGTCGGGATAAGCGAAGAATACCGGCTCGATATTAGCGTTGTTGACACGTACGTGCTTCATGCGATCCTCCTCCTTGTCACGGCGGGTCAGCTCATGTTTCTTGATCGTGCCATTCATATAATCGGGAACATAAGCCCCGACTACCAACCCATATTGAGTCTTGCCATTCATGGTTTGGGCATAAACATAATAGCATTCTTTCTGATCCTGAACCAACCAACCTTTTTCCTGAAAATTATTGAAATTGGCGGCGGCCTTCAGGTAAACAGCCGGATCATGCTCATCCGTCCCTTCTGGAAATCGATTTCCGGTTTAATGATATGGTAAAGGGATTTCTCGTTTCCTTCCGCTTCCGCACGAGCTTCTTGCGAGTTCAATACGTCATAGGGGCGGGAAGCCACCTCCTCTATAAATTCTTTTGGTGGACGAACTCCCTTGAAAGGTTTTATTTTTGCCATGGTAATTAAATCTAATTGGTTTATGTATCAATGTAGAGACGGGGCGTACCCGTCTCTACAACCGGATATTCTCATTTATTAACCCGATACTTTCATTGCCATTCACCAAGAAATCAACGATCTGCTTGGCGGCGGCGATACCAGCGTTGATATTAGCCTCGGCGGTCTGGGCACCCATCTTTTTCGGGGTGCTGAAATAACGACCGGCATATTTTTCGGCCAATTCCGCATGGATAGCGGGCATAATATCTGTCAAGTACTTGAAATCCGGACGCTCTTCCAACATCTTAGCGAGGCCAGCCTCATCCATCACCTCCTTACGAGCCGTATTCACTACGATAGCCCCCTTCGGCATGGAATTCATCAACTCGAATTGATAGAACCCTTCGTCTCGGCCGTAGCGGGATATGCAAGGAAACGATCTGGCAAGCCTTGAACAAGTCCGCCGTAGAAGCTACAGCCTTCACACCATCGGCCTCAATCACGGAAGCCGGACAGAACGCGTCATAAGCGTAAACCTCCATACCGAAGCCTTTAGCGATACGAGCCACGTTACGGCCCACGTTTCCATAAGCCAAGATACCCAATTTCTTTCCTTTCAACTCTGTTCCGGAAGTTCCGTTATAGAAATTACGAACCCCGTACACCAACATACCGAATACCAATTCGGCGACAGCGTTAGAGTTTTGTCCCGGCGTATTCATCACGCATACCTTATGGGCAGTAGCCGCATCCAAGTCCACGTTATCATACCCCGCACCGGCACGAACCACGATCTTCAGGTTCTTAGCGGCATCCAATACCTCAGCGTCCACCTTATCGCTACGGATAATCACGGCATCGGCATCCTTAACCGCATCCAGCAATTGCGCCTTCTCTGTATATTTCTCCAAAAGAGCCAGTTCCATGCCAGCGCCTTCCACTACCTCCCGGATACCTTTCACAGCGACAGCGGCGAAAGGTTTCTCTGTAGCAACTAATATCTTTGCCATGTCTGAATCCTCCTTGATTAATGTTGTTTCTCGAACTCTTTCATGCAAGCTACCAAAGCCTCCACGCTGCTCTTCGGCATTGCGTTATAAAGAGAGGCACGGAAACCACCTACAGAACGGTGTCCCTTGATACCTACCATACCAGCGGCAGTAGCATATTTACTGAACTCGTCCTCCAACTCCTTATACTCATCATTCATCACGAAACAAACATTCATGATCGAACGATCTTCCTCCGCTACCGTACCACGGAACAACTTATTGCGATCGATCTCATCGTATAAGATCGCCGCATTCTCAAGATCCTTCTTCTCCATAGCGGCGATACCACCTTGTTCCTTATACCATTTCAAGGTCTGTAAAGCCGCGTAAATAGGCAATACAGGAGGTGTATTGAACATGGAATCCTTTTTAATATGGGTAGCGTAGTTTCAACATGGTCGGGATCGGACGGTCTACATGTCCTAAAGCGTCCACACGAACGATAGCCAAAGTCACGCCGGCAGGAGCCAAGTTCTTTTGAGCACCCGCATAGATAATATCATATTTGGAAATATCGATCGGACGAGAGAAAATATCGGAAGACATATCGCAAACCAAACGTTGCTTCACATCCGGATCCTTACGCATCTCTGTTCCGTAAATCGTATTATTAGAAGTAAAATGGAAATAATCCGAGTCATCAGCGATCGCATAACCCTTCGGGATGTAAGTATAGTTCTTGTCTTTGGAAGAAGCGACAACATCTACCTCCCCAAACAACTTAGCTTCCTTGATAGCGTTCGAAGCCCATGTGCCGGTATCCAAATAAGAGGCTTTCTTATTCAACAGATTGTAAGGAACCATACAGAACTGCATGCTGGCGCCACCGCCCATGAATACAACCTCATAGCCTGCCGGAACATCCAGTAATTCCTTGATCAACGCACGTGCCTCGTCGTTTACGGCTACAAACTCCTTACTTCTATGAGAGATCTCAAGAAGTGATAACCCCATACCCGCAAAATTTCTACCGCAGCGGCTGTATTCTTAATTGTATACTCGCTCAAGATAGAAGGACCTGCATAAAAATTGTGCTTCTTCATACCAATGTCTTTTTAGAATGTTATTATAAATAAAGTAACTATTTTTTCAAAAACAGGCGGCTAATGTAACTATTTTTTCTCATTTGCCGACACTTTTCGAGCATTTTTTAATTTACAATCAGAATATGTCAATTAAAACGATCTCCCCAAAGGCGCCTCATTTGCTCAATTAGTTTGTGCTCGGCCGGATTTTCCTGTCCTTTCCACAAACGTTCGCCCAAAATTTCCTTCGGAAGATACTCCTGCTTTACAAAATGATTTTCGTAGTCGTGCGCATATTTATATTCCTTGCCATACTCCAATTCAGCCATTAATTTGGTAGGCGCGTTGCGTAGATGAAGCGGTACGGGTAAATTCCCAGTCCGGTTAACAAGTGCCAAAGCGTCGTTGATCGCCATATAGGCCGAATTACTTTTCGGGCTGCAAGCCAGATAAACGGTCGTCTCGGCCAGAATGATCCGGCCCTCCGGCCAGCCGATCTTCTTCAAGCATCGAACATGCGTTCG
>ENA-OQDF01000706-OQDF01000706.1-human-gut-metagenome-genome-assembly--contig:-NODE-706-length-14034-cov-2.213705_pt1 | contig 14034 bp, 18 predicted proteins | sample MGYA00242769_ERZ504597 | MGnify/ENA primary metagenome ERZ504597 (study PRJEB26092, sample SAMD00036305) | human gut metagenome | host: Homo sapiens | study: EMG produced TPA metagenomics assembly of...
TATATAATATATGTTTTACACTCCTATAAGATTAGCTGTGATTGGAAGGCATGTCAAGGAAAACAGGTATTTGCAGAGTATTTCAGATGAACATTAACCCTTAATATCAGATGGATTCTTACCGGAAGGCGGAGCCTGCTCCGGAGCATCATCTGCGCATGAGACCGGAGGAAGAAATGGATAAAGTTCCTCGTACGAATCCAGTTCCGCAGGATTAAGAGGCGCAGAAGGAATCAAACCGGTACAGTCATGGGAAGAGGCAGCAGTTGCAAGATAATCGTAAGAATCAATGAGTTCCTGGTTGGACAATGGGTTTACATTTACAGTCTTTTTTCATGTTTCTTCATAAATAAAAACTCCTTTATAATTCAGATATATTAGAGGGGTGAATAAATGGTGGTTATTTAGTAAAAAAGAGGAAAACCTGCTTTCCAGTATAGAATGGGTAGAAAAAAAGAAAATTATACGGTATAATACTTCATGTTGTGAAATATTAGGGCGTTAAAGCTGAAAAGAAGAAAAGTTACAATTTAAAATAACATATAAAAATAACAGATAAAGAAGATCTGATGAAATACAACAGGAAGGAGAAGCAGGAAATGAGAGTAGAAATTGACACACATACGCATACGCTCGCAAGTGGACATGCATATAATACGCTGAATGAGATGGCGCAAGCAGCAGCGGATAAAGGACTGAAGGGACTTGCAATTACGGAACATGCACCAGAGATGCCCGGAACTTGTCATTTGTTCTATTTTCAAAATTTAAGAATTGTTCCAAGAAAAAAATACGGGATTGAGCTGTTATTAGGAACAGAACTGAATATCATGAATGCGCGGGGGGAGATCGATCTCCCAGATTCGGTTCTTGAAAGACTTGATATTGCAATCGCCAGTATTCATATGCCGTGTTTTAAAGATGAACGGACAATAGACAATGTAACCGCAGCATATGAGAAAGTAATGGAACATCCGTATGTGGACATCATTGGACATCCGGATGACGGGAGATTTCCTGTAGATATGAAGCGTCTGGTAAAAAAAGCAAAAGAAACCGGAACATTACTGGAAGTAAATAATTCATCACTGCGTCCGGAAGGATTTCGGGAGAATACAAAAGAGAACTGTCTGGAGATGGTAAAGGAATGTAAAGCACAGGGAGTGATGATCGTGCTTGGCAGTGATTCACATGTGGATGCAGATATTGCAGAGTATCCATATGCGGGAAGAAATATTGAGAGAAACAGATTTTCCGGAAGAATTGGTTGCCAATGTTTCACTGGAAAAATTAAAAGCATGTATAAAACATGGGAAAAAACTATAGACTTTGCAATTTTAGTGTGTTAAAATGTAAAAGTAATGAATCTGCTACGAAGGAGATAATGCTATGAGTAAGAAAATCAGAACAGAGGAGGTTGATTATCTGTTTCAGGGAATTTTAAGCCTCAAAGATAAAGAGGAGTGTTATACATTTTTTGAAGATATCTGTACGATTAATGAATTGCTTTCATTATCACAGCGTTTTGAAGTTGCAAAGATGTTAAGAGAACACAAGACTTATCTTGAGATTGCAGAAAAGACAGGCGCTTCAACAGCAACGATCAGTCGTGTGAACCGTTCGCTGAATTACGGTAATGACGGATATGACATGGTATTCGAGAGAATCGGACTTGGGGAAGTCAAAGACGAAAAAGCAGAATAAAGTGCGAAAAACAGTGCAGATGCATTTGGTAAGAATGCAGAAACAAAAAGAAATAAGACGTGCGGTCTTATTTCTTTTTTTGGCCGAATCCTTTTGACACCGGTATTTTCAGAGTGAAGCAGATCGGGGAAATTATCCAAAAGCTTTTCTACAATCTGCTTTTTAACATAGATGTCAAAACTCAGGTTACAGATAAATGCAAACAACTGCAGAGAATCCCTGTCATCTTCCGGTGCTTCATCAAAACATTTTTTAGAAGAATTATAAGAGCGGATAATTTCTTTTTCAAATTCCGGAATTCTGGACTTTTCCAGTTCGCATACTTCTTTATAGATAGAAGTGATATCAAAATCCTGATCTGTGTCAAAATACTTATCCGTAATCGGTTCTAACATAGTTTCAATATCTTTAATAGAAAGAAAATTTTTAAAATAATAGATAAAGATCATTATCAGCAGATGCTCTTTGGAGTACTTCTTCTTCACAGGTGGAGGGAGAAGATTGTTCTTGGCATAGTTGTTGATCATGGTCTTGGTAAGGATCTTATCATCTTCATGACGTTTACTGGATGCCAGTTCTTTTCCATAAAGGTAGTAACCTGATCCATGTATAAATCTATATTCGGAATATCATCAGGTCTCACGTAATCAATCCGTGAGATGCTTGATAAAATGCTGTTCAGCATATCTTTTGTGTCTATTGTCATTTTTTATCACCTCAATGTAATTATTATATAGTTTTGAAAACTAGATGGCAAGCGTTTTTTTATACACGTTGCAGAAAATGTCTGGAAAATACGGCTGAATATCGGAGAAGTTATTGACATTTTAATTGGATATGATAAAATAAGTTCGCTAACAAACAATTTGCTAACAAACAATTTGATAACAAACAATTTGAGCGTGAACAATTGAACGGAAAGGATGGTAATGTGGAAAGAAAAGGAAGAAAGATCGGACCGGAGATACACTGTGCGGATCTGAAATTGTCAAGGAATCTGTCTGCACATGTGAGAAGTCCGGAGTGGATGAAGTGACGATGATGCATGGCTGGATCATACGGTATCTGTATGAGAACCGGGAGCAGGATATTTTTCAGAAGGATATTGAACAAAGATTTGCAGTGGGTAGATCTACAGTTACGAATCTGCTTCAATTGATGGAAAAGAAGGGATTCGTAAGAAGAGAATCGGTAAAACAGGATGCCAGGTTAAAAAAGTAATCCTGACAGAAAAAGGAATTACAAGTCAGGAATCTTTTGAGGATATTGTGGAGCATATCGAAGAAGAGCTTTCCGAAGGCATATCAGAAGAAGAACTTCATATTTTTTATAAGGTGTTAGACCAGATTAATCAGAATGTGAAGAAATATGAAGTCAGGTAATCCGGAAAATCGGAGTTATAAATGTAACTATAAAACAAGAAACGAAACAGAAAGGGCGTAAATGGAATGATTAAGACATTAGCAAAACAGATTAAAGAATTTAAAGCAGCATCCATTGCAACTCCGCTCTTTATGATCCTTGAGGTATTGATGGAGATGATCATCCATATCTGATGGCATCAATTATTGATAAAGGGGTCAATACCGGGGATATCCACCACATCTACAAAGTCGGCGGAATCATGGTTGTTGCGGCAGTCATCGGATTATTCGCCGGAATGATGGGCGGAAGATTCGGTGCAAAAGCATCGGCGGGATTTGCAAGGAACTTACGAGAGGCTATGTTTAACAATATTCAGACATTTTCATTTTCAAATATTGATAAATTCAGCACAGCAGGACTTGTAACCCGAATGACAACGGATGTAACCAATATACAGAATGCATATCAGATGATCCTGCGTATGTTCACCAGAGCACCGGCCAGTATGATCTGTGCGATGGTCATGGCATTTACAATCAATGCGAGACTGGCATGTATCTATCTTGTAGCGGTAATTATTCTTGGAATTTTATTGTTCCTGATCATGAGCCATGCGACAAATATTTCCAGCAGGCATTTCCAAAGTACGATGATCTGAATGAATCCGTGCAGGAGAATGTATCTGCGATCCGTGTCGTGAAGGCATATGTAAGAGAGGAACAGGAGACATCTAAGTTACGAAGAGCAAGTGAGAATATCTATAACATTTTTGTAAAAGCAGAGACAAATCTGGTATTCAATGCACCGATGATGCAGACGGCGGTATACACCTGTATCCTGTTAGTGAGCTGGTTCGGAGCAAAGATGATCGCAAGTGATTCCCTGACGACAGGAGAACTGATGAGTCTTCTTACATATTGCATGAATATTCTGATGAGTCTGATGATGTTGTCGATGGTATTTGTCATGGTCGCTATGAGTATGGCAAGTGCGAGACGTATCTCCGAAGTGTTAAATGAGACGAGTGATCTTAAGAATCCGGAACATCCGGCCATGAAAGTAGAAGCTGGAAGTATTGAATTCCGTCATGTGGACTTTGCGTATAAAAAGGACAGTGACGAACCGGTACTGGAAGATATTGATCTGAAGATCCGTTCCGGTGAGACGATCGGAATCATCGGAGGAACAGGAAGTGCCAAGACGAGTCTGGTTAACCTGATCAGTCGTCTGTACGATGTGACGAAAGGCGAAGTACTGGTCGGTGGCAGAAATGTCAAAGATTATGATATGGAAGTGCTTCGTGATCAGGTATCAGTAGTCTTGCAGAATAATGTGCTGTTCTCCGGAACAATCCTTGATAATCTCCGCTGGGGAGACAAGGAAGCAACTTTGGAAGAATGCAGACACGCGTGTGAACTTGCATGTGCGGATGAGTTCATCGACCGTTTTCCGAAAGGATATGAGACATACATCGAGCAGGGCGGAAGTAACGTATCCGGAGGTCAGAAGCAGAGACTATGTATTGCAAGAGCACTACTTAAGAAGCCAAAAGTACTGATTCTGGATGACAGTACCAGTGCGGTAGATACCGCAACAGATGCGAAGATCCGAAGAGCGTTTCGTGAAGAAATTCCGGATACAACGAAACTGATCATCGCACAGAGAATCTCAAGCGTACAGGATGCTGACCGTATCATCGTTATGGAAGACGGTAAGGTCAATGGATTCGGTACACATGAAGAATTACTGGAACAGAATGATATCTACCGTGAAGTCTATGAATCACAGACCAGTGGTGGCGGCGATTTTGACGAGAAGGAGGGTGAATAAGATGCCGGGACCGGGAAGACAGCCGAGAGGAATGAAAGCACAGGTAAAAAATCCGGGTGAATTATTCCTCCGCCTTATGAAATATGTATTAAAAGATTATAAGTTTCACTGCATCAGTGTAGTAGTATTGATTGTTGTCAGTGTTCTTTGCAATGTGCAGGGAACGATGTTCATGAAGAACCTGATCGACGAATATATCACACCATTTTATTATCAGATAACCCCAATTTACACCGCTTGCACATGCGATCGCCAGAGTAGCAGCATTTTATGCACTGGGTGTACTGGCAACATTCGGTTATAACCGTCTGATGGTCAATGTGACGCAGGGGACACTACGCAACTTAAGAAATGATCTGTTCTCTCATATGGAGAAACTACCGGTCAAGTATTTTGATACGCATGCACATGGAGATATCATGTCGGTATATACGAATGATATTGATACATTAAGACAGATGATCAGCCAGAGTATGCCGCAGCTTCTGAACAGTGGGATTACGATCATCAGTGTATTTGTCAGTATGTTGATCTTAAGTATCCCACTTACGGTCGTAACGATGATCATGGTCGGAATCATGGTATTCTGTTCAAAGAAATCTGCCGGACAGAGCGGGGCATATTTTGCAAAACAGCAGAAAGACCTGGGAACTGTGAACGGTTATATCGAAGAGATGATGAACGGACAAAAGGTGGTAAAGGTATTCTGCCATGAAGAGGAGAACATGCAGAACTTCAAGAAGCTGAATGATGAACTATATGTCAGTGCAGACAAAGCCAATACATTTGCCAACTTTTTAGGACCGATCAATGCACAGATCGGAAATATCAGTTATGTGATCTGTGCGATCATCGGGGGTGTGCTGGCACTTGGAAAGGTCGGAGGTTTTACCCTCGGAGGTCTGGCAAGCTTCCTGACATTTAATAAGAGCTTCAGTATGCCGATCAACCAGATCAGTATGCAGATGAATGCAATTGTTATGGCGATGGCCGGGGCCGACCGTATTTTTAAGCTGATGGATGAAAAAGAAGAACTGGATGAAGGATATGTAACACTGGTCAATGCGAAAGAAGAAGACGGAAAGCTTACAGAGTGTGAAGAAAGAACCGAACGCTGGGCATGGAAACATACACATCAGAATGATGGCAGTGTGGATTATGTGGAGGTGAAAGGTGAAGTCGTATTCAATGGTGTGGATTTCGGTTATAATGATGAGAAGATTGTATTGCATGATATCAAATTATATGCCAAACCGGGACAGAAGATTGCATTCGTCGGATCGACCGGAGCAGGTAAGACGACGATCACCAATCTGATCAACCGTTTCTATGATATTCAGGACGGCAAGATCCGTTATGATGGAATCAACATTAACAAGATTAAGAAAGCGGATCTCAGACATTCACTTGGGATTGTTCTGCAGGATACACATTTATTCACCGGAACGGTGCGTGACAATATCCGCTTTGGCAAACTGGATGCGACCGATGAAGAGATTGTGGCAGCAGCAAAGCTTGCAAATGCCGACAGCTTTATCCGAAGACTCCCGAAAGGCTATGATACGATGCTGACCGGAGACGGAGCAAATTTAAGCCAGGGACAGCGCCAGCTTCTGGCAATTGCAAGAGCCGCTATTGCTGATCCTCCGGTATTGATCCTTGATGAAGCAACCAGTTCCATCGATACCAGAACGGAACGGATCGTACAGGATGGAATGGATAAGCTGATGCGTGGAAGGACAACATTTGTTATTGCCCACAGATTATCGACAGTCCGCAATTCTGACTGCTATTATGGTACTGGAACAGGAAGAATCATTGAGCGTGGTACACATGATGAACTGATCGAAGAGAAAGGCAGATATTATCAGCTGTATACGGGAAATGCGATCAGCGCGTAAATGAATCGAATGATGAATGAAAATGAAAAAGGGACAGGACATTTTTAATTTGGGACGGAGGATTTTTTAAAATCCTCGTCCCAAATTGTTTCTTGCAGAACCCGGACAAAGCAACTATAATGGAAACAGACATTCGAAAAGGGGTAGAATGCATATGAAATCAATCATGCTATGTTATAATCTGAAAGGCACGAAAAAGGGAAGAAAAGATCGGGCATGCTGGGAAGTTTTTCTTGGTTTTCGTGTGAAATATGTGGAAAAAGAAGAGTATTCAAAGACAATCGGAGTACTGACCGGACTGAAAGAAGAAGTGGCGGAAGAGGCATCAAGGGAGGAAACTTCCGGGACAGACAATGAAAAAAATGAAGAAATCACAGACTTTGAAGAAGAGATGCTTGTCATGCTACTGGCAGACAATCGGATATTGGATAAGCTATTATTCCAGATGAAAAAAGAAAAAGTACAGGTTCCGCTGAAGGCAATCGTTACTGCAAAGAATCAGAACTGGACATCAACGGCTCTTTATAGCGAAATAAAAAGAGAGCATGAATCCATGACGAAAGCAGAACAGGCCGGAAAGAAAAAAGAAGAATAAAAAACCGGAAAGAAAGGAAACCATAAGATTGAGTATATACGATACATTAAATGAACAACAAAGAGAAGCAGTGTTCCATACAGAAGGACCACTTCTGATCCTTGCAGGAGCAGGATCCGGAAAGACAAGGGTTCTGACACACAGAATTGCTTACTTAATTGAAGAGCAGCAGGTGAATCCATGGAATATCCTTGCAATTACATTTACGAATAAAGCAGCCGGAGAGATGAGGGAACGTGTCGACAAATTGGTTGGATACGGATCAGAGAGTATATGGGTAAGCACCTTCCATTCCATGTGCGTGCGTATCTTAAGACGCCATATCGATCTGCTCGGATATGATACCAACTTACAATCTACGACAGTGACGATCAAAAGACACTGATGCGTGAGGTCTGTAAGCTTCTGCAGGTAGATACGAAGATGTTCCGGGAAAGAGCACTGTTGTCAGAGATTTCCAAAGCAAAGGATGAACTGGTGACACCACAGGAATACCGTATGCGTGCGGAAGGAGATTACAGCCGGAAAAAAATTGCAGAAGTATATGAAGAATATGAAAAACAGCTCCGATCAAATAATGCATTAGATTTTGATGATCTGTTGTTTAAGACCGTGCAGCTTTTCCAGACACAGAAAGATGTACTGGAATATTATCAGGAGCGTTTCCGTTATATCATGGTAGATGAGTATCAGGATACAAATACAGTACAGTTCGAACTGATCCGTCTGCTGGCATCCAAGTACCGTAATCTGTGTGTGGTTGGAGACGATGACCAGTCCATATATAAGTTCCGCGGCGCGAATATTAAGAACATCCTGGATTTTGAACATGTGTTTGATGATACTAAAGTGATCAAGCTGGAGCAGAATTACCGTTCTACCGGCAATATCCTGAATGCAGCCAATGCCGTGATCCGGAACAATCAGGGAAGAAAAGACAAGACGCTCTGGACCGAGAATGAAGATGGAGATATGATCCAGTTACGTCAGTTTGATTCTGCTTATGAAGAGGCAGAATATGTAGTCGGTGATATCAGACGTCATGTCAATAAAGAACTCTGCAGCTACAAAGATAATGCAGTTCTTTACCGTACCAATGCACAGTCCCGTATGTTCGAGGAACGTTTTGTCCGTGACAGTATTCCATATAAGTCATCGGTGGTGTGAACTTCTATGCGAGACGCGAGATCAAGGATCTTCTTGCGTATCTGAAGACGATTGATAACGGAAGAGATGATCTGGCTGTCAGACGTATTGTAAATGTTCCAAAACGAGGTATCGGACTGACCAGTATCAACCGTGTGCAGGAATATGCATCAACCAGAGAATGCAGCTTCTATGATGCACTTCGTGCCGTAGACCTGATCCCGAACATCGGAAGAGGACAGGCAAAACTGGAATCGTTCGTTGCAATGATCGAGCATTTTAAGAATGATACAGAAGACATGAGTGTATTGGAACTGTTGGAGGAAGTTATCAAAGAAACTGGTTATATCGATGCGCTGATCCACGAATGTGAGAGTGAAGAGGCAACATCAAGAATTGAAAATATAGACGAACTCCGCAATAAGATCGCTGCTTATGAAGAAAGCTGTGCGCTACAGAATGAAGCACCGACACTTGGAGGATTTCTTGAGGACGTAGCTTTGGTAGCAGATATCGACAGTCTGGATGAAAGTACGGATTATGTCGTATTGATGACATTACATAGTGCAAAAGGTCTGGAATTCCCACATGTATATTTGGCAGGAATGGAAGACGGACTGTTTCCGAGCTATATGACGATCACAGCAGACGACCCGGCAGAACTGGAAGAAGAAAGACGATTATGTTATGTAGGAATCACAAGAGCAGAGAAAGATCTGACACTGACCTGTGCAAGAAAACGTATGGTACATGGGGAGACACAGTATAAGAAGATGTCCCGTTTCTTAAAAGAAATCCCATTGGAACTTCTGGAGACAGGACCATCAGCAAAAAAGAGAAGAAAGAAGAAAGTGAGCAGGTAAGGGTGAAGACCTCTTTCATGCAGGCGAAAGAAACATTTAAGACGAAGGCATTTACCGCACCAAAGCCGGTACAGCAGTTCGGGACACCAAAAGGCGGGAAGCTTCCTTACGGAGTGGGAGACCGTGTCAGACATATCAAATTCGGAGAAGGAACGGTAACTGCAATCATTGAAGGCGGACGTGATTATGAAGTAACAGTTCACTTCGACGACCCGGAACGAAGAAGATGTTTGCCACATTTGCAAGACTTCAGAAAGTATAACAATCCGGAATCTATCCGGGATACAGGAGAAAAATCTGAAAAATAAGTAGTCATACACTACGTAAAGTGTTATAATAAGTAAAGAATGATTTGCCGAAAGAGCAGAGGAAAGGACGTGGGAGCATGAGTAAAGTAGAAGATATTATTGCAGCATCCAAGCTTAGCGAACTGATGAATAAAAAAGAAGAGGACAAACACGGTAAGACCGTACTCTGGATTCTGGCAGTAGTCGGAGCTGTAGCTGCAGTTGCAGGAATCGCTTATGCAGTATATTGCTTCTTTACCCCGGATTACCTGGAAGACTTCGAGGATGATTTGATGATGATGATTTCGACGATGACTTTTTCGATGATGACGATCAGGTATAAGAACCGGCGGATGAATAAGTGAAGAAAGAAGCAGGTTAGAAACCGATCTGGTAAAAGAAAGGCGACTGGCCTGCTTTTCTTTTGCAATCTCAAGTGCGTCCGCATGGAAAATTCAGTAATATTTATAGAAAGAAGAGAGAGAAGGTATGCAGGAACAGTGTTATGCACTACTGATTGATGCAGATAATGTATCAGCAAAATACATCAAGCCGATCCTGACAGAATTGTCAAAATATGGGATCATTACATATAAAAGAATATACGGAGACTGGACGAGCACGCAGCATTCAAGCTGGAAAGATGAACTTCTGACAAACTCGATCACGCCGATCCAGCAGTTTAGTTATACACAAGGAAAGAATTCTACCGATTCAGCTATGATCATTGATGCGATGGATATCCTGTATACGAATGATGTGGATGGATTTTGCATTGTATCCAGTGACAGCGACTTTACAAGACTCGTCAGCCGTCTTAGAGAGAGCGGAAAGATGGTTATTGGCATGGGAGAAAATAAGACTCCGGAGCCATTCAGGAAAGCGTGTGATAAGTTTACGATTCTGGAAAATCTGATGAGTGAGCAGAATCCGGGAACATCGAAGAGCGAGACAACACATGACAGACGAAGTAAAGAGAAGATTGAAGATGCGATCATTAAGATGATCATTGAGAATCAGGATATCAATAAGCCAACCGGACTCGGTGAAGTAGGAAGCCGTCTGGTCAGTCTTTACCCGGACTTTGATGTGCGGAGCTACGGGTATAATATGCTGTCCAAGTTTCTGGAGGAATTCACAAGAATCCAGATGGTAAAACATGGAAATATTGTGTCGGTTACTTTAAGAGAGGATCAGGATCTGAAGGAAAATATCGACAGCTACGTCGTACAGATTGTGAAAAAGTCGGGAAGATCCGGAGTAGAACTCAGTACACTGGGAAATAAAATGTATGAAAAATACAAAGACTTTAAGATCCGCGATTATGGATATTCCCAGTTCAATCAGTATGTGAAAAGTCTGAAACATGTGAAAGTGGAACAGGAAGGGACAATCCTGAAAGCAGTATATAAAGGATAGAAAAGCGGAACAAGAGACAGAACTAGAAATAGTAAAGATAATGAAATAAATTGCAATAGACAAAAGCTATGACAGAAAGGATAGATATGAAAAAAGGACAGGTATACGAAGGAACTATAGAATCCGTAGAATTTCCAAATAAAGGGCGCATTTATCTGCCGGAAGAAGACAGATGGGTAGTCGTAAAGAATGGCGTGCCGGGACAGAAGGTAAGGTTTCTGTCAATAAGATCAGAAAAGGAAAGGCAGAAGGGCGTCTTCTGGAAGTACTGGAACCGTCAGCCAGCGAGATTCCGTCAGCCTGTCCACATTTCGGACAGTGCGGAGCTGTACTTATCAGAATCTTCCGTATGAAGAGCAGCTTGCCATGAAGAATGAGCAGGTGAAAAAATGATGGATGAAGCGGTAGACGGGGAGTATATCTGGGAAGGCATCAAACCAAGTCCTGTCAGAACCGAATACCGCAACAAGATGGAATTTTCATTCGGAGATGAATACAAAGACGGACCACTGGCACTTGGAATGCATAAACGCGGAAGTTTCATGATATTGTAAATGTGACAGATTGTCAGATTGTAGATGAAGATTACAGAAAGGTTCTTGCATGTACACTGGAATGTGCGGGAGAATCGGGACTTCCATATTATCACCGTATGCGCATATCGGATATTTCCGCCACCTGCTGGTAAGAAAAGCAGTAAAGACAGGAGAGATCCTGGTGGATCTGGTCACAGCATCCGATACGGCAGAACTTGGAGTTGACCCTGCAGAGGCAATGAAAAAATCCAGACATTCAAGGCTTCATGGCTGGAAAAGATGACATCAATGAACTTTGATGGAACATTGGTCGGAATCCTGCATACAAAGAATGACAGCCTTGCAGATGTCGTAAAAGACGAAGGAACAGAAGTCCTGTTCGGACAGGACTATTTCTACGAGGAATTACTTGGATTAAAATTCAAGATCACACCATTCTCATTCTTCCAGACTAATTCGCTGGGAGCGGAAGTCCTGTATGAGACAGCCAGAGAATACATCGGAGATACGAATGAAAAAGTTGTCTTCGATCTGTACAGCGGAACAGGAACGATCGCACAGATCCTTGCGCCGGTTGCGAAGAAAGTGGTTGGTGTGGAGATTGTAGAAGAAGCGGTAGAAGCAGCAAAAGAAAATGCGAAGTTAAATAATCTGGACAATTGTACATTCTGGGTCGGGGATGTATTGAAAGTCATTGATGAACTGGGGGAAGTTCCGGATCTGATCATGCTCGATCCACCGAGAGACGGTGTGAATCCGAAGGCACTTATGAAGATCCTGAATTTCGGAGTGGAGCGTCTGGTGTATATCGCATGCAAACCGACCAGTCTGGCACGGGATCTGGAGATGATACAGGGAAGAGGATATAAGGTAGAGAAGATTGCATGTGTGGATTTATTCCCGAACACGGTTCATGTGGAGACGGTTGTCTTGCTTTCCAAGGGCGAAGTCGACTCGAAAAAGATTCGGGTTGAGTTCTCTTTGGAAGATATGGATATGTCCGAATTTCAGGATGGGGCAACCTATCCGCAGATCAAGGAGTATGTGTTGGAGCATACCGGGTTAAAGGTGTCCAACCTCTATATCTCACAGATTAAACGAAAATGTGGGATTGGGGTTGGTAAGAACTATAATCTGCCGAAGTCCGAGGATTCCAGACAGCCCCAGTGTCCGCCGGAAAAAGAGAAAGCAATCCGAGAAGCATTCAAATATTTTGGGATGATCTAACATCCCGCAAAATGGAGGTTTCTTATGGATAGATTGATTTCTTGTGAGTTTAACATGGATACCGCTTGTGTGGAACTGAAATTTTTAGATGGCAGCATGATTGCCATTGATACCATCGCCGTGGAGAATGAGGTTGCTGACAATATGTATCAACGGTCAGAACTGGATTATCTAATCTACAATGATCCGGTTGGATATGCAGACTTGATCTTGAACGGTGATCCCGAAATTTATCTAAAAACTGTAACTGAATGTAAACCCTTAGATTAAAACTCAGCCCTCTGCCTTTTCCTTGGCAGAGGGCCGTTTTTGCTTAACAGTTATTGAGCATCCCTTAATTGCTCTACAACACTGCATTTCGCTGCATTGTCATACATCATGCAAGGAATCAGCCACCCCAGCAGAAGAAATACCGGAATTGTCAGCAGGACAGGCAGAATGGTGAATCGATACTCAAAGAACCAGAACATACTGCCCAGCATTTTCCTGCAAGAGGTCCCACCGCCAGCGACAGAATAAAGGCCGCCGATACGGAGGACATTGCGTAAAACAATCCCTCGTAGATCAGCATGGTTTTGAGCTGCCGGTTCGTCATTCCTACAGCCTGAAGCACAGCAAATTCACGGCGGCGGGAAAGAATACCGGTCATCATGGCGTTGAAGAAATTTAAGAGTCCCACCAGCCAATGATAGCACAAAGGATACCACCGATCAGAAGGAACATCTGCCGGAACTGAGCAAACTCAGAGCGAACCGTGGCTTTGCTTTCATACATCAAGGGCGAAAACTCACCGGCCGTGAGCTTTGACAGATATTGCTCTGCTTCGGCCTCGTCAACTTCGTCCGCTGTGTCGAACAGGTAGAGCATCGGAATGGCTGCACCACCGCTGTCCCTCTGTGCGGTATCCACAGACAAAACTGCATCATAGCCAACGCCGCTATAACGATAACTCATGGAATTCGGAAGTTCTACCAAGGCGCAGACCGTGTACTCTACATCTCTGGCTCCATACAGTTTTTTCTGACGGTACTCCTCCGGTGTATCTTCGGTGCGGAGTTCTCCGGTGCGGCTGTCGATATATTTCACATCATCCGCATAGGTAGCGTGATCGTGTCTCCCACCTTGGGGTAGTATTCAGGATTGAGCAGATTACCGTAGTCA
>ENA-OQDF01000707-OQDF01000707.1-human-gut-metagenome-genome-assembly--contig:-NODE-707-length-14034-cov-1.734378_pt1 | contig 14034 bp, 18 predicted proteins | sample MGYA00242769_ERZ504597 | MGnify/ENA primary metagenome ERZ504597 (study PRJEB26092, sample SAMD00036305) | human gut metagenome | host: Homo sapiens | study: EMG produced TPA metagenomics assembly of...
CGATCATGCAACAGTTGGTAGATGATCTTCTAACAGATGGTGCATGATCGTCCAACAGCCGTTAGAAGATGAAGGTGAAAGGAAGAATTGGTTAACGGATACCGATGAAAAGCGTAAGAGATAAGGACGAAAAGACGAAGGGTTAACGACCTGTTGATAACTTTTTCCTACTTTTCTTATATAAATGTTGGCGGGTAATTTTGGAAATGTGTACTTTTACCCACCGATAAGGCATGTGCGTGCGTATCAAAGGAGTACGGCGCTTGATTTTAAGAGGAAGTTTAACGTAAGAACGACGAATGGAAGAAAAAGATAGTTGCTATCATGTACCGGTAATGCTGCGGGAAAGTCTGGAGGGATTGGATATCCGTCCCGACGGGATTTACGTGGATGTTACGTTTGGCGGTGGAGGACATTCCCGCGAGATCTTGAAACGGTTGGGTAGCGAGGGCGAACTTTACGGCTTTGACCAAGATGCGGACGCCGAGCATAATGTCCCGGCAGACCCACGATTCACTTTCGTGCGCAGTAATTTCCGTTATTTGTATAATTTTATGCGTTACTACGGAGAAAGTGGGGAGGTGGACGGCCTGTTGGCGGATTTAGGTGTCTCTTCCCATCATTTCGACGATAAGGATCGCGGTTTCTCTTTCCGTTTCGACGGGACGTTGGATATGCGGATGAATACGCGTGCGGGGCAGACCGCCGCCGATATCGTGAATAATTATACGGCGGAGGCGTTGGCCGATGTGTTTTATCTATATGGCGAGCTGAAGGTGTCTCGGAAATTAGCCTCTGTGCTGGTGAAAGCTCGTGAGACAAAGAAGATAGAGACGATCGGAGACTTCTTGGAGGTGATCAAGCCGTTTACGGGAAAGGACAAAGAGAAGAAATTCTTGGCGCAAGTCTTTCAGGCGCTTCGTATCGAGGTGAACGATGAGATGAGGGCGCTGAAAGAGATGCTGCGGAGTACCTTGCGGGTGTTGAGACCGGGAGGACGATTGGTGGTTATCACGTATCACTCCTTGGAAGACCGTCTGGTAAAGAACTTTTGAAGACCGGAAACTTCGAGGGGAAATGCGAGCAGGATTTCTTCGGGAACGTACGATCGCCTTTCCGCTTGGTCAATAATAAGGTAATCGTCCCGACCGACGAGGAGGTGGAGCGGAATCCCCGTTCCGGAGTGCCAAGTTGAGAATCGCTGAGAAGGTATAAGGAGAAATAGATATGGAAGAAAACGGACAACATAAGAAAACGAGGAAGAAGGAGAAGCGTCTTTCGTTCTGGTATATACTCGGTGGCGGCGTGCTAAAAGAGGATTTTATCTTGAGGCATACGCGCATGATCGTGTTACTTGTCGTGTTGGCGTTTTTCTTTATCGGTAACCGGTATACTTGTATGCAAAGCTGCGTGAGATCGACCGGTTGCAACAGCAATTGAGGGATGTGCGTTTCGAGGCGTTGTCGATCTCATCCGAGTTGACCGGCAATAGCCGCCAATCGCAAATCGAGTTGCTGATCGAGGAGCAAGGTATTGATCTGGAGGGTGCGAAAACCCCTCCTTATGAGTTATATAAGTGAGATAAGGTGTAATAGGTATGTCTGAAGAAAACGAACCGAAAGAAATAGAGCCTAAAGGTAGCCGGATTTTATTCTGTTACTTCGTGGTCGTGCTGTTGCTGGGGCTTGTGGCCGTAGGAATCCTGTTCCGTGCCTTTGATACAGCCTTCGTGGAGAGGGATAAATGGATGAAGGTAGCCGAGAGCCAGAAACGACCAAACCGTTTGGTGTTGCCCGGACGTGGTAATATCTATTCGTCGGACGGTAAGTTGATGGCTACCAGCGTGCCTCGTTATTATATGTATATCGACTTTAAGGCGGATGCGTATACTCCGGCTAAGGGTGCCAAGTATAATTGGCTGGATACGTTCAAGACGTCCAAGAAGGATGGGGTGGACTCGTTGGCGTTTTATCTTTCCCGTAAATTGAAGGATCGTACGCCGGCGGGCTATAAGGCTTATCTGCTGAAAGGGCTGAGCGGTAAAAGCCGCCAGTTCCCGATTTACGCGGGGAAGGTCTCGTATTCGGATTTGAAGGAGATCCGTAAGTTCCCGTTTCTTCGTCTGGGACGTTATAAGAGTGGTTTTTATACGAAGGAGATGGTACAGCGCCAGAAACCTTTCGGGACTTGGCGTCTCGTACGATCGGTGATATCTACGGAGAGATCGAGGAGGGTGGTACTACGAAGGGGAAGAATGGATTGGAGTTGCAATACGATTCGCTCCTGCGGGGGCAGGCCGGGTTGAGCTCCGTTCGCCGTGTCGGTGGAGGCTGGACGAACGTGATTGAGGTGGACCCGGTGGATGGCATGGATATCCGTACCACGATCGATATTAATATACAGGATATAACCGAGAAATCGTTGGTCGATAAATTGAAGGCGATCGATGCCGAGTCCGGTACGGCTGTCGTGATGGAGGTCGAGACCGGAGAGATCAAGGCGATCACGAATATGGGGCGTATCCGTGAAGGCGTATATGGCGAAACGAAGAACCATGCCGTGGCAGACGAGATCGAGCCGGGTTCTACTTTCAAGGTGGCCTCTATCATGGTGGCCTTGGAGGATGGTTTATGCAATCCGGGAGATACGGTCGATGTCGGCAATGGTATATATATGTATAAGGGGGCCCGCATGACGGACCATAATATGAATAAAGGTGGATACGGCCGGATCTCGGTGGAGCAGGCGATTTGGTATTCCTCCAATATCGGTGTGGCCAAGACGATCCTGAAAGGTTATTCGGATAACCCGACGAAGTTTGTGGAGGGACTGTACCGTATCGGTATGAACGCGGATCTTCGTTTGGAGATACCGGGGGCGGGACGTGCTAAGATACGTCGCCCGGATGATACGACCCGTTATTGGTCCAAGACCACTTTGCCTTGGATGTCGTTCGGTTACGAGACGCAGGTACCGCCGATCAATACGTTGGCGTTCTTTAACGCGATTGCGAACAACGGGGAAATGGTTCGCCCGATGTTTACGAAAGAGATCTTACATAACGGCAAGACCGTGCAGAGTTTTTCCACGGAGGTGATCAACTCTTCGATCTGCTCGGACCATACGCTGGCGTTGATAAAAGATATGTTGCTGGGAGTCGTGGAGAAAGGAACCGGTAAGGCGGTTCATTCGGATATTGTCCGGATTGCCGGAAAGACCGGTACGGCGCAGATCGCTACGGGCGGTGTCTACCGTACGAGCGGGCACCAAGTCTCTTTCTGTGGCTATTTCCCGGCCGATCATCCGAAGTATTCTTGTATCGTGGTGATCCGCCGTCCCCGTATTGGTTATCCTTCGGGCGGTACGATGTCGGGAGGCGTGGTGCGTGCGATCGCCGAGAAGATATACGCCAGCCATATGTCGTTCGATGTCCGGGATATGGAACGGGATTCGACGGCCGTGATGGTGCCTCGTGTGAAAGGCGGCGACCTGAGGGCGGTAGAGGAAGTATTAGATGAATTGGATATTAAGGCGGATACGGACAGTTTGGAGACAAAGTGGGTCGTAGCTTCTGCCGAGCAAGAAGAGAATAAAGTGAAATTGAGCGATCTGACGATTCGGGAAGGATTGGTACCCCGGGTAGTCGGCATGGGTGCTAAAGATGCGGTTTTCTTGTTGGAGCAAGCCGGTCTGCGTGTCTCTTTGTCGGGTGTCGGACGGGTCGTTTCGCAGAGTATTCAACCCGGACAGCGAGTGTCTAAGGGGCAGACCGTATTATTAACATTGAAATAGGTATGGAACTAAGGGATTTAATCGGTGCGTTGGAAGCTCCTATGTTGATGGGGGCGGATAATGTGGATATCACGAATATTCAATCAGACTCTCGTCGGGTGACGAAAGGGTCTTTGTTTGTCGCTGTGAGAGGTACGGCCGTGGATGGCCATGCTATATGGACAGCGCCATAGAGAAGGGGGCTGTCGCTATCGTATGCGAGGAGGCTCCGTCCTATTTGGAGGGGAGATGCTCGTTTATCGTGGTGAAGGATTCGGCGGAGGCGTTGGGTCTTTTGGTTTCCCGCTGGTATGGTGATCCTTCCCGGAAATTGGTGTTGGTAGGCGTGACGGGTACGAACGGGAAGACTACGATCGCTACTTTATTATATGAGATGTTCCGGAAGATGGGACATAAGGTGGGATTGCTTTCCACGGTATGTAATTATATAGATGGCGAGGCGGTACCGACGGATCATACGACACCGGACCCGCTTACGCTTCATTCCTTGATGGCCCGGATGGTAGAGGCCGGATGTGAGTATGCTTTTATGGAGGTTAGCTCTCATTCGATCGATCAGCGGCGCATCAGCGGCTTGTCTTTCGACGGGGGGGATTTTCACGAACCTGACCCCGCGATCATTTGGATTACCATAAGACCGTGGAGAATTACTTGAAAGCGAAGAAGAAATTCTTCGATGACCTGCCTGCCGGGACTTTCGCCTTGACGAATGCCGATGATAAATCCGGCTTGGTGATGTTGCAGAATACGAAGGCGAAAAAGCTGACCTATTCCTTGCGTACCTTGGCCGATTTCAAGGGAAAGATATTGGAATCTCATTTCGAGGGTACAGACTTGATCATTAACGGTCGGGAGGTTATGGTGCATTTCGTGGGACGTTTCAACGCTTATAACTTGCTGGCCGTGTACGGAGCCGCGGTTTCTTTAGGGAAGATCCCGAGGAGGTGTTGATCGTGCTGAGCACGCTTCGCTCCGTATCCGGTCGCTTCGAGACGATCCAGTCTCCGCTCGGTTATACGGCGATCGTGGATTACGCTCACACGCCGGATGCCTTGACGAATGTACTGAATGGCATTCATGAGGTATTGGACGGGAAAGGACGTATCATTACCGTCGTGGGTGCGGGGGAAACCGGGACAAGGGGAAACGCCCGCTGATGGCGAAAGAGGCTGTCAAGCTGAGCGATCAGGTAATTCTGACTTCCGATAACCCGCGCTTTGAGGAACCGGATGATATTATTAACGATATGGTAGCCGGATTGACGAAAATGGATATGGAACGTACCTTATGTATCACGGACCGTACGCAAGCGATCAAGACCGCTACGATGTTGGCGAAGAAAGGGGATGTGATCCTTGTTGCCGGAAAAGGCCACGAAGACTATCAGGAGATCAAGGGGGTGAAACAGACTTGACGACCGTGAGAAGTTACGCGAGATTTTTTCGACACAACAATCATAATATTTAAGACGACATGCTTTATTATCTTTTTAATTATTTGGATCAGTTGGATTTCCCGGGAGCGGGTATGTTTAAGTACGTATCTTTCCGCTCGGGGTTGGCCTTGATCTTGTCCTTGTTTATCTCTACGGCGATCGGCCGGCGTATCATCGATAAGTTGCAAATGTTGCAGATCGGCGAGACGGTGAGAAATCTTGGGCTGGAGGGCCAGATGAGCAAGAAGGGAACGCCGACGATGGGAGGTATTATCATTATTATCGCTATATTGATCCCGACTTTACTGTGTGCCAAGCTGAATAATATCTATGTGATATTGATGTTGGTGACTACGGTCTGGCTGGGTGCCTTGGGATTCGCGGATGATTATATCAAGGTATTCAAGAAGAATAAGGAAGGTATGCACGGACGTTTCAAGATCGTCGGGCAGGTAGGACTGGGCTTGATCGTTGGCTTGGTATTGTTCATGAGCCGGATGTGGTGATCAAGGAGAATATGGAGGTGCGCCATGATAACGTGATCGAGGAGGTGCGTTATCATACGGTGGAGACCAAATCGACAAAGACGACCATCCCGTTCTTGAAAAACAATAATTTCGATTACGCCAATTTGGTGAACTGGGCGGGCGATTATAAGGAGGAGGCCGCATGGCTGGTGTTCGTGCTGATGGTGATCTTTGTGGTGACAGCCGTGTCGAACGGAGCCAATATGACGGATGGACTGGACGGCTTGGCTGCCGGAACATCGGCGATCATTGGGGTGGCGCTCGGTATTTTGGCCTATATGTCATCCCACTTTGAGTTCGCCTCGTTCTTGAATATCATGTTTATACCCGGTGCGGAGGAGTTGGTGGTTTATGCCGCTGCCTTTATCGGTGCCACGGTCGGTTTCTTATGGTACAACTCATATCCGGCCCAAGTATTTATGGGAGATACGGGGAGCTTGACCTTGGGAGGTATTATCGCTGTTTTCGCGATCATCATCCGTAAGGAGTTGTTGATTCCGATCCTTTGCGGTATTTTCTTGGTGGAGAATATATCGGTCATGTTGCAAGTGGCCTACTTTAAATATACGAAGAAGAAGTATGGGGAAGGTCGCCGTATCTTCAAGATGGCTCCTTTACACCATCATTTCCAGAAGCCGGGAAACGCAGGTATACAGGCGTTGATCCAAAAGCCGTTCAATGTCGTGCCTGAATCGAAGATCGTGGTCCGTTTCTGGTTGATCGGTATTATTTTGGCTGTTATGACGATAGTTACGTTAAAGATGAGATAAAAGATGAGTAAGAGAATGGTTATATTAGGGGCCGGGGAGAGTGGTGCGGGAGCCGCTGTCTTGGCGAAGGCGAAAGGATTCGACGTGTTCGTGTCCGATAAATCGTCTATCAAACCTAAGTATAAGGAGATGCTGGACAACCACGGGATTCGTTGGGAAGAGGGACAGCATACCGAAGCCGACATCTTGAATGCCGACGAAATTGTCAAGAGCCCGGGTATTCCCGACAAGGCTCCTATCATACAGTTATTGAAGAAGCAAGGTACGCCGATCATCTCCGAGATCGAGTTTGCCGGAAGGTATACGGACTCGAAGATGATTTGCATCACGGGTAGCAACGGCAAGACGACAACGACGATGCTTACGTATCATATCTTGAAAGAAGCGGGCGTGGACGTGGGCTTGGCCGGAAATGTCGGAAACAGCTTGGCGCTTCAGGTTGCGGAAGATCCACATGCGGTCTACGTGATCGAGTTGAGCAGTTTCCAACTGGATAATATGTACGACTTTAAAGCGGATATCGCTATTATATTGAATATAACACCGGATCATCTGGACCGTTATAACTATGAGATGCAGAATTATGTAGACGCTAAGTTCCGCATCTTGCAAAATCAGACGAAGGACGACGCCTTCATTTTCTGGAACGATGACCCGATCATAGCCCGTGAGATCGCCAAACGGCATCCTGAGGCTACTCTTTACCCATTCGCCGAGACACATGAGAACGGCATGAAGGGATATACGGAAAATAATCAAGTAGTTATTGAAACGGCAAACGGAACATTTACGATGGAACAAGACCTATTGGCATTGACTGGTACGCATAACCTGTATAACTCTTTGGCTTCGGGGATAGCGTCCAAGATCGTGGACATTCATGATGAGAAAATACGTGCCTCACTCAGTGATTTTACGGGGGTTGAGCACCGTTTGGAAAGGTGCTTCGCGTGCGTGGTGTTGATTATATTAATGACTCGAAAGCTACGAACGTAAACTCTTGTTGGTATGCTTTGCAGAGTATGACGACTCCGGTCGTTTTGATCTTAGGGGGCACGGATAAAGGGAATGATTACTCGGAGATCGAGGAACTAGTGAGTAAAAGGTGCATTCATTGATTTTCATGGGTGTGGATAATACGAAACTGCATGCGTTCTTCGACGGGAAAGTGGCGAATATAGAAGACGCCCGCTCGATGGAAGAGGCTGTGGCGAAAGCTTATAAGATGGCTCATAAGGGAGATACGGTATTGCTCTCTCCTTGTTGCGCCAGCTTCGACCTGTTCAAGAGCTATGAGGATCGGGGCGATCAGTTCAAGGCTTGCGTACGTAATTTGTAATAAAGGATAAAATGGATCTGGCGAGTAAACTGTTTAAGGGCGACCGGGTGATATGATCATCTTCATGTTCCTGTGTCTTATATCGGTGGTGGAGGTGTTCAGTGCGACCAGTACGATCGCTTATAAGAACGCGAATCACTGGGCGCCTATCGTACGGCACGCCACCTTTTTATTGGGAGGTTTCGTCATGGTATTGCTGTTGCATAATATACCGTGTCGCTTCTTTTCTGCGTTTATTATATTATTGCCGGTCTCGATGTTGATGTTGATCGTGACGCCCTTTATCGGCGTGGACGCTAATGATGCGCATCGATGGCTGGAAATCATGGGGATACAGTTCCAGCCTTCGGAGTTTGGGAAGCTGGCTTGTGTCGTGTTTGTCGCTTTCTTGCTCAGCAAACGGGGGAAATTAACGGAGAACCAGATTTTTAAGTATATACTGATTGGGGTAGGACTGACCTGTGTCTTGATTCTGCCGGAGAACTTTTCTACGCGTTTATGCTATTCGGGGTTTGTTTCCTGATGATGTTTATCGGTCAGTTGCCATTTGGTAAGTTGGCGAAGCTGGCGGGTATCTTGATGTTGGCGTTGGTATTGTTCTTGGCGTTGCTTAAGTTTACGCGGCCGCTATTACCCAGTATTTGCCGGATCGATTCGTTACTTGGCAGGGGCGTTTGGAGCGTTTCTTCGACGGGCATAAGGATAATTTGGATGAGAGTGGTACGTATAAGATAACCGATGATAATTATCAGGTAACCCATGCGAAGATAGCTATTGCCCGGGGAGGCGTATTTGGGCAGATGCCCGGACATGGCCAACAGCGTGACTTCCTGCCACAGGCGTATTCAGATTTATCTATGCGATTATCATAGAGGAACTGGGTATCGTTGGGGGAATCTTTGTACTGTCGCTTTATATAATGTTGCTAGTGCGGGTTGGGATGATCGCCCGGAATGTGATAAATCATTCCCGAAATTCCTAGTGTTGGGATGTGGGTTGCTGGTGGTAGTCCAAGCTTTGGCGAATATGGCGGTAGCTGTGAATTTAGTGCCCGTTACCGGGCAACCGATGCCGTTGGTGAGCCGGGGTGGTACGTCTACGCTTATTTCTTGTATCTATTTCGGGATCATATTGAGCGTAAGTCGTTTTGGAGCCAATATCGGAAATGAGGATGAGGAAGAGGAGGATACGGAGAATCCAGAGAATCCTTCCGACGAGCCATCCGGAGAGACAATAAATCAGGCGGTCGAGGGAGAGAGAGAAGATAATCCGCTATCGGCTGTCGAAACGATAACTGTAGAGTCAAAAGTATGAGAAAGTACCGGATCATAATAAGTGGTGGTGGTACGGGAGGCCATATCTTCCCGGCCATATCTATCGCTAATACTTTCAAGAAACGTTTTCCGGATGCGGAATCTTATTTGTGGGGGCGGAAGACGCATGGAAATGGATAAGGTTCCGGCAGCCGGTTATAAAATCGTAGGTTTACCGGTGAGTGGGTTTGATCGTGCCCACTTGATGAACAACGTGAAGGTCATGGTTCGTTTAGCGAAAAGCTTGCGCTTGGCGAGGAAGACGATCCGTGAGTTCAAGCCAGATATAGCGGTCGGCGTGGGCGGTTATGCCAGTGGACCGACTTTATGGATGGCGGCTTCGCAAGGTGTTCCCGCATTGATACAGGAGCAAAACTCGTATGCCGGTGTGACCAATAAGTTGTTGGCGAAGAAAGCGAGCAAGATTTGTGTCGCTTACGAGGGCATGGAGAAGTTCTTTCCGGCGGATAAGATCGTGATTACGGGAAATCCGGTGCGACAGGATTTGGAAGAGGCGCTGAGTAAGAAAGAGGAGGCGTTGGCGTTCTTCGGGCTTCTCCGGAGAAAAAACGATCCTTGTGGTAGGTGGTAGCCTTGGCGCACGGACGATTAACCGGAGTATTCAAGGGGATCTGGATAAGTTCTTCGCCTCGGATGTACAGGTTATTTGGCAAACCGGTAGGTATTATTACAGCGACGCTTCCAAGCATTTGAAGGCGTACCGGGGAATGCCGGTTTGGTGCTCAGACTTTATTACCCGTATGGATTATGCTTATTCAGCGGCCGATTTGGTGATATCCCGTGCGGGGGCTAGTTCTATCTCGGAACTTTGCTTATTAGGAAAACCGGTGGTCTTGGTGCCTTCGCCGAATGTGGCGGAAGATCATCAGACCAAGAATGCCTTGGCCTTGGTCCATAAGGATGCCGCCGTTATGATCGCCGATAAAGATGCGGAAAAGGATTTGGTGCCTACTGCCTTGAAGATAGTTCATGACGATGAACGTTTGTGTACGTTGAGCCGTAATATCGAGACCTTGGCGCAACGCCATAGCGCGGACCGTATCGTGGATGAGATTGTTAAGATTATAGATAAGAAATAAGGAATATGGATATAAATAAAGTGACAGCGGTGTATTTCGTAGGTGCCGGGGGCATTGGAATGAGTGCCTTGATCCGTTATTTCCTCGCTAAGGGAAAACGAGTGGGCGGATACGATAAGACCCTTCCGATTTAACCGAGGAGTTGAAAAGGAGGGAGCCGATATTCACTATGAGGATAATGTAGCTTTGATCGGGGAGGCGTTCAAGTCGCCCGATGATACGCTGGTGGTTTATACGCCGGCGGTCCCGGAGTCGCATACGGAATTGACCTATTTCCGGGCGCACGGTTTTGAGGTGATGAAGCGGGCACGTGTCTTGGGAGAGATCACGAAAAGCAGCCGGGGTTTATGCGTGGCGGGCACGCACGGCAAGACAACGACCTCTTCTATGCTAGCTCATTTGCTGAAACAATCGCCGGTGGATTGCAATGCTTTCCTCGGAGGAATCCTAAAGAACTACGAGAGTAATTTGATGTTGTCGGATACGAGCGACTTTACCGTGATCGAGGCGGATGAGTTCGATCGTTCTTTCCATTGGCTTACTCCTTATATGGCAGTGATTACTTCCGCGGATCCGGATCATCTGGATATTTACGGTACGGCGGAGGCTTACCGGGAGAGTTTTGAGAAATTTACCTCCTTAATTCGTCCCGATGGTTGTCTACTGATCAAGAAAGGAATCAACGTAACGCCCCGTTTACAGGAGGGTGTCAAGAAATATACCTATTCCGTTACGGAAATAGCGGACTTTTACGCTGAAAATATTCGTATTTGCGACGGAAATATTACCTTTGACTTCGTTGGTCCGGAAATCCGTATTCCTGATGTGGAATTAGGTGTTCCCGTAAAGGTTAATATAGAGAACGGGGTAGCGGCTATGGCGATCGCTTGGTTGAACGGAGTGAAACCTGAGGATTTGAAAAAGGGTATGGCTACATTTGCCGGACCTCGCCGCCGTTTCGATTTCCATTTGAAGACTGATCAAGTGGTATTGATCGATGATTATGCCCATCATCCGGCCGAATTGCGACAGAGTATCTTGTCGGTGAAGGAATTATATGCGGGTCGTAAGGTGACAGGTATTTTCCAGCCGCATCTATATACGTACCCGAGATTTCGCTGGAGATTTCGCTGCGAGTCTCTCTTTATTGGATGAGTTGATCTTGCTGGATATCTATCCGGCTCGTGAGGAACCGATTCCGGGGGTGAGCTCTCGGATCATTTTTGATAAGGTGACGATCCCTTCCAAGACGCTGTGTAAGAAGGAAGAGCTTTTGGACGTGGTTGCCGCCGGGAAATATGAGGTAGTATTAATGGTAGGCGCCGGCAATATCGACCGTTTGGTGGAGCCTGTAAAAGAGATTTTATGTAAACAAATAAGGAAACCGTGATCCGAATAATTTCCATAGTAGTAGCCACGTTGTTGTTCTGTTACATCGTGTTTGTGTCGTTTTTCTTTCGGGAAATACGTCAAGACTCTATTTGCCAAGATCTGCAAGTCGTGGTGAAAGACAGTCTGGATAAACACTTCGTGAGCGAGAGTGACCTTGTGTCTATACTGAAGAAAGCCGGGCTAGATCGATCAAGCGGCCAATGGCCGACGTGAATACGGATCGGATAGAGACGGAATTGCTTAAGAATGAGATGATCGCCCAAGTGGAGGCGTATAAGACTCCTTCGGGGATTATCAAACTAGAGGTCATGCAAAAGATGCCTATCCTCCGGATTATGGGCGTAAGAGGTAGTTATTACGTGGATAATCTGGGAACCACCATGCCGATCAGTCGTCGGTATGCTGCGCATGTGCCAATTGTGAGTGGATATGTGGAAAAAGAGCTTGCGGTGACCGACTTATACAAATTGCATTATTTTTGCAAGAGAATGAGTTCTGGAATGACCAGATTGAACAAATCTATGTCTATCCGGATAATGATATAGAACTTATTCCAAGAGTGGGTAACCACCGGATCATGTTGGGTACTTTGGATGAATTCGAAGAAAAGCTTGCGAATTTAAAGCTTTTCTATGAACAAGCGATCCCTAAAGTGGGTTGGGAAAAGTACAGTATGATTAATTTAAAATATAAGAATCAGATTGTTTGTACTAAAAATAGATGATATGGCATACACAGACTTTATAGCAGCTATTGACCTAGGTACCTCCCATATGGTAGGAATGGTGGGGACTAAGAATGCGACGGGCGCTCTTTCAATCATCGCCTACGAAGTTGAGAACTCCGGCACCTGCATACGAAGAGGATGTGTATATAACGTGAAGGAGACGGCGAGTAAGATAAGACGCTTGATCCTCAAGTTGGAGAATAAACTGGGGGGGGCCAAGATCGGGCAGGTATATGTGGGACTGGGTGGCCAGTCACTCCGTTCTATCGAGCATACGGTTTGCAAGGTGTTGGGAACGGAAGGAGTGGTCACAGAGGAGATCATAGACTCTCTTTATCAAGAGTGTAAGGATTATCGTCCGGATATGTTGACCGTTCTTGATGTGGTTTCTCCTTCCTATTTTAGATGATAAACCAGAGTCCAACCCGGTGGGCGTGCCTTGTAGCCGTATCGAGGCTCGTTACAAGTTGATTGTTGGACGTCCTTCCTTGAAATTAAATATTATCAATAGCATCTCGGAACAAGCGAAGATCGAGATCGCCGGTATTCTCGTGTCGCCCCTAGCGTTGGGTGATGTGGTCTTGAGCGACAATGAGAAGGACTTGGGTTGCGCCTTGATCGGCTTCGGTGCCGGCGTGACGACGATAACTGTCTATAAGGGTGGTAAGTTGGCCAGCCTTTCCGTTGTTCCCTTTGGAGGTAATTTGATAACAAAAGATATAACCAATCTCAGGGTTGTAGAGTCTGAGGCGGAACGCTTGAAGATCACTTATGGTAGCGCGAAAGCGACCGGGATAATGATATGACCATCCAAGTGAGTTTAGCGGATGGAATGGGCTTGCGTGAGATTAAGCTGGCCGAGTTGAACGGTGTGATCGAGGCCCGTATGGATGAGATCTTAGAGAATGTATATGCTCGTCTGGAGGCTACAGGCTTGATGAGCGTTCTCGGTGCTGGCATCGTGATTACGGGTGGAGGCGCCGCTTTGAAGAATTTACCGGCTGTTATGAGCGAACGCTTGAAGATGGAGGTTCGCTATTCAGCGGTTCGCAAGGGGATTGTCGCTAGTGGTGATTTAGTGGTTGCCAGCAATCCCGAATATGCGGTAGCCGTCGGCCTCTTGGCGAAAGGAACTAAGAATTGCGCGTTATATATTCCTCCTAAACCGGAGCCTAAGATTGAGCCGGTGGTTGAGCCTGAACCGACAGTGGAACCGACTCCGGAACCCGTCAAGGAGAAGCCGAAGAAAGAGAAGAAAAAAGGTCCCGGCTTGTTCGGGCGGTTGACAAAAGGAATCGATACCTTTGGTAAAACCCTCTTCGATGACGATGATAACGAGAGTAAATAACGTGATCTACGAATGTAATAAAACCGGAAGACAATGGACGATACAATATTAAATTTTAATTATCCTACGGATACTCCCAAAATCATTAAGGTGATTGGTGTTGGAGGCGGTGGCGGAAACGCTGTTACTCATATGTATAAGGAGGGCATACACGATGTTACATTCGTGTTATGTAATACGGGATAATCAAGCCTTGAACCGTTCGGATGTTCCTATCAAGTTATTTGCTGGGACGTGAGATCACGCAGGGATTGGGCGCAGGAAATAAGCCGGAACGTGCGATGATGGCGG
>ENA-OQDF01000708-OQDF01000708.1-human-gut-metagenome-genome-assembly--contig:-NODE-708-length-14028-cov-1.576937_pt1 | contig 14028 bp, 25 predicted proteins | sample MGYA00242769_ERZ504597 | MGnify/ENA primary metagenome ERZ504597 (study PRJEB26092, sample SAMD00036305) | human gut metagenome | host: Homo sapiens | study: EMG produced TPA metagenomics assembly of...
GTTACAGCAGGAATAGATTTTCGTTCTGCAAAGAATGAATACAATGATGCAATTTCTTATGGCGGAGAGGAAGAAAATCAAGAAGCAGGTATGCTGGAGCAATACAGTACAGATCTTACAGAGAAAGCAGCCGCAGGGAAGCTGGATCCGATGATTGGACGTGAAGGTGAGATGGAACGTCTGATGCAGGTCCTATGCAGAAGGACAAAGAACAATCCATGTCTGATCGGTGATCCGGGAGTTGGTAAAACAGCAATTGTAGAAGGTCTTGCACAAAGAATTGCAGACGCAATATGCCAAGAATCCTTAAGAATAAGAGAATTTTATCCTTAGATCTTACAAAAGTGATCGCAGGAACCAAATTCCGTGGTGAATTTGAAGAACGTATGAAACGTATCGTTACAGAAGCAACACAGGATGATTCTGTCATTTTATTTATTGATGAGATTCATACAATCATTGGAGCTGGCGGTTCTGAAGGAGCTATGGATGCATCCAATATCTTAAAACCGGCATTGGCAAGAGGAGATTTCCAGCTGATCGGTGCGACAACAAGTGAAGAGTATACAAAGTATTTTGAGAAGGATGCAGCTTTAGTTCGAAGATTCCAGCCAGTCAGAGTGAAAGAGCCAACCGTAGAAGAGACAGTTACGATTTTAAAGGAATCAAATACCGATTTGAGGATTATCATAGAATTTTAGTGCCGGAAGATGTAGTAGAAGCAATTGCAGGTTTATCTGATCGATATATCAGTGATCGTTTTCTGCCGGATAAAGCGATAGATCTTCTAGACGAAGCATGTGCAAGAAAACGAATGGAACAGGTCGGAAGTCATGCAAGTTTTAAAGAAGAACGCAAAGCGATTGCAGAAGTGATCGAGAAGATTGAGAAAGAACTTTCTAATGGCGATATTTTGGAAGCTAAGAATTTAAAAGCGCAGAAGAATAAGTTGAGAAATCGTTAGAACGTAAGATGAAACGAACACAAAGGAAGGAAAATGAGATTCCACAATTAACAGTTGAAGATGCAGCAGAGGTTGTATCTTTATGGACACAGATCCCAGTAACGCAGCTCACGAAAGGTGATATGGAACGCTTGCGAAATCTTGAAAAAGAACTCCACAAATATGTGATCGGGCAGGATGAAGCAGTCAAAGCTGTTGCGAAAGCTGTGAAAAGAAGCAGAGTTGGACTTAAGAGTCCAAATCGTCCGATCGGATCATTCTTATTCCTGGGACCAACAGGTGTTGGTAAGACAGAGCTTTCAAAGACACTGGCAAGAGCTTTGTTTGGAAGGGAAGAAGATCTGATCCGTGTAGATATGTCTGAATATATGGAGAAGCACAGTGTATCAAAGATCATTGGATCACCTCCAGGATATGTAGGATTCGGAGAAGGTGGACAGTTAAGTGAGCAGATCAGAAGACATCCGTATTCTGTGATCTTATTTGATGAGATCGAGAAAGCACATCCAGACGTATTTAATATTCTGCTTCAGGTACTGGATGATGGACATATTACAGATTCCAATGGACGAAAAGTTGATTTTAAGAATACGGTGATCATCATGACTTCCAATGCAGGTGCAAATCGCATCATCGCACCAAAATATCTTGGATTCTCTGTTGATAACACAGATAAGGCAAAGAATCATGAACGTATGAAAAAAGGTGTGATGGAAGAAGTAAAACAGATCTTCCGTCCGGAATTTTTAAACAGAATTGACGAGACGATCGTTTTTGCAGTTCTTACCAAAGAAGAAGTGAAAAAAGATCGCGAAGTATTTATCGATGAGTTAAAGTACGTCTCCTAAATGAACATCAGATTACATTAAAGATCACATCGAGTGCGATGGATCTGTTAGCAGATAAAGGATATGATGAGAATTACGGAGCAAGACCACTAAGAAGAGTGATCCAGAATGAGATCGAGGATGTACTGGCAGACAAGATCTTAGAAGGAACACTTTCAAACGGACAGACGATGACAATCGGCAAAAAAGATAAAAAACTTACTTTTTCAGTAAAGGAAACTAGTAAATAGAACCAAAATATATTATAATAAACGTACAACGACCGAAACATATATTAGGAGGAAAAACAATGGCAGTGGTAACTGAATTATTCCGCAGCGAAGACAATGGAACACTAAGCTTTGGTGACTATACATTAGCACAGAAAGCTAAGAAAGGGGATATCCAGTTTGAAGGGGATATCTACAAGATCAAAACATTTAAGACAATGACGAAACTGGACAAGAACGGACAGCTGATCTTTGAATCTGTTCCAGGTTCTGCAGTACATAACTTTGTTGCAACAACAGATGGAGTTGCATTTGAGATTGAATCTTCATCTGATGTCCAGGTTACTTTAGAAGTAGAAGCCGGACAGGAATATAAAGTTTTTATTGATAATACGAATGTAGGAATGATGAAAGCAAATCTTGGAGGAAAATTAACTCTGAGTGTTGAGTTAAGCGAGGGAACAGCAGCAGCTGTTCGTGTAAAGAAACAGTAGTAACATAAAGGAGCACCAATGGCAAAACAAAAGACAGTTTATTTTTGCAGCCAGTGTGGTCATGAGTCTTCCAAGTGGATGGGGCAGTGTCCTGCCTGTAAGCAGTGGAATACTTTTACAGAAGAGAAGTTACAGAAACGAAAAAAGGAGGGGCGAAGTCTTTAAAGACTTCTGCCTCTCCTATGAATATATCGGAGGTAACTATTGAGAATGAAGAAAGGATTCCGACAGGAATCGGAGAACTTGACCGAGTACTTGGCGGTGGGATCGTGAAAGGATCTTTATCATTGGTTGGCGGGGATCCTGGAATTGGTAAATCAACGCTGTTATTACAGGTATGCAGAAATCTTGCGAATAATAAACGCAAGGTTTTATATATTTCTGGGGAAGAATCAATGCATCAGATCAAGATGCGTGCTGAGAGAATTGGAACATTTGAAGAAGAAATGCTTCTTTTTTGTGAAACAGATCTTGATGCGATCACCAGTGCGATTCTAAAGACAAAGCCTGAATTTGCAGTGATCGACTCTATTCAGACGATGTACAGCGAAGATCTTTCTTCGGCAGCAGGAAGTGTTTCACAGGTAAGAGAAGTGACGGCTGCAATGATGAGAGTGGCAAAAGAGAATAATATTGCTGTTTTCATTGTTGGACATGTGACCAAAGAAGGGGTTGTTGCAGGACCTAGAACATTGGAACATATGGTGGATACGGTCCTTTATTTTGAAGGAGAGAGAGAAGCAGCCTATAGAATCTTGCGAGGCGTAAAGAACCGTTTTGGATCTACAAATGAGATAGGTGTATTTGAGATGTGCAACAATGGGTTAGTTGAAGTTGAGAATCCATCAAAGACAATGTTAAATGGAAGACCGCTTGATGCGTCAGGATCAGTTGTTGTCTGCTCTATGGAAGGAACCAGACCGATCCTTATTGAAATCCAGGCACTTGTATCACCAACAAGTTTCCAGATGCCGCGAAGAACAGCAGTGGGAATTGACTATAACAGGGTGAACCTTTTGATGGCTGTACTTGAGAAGAGAGTTGGATTACAGCTTGGAGGTTGTGATGCTTATGTAAACCTTGCAGGAGGAATGAAGCTTGGGGGACCGGCGATCGATCTTGGAATTATCATGGCAATCGCATCAAGTTACAAGAACAGAGCAATTTTAGAAGATACGATCATTTTTGGAGAAGTCGGTCTGGTAGGAGAAGTTCGTGCAGTATCCGGTGGTGAGGCAAGGATCAAGGAAGCACAGAAACTTGGATTTAAGAGATGCATTCTGCCCCAGGCGAATGTAGATCAGATTAAGATTGAAACTGATATGAGACTCGTAGGAGTTTCAATGTTATGGAAGCATTAGATCTTATATAATATATTGATTGCAAGTATATACAAGATACATTATAATCAATATAGAAAAACTATATGGAGGAAAACATGGAAGAAACGATTTCTAAGAATTTTATAGAACAGATCAATTGAGAAAGATATCGAGGAGGGACAACTGCAAGAAAGTTGTCACAAGATTCCCACCAGAACCTAACGGATATCTTCATATCGGACACGCAAATCTATTTTATTAAATTACGGACTGGCTCAGGAATATGGCGGAGATTTTCATTTCCGTTTTGATGATACAAACCCTACAAAAGAGAAGGAAGAATATGTAAATTCCATCAAGGAAGATGTAGAATGGTTAGGTGCAGACTATCATGAGCATATTTACTATGCATCAAATTATTTTGACAAGATGTATGAATGTGCAGAATTCTTGATCAAGAAAGGAAAAGCATATGTCTGTGATCTTAGTGCAGAACAGATCAGAGAATATCGCGGAACATTGACAGAACCTGGAAAGAACAGTCCATATCGTGACCGTACACCAGAAGAAAACTTAAAGTTATTCCGTGAAATGAAAGAAGGAAAATATCCAGACGGAAGCAAAGTACTTCGTGCGAAGATTGATATGACATCTGGAAACATCAATATGAGAGATCCAATTCTTTACCGTATTGCAAGAATGGAACATCATAATACAGGTAACAATGGTGTATCTATCCAATGTATGATTTTGCTCATCCATTAGAGGATGCATTTGAAGGAGTTACACATTCTATCTGTACACTGGAATTTGAAGACCACAGACCATTATATGACTGGGTAGTCAATGAATGTGAATTTGAAAATCCACCAAAACAGATTGAATTTGCAAAATTATACCTGACAAATGTCGTTACAGGAAAACGTTATATTAAGAAATTAGTAGAAGATGGAATCGTAGACGGATGGGATGATCCTCGTCTGGTATCCTTATCTGCACTTCGAAGAAGAGGATATACACCAGAATCTATCAAGAAATTTATGGAACTTGTGGGAGTTGCAAAGAGTCACAGCTCTGTGGATTCTGCAATGCTTGAATATTGTATTCGTGATGACCTTAAATTAAAACGTCCACGTATGGCAGCTATTTTGGATCCGATCAAACTTGTGATCACAATTATCCGGAAGGTGAAGGAGAGCTTGTAGATGTTCCGAATAATCAGGAAAACGAAGAGATGGGAACAAGACAGGTACCATTTTCAAGAGAATTATATATTGAACGTGAAGACTTCAAAATTGAGAAGCCTAAAAAGTATCGTCGTTTATATGTAGGAAATGAAGTTCGTTTAATGAATGCATATTTTGTGACATGTACAGGATATGATGTAGATGATGATGGTAACGTTACATGTGTATATGCAACATATGATCCAGAATCCAGAGGAGGAAACAGCCCTGATGGAAGAAAAGTTCGTGGAACAATCCACTGGGTATCAGCTAAAACTGCGAAAAAGGCAGAAATTCGTCTATATGAAAACATTGTAGATGAAGAAAAAGGCGTATATAATGAAGATGGAAGTATTAATGTAAATCCTAATTCATTAACTGTGATCAAAGAAGCATATGTTGAGCCAGAATTAGAGAAGTACGATAAAGGAGACAGCTTCCAGTTTATGAGAACAGGATATTTCTGTTTAGATTCTAAAGATTCTACTAAAGAACATATGGTATTTAATAGAATCGTAAGCTTAAAGAGCTCTTATAAACCAAACTAATATACGAAGCCTGTTATGAAAGATTTCAAGACAGGAGCAGTGGATGAGAAAAAGAGAGGAAATTAAATGAAGGTAATCGTGGTATCTCATGGAAGTTACGCCAGAGGACTAGTGGATACAGTACAGATGATCGCAGGGAAACAGGAAGACCTGGAAGCATTTGGACTGGAGCCGGAAGAATCTGTGGATACTTTAAAAGAGAAGATCAGACAAAGTATTGAACAGGCATCACAGGAAGAAGAGATTCTGATCCTCACAGATATTTTTATGGAAGTCCGTTTAATACAGTTATTTCATTAATGCCAGAGTATGATCTTTACCACGTTACTGGAATTAATCTTCCATTGATGATGGAAGTCATTATGGGAAGAATTTCGGGAAAGCATGCGGAAGAATCTGTAAAGAACTTCTTAAGGCAGCACCGGATACAGTACGGGATGTACGTGAATTATATAAGGAGGTAGAAAAATGAAGAAAATAGTACTGGCAAGAGTCGATGACAGACTCATACATACAGAGATTTTAACATTATGGGTGCCAGAAGTACGTGCAAACAGAATCCTTATTGTTGATGATATCGTTGCGAAAGATAAATTTCGAAGCAAGGTGATCAAAGAGATGGCACCAGATGGTCTTATCATTCACGTTTATGGAATTGATCGTGCAGTTGAAAAGTTAAAAGAACCACCATCATTTGATGGGGAACGAGTGATCGTAATCGCTGAATCACCAATAGTGTTTGAAGAACTGATGAAATGCGGAATCAGGATCACACAGCTTAATATTGGAGGTATGGGAATTCGAGGGGAACGAAAAACTGTGGCAAGAAGGATCGCATGCGATGACAGAGAAATGGAATCTATCCAACAGATGATTCGAAAAGGCGTCCACGTATATTTCCAGAACGATTCCGAAAAAAAGCTGGGAAGAAGCGAAAAAATATATACAGGAATAAATACAAATACAAAAGAATGCAATCTCATTTAAAAAAATTATAAAAAAGGGGTTGCATTTTTTTTACGCAGTTGTTATACTTAAGAACATAGAGTTAGCACTCGATATGAGTGAGTGCTAACAATCGAAAATAAAAACAATTTTCTAATATATTTAGGAGGTAATATTATTATGAAGTTAACACCATTAGGAGATAGAGTTGTATTAAAACAGTTGGAAGCAGAAACAAAGACAAAATCAGGAATCGTCCTTACAACAGCAACACAGGAAAAACCTCAGGAAGCAGAAGTTATCGCAGTAGGACCTGGAACAGAAGATGTAAGATGGAAGTTTCTGTAGGACAGAAAGTTATCTATTCTAAATATGCTGGAACAGAAGTGAAATTAGAAGATGAAGAATATATTATTGTAAAACAGAATGATATTTTAGCAGTTGTAGAATAATCAGATTGCAGAATCATTTTATTGCAGAATCATTTAGTCGGAGGTAATAAGATCATGGCAAAAGAAATTAAATACGGAATTGAAGCAAGAAAAGCTCTGGAAGCTGGAGTTAATCAGTTAGCAGATACAGTAAGAGTAACAATCGGACCAAAAGGACGTAACGTAGTATTAGATAAATCATTTGGTACACCACTGATCACAAATGATGGTGTAACAATTGCAAAAGAGATTGAATTAGAAGACCCATTTGAAAACATGGGAGCACAGGTTGTCAAAGAAGTAGCAACTAAGACAAATGATGTTGCTGGAGATGGTACAACAACAGCTACAGTACTTGCACAGGCAATGATCAAGAAGGAATGAAGAACTTAGCAGCAGGAGCTAACCCAATCATCCTTCGTAAAGGAATGAAAAAAGCTACAGAAGCAGCCGTTGAAGCAATCGCTGAGAGAGCAGCAAGTAAGTCAGGAAAGAGATCAGATCGCGAAAGTAGCAGCAATTTCTGCAGCAGACGAAGAAGTTGGAGAATTAGTAGCAGATGCTATGGAAAAGGTATCTAACGACGGAGTTATCACAATTGAAGAATCTAAGACAATGAAGACAGAATTAGATTTAGTAGAAGGTATGCAGTTTGATCGTGGATACTTATCCGCATACTTCTCAACAGATATGGAGAAAATGGTTGCAGAATTAGATGATCCATATATCCTGATCACAGACAAGAAGATTTCTAACATTCAGGAAATCCTTCCATTATTAGAGCAGATCGTACAGAATGGTAAGAAATTACTGATCATCGCAGAAGATGTTGAAGGTGAAGCATTAACAACACTGATCGTAAACAAATTACGTGGAACATTCTCTGTATGTGCAGTCAAAGCACCTGGATATGGAGACAGAAGAAAAGCAATGCTTGAAGATATCGCTATCTTAACAGGTGGTACAGTGATCTCTGAAGAAGTAGGAATGGAATTAAAAGATGCAACAATCGATCAGTTAGGTCGTGCAAAATCTGTAAGAGTTGAAAAAGAAAATACAGTCATCGTAGATGGTGAAGGAGAAAAAGATGCGATCCAGGCACGTATCGCACAGATCAAAGGACAGATCGAAGAAACAACATCTGAATTTGATAAAGAAAAATTACAGGAAAGATTAGCTAAATTATCTGGTGGAGTTGCCGTTGTTCGTGTTGGAGCAGCAACAGAAACAGAAATGAAAGAAAGCAAATTAAGACTGGAAGATGCCTTAGCAGCAACAAAAGCCGCAGTAGAAGAAGGAATCATCTTCGGTGGAGGATCTGCTTACATTCACGCATCTAAGAAAGCAGCAGAGAAAGTAGCAGACCTAGAAGGAGACGAAAAGACAAGGAGCAAACATCATCCTGAAAGCCTTAGAAGCACCATTATTCCAGATTGCAGTCAATGCAGGTCTTGAAGGAGCTGTTATCGTAAATAAAGTAAAAGAAGCAGAAATTGGAAAAGGATTCGATGCATTACATGGAGAATATGTAGACATGGTAGAAGCAGGAATCATTGACCCAGCTAAAGTAACAAGAAGTGCATTACAGAATGCAACATCTGTAGCATCTACACTGTTAACAACAGAATCTGTTGTTGCTAATATTAAAGAAGATGCACCAGCAATGCCAGCAGGAGCTCCAGCTGGAATGGGAATGATGTAGTTGAGTGGACGTCTACAGGGAGCAAAGCGACTCAAAGACTAAAATATATCCCGAAATTCGAAAGAATTTCTGGGGCTTTTTTATGCTTAAAACCGATACTCCTTCCATCCTTCCAAACCACCCAATACTCTACATTCGCACAATCATCCACAATCGGAATGATCTTCCTCTGATCCAAAATTTCTTCAGGATAATCCAAGAGGAACACAGACAGATAAATGTTCAGTAAAGAAAGGAGTGGGATATAAACCAGTTCCATGATACTCATTAGGAAAACCATGGAGGAATAAGGGAATATCTGCTATAATAAATATATACTAAAAATACGATAGGAGGCAGATTATGAACAATTTTACTTATTCTGTTCCAACAAAGATTCATTTTGGAAAAGGACAGATTTCACATCTTTATGAGCTTTCAGAAAGTGGAAACAAGTGTTGTTATGCTATGGCGGTGGAAGTATCAAAAAGCAGGGATTTATGATGAAGCGTGAAGATTTTAAAAGAAGAAGACATCGAAATCTTTGAATTATCAGGAATTGCACCAAATCCAAAGATTGAATCTGTCAGAGAAGGTGTAAAACTCTGTAAAGAAAATGACATCGATATGGTACTTGCCATTGGAGGTGGATCTGTTATTGACTGTGCGAAGTTGTAGCAGCAGGAGCCTGTTATGATGGAGATCCATGGGATCTTGTTATCACGCCAAGATGGATCAAAAAGCATTGCCGATCTATAGTGTATTGACATTATCAGCGACAGGATCAGAGATGGACCATTTGCGGTAATCTCAGATATGTCTAAGAATGAAAAATGGGGAACAGCAAGCGAACATATGAAACCAAAGATGTCAATTCTTGATCCAGAATATACCTACTCTGTATCAAAGAAACAGACAGCAGCAGGAACCGCAGATATGATCAGTCATATTTGTGAAAACTATTTTACCAATGTAAAGAATGCAGATGTTCAGGCAAGATTTGCGGAAGGACTGTTAAAGAATTGCTTTAAATACGGTCCAATCGCATTAGAAGAACCAGATAACTATGATGCAAGAGCGAATCTGATGTGGACAGCCAGTATGGCGATCAATGGAATTCTTTCTGACGGAGCGGAAGTTCCTGGTGTGTTCATCCGATGGAACATGAATTAAGTGCTTTCTACGATATCACACATGGAGAAGGATTAGCAATCTTAACACCACACTGGATGGATTTTGCATTAAATGACGATACCGCATCTAAATTTGCGGACTATGCAAGAAATGTCTGGGATGTAGTAAATGATGATGATATGGCAGCAGCCAAAGAAGGAATCGCATGCACCAGAGAATTCTTCAAGAAGATGGGACTTCCACAGACTTTATCAGATGTTGGAATCGACAAAGAACATTTTGATATCATGGCACAGAAAGCAGCCGATGGATGTGTTGGATCTTTTGTACCATTGAGTAAAGAAGATATCGTAAGTATTTTTGAAGCAGCTTTATAAGAACAAAATAAGCAGGATCAAATAGGTTTAAGATCCTGCTTATTTTTGTTGTGCAGAGATATAGAAATTATTTTACTTTAATCTTTTTAACAGACGACCATGAACCATAGAATGTTTTAGTTCCGACTTTTTATAGCTACGGACTTTACATAATAAGTTTTTTTGCTTGAAAGCTTATTGACTTTCACAGAAGTTACATTACTTGATGCTTTCGTTGTTTTCTTACATTTGCTAAATTTAGCATTCTGAGCAGTCATGATTTCATAACCGCTGATTCCGGAAATCTTTTTCCATTTAGCAGTCAGAGCCTTTTTCTCAGCTTTTGGAGTATAAATGGAAACTTTGCTATCTTTGGTGCAACAATTTTGAAAGTTTTCTTTGTTGTTGCTTTATAACCATTTTTAAAAGTAATTGTGACTGTAGCAGTTCCAATATTAGTATTGTTTTTATAAGAAACTGTATAATAAGAAGCAGAAGTTTTTTGCCATCTCTTGTAGTTACAGTCACAGAAGGTTTTTGTGCCTTTGCATTGTAAGTTACAGTCGTATTGTTTAATGTTACTTTTGAAAGTCTGTATAAAATATGAACACCAATTACATTACAACCCTTATTTGTGCATTTCCAGGCAGTTTCACCATCCTGTGTAAAAGTCGCAAGAGTTGTATTTCCGTATTTTGGCTTATGTCCAAGTGCTGGAATTAATTCTGTATGACTTTTGATCGGATGGTTACATAAAGAAGAGATTGCCATAATAAAATAAGAAGATAAAACAAAAAATGTTTATTATTCAATATTTACAAAAAATACTTTCTTATTATACAATTACAATGTATAATAAAAAGAAGATATTTTAAGAAAGAGGTGTACGTGGTGTATAAGATTGTCAAGAAACAGACACTCAACCAGGCTGTTGAGTTAATGGAGATTCATGCTCCTTATGTGGCAAGAAAGTGTGAACCAGGACAATTCATCATTATCAGAGTCGATGAAGATGGAGAGAGAGTTCCTTTAACAATTGCAGATTTTGATCGTGAGAAAGAGACTGTAACGATCATTTATCAGGTAGTTGGATATACAACAGAATTATTAAGTAAGAAAAAAAGAAGGAGAATATGTACAGGATTTCGTAGGGCCATTAGGTCAGCCAGCTCCTTTACACAAATGTGACCGTGTCATCGGTGTAGCCGGTGGTGTAGGTGCAGCTCCTTTATATCCACAACTTCGTAAGTTAGCGAAGATGGGAGTACCAGTTGATGTTATCATCGGTGGTAAGAGTGCAGAATTTGTAATTCTTAAGGAATTATTTGAAGAATTTTGTGATAATGTATATATTGCAACAGATGACGGAAGTCTTGGAACAAAAGGTTTTGTTACAACTGTATTAGAAGAACAGATTAAAGCCGGAGTGAAATATGACGAAGTTATTGCAATTGGGCCACTGATCATGATGAAGAACGTGGTTAAGATCACAAAAGAATATGACATCCCAACTATGGTATCTTTAAATCCAATTATGATCGATGGAACTGGTATGTGCGGTGGATGCCGTGTCAACATTGGTGGAGAAACAAAATTTGCATGTGTTGACGGACCAGACTTGACGGATTTAAAGTAGACTTGACGAATGTATGCAGCGTCAGGGTATGTTCAAAGAAGAAGAACATCAGTGTAGAATTGGAAGGGGGATGTAAACGATGGCAAATATGAGTCTTAAGAAGGTACCTATGCCAGAACAGGACCCAAATGTCCGTAATAAGAACTTGAAGAAGTTGCTCTTGGATATACAAAAGAGATGGCAATGGAAGAAGCAACTCGTTGCTTAAACTGTAAGAATAAACCTTGTGTTGGAGGATGTCCGGTTAACGTACCAATTCCAGCTTTTATTGAGAAGTAGCAGCTGGAGATTTTGAAGGTGCATACGAAGTGATCACAACAGAGAATGCATTACCAGCAATCTGCGGACGAGTATGTCCACAGGAGAACCAGTGCGAAGGTAAATGTGTCCGCGGTATCAAGGGAGAACCTGTTGGTATCGGACGTATGGAACGTTTTGTCGCTGACTGGCATATGGCACATGCCAAAGAAACAGAAGTTAATATTGATAAGAATGGAATGAAAGTTGCAGTTGTCGGATGTGGACCTGCAGGTATCACATGTGCGGGAGAACTGATCAAAAAAGGTTATGATGTAACAGTGTTTGAAGCATTACATAAACCAGGTGGAGTATTAAGCTATGGTATTCCAGAATTCCGTCTGCCAAAAGATCTGGTAGCCAAAGAGATCGAAAGCGTTCAGAAGTTAGGTGTAGATATCGAAACTAACGTTATCGTTGGACGTTCTATCACAATCGATGAATTAATGGAAGATGGATACAAAGCAGTTTTCGTAGGAAGTGGTGCAGGACTTCCAAGATTTTTAAATATTCCTGGAGAAAACCACTTAGGAGTATACTCTGCAAATGAATTCTTAACTCGTGTGAACTTAATGAAAGGATATAAATTCCCAGAATGCCCAACTCCAGTCAAAGTTGGTAAGAAAGTAGCAGTTGTAGGTGCTGGTAACGTAGCAATGGATGCTGCCAGAACAGCAAAACGATTAGGTGCAGAAGAAGTTTACATCGTATATCGTCGTAGCGAAGAAGAAGCACCAGCACGTTTAGAAGAATTACATCATGCAAAAGAAGAAGGAATTATTTTTAAATTCTTAAATAACCCAGCTGCGATCAAAGCAGATGAGAATGGATGGGTTAAGAGTATGGAAGTTATCAAACAGGAATTAGGTGAACCTGATGCATCAGGAAGACGTTCTCCACGTCCGATCGAAGGATCTAACTATGATCTTGATGTTGATACAGTTATTATTGCGATCGGTCAGAGCCCTAACCCACTGATCCGTCACACAACACCAGGACTTGATACTCAGAAATGGGGAGGAATCATTGTTAATGAAGAAACAATGGAGACAAGTAAAGATGGTGTATACGCAGGTGGAGATACAGTAACTGGAGCAGCAACAGTTATCCTTGCCATGGGAGCAGGAAAGAAAGCAGCTGCAGCAATCGATCAGAAATTACAGGGAAAATAAAAGGAGGATTCCAGATGGGAAAAGCAGTATTTCAGACTGAGATTATCGAACTGGGAGAACAGGTAGATGCTTTTTTTGAGGAAGGTATGTTTGTATTATTCGGAGACAATGTACCAGATACATTAAAAGATTTCTGTCATTTCATCGATCAGAAGAAAGTGGATGGAACAATCAAAAAAGGAGATAAACTGGTTGTGGATCAGAAAGAATATCTCATCACTGCCGTTGGAGATATTGCCCAGTCTAATTTGGAGACATTGGGACATCTGACAGTTGTCTTCAGTGGTGCAAAAGAAGCAGGTCTTCCTGGAAGTATTTGTGTTGAGGCAAAACCAATGCCTAAGCTTACGATTGGAAGTAAACTTTCTATCGTAGAAGAATAGAATTTACAAGAGATATCAAGAGATTGGTATCAGGATTATATAAAAGGAGTTATTGCGAAAGCAGTAATTCCTTTTATTGTACAAAAAAGAAATTAGTATCAGATAGTTATATTTTTGAATGTTCAGATAATTATAACCATGTACAGAAAATAATCCATACATTTTTAAAAAAATGTAAAATAATCTGTTGACATAAAAGAAACTATTTGTTACCATATCTAACAATACAAATCAGATATTAAAATACAAGAAAGCGAGGAAAACAAGAAAATGGGTAAGTTAATTGGTGAAGGAATTACATTTGATGATGTTTTTATTAGTACCAGCATTTTCAGAAGTGATTGCGAATGATGTGGATACACGTACACGATTGACAAACAAG
>ENA-OQDF01000712-OQDF01000712.1-human-gut-metagenome-genome-assembly--contig:-NODE-712-length-13978-cov-2.101220_pt1 | contig 13978 bp, 13 predicted proteins | sample MGYA00242769_ERZ504597 | MGnify/ENA primary metagenome ERZ504597 (study PRJEB26092, sample SAMD00036305) | human gut metagenome | host: Homo sapiens | study: EMG produced TPA metagenomics assembly of...
CTGAGACTATCCTTCCGCAAGTTACGTCGTTCTCGTTTGACCGCTAACATCGAGATCATCGGTAAGTCTGACGACGAGATCAGCGCTTTGGCTAAGAGCAATCCTTCTGAGTTGAATATCGAGGAAATCCTTTACGCCGCTACATTGACTAACAACGACGGTGAGAAGATGGCTATCTATACAAAAGCTTCTGAATTGTATCCTAACTGCTACCGCACTTGGAACAACATCGGTATGATGGCATTCAAGGCTGGTGATTTGGCTAAGGCTGAGCAAATGTTTAACAAGTCTAACTCTGTTAAGAATAACGCTTCCGCTAACATGAACTTAGGTTTGATCGCATTAACGAAGGGTGACCAAGCTAAGGCTCAACAATTGTTCGGTAACGCTGCCGGCGTAAACGAATTGAGCGAGGCTCTTGGCGTTCTTTACTTAGAGCAAGGCGAATATGCTAAGGCTGTTAACTCTTTCGGTTCTGTTAAGACTAACAACGCTGCTTTGGCTCAGATCTTGGTTAAGGATTACAGCAAGGCTTCTCAGACTTTGAACGGTGTTGCTAAACCTGATGCTATCACCTCTTACTTGAAGGCTGTTGTTGCTGCTCGTACAAACGACGCTAACGGTGTAGTAAGCAACTTGAAGGCCGCTATCGCTGCTGACAAGAGCTTGGCTAAGGAAGCTGCTATCGACTTAGAGTTCGCTAAATATGCGACTAACTCTGACTTCTCAGCTTTAGTAAAATAATTAGAAAATATTCTTTCTAAATAAGAAAAAGACCTCATCCTTTTGGATGGGGTTTTTTATATTCCACCCACTCAAGCCTATATTTCAGAATATTGCAACACTTCAAAATAAATATTGATTATCAATGACTTTTTATAAAATAAATCCGTAGATTTGCAAAATTCAATAAAGTTGTTGTAAATATTAATCAAATAGGGTAAAGAAATTATGAGATCACAAATCTGGAAACAAATGGTGTGGGTATTTTGTCTGCTCTTCCTTATGGAATCATGCGTTAAGCATGACATTTATCAAGGAGAAGACCCCTCGTAGATCCTCAAGAACCTACCAAAGAAGAAGAAGATTACATAGCCCAGTTCGAGAATTTCGAGAACATACAGGTTAACATATCTTCTCAGCATGAAGGGACCCTATATTCTATTTATTATGAATATCCTTATGAGGAAGGCTCTTTAGTCAAAGATCCTTATTTAATTGGTAAAACTCCGATCCTTATGGCTCTGGAAGTACCTACACACGTAAAGAAACTCTATATCCTAAGAGGGGATGGGGAACTTATCGAGAGCGATGTAAAGGATATCACGATCGGTAGCGGAACCAAAAGCAGTTTACGGGCTACAAATGCGATCAGTGATGAAGTCCTTCATCTGATCAATAACAAATACTTCCCGGAAAAGTCATACAATGTGAAAAGCGAAGATTTATATAGATGTTCTGATCTAAAAATCACGGAAACCGTTTTTACCAGTAGCTTTGAGAAAGCGGATATTTGGCTAACCTATATAAGCGACGGAGGAATGTCCAAAGGCAACAGTAATATGCATGGTAAAATTTGGTTCTATACATATCCCTCCGAGAAGATGGAGAACCTTACTTTAGATGACTGCACCTTCTATGGAAAAACTAATGGTGCTATCCAAGTCACTGACTTCAATACGATCAACCAAGGCGATAATTATATATTCTACTCCAAAGAAGAACAGCCAAAGGCCCAAGCAGGAGAATATACCCGAATACCCTTGGGAAGATTCGACAAGGGGCTCAACGTCGGCTTCGTATATCGAGGCACAGACCGTCCACAGTTCTCCACTCCGGCATTAAATGGGCCGGATAACAATAAAGTACCAGATAATGGGACATTCTCCCATAATTACGTAGGCCATACCTTAAAATATGGTAATTCCTCTTTCAAAATAGAGAAAAACGTAGCAAACGGCTTCATTCACCACATTCAAGAAGGTGATTTTGAAGGAAATGTACTGGGAATGGAAAATCGCTGCCCAAACTATAGGGCCTATGATGGAGACTACAACGATATGCTTTGTCTAATCGAAAGTAATCCCGTTGCCATCGAGCGGCAGAGCCGGTAACCCCTCCCGTCATAGAATCGCAAACGAACAAGAAAGGATTCCTCTTGTTCGAAGATAATTATCCAAACCAAGGCGATTTCGATTTCAATGACGCTGTCATATATTATAATATCACAGCATATACCGATAAGAGTACCGCAGATGTTTATGCCCAGTTACTGGCTAAAGGCTGTACATTCCACAACCAATTTGGATTTAAGGACGCCAATGGACTAACTCCCTTTTTCTCCGATGTCAATGGATATGTCAATGTGAGAAAATTCGACAAGGAACCGGAAAGTGGGATTACAAAGACATTAACATATAGTGCGACTCAGCTGATCATGCCTTACATTGATAACGGGAAGGGACCGGTAAGTAAAAACGTCAAGAATACGGATCTATACCCATATGTATTGGATATTCCTTATTCGGAAAGTCAACCTTTCGTTGGTGTATAGAGAATAAAAGCATCGACGAAGCTATAATTTTGACCAAGATTACCGAAAGGCACATGGAGATTGGTATGAGACTCCTAAAGATGAATCGTTAGTGATACAATTTACCACTCCGGATGAAGAGAAGAAAGATCCGGAAAATAAAGAATGAAGGATACACACTCATTGAAGGATCTACTAAATCCTAACATCATAATGAAAAAACGGCGAGCTTTTTAAAGGCCCGCCGTTTTTGTATCTATTAATAGAAGAATATATTATCTACCTTGGCGCTTACGCTCTGTCTCATCCAAGATGATCTTACGCATACGCATATTATTCGGGGTGATCTCTACGTACTCATCGCCCTTGATGTACTCAAGCGCATCCTCTAGGCTGAATACGATAGGAGGAGCCAAGGAAACTTTGTCGTCCGAACCAGAGGCACGCATATTCGTCAACTTCTTGGATTTGGTAACATTTACCACCAAGTCATTGTCCTTGGTATGCTCACCAACCACCTGTCCAGCGTAAACCTCCTCGCCCGGGGCGATGAAGAAACGCCCGCGGGATTGCAAGTTATTCAGGGCATAAAGCGAAAGCCTGACCTGTCTCCATAGCGATAATCGAACCATTCATACGTCGTTCGATATCACCCTTCCACGGTTGATATTCCAAGAAACGGTGTGCCATGATAGCCTCACCGGCAGAGGCGGTCAATACGGCGTTGTTCAAACCGATAATACCACGGGAAGGAATTGTGAACTCTAAGTGCATACGACCATTCTTGCTTTCCATCATGGTCATCTCGCCCTTACGCTTCGTTACCATATCGATAATACGGCTAGAGCATTCCTCCGGAAGATTCACCGTCAATTGCTCTACCGGCTCACATTTCTCACCATCGATCTCCTTGATGATAACCTGAGGCTGACCTACCTGCAACTCGTATCCCTCACGACGCATCGTCTCGATCAATACAGACAAGTGAAGCACGCCACGGCCATATACCAACCAAGAATCAGCGGAATCAGTAGGAACTACGCGTAAAGCCAAGTTCTTATCCAATTCTTTCTGCAAACGGTCAAAAATATGACGGGAAGTAACAAACTTACCATCCTTACCAAAGAACGGAGAATTGTTGATCGTGAAAAGCATAGACATCGTAGGCTCGTCGATAGCGATCGTTGGCAATGGCTCCGGCTCGTTCACGTCGGCGATTGTCTCACCGATCTCGAAACCATCGATACCGATAATAGCGCAAATATCCCCGGACTGCACGGAATCAACTTTCGTACGTCCCAAGCCCTCAAATACATCCACTTCCTTGATCCTCGATTTCACCATACTACCATCACGCTTACAAAGCATGACATCTTGGCCCTCTTTCAACTCGCCACGGTGTACACGTCCTACGGCGATACGACCTACATACTTAGAATAATCCAAAGAAGTAATCAACATCTGCGGAGTACCCTCCAACATCTTTGGTTCGGGGATATACTTGATGATCGCATCAAGCACAGCCGCGATATCCTCTTTCGGCTCCTTCCAATCCTCGGACATCCAGCCCTGCTTGGCGGAACCATAAATAGTAGGGAAGTCAAGCTGCTCCTCGGTAGCATCCAGACTAAACATCAAGTCGAATACCATTTCCTGCACTTCCGACGGGCGGCAATTCGGCTTATCCACCTTATTAATTACCACGATCGGCTTCAAACCCAGTTGAATCGCTTTTTGCAAAACAAAACGAGTCTGCGGCATAGGCCCCTCAAAGGCGTCTACCAATAGCAAACAACCATCCGCCATATTCAAGACACGCTCCACCTCGCCACCAAAGTCGGCGTGGCCCGGAGTGTCAATAATATTGATCTTATATCCCTTATAATTGATAGACACGTTCTTGGCAAGAATCGTGATACCTCGTTCCCGTTCCAGATCATTGTTATCCATGAACTGATCCGGTTCTGCCTGTCCTTCACGGAAAGCTTACCGGCTAATAACATCTTATCCACGAGCGTCGTTTTGCCGTGGTCTACGTGCGCGATAATCGCAATGTTTCTGATCTTTTGCATTGAAGACTAATTTATTGGCTGCAAAATACGATATTTTACGATATATATATGACATTCATGCTTCAAAACACAAAAAAGATAGCAGAATCTATTGCAAATCAAAAAGGAATGCCTACCTTTGCGACCGCTTAGATAACATAGTATTAATTTATTAAAGTAAAAAGAATCATGTATTAAGATTCAGCAAAGAAACAAGAATTATTTGAAAAGTATGGCAAATCAGCTACTAACACAGGTTCTGCTGAGAGCCAAATCGCATTGTTCACATTCCGTATCTCTCACTTGACAGAGCACTTGAAAGTGAATCACAAAGATTACGCTACGGAAAGATCATTGAAGATGTTGGTAGGTAAACGTCGTCGTTTATTGGACTATCTGATCAAGACTGACATCGAGAGATACCGCGCTATCATCAAAGAACTTGGTATCAGAAAGTAAGAAAAAGCTTACTCGAAAATATTAAAAAGGGCAATCCCAAATGGGTATTGCCCTTTTTATTTGTCTTAATCCTAGATATAATAAAATATTAATGTAAATTTGCGCCGTTTAGTATCAAATTATCAAACATTACAGGACTATAAATAACAAATCATACACATGGGAAACAACAAAATTATAGGCGCGAAAATTAAAAATATCCGGGAATCGAAACAACTCTCTATCGAGGAGGTAGCCGAACGCTCCGGGTTAGGTATCGAACAGATCGAACGTATCGAGGGTAACTTGGATTTCCATCTTTGGCCCCTCTTATCAAATAGCACGGGTATTAGGGGTACGTTTGGGTACATTCTTGGATGACCAAGCGGAGCTAGGCCCGGTCGTATGCCGCAAAAAGGACAGCGAGGCCGATGGTATCGGGTTCACGAACAACGCGACACAAGGGCACAAGCATATGGATTACCACTCGCTCTCGCAAGATAAGTCCGGCCGCCATATGGAACCCTTCTTGATCGAGATCGCTCCCTCCGAGGAAGGCGAGGATTTCATCCTGTCCACGCATGAGGGAGAGGAGTTTATCTACGTATTGAATGGCGTCGTAGAGATCAATTACGGAAAGAACACCTATATCCTAGAGGAAGGCGATAGCATCTATTATGATTCCATCGTGGCGCATCATGTACATGCGGCAGCCGACAACAAGGCCCGAATCCTAGGAGTTGTCTATACACCTTATTAAATCCAGCGTTTTATGGAATTACATAACAGAACCCTTGGCCAATGGCTGGAACATTGGGCCGAGACTACACCGGACAAGGAATATATCGTTTATTCGGACCGTGACTTACGTTTCACTTGGAGCGAATTCAACAAGCGTGTGGACGACATGGCGAAAGGCATGCTGGCGATCGGTATCACTCATGGCACACATGTCGGCGTATGGGCGACAAACGTACCGGATTGGCTGACTTTCTTATATGCCGGAGCCAAGATCGGTGCCGTACTGGTCACGATCAACACCAACTATAAACAAAGCGAACTGGAATATCTGGTTGAGAACGCCGATATCCATACGATGTGTATCACAGACGGCGTGTTTGATGGAAGTTACGTGGACATGGTCTATACCATGTTGCCGGAATTGAAGACCTCTCAACGGGGGTATTTGAAAAGCAAGCGTTTCCCACGCTTGAGAAATGTAGTATATATCGGACAGGAGAAATACAGGGGTATGTACAATACGCCCGAGATGTTGCTCCTCGGACAAAATATCAAGGATGAGACGTTAGAGGCTGCCAAAGCGAGAGTAAATTGCCACGACGTTGTCAATATGCAATATACTTCCGGTACGACCGGCTTCCCGAAAGGGGTCATGTTGACTCACTACAACATCGCCAACAACGGTTTCTTGACGGGTGAGCATATGAAATTCACCGCCGACGATAAGCTTTGTTGCTGCGTACCTCTCTTTCATTGCTTTGGTGTGGTATTAGCTTCCATGAACGTATTGACGCATGGATGTACGCAAGTGATGGTCGAGAAATTCGATCCGCTATTGGTATTAGCTTCTATACATAAAGAGCGTTGCACGGCCGTGTACGGCGTGCCTACCATGTTCATTGCCGAGCTGAACCACCCGATGTTCGAGATGTTCGACCTCACGTCGTTACGTACCGGTATTATGGCAGGTTCTCTTTGCCCGGTTGAACTCATGAAAACCGTGGACGAGAAGATGCATATGCGTGTAACCAGCGTGTATGGATTGACAGAGACCTCACCGGGTATGACCCACTCCCGTATCGAAGATCCGGCCGAGGTGCGTTATAATACCGTAGGCCATGAGTTCGAATTTACCGAGGTACGGGTTATCGATCCGGAGACTGGCGAGGAATGCCCCGTCGGTGTACAGGGCGAGATGTGTAACCGCGGTTATAATAACATGAAAGGTTACTATAAAAACGAAGCCGCCACCAATGAGGCGATCGACAAGGATGGCTTCCTGCATTCCGGCGACTTAGGCGTGAAAGACGAGAACGGCAACTATCGGATCACCGGCCGTATCAAGGACATGATTATCCGCGGGGGCGAGAATATCTATCCCCGTGAGCTGGAGGAGTTCCTCTATCATTTCCCCGGCGTGAAAGACGTGCAAGTAGCTGCTGTTCCTTCCAAGAAATATGGAGAGGAAGTGGGTGCCTTTATCATCCTTCACGATGGTGTGACGGCTACGGAGGAAGAGGTGAAAGACTTCTGCCGCGGAAAGATCGCCCGGCATAAGATCCCGAAATACATCTTCTTCGTCGATACCTTCCCGATGACCGGAAGCGGAAAGATACAGAAGTTCAAGTTGAAAGACCTCGGGCTGAAACTATTGCAAGAGCAAGGTATCACGCCGGCCTAACGATTTAGTGGACAGTTAACAGTTACTTTAAAATCCTCATAATGGGCGGCACGATCTTCCCGTGTCGCCCATTTCCTAAGAACGATGGACGGGATCAACACACTGCGTTACTCGGATTTATTTTTAGCGATGTATTTCGATGGCGGAAAGAGCTGCCTGCACCGGAATCATTCGCATGTGTTGGTGTATGTATACTCCGGAGAGATGGTAATCGACGAGAAAGGCCAAATCACCCGGTTACATAAAGGAGAATGCGCTTTCATCCGCAAGGACTTCAGCGTACAGATGACGAAACAAGCATGGAATGGCGAGCAGTTCAAGGCGATCTTCTTGATGTTCACCATGAAGTTCCTACGCGACTTTTACAGCAAATTAGATCGAAATATTCTCCCTAAAGACGCCAAGCGAGATCAGGTAAGCCTTTACAAGCTACCGTCCAACCGTCCCGATATCGTAAGCTTGTTTGAGTCGATGACCCCTTATTTCAATTCCAAGATCCAACCGACAGACGAATTGCTTCAACTAAAAATGGTCGAGGGCGTCTATGTGTTGCTCAATACCGACAAGAATCTATATGCCTCTATCTTCGATTTTACCGATCCATGGAAGATAGACATACTGGAATTTATGGAGCGGAATTATATGAACGATATTTCCATGGAAGAAATCGCCAACTATACGGGACGCAGTCTCTCCACATTTAAACGTGATTTCAAGAAATGTAGCGCTCTCTCGCCCCGGGAATGGCTCATCCGACGCGCCTTGAAGCCGCACATGCTGATACGTAAGGGGGGGCGTAAGGTCTCGGAGATTTGTTTCGAGGTAGGCTTCAAGAACCTTTCCCATTTCTCGAAAATCTATAAGATAGCGTATGGCGTACCGCCAACCGAGGATATATAATATTTATAATGGCCCACACAACAAAGCTATTTGAACCACATAACAAAGCCTCTATACCACTCCCTCCTTATCTTCGCGACATAAATAATAACAAAATGTAAATCAAATGATCATGACAAAGACAATGGAAGAGAAAGTAGCTTTAGTAACCGGTTCAGCGATGGGTATCGGACTCGCTTGCGCTGAAGCCTTCGCCAAGGCTGGATACATAACCGTATTGGCAGACATCCGTGAGCCGGGGAGAACAAGTAGAGAAATTAGTAGCCGAGGGACAGAAGGCCGTAGCATATCGGTGCGACGTATCAAACACGCAAGCCGTAAAAGAGATGATCGACTGGACGTAGCTACCTACGGAAGACTGGATGCGGCTCTTAACAACGCAGGCATACAAACACCGCAACGCCCAATGGCGGAAATCACCGACGATGAATTCGACCGTACCGTGGCTGTGGATTTGAAAGGTGTCTGGAACTGCATGCGTTATGAGATCCTGCAAATGCTGAAACAAGGCGGCGGCGCCATCGTCAACACCTCATCGCAAGGTGGAGTCACGGGATTTCCGGGGCAAGCGGCTACATAGCCTGTAAGCATGCCGTTATCGGACTGACACGTACCGCCGCTATCGACTATGCGGCAAAGAATATCCGCATCAATGCCGTATGTCCGGGCGTTATCCGTACGCCGATGGCGGAAGACTTAATGCGGCGTGACCCTTCCTTGGAGAAGGAGCTGGTGCGCGACATTCCCGCAGGGCGGCTCGGCAAACCGGAAGAGATCGCCACGCCGTACTTTGGCTATGCAGCCCGCAAGCGAGCTTCGTAGATGGCCACGCGCTATTGGTAGATGGAGCCTTCAGTATTCATTAAATCGCAAAACTACAGAGAGTCCAATACTGCAACGGCATTGCAGTGTTACTGCAAGGCAGGTTGCAGTAACAAACCCACCTACCCCTCGGCAAGCCTCTGCCTAGATGGAAATTCATAGATAAAGAACACCTACTATCAACGCTTTTTCGTACCTTTGCGTCTCAACCATTTATAGTATTAATTTATGTCACAATTATTTCCAACTAATCTGCCTTATAAAGTGGCAGATATGAGTTTGGCTGAATTCGGTCGCAAAGAGATCGAGATCGCCGAACACGAAATGCCGGGATTAATGGCGCTACGCCAGAAATACGCCGATCAGAAACCCTTGAAAGGCGCACGTATCACCGGCTCACTGCATATGACTATTCAGACGGCGGTGTTAATCGAAACATTAGTTGCGTTGGGAGCGGACGTTCGCTGGGCTAGCTGTAACATCTTCTCCACACAAGATCATGCCGCTGCCGCTATCGCAGCGGACGGCGTACCGGTATTCGCTTGGAAAGGCGAGACGCTGGAGGAGTATTGGTGGTGTACGGACATGGCGCTTCGTTTCCCGGAAGGTAAAGGCCCTCACATGATTGTTGACGATGGCGGCGACGCTTCCTTGCTGATTCACATGGGCTATCGTGCGGAGAACGATGCGGAGACTATCAACGCAAAGGCGGAAATCATGAGGAACAGGTAATCCTGGATACATTAAATCGTATCCTTCAAGAAGATAACAGCCGTTGCACCGTACGGTAGCCGAGATGAAAGGGGTATCGGAAGAGACGACCACCGGCGTTCACCGTCTGTATCAGATGATGGAGAAAGGTGAGTTGCTGGTTCCGGCTATCAATGTTAATGACTCCGTGACGAAATCCAAGTTCGATAACCTATACGGTTGCCGTGAGTCTTTGGCGGACGGCATCAAGCGGGCTACGGACGTAATGATCGCCGGCAAGGTGGTAGTCGTTGCCGGATATGGTGACGTAGGTAAAGGCTGCTCTCACTCCATGCGCTCTTACGGGGCCCGTGTACTCGTGACCGAGATCGATCCGATCTGCGCCCTGCAAGCCGCTATGGAAGGTTTCGAGGTTACGACCATGGAAGAGGCCGTGAAAGAGGGTAACATCTTCGTTACGACCACCGGAAACTGCGATATCATCACGATCGAGCATATGACACAGATGAAAGACCAATCGATCGTATGTAACATCGGTCACTTCGACAACGAGATACAGGTGGATAAGCTTGTCAACTATCCGAATATCAAGCACACGAATATCAAGCCTCAAGTGGACAAATATACGTTCCCGAACGGAAACTCCATCTTCTTATTGGCAGAGGGACGCTTGGTAAACTTAGGTTGCGCTACGGGACACCCATCATTCGTAATGAGCAACTCATTTACGAACCAAGTTCTTGCCCAGATGGATTTATGGCAAATGGCCTATGAGGTAGGCGTATATCGTTTGCCGAAACGTTTGGATGAGGAAGTTGCCCGCCTACACTTGGAACGTATCGGCGTGAAATTATCTACATTATCACAAAAGCAAGCTGATTATATCGGCGTACCGGTAGAAGGACCGTACAAGGCTGATCATTACAGATACTAATTAATTGAAGATTGAAAGTTGAGAATTGATAATGAAGGGAGGGCAGCTCCTGTAGTTCTCGATTCTTAATTTTCAATTTTCAATTCTTAATTTTCAATTACCATGCGTTTCGCTATTCTCTCCCCCATTTATCCCTATCGTGGCGGTATCGCCCAATTCAGCGGGATGCTCTATACGGAATTAGTAAAAGAAGGTCATGAAGTAAAGGCTTTCAACTTCAACGTCTTTATCCGGATATCTTATTTCCCGGCAAGACTCAATACGTAGAAGCGGGAGACCGTGCGATCGAAATCGAGAGCGTGCGAGTATTAGATAGCGTCAACCCGGTTAGTTATTTCAGTACCGTAAACGCCATTCGTTCCTATGCGCCGGACGTACTGATTATCTCTTACTGGATGTCCTTTTTCGTTCCCGGATACGCCCACGTAGCAAATCGGATGAAAAAGCATTGTAAGGTAATCACCCTTATCCACAACGCGATTCCCCATGAGCCGCGTTTCTTCGACAAGCCTTTAGCTTCGTTACTTTTCAAGCAATGCCATGGCTTTATCGTGATGAGCGATAACGTGCGGTATGATTTGCGGAAACTTTACCCGGGCGCTAAATATATCCAGAACCCACACCCGCTTTATAATCATTTCGGGAGTAAGATCAACAAGAACGAGGCATGCCGGAAATTAGGAATCCATCCGTCCAAAAAGAATCTTCTATTCTTTGGACTGATACGGGATTATAAAGGATTAGACCTGCTGATAGAAGCGATGGGACAGCTTAACGAGGATTACCATCTCATTATAGCCGGCGAATGTTACGGTAGTTTCGAGAAGTATCAGGCTCTGATCGATGCATCTCCGGCAAAAGAACGTATATTCGTCCACTGTGAATATATCAGCGACGAGGAAATCCCCATTTATTTCTCAGCGGCGGATGCCTTAGTACTCCCCTATCGCTCCGCCACTCAAAGTGGTGTCGTATCCGTAGCCTACAATTACGATTTACCTATGTTAAGTACTCCCGTAGGCGATTTCAAGAACAGCATCGAAAAGCCGGGTACAGGCATCGTAGTGCCTGAGATATCCGCAACGGCCCTCGCCCAAGGTATCGAGGAACTTTTCACCCCCTCACAGCAAGCCACCATCCCTGCGAACATATCCAAAGAAAAAGCAGCTCTCTCGTGGGAAACCCTAACGAGAAAACTGCTCGATTTTATCAATAGCGGTTTCATCTAGTTGTAGAGACGGGGTGTGCCCCGTCTCTACAACCAACCGGAATTTATATCTCTTTTTGCTTTCTAGCTTTCCAAACCGAATATCCTACCGCACCAATCAATAACAACAAGATAATCAACGAACTGAAAGAGGTAATATAAGCCGCCGTAATATAACCTTGCGGTCTAAACTCAAATACGATCTGATGCTCTCCCGCAGGAACTAACATAGCTCGTAATATCCAATCCGCCCGGAAATGCGAAGCGGGCTTACCATCAATAGTTACCTCCCATCCCGGTTGATAATAGATCTCTGAGAATACCGCTAATTGCTCAGAATTCGTCTTCGTCGTATAAACTAATTTATTAGGGCGATAACTATCCAATGTTATCGTAGCAGTAGAGTCCAATTGAGGCGTGAAACCTTTCACCTCATCAGCGAAACGTTTATCGACAACCGCCGTCGTTAACGGATTGATCGTATTCAACGCCGCTATTTCCGCATCCGCATTCTCCACGACCTCCACTTTATCCACAAACCAAGCGTTGCCGAAAGCAAACGGATTCCTCAAAGGCGGTTGCTCCGGATTATAGATAATATAACGTGTATTGAGCATATTCAAGGACGGGCAAGCAGCGAACGCCCCCATCAAATCCTCTGCGGTCTGCGCTTTCTGGAAAGCCCCGATAACCGAGTTAAGCTCTCCTTGCAGACGGTGGTCGATCAATTCTTGGTACCGTCTCAATTTAGCGGCATAGTAACCGCCGATGGAGTGGTGATAATAAGATACACTAGTCTCTTGAAATGGATTATTTAACGTCACTACACGATAAGAAGGATCTTTATCCTTAAAGATCTCTTGGTCCGCAACAGTCTCCTTATACACGTCCACAGCTTTCTGACGAAACAAAATCACCATCATTCAAATAACGTTTATCGACAGTCCACAAATCAGCCAACATCAAAACAGCCACACCTATTCCCACAATCGTACCAGCCTTCTTTCGATCTTTTACCGTATAATACCAGAATAATAAAGCGGCACCCAGCAATATAAAAATCAGAGAGCGCATAGCATCCGCGGAAGCCAAAGAAGCCCGATCCATCAATAAGGCATTATAGTACCAATCCGGTAATTGGTATTGAGCATCAAAAGAGGAACGGAAATCAAGTAACATGCTTGGCATCACCCAAAGGATCAAGCACAATCCACCCGTAATCGCTAAAGAAACGATTAACCCCCTTTTAAATAAAGCATCATCCACTTTTCCCGACACGATCTCTTTCAGCCCCATATCGCTATGATGGGAAATACCATACCCGGAATAACCAAAGCCATCTCCACCGTACGGAATTTATTATACATCGGTAAATAATGGAACATAAAATCATTAAAACCATCAAAATTACGTCCCAAAGCCAAAAAAATCAAGAACACCGAACCAGCGAACAGCCACCACTTTATCGGGTTCCGGATCACGAACATTCCTATGATAAACAAGAAACAAACCAACGCTCCAAAATACACCGGTCCCGAAGTAAACGTCTTCTCCCCCAATAGGTAGGAGCTTGTACTTCTTTTCCTACTTGAGCCCCCTTTGCCCTTAATTCCTTATACAATTCAGAGTCCGGTCCTAACATACCTCCGGATCCCCCTCCATAAGCATTAGGAACCAGCAATGTCAATAGCTCACCTTTACCATAGCTCCAGGCAAAAGCATAATCCTTATCCAGGCCCGAAGAGATTTTCTCTCCGGAAGCGTAGTAGTAGTCAATTCCGTAGCACCACGGATAGAGTTCTTGCCAAGATCCCAATGAGCATACATATTTTGAGCGTTGGGAAGAATCGCTAATATAACGCAACCAACCATAATCACGGTCACTTTGCCTAACTCTTTGTTTGTTTATCTGGGTACGTGTTCGCTAAACTACGAGAGAAAACATACAAAGAGTTAGGCA